>Ga0073934_10006414_pt1 | contig 17196 bp, 19 predicted proteins | sample LarsenN4metaG_FD_76834 | JGI IMG/M metagenome (GOLD analysis project Ga0073934, IMG submission 76834) | Hot spring sediment bacterial and archeal communities from British Columbia, Canada, to study Microbial Dark Matter (Phase II) - Larsen... ... | reverse complement strand
TCGCCGTTAGCCGCTTCACCGGCCCGTCGCCGTTTCGTTCGCGCCGCCGCGCGTAAACGACATCGTATCCTTCGCGCCAGCCGGCAATCATCTCGGCGATGACTTCCGGGGGGTCCTGAAGGTCGGCGTCGATGACGACGACAGCGTCACCCTTGGCAAGATCAAGACCGGCCGTCGTCGCGATCTCCTTGCCGAAATTCCGCGACAGGTCGACAATCGCAATTCGCCCATGCGTTTTCCGCAGCCGCATCATCAGTTCAAGGGTCGAATCGCTGCTGCCGTCATTGACGAAGACGATCTCATAGGGCTGCGCGATCGCGCGCATCGCCGCTTCGACCGAGGCGACAAACGTCGCGAGGTTCTCAGATTCGTTATAGGCGGGACAGACGACGGAAAGGAGCTTCGGCCGCGCCTCGGCGCGCGGCGTCGCCGCCGGCAAGGTCGTTTTTCGCTTCGACATCAGTCGTCTCCGGGCCCGGCCGCCAGCATCCCCGAAATAGATAACTTTTCGTTTATGGCGCGATGGTAAACGAGCGGGATGGCAGAGGCGACCAGCTTCGCGGAGCAGTTTCCGCTCATTTATCGACTTTTTACGACGCGGCTCAAATGGAGCCTTGCGGCGATGGCGGCGCTTTTCCTCTCGATCGCGGTCATCCTCTATGGCGAACTCATTCTCGAGTCCGAAGGCCTCTTCACCAAAGCGGGCCCGATCATCGGCGGCGACTTCATGGTGTTCCACTTCGCCGCGAGCGTCGCTGGCGCGCCGGACATGATCGCCATTTACGAGATGGCGAACTTGAAGGCGATGCTGGAGGCGCTCCATCCGGGGCATGGCGAATTCAACTTCGCCTGGATGTACCCGCCGACAATGTCCCTATTGATTTCGCCGTTCGGCGACGTTCCTTACCTCGCGGGCTTTGTCCTATGGGTTGCGCTGTTCGGCGGCGCCTTTTTCATTACAGCACGTCATCTGTGGTCGGACAAATGGGCGCTCTTCTTTCTCGCCTCCTGTCCTGCGGTGTTTCAGGCGGTCATTACGGGGCAGAACGGTTTCTTGACGGCGACCCTTCTGACGCTCGCCGCCGCCTTCGCCGATCGGCGTCCGATTCTTGCCGGCGTCGCCGCGGGCCTTCTGACGATTAAGCCCCAACTCGGTCTCCTTATCCCAATCGCGTTCCTTGCAGGCGGATGCTGGCGGGCGATCGTGGCGGCGGCGCTGACGGCGGTCATTCTCGCCTCGGCGAGCCTTGTCGCCTACGGAACGACGGCATGGATCGGGTTCATCGACGCGGTTTTGGCGCACGGCGCGCGCATGGGCGCGGTCGGCTTTCCGATCAACAAGCTCGTCTCGCCCTTCGGCTTTGCGACCATGCTTGGCGCGCCGGCGTCGGTCGCGGGCGCCGTGCAACTTGCAGCGACGCTTGCGCTCGCCGCCTACATCGCCTTCATCTGGCGGCGCGCGCGCGACTGGGACATACGCTCGGCGGCGCTTATCGCTTCAGCGCCGCTCGCAACGCCTTACGCATTCTACTACGAGATTGTCATCATGGCGCCGGCGCTATTGCTGATAGCGAAGCGCGCCGTTGAAATCGGCTGGCTCCGCCATGAACGTCTGACTCTGATCGCCGCCTGGATTCTTCCGCTGATAATGCCTGGCGAAAGCGGCGCGTACGCCCTCCCGACCTGCGCGCTCGGCGCCTCCCTCGTTTTCCTCATCGTTGCGCGCCGCGCGTTGAAAGCGGCAGGCGCTACGTACGCCACCGGAGCGACGCCGGCGCTAATGGGTTCTTGAAGCCGCCTTTCCGGCGCTCTTGCCAGGCCCGCTTCAGCCGCAGATACCATTTCGCCGGCTCGTCCGCCTCGCCGAAATAGAGCGGGCGATGCTCGCCTCGCTTCAGGTTTTCATTCTGCAGGCTGAGGATCGCGCCATCTTGCGCGAGGAAGTCGTCCGCCATCGACTGCGCGACAGGCCGGATGAGATCCAGCACCGCGAAGTCCCAGAAAATCACGTGCGCAATGCGCGTCATTTGCGGTTCGGCCGGCGTCATGGCGGTCAGGCCAAGTATGCGGCGCCGGCCATTGCGAATATGCTCGAGCCGCAATGCCGGCAGCCTGAACTCGATTTCAGTCGTCGGGGCGCCGCCGATGAATTTGTAGATGCGGGTATTCGTCGACGGCCGGTGCGCCAACATCTTGAAACCGAGCGGCGTCGGTTCGTACGACTTTACTTTGTCGCGGCGCGCCGCGCCCTCGCGCCACCACCATTGTTTGTGCACGGTCGGCGTGTGCGCCGGGTCCACGAGACCGATCACCGCCTCGTCGAAGGGGCCCGCCGCGTCAACGATGGTCGCCGACTTCGGACGGAATCCTTCGGAGAGCCCGATATCCGGCGGAGCGGTTTCGGGCGCGCCGTCGCCATGGTGAATCCAAATAAGCCCGTTCGCCTCGTGAAGCGCGAAGCGCTTCGTCGATATGGTCGACGGATCGCGCGCTTCCTCTGAGTGGAGGGCGGGAACGGCCGCGCATTTTCCGTCGGACGCCCGGAAGGCCCAGGCGTGATAAGGGCACTCGACCGCCGTCTCGCCGGCGATTTCGCAGAGCCGTCCGGCGGAAAGCGGCGCTGCGCGATGCGGGCAGACGTCGCGCAGCGCGAAGACGACGCTCGCCTTCGTTCGCCCAAGGACGATCGGATCGCCGAAAAGAATGCGGCGCAGCATAGCGCCCGGCTTCACCTCAGCGGAAAGCGCGGCGAGATACCAGAGCCCGTCGAGGGGTTCATTCGCGCTCATGCGGGCCGTCGCGTCTTCATCGCCGCGGCGAGAGTTCCTTCATCAAGATAGTCAAGCTCGCCGCCGACCGGCACGCCCTGGCTGAGGCGCGTTACCGAAACCCTGCTCGAGGAAAGCTGGTCGCAAAGGTAATGCGCGGTCGTCTGGCCGTCGACGGTCGAAGGAAGCGCGAGAACGACTTCCTTGACGCCGCCGACCGATACGCGCGCGACGAGGGATCCGATGTTGAGGTCATTGGGCCCGATCCCGTCGAGCGGCGACAGGAGGCCGCCGAGGACATGATAGCGGCCCTTGTGCGCGCCGGCGCGCTCAAGCGCCCAAAGATCGCCGACGTCCTGAACGACGCACAGGACGCCGGGATCGCGCGAGGCGTCGGCGCAGATCGCGCAAGGGTCGATCGAGTCCCAGTTGCCGCATGTTCCGCACGCCTTCACCTTGTCGGCGGCGTCGATGAGCGCGAAGGCGAGAGGACGCATCAGCGGCTCGCGCTTTTTGAGAAGATGGAGCGCTGCGCGCTTGGCTGACCGCGGACCCAATCCCGGCAGCTTCGCGAGAAGGTCGATAAGGCGCTGAAGTTCGGGGCCGATATTGGGAGAGGGCATGAATTCAATTCTTGGCGCGCTCGGCGCTCATGCGCCGCGAGAATCGGGGGTTTCCACTCGTGATCGGAGCGCCGCGACCTCCTCGATGACAAGTTTGTCGGTCTTGCTGACCAAGAACAGCCTCGCCACGAAATTCACGATTGGAATTAATCACAGGATGGTCCAGAGGGCCGCGTTACTGACTTTTCGCCGGCCGATCGCAAACGCAATGCCGCCGCACAAGAACGAAATCGCCAACATGGGGGGCGCGCGGAAAATCGCGTTAGGGCTGGCAGGTTGTTCCATATTTCTTTCCCATTGTGCCGGCGCAATCTCCATGTCGTCTCGGCTGTGACGGAGACCAGGCCGACCAAGATTGATCTAGAACGGCAGCTTCATGCCCGGCGGCAGCGGCAATCCCGCGGTCAGGGATTTCATTTCCTCCGCCGCCCGCGTTTCGAGTTTCGACTTCGCGTCGTTGATTGCGGCGGCGATCAAATCCTCGAGCACTTCGCCTTCTTCGGGCTTCATCAGGCCGCGCTCGATCGCGACGCTTTTTGCATAGCCTTTGCCGTTTAAGACAATCCTCACCATGCCGCCGCCCGATTGCCCCTCGACTTCGAGCGCGGCGATCTTCTCCTGCGCCGCGGCGAGCTTCGCTTGCATCGCGCCCGCCTGTTTCATCAAATCGCCGAGGTCTTTCATCGCTCACTCGCTCTCGTTTTCGGCAGAGTCAGGGCCGGCTGCGGAATCCGGCTCCAGCGGCGCTTGCGGCTTCGGATCGCGAATCGCGACAATTTCCGCGCCCGGAAATAATTCAAGCGCGCGTCGCACCATCGGGTGCGCAAGGACCTCCGCCGTGCGCGCATCGCGCAAGGTCTCTCGCCCCTTTTCCTGCGCGTTGATGGACACGATCCACTGCCGGCCGGACCACTCCTTAAGACGCTGCATGAGCCGGTTTGCGAGATCTGGCGGCGCGCGCTCATGGAGCCGAAGTTCAATGCGACCCGGCTCGAAGGCGATGAGGTGGACGTAGCTTTCAAGCTCGACCTTGAGCTTTGCGTCGCGTTTCGCGTCAGCGAGCCGCACGACGTCAAGAAAACTATCGAGCTTTGGCCTCGAAGGCGCCGGAGCCGAGTCGGCGGGCTCGAGCGCCGCCTGCGGTTCGGCGAAAGCGGCGATTGGCGCGCCGCCGCCCCGCGCGGGCGAAAGCGCGCCGGCAGCGGGCCTTGGGGCTCCTGCAGCGGGAAGGATTCCGCCCGCGAGCAACTTGAGCGCTTCATCCGGTGTCGGAAGATCGGCGGCGAAAGCGAGGCGAATGAGCGCCATTTCGCCGGCGGCGACAGGGTCGGGCGCCGATTGCGTCTCGATGAGGCCTTTCATCAGCAGCGACCACGCCCGCGTCAGGCCGTTGACGGCGAGCGCGTCCGCCGTCGCCTTCGCGCGCGCGGCGTCGGCCTCGCCGGCGGCGCCATGCGCGGCGGCTTCAGGGCCCGCCGCTTTGACTCGCGTCAGGAGGTGCGTGATCTGGAGGAGGTCGCGCAGGATGACGGCCGGGTCGGCGCCGGCGTCATACTGGATCCGGAAATTCTCAAGCGCGCTCTTGGCGTCGCCTCGAAGCGCCGCGTCCAAAAGTTCCCAGCTCTGGCTGCGGTCGGCAAGGCCGAGCATTCTGCGGATCATTTCGGCTGTGACGGTTTCGTCGGCGCTCGTGCGCTGGATGAGCGCCTGGTCGAGAATAGAGAGCGCGTCGCGCACGGAGCCCTCGGCGGCCCGCGCGATCATGAACAGCCCCTCGCGCTCGACTTTGGCGTTCTCCTTCGCGGCGATCGCCGCGAGGTGATCCGTCAGCGTCTCGATTTCGATGCGGCGGAGATCGAAGCGCTGGCAGCGCGACAGAACCGTCACGGGGAGCTTCCTGATCTCCGTGGTCGCGAAGATGAATTTCACATGCGGCGGCGGCTCTTCCAGCGTCTTTAAGAGCGCATTGAACGCCGCGGTCGACAGCATGTGAACTTCGTCGATGATGTAGACCTTGTAGCGCGCCTCGATCGGCGCATAGCGGACGCCCTCGATGAGTTCGCGAATGTCGCCGACGCCGGTGCGCGAGGCGGCGTCCATTTCGAAGACGTCGGGATGCCGGCTTTCGGCGATCGCGCGGCAATGGCGCCCCTCGACGGAAAGATCGATCGTCGGACCCTTGTCCTCGCCGTTCGGCCCGACATAGTTGAGCGCCCGCGCGAGAATGCGCGCCGTCGTCGTTTTGCCGACCCCGCGGACGCCGGTAAGGACATAGGCGTGCGCGATGCGGCCCGTCGCAAAGGCGTTCCTCAGCGTCTTCACCATCGGCCCCTGGCCGATGAGGTCGTCAAACGTCTGCGGCCGGTATTTGCGCGCGAGGACCTGATAGTTTGCTGCGTCTTGGAGAACGGGCATCCCGCGTTCCTATCCCGGCGGCGCGTCAGCCCGCAAGGCGAGCAAGGCCCTCCGCGAGGGAGACGACCGGCCGGTATCCAAGGTCGGCGCGCGCTTTTGCGTCGCTGAGCGTGCAGTCGCGGCTCATGATGTGCGCCGTAAAGCGGGTGATCGGCGGCGGCGCGGCGGAGTTCGCAAGCCGATAGAGCGGTTCGGCGACATTTGCGACGAGGCGGATCAAGCCGCCCGGCGCCGATCTTTCCGGAAGTTCGACGCCCGCGGTCTTGAGGTAAGCCGCCAGGAACGCGCGAAAGGCGATCGGCGGCCCGTCGACGACGAAATAAGCCTCGCCCGGTGAACCTTTGGTCAAGGCGAGTTCGAGCGCGAGGACGAGATTGTCGATATGCGTCGTTGACGTCATGGCGCGCCCGCCGTCGATCCAGGCGAATTTCCCCTGCTCGGCCATCGCCGCGACCGCGGGCAGGATGGTCTTGTCGCCTTCGCCCCAGACAAGGCGCGGGCGGATGACGATTGTTTCAAATCCGCCGGCGGGATCGTTCGCCGCGAGGACCGCCATCTCGGCGCGCGCCTTCGTCGCCGAATAGGGAAACGGCGAATCCGGCGCCAAGGGATAGGTTTCGTCGATGTCGCGCATGTGCTGGCCGCGGAAAAGCGCCGCCTCGGTGCCGACATGGACGAAGCGCCGGACGCCGGCGTCCCGCGCCGCATTCAAGAGACGCTCCGTACCCGTCACATTGACGGCCTCATACTGCGCCCAGGACCCCCACTCCTCGACGAACGCGGCGGCGTGAATGACCGCTTCGGCGCCCTTGATCATGTCCGATAACACGCTTTCGAGATCGCCCCGGACCGGCGCTGCGCCCAAGGCTTCGACGATGCAGTCGCCCTTCGCCGTGCGCGACAGCGCAGCCATCGAATGGCGCGGAGAAAGCGCCCTGAGAACGGCGCCGCCGACAAAGCCTGTTCCGCCGGTCAGGAATATCTTCAAGGGCGGCCTCCGGCGGCGTTGGGGAGGAAGGTGGAAGACCGAGCGACCCGGGCCGAAACTCGTTACGGCTGCTTCCTTCCGGACCTGACCGGGTTGGCGAGGGGTCCGTCCGTCGGCCTTCCGCGGCGGAATATGTTGTCCGGCGGACCGAAAAGCAAGCCAAGGGGCCGCCTCGCCGCGCGCCCTCGATTCCGGTATGAGAGCGCGTTTTCGGGACGGGGCCGCTTCATGCAAATGCTGCTTTCCTTGCTGCCTTGGGCCGCCGCGCTGTTCATTTCAGGCGTCTTTCTTGATTCATTGCGGTTCAAATTCGCCGGACATCCGACGACGCGGCACATTTTCGAGACCTTGCGCGACTGGTCGAAGATCGAACTCTTTTACCCGGTCGGACCGTGGGCGATCGGACTTGGCGAACTTCTTTCCTCGCTCCTCCTGATCGCCGTTCCCCTTGCGCTCGCCGTCTTCGCCGGCGGCGCCTTTGTCGGCGCCGCGCAATTTCTGGGCGGCCTCATTGCGATCGCGATCATGTCCGGCGCGATCGCTTTTCATCTCTTCACGCCGCTTGGAATCAAGACGCCGGTTCAATGGTCGGGCAGCGTCATCGTCAGGACCTCGCCGGCGCTTTTCTATACCGCCTGCATCACGTGGATTTGCGCGCTTTTCCTCCTCGTCGTGCGCTGGCCGGCTTTTGCGTCTCTCTTCAGCTGAGCGGCGAATGATGCCGGACCCGGCCGAGATCATTGCTTTTGCAGCCGAACCGCTCGACCGCGCCTCCGGCGCGCGGACCGATCCGGAGTGGCTGGCGACGCGTCTGGCTGATCCGGCGAGCCTGATCATTCCGCTATATCGGGGCGATCCGCTCATTCGCGAGGGGAAGGCGGCTTTTCTCGCCGCCGATGCGCGGCGCGAATTCGACGCCGGCGCGACCGTCGTCTTTCTCGGCCTCAAGGGGCCTCGCGCCTATTTTGCGATCGACGCGTCGGGCGCGCCGGGGCCCGGGCAGGCGCCGTTCGCGGATCTCGGCGCCTATACGCCGCTCCGCGAGGCGGCGGGCGCCCTTTCTGGCGAGGATATCGCCGTCATCGGCGAGGCGCGCTGGCTGATCGACTGGCATCGACGGCACGCGCATTGCGCCCACTGCGGAGCAAAGACGGAGATGAAGGACGGCGGCGCCAGGCGCCTCTGCCAGCAATGCGGGACGGAGCACTTCCCGCGCACAGATCCGGTCGCGATCGTTCTCGCCGTTCACGACGACGCCTGTCTCCTTGCGCGAGGCCCCCACTTTCCGCCCGGTTTTCTCTCGGCGCTCGCCGGCTTTGTCGAGGCGTGCGAGACGCCTGAAGCCTGCGCCGTTCGCGAACTGAAGGAGGAGGCGGGGGTCGCCCTCACCAGCGTACGGTATCAGTTTTCGCAGCCATGGCCGTTTCCCTCCTCGCTGATGATGGGCTTCATCGCCGACGCGAAGGACAAGGAGCTGAAGCTTGACGAAAAGGAAATCGTCGAGGCGCGCTGGATGTCGCGCGACGAAATCCGCCGCCTTCTCGCCGGGGAACGGCGCGAGGACGTGCGACTGCCGCCGCGCTTCACGATCGCCCGGCGGCTGATCGAAAGATGGGCGGCGGATTAATGGGGCGTTTCGCAAACGCGCATGCGCTTTTTCGCAGCACGCGCTCTAAAGCGGCGTGCGCAAAAGTGTGCGCGGTTTTGCGCAAGTGAGGCGCGAAGCGGCGAACGCCGCGCAAATCAAAGCCTAGAGCAAGCGCCCTGATTCCGAATCATGACGCGAAGCTCTAGCGGCCGCGCGCAGAAGGATAAACGCCGAGAAGCTTGAACTGCGTTGAAAAGAACGCGAGCTCTTCGAGCGCGAGCCTGACATTCGCGTCTTCGGGATGGCCTTCGATATCGGCGTAGAACATCGTCGCGCTGAACGAGCCTTCGAGCATGTAGCTTTCAAGCTTCGTCATGTTGACGCCGTTGGTCGCGAATCCGCCGAGGGCCTTGTAGAGCGCCGCCGGGATGTTGCGGACCTCGAAAACAAACGTCGTGACGACCGGCGCGCGGCGACCCGGATCTGCGGCTTCGCGCGCCATGACGAGAAACCGAGTCGTATTGTGCCCAGCGTCTTCGACATTTGCGGCGAGGATGTCGAGGCCGTAAAGCTCCGCCGCCTTCGCCGAGGCGATAACGGCTTCATCGAGGCGCCCTGACTGCGCGAGCCGCCTTGCCGCGCCGGCGGTGTCGCCGGTCACCTCGGCGGGGATGTTCAGCCGCGCCAAGAAACCCCTCACTTGGCCGAGCGCCATTGCATGGCTTCGGACGACGCGGATGTCGGAAAGCCGCGCGCCGCGTCTTCCGAGAAGCTGGTGGCGGACGGCGAGAAAATGCTCGGCGACAATGTGCAGGCCGGAGTCTGGGAGGAGGTGATGAATGTCGGAAACGCGGCCCGCGAGCGAATTCTCGATCGGCAGCATCGCCCGCTCCGCCGCGCCATCGCGAACCGCGCCGAGCGCCGCCTCAAAGGTCGGGCAGGCGAACGGGGTGAAGGCCGGCGCGAACGCCTCGCAGGCAAGATGCGAATAGGCGCCGGGTTCGCCCTGAAAGGCGATTTTCCCCGCCGGCTCCGTCGCGCTGTTCATGGGATCCCTTCTCTCTTTCGCCATTCGCCTGAGCTATCGGTCGTGACGCTCAGGACGCAAGCGCCTTCGCGGTGCGTCCGCCGCGCGCAAAGGCCGCGCCGCCAGAGGGCCCGCCGTTTCTTGCCGCGCCCGAAAACCGTCGGTAAAAGGCCCCGCCAAGCGCTTTTGCCGGCATTGCGTCCTTGAGGGGCCCGACATGCAAGATCCGATGTTTTTCAATAAGATCGCCGGGGCGACCCTCGCCGCGCTGTTGTTGTTTTTCGGCCTGCCGCACCTTGCAACGGCACTGACGGGCGGTGGCCATCATGCGGCGAAGCATGAAGAGGGCGCGCATCCCTTCCCGCAATACCCGATCGCGTTTGCAACCGAAGGCGGCGCCGGCGGCGGCGAAGCCGCGCCTGTTGATTTTGCGACCTTGCTCGCAAACGCCGACCCGAAAGCGGGCGAACGCCGCGCCGCGCTTTGCAAATCCTGCCACACGCTCGAAAAAGGCGGCGCCAACGGAACCGGCCCCAATCTTTGGGGGACGGTCGGCGCACCCGTCGCGGGTCATGCCGGGTTCAATTACACGCCGGCGCTCAAGGCGGCCGGCGGCGAATGGACGTTCGAGCGCCTCAGCGCCTTCCTCGAAAACTCGCAGAGCTACATCCCTGGAACAGCGATGGTGCAGCGGTTCCCGAAGGCCGAGCAGCGCGCAGAGCTCCTCGCCTATCTCAATACGCTCTCCGACAACCCGCTCCCCCTTCCGACGCCGGCGCCGGCCAATGCGGCGCCAGCCGAGGAAACGCCGGCGGCGCCGGAAGACGCGGCAGCGACGCCGGCCAGCGATGCTCCAGCGGAGACGCCTGCTGAATCCCCATCGGGCGACTGAGTCGACGCCGCATTCGAGGGGCTGGAGCGGGTAGCGGGAATCGAACCCGCGCGTTCAGCTTGGGAAGCTGACAGGCTGCCATTACATCATACCCGCGGCGAGAGGCTTGATCCTTCCGGAGCGCAGTCCTTGTCAAGCGCGCGCCGGGGCGACCAGGCGGTTTGGACGGTGACGAAAATTTGAGAGCCGAAACGCTCGACGGCGGCTGCGAACCTCTCCAAGAGTTGATGAGGACGCCGCACCCGCGCCCGCTTCGTCGTGGAAAGGCGCCGTCGAATAACGGGAGCACGACCATGCAGAAGACTTTCGTCCGTGCCGGCATCGCCGCAGGACTGGGGCTAATGCTTGCGACGGCGCCGGCCGCCGCCGGCGACAAGCGCGAGGAAGCCGTCGAACTCGTCGGCGAGGCCGCCGAAACGGTCGACTATTTCGCGAACGACAGCGCCTTTGAACCCTTATGGTCCCTCGCCGATGACGCCAAGGCGATGGTCATCATCCCGAACCAGTGGCGCGCCGGCTTTCTGTTCGGCGGCTCAGGCGGCGACGCCGTCATGATCGCCCGCAACAAAGACGGCACCTGGTCGCAGCCGACCTTTTTCGTCGTCGGATCAGGGTCGTTCGGCTTTCAGGCCGGCGTCGAGAAATCGGAAATCATTCTGCTCGTCATGACGCAGCGCGGCATGGAGCATCTCCTTTCGACGTCGGTGAAGCTCGGCGCCGACGTCTCAATCGCCGCCGGACCGATCGGCGCCGGCGCAAAAGCTCAGACCACGGATATTGTCGCTTTCTCGCGATCGCGCGGGCTCTATGGCGGCGTCAGCCTCGAAGGCGCTGTGTTGAAGACGCGCCGCAACTTCAACAAGGCCTATTACAGCGCCGACGTTTCGCCGGCGGAGGTGATCTACAAGGGCGACGTCTACAATCCTGCGTCCGCATCGCTTCAGAACACGGTCTGGCGACTCGCCAACAAGGACGCCCCGGCGACGCTCGCGCCGGCCGTCGCGCCGCAACCGCTCGGCGCTGCGGCGAATGATCCGTATGCCCGTCCGATGCAGCCCGCCGATCCTTACGCGCAGCCGCAGACCCCTGCGCCGAATGCGCCGCCGCCCGGACAGTATGAGGACGATTCCGCCTGGGCCGCGCCGGTCAAGCAGGACGAATGACGAATTTTTGAATCGTCGCGACGTCCGCCGCCATTGCAGCGGCGGACATTGTCGTTTCTGATCGGACATGGTTCTAACGAGGCGGCTATGGCCGGCGGCTCCGGTCTCGCAAGACTGCGCGCGATGGGAAAGTTCCTCGATCCGGATTTCGCCGCGGACGGAGCGGCGCGCGCCGTCGTTCCGTTCGCGCGCCTCGACGTTCTGTGGGTCAATACGGGAACCCTCTGCAACATCGAATGCCGGCATTGCTATATCGAAAGCTCGCCGACGAATGATCGCCTCGCCTATCTGACCTTCGCCGAGTTTGCGCCGTTTCTTGAAGAGGCTTGCGCGATGGGCGCCGCCGGGATCGGCTTCACGGGCGGCGAGCCGTTCATGAACCCTGATCTCCTTTCGATGGCGGGCGCCGCGCTCGATGCAGGACTTCGCGTCCTCATCTTGACGAATGCGATGCGTCCCGCCATGCGCCCCGCCGCGCGCGCGGAGCTAAGGCGGCTGATTGAGCGGCACGGCGCGCGCCTCGCGCTGCGCGTCAGCCTTGACCATCATTCGTCCGAACGACATGATGAGGAGCGCGGCGTCGGCGCCTTCGACATCGCGCTCGCGGGGCTCAAGGCGTTCGTCGCGGACGGCGCACGCGTTTCCGTCGCCGGACGCAGCGTCTGGGGCGAAGGACCTGAAGGCGCGCGCGCCGGCTATGCGGCGCTTTTTGCACGCCATGAAATTCCGGTCGACGCCGGCGATCCGGAAGAACTCGTGCTGTTTCCGGAGATGGACGACGGCGCCGACACGCCGGAAATCACGACGCAATGCTGGTCGCTTCTCAAGAAGAATCCGCTCGACGTCATGTGCGCGGCCTCGCGCATGGTGATCAAGCGCAAGGGCAAGGCCCCGAGCGTCGTCGCGTGCACGCTGATTGTCGATGATCCGCAATTCGAACTCGGCGCTTCGCTCAAGGATGCGGCGCGGCAGGTCAAGCTCAATCACCCGCATTGCTCGCGCTTTTGCGTGCTCGGCGGCGCGCGCTGTTCGAGATGAGCGAAGAAAAGGAAATCGCGCTTGAAGCGCGCGCCGTCAGGGCGGCGAGGATGTTCTCGCCTTCCGCCGCGCGCAACCGGGATCCGATCCGCGAGGCCTTTCTCGCGCTGATGCCGCGCCAGGGAACGATCGTCGAGATCGGCTCGGGCACCGGCGAGCACGCCGTTCACATCGCCGCGGCGGCGCCCTTGCTTTTCTGGCGGCCCGGCGATCCCGACGCCGCATCGCGCGCGTCGATCGCCGCGTGGACGGCGCATCTCGGCCTTGAGAATGTCGCCGCGCCGCATGCGGTCGACGCCTCAATCGCAGGATGGGAGGCGGCGTTCGACGAAGCCGACGGCGTCGTGTCGATCAACATGATCCATATTGCGCCCTTTGAGGTCGCCGAAGGGCTCATCGCAGGGGCCTCAAGGCTCTTGAAACCGTGCGGGCGGCTCTTCCTATACGGACCATTTTCCCGCGACGGCGTTCATACGTCGCCGTCGAACGCCGAATTCGACGCGGCTCTGAGAGCGCGCGATTCGCGGTGGGGCGTGCGCGACCTTGAGCGGGACATCGCGCCGCTGGCTGAAAGCGTCGGACTTGCCATAGTCGCCGTCGTCGCGATGCCGGCGAATAATTTTTCCGCGGCGTTTCAAAAAGCCCGCTGAAATACGCCCTCGCGCGCCGCGCGAAAACGCTCGCGAAAATACAATCGAATTTTCTTCGCCGAGCGCGACGGATATTCCGGTCCCGAACGTTGAACCGGTTAGGAGCGGCGAGAGCTGGTCCTATCGGCTCTTTGACAAGTCAAGAAAGAAACGCCGCGGCGGCTCAAGGCGCCCGCCCGATGGTCTGCGCCCAAGCTGGCGGGTCGCTATCGGCCAGCGCGACCGCGCGCTTGAAAGCCAGGCGCCCATTTTCGGGGGGCATTTGGCGCAGGTCGTCTCTGCGACCCGCGGAAACGGCCGAAATATCGCGCGCGCGGGTCGCGCAAAAGGCGCCCTTTTCGCCGGTCCGCCGTCACTCCGCTTTGCGCGGCTTTCCCATAAGGCACCAGTCGGTTTCAAGGACGCCCTCCTTTTTCACCGCGGCGACGTCGTAGCGCTTGCCGTAGTCGAACGAGAGGCCGCATTTCGCCGGGTTGGCGCGATGATAGACTTTCGTCACCTCGGCGACGTCTTCGCTCAAACCCCTGACAACGCGGAAGATCGTCGCCTGTCGGTCATTCGCTTTCAATGGATCGTCGCTCAAGGTCAGTTCGGCGTCCGACGCATAACCGGTGAACCGCACAACCGAGGCTTCATCGACCGCCTTGCATATGCAGAGCGCATAAGGGTCGATTGTCCGAGTCGGACGGAAATCGCCGGGAGGCGTTCCCTGCAGGGCGATGATGAGGAGAACCTCGGCGATCATGAGCGAACTCTACCTGAAATGCTTCGACAGTTTGAGGCCTTGTCCTTGATAGTTTGATGCGAAGCCGGCGCCGTAGATTCTCAACGGTCGCGCCTCCATGCGCTCATAGATGAGCCGCGCGACGAGCTGGCCGTGCTCGAGCACGAAAGCGGCGTCATGGCTCCGCACCTCGAGAACGGCGCGGCTGCCGTTTGGACCCGAAGCGCTCCAGCCGAAGCCGGGATCAAAGAAGCCGGCATAGTGGACGCGGAATTCGCCAAGACCGGGGCTGATCGGCGTCATTTCCGCGGCGAAGTCCGGCGGGATCGAAAGCGCCTCGCGCGAGGCGAGGATGTAGAACTCGTCCGGATCGAGGATGATAAAGCCTGATTTCGGCGCCGGAATCGGTTCGAAAAAATCCTCCGGCTCAAGCGCTCCGACGGCGTCGACGTCGATGAGCGCCGCATGACGACGCGCGCGCCAGCCGACGGGGCCGCCTGCCGGGCGGAGGTCAACGCTGAGCCCGATCCCGCCGTCGATGTCCGCCGCGCCGTCGATCAATTTCTCACGCGCGTGGAGCGCGGCGAGCTCCGCGTCGACAAGGCGCGGCGCTCCGCGTTTCAGTCGCAGCTGGTTGAGGCTTGATCCCTCGCGTACCAGAATTGAGAAAGTGCGCGGACTGATCTCGGCGTAAAGCGGACCGTCATACCCCGCCGGAATTTCGTCAAACGCGACGCGCCGGCCGTTTGCGCTGTCGATGACGAGCCGCACGAAGACGTCGATGCGCCCCGTCGAGCTCTTCGGGTTCGCGGCGCCGGCGATCTCCGGCGGGAGGCGCAATCTTTCGGCGAGTTCAATGAGATAGACGCAGCCGCGTTCAAGAACCGCATCTCGCGAAAGATCAATCTCCTGCATCGCCAGGCCGTCGGCAAGACGCGCGGCGACGTTCTTGCCGGGCGGCGGGAGGAAGGACGCCCGGACGCGCCAGCCCCGACGCGCGACCCGGAGATCGATCGAGGCTGGCTGGATCTGACTTGCGCCGAGCGGGCGCGACAGGATGATCGCGCCCGACGAAATTTTCTCCGCGATCTCTTCTGCGTTGAGAACGCCCATCAGCCGCTCGCCATCGTTGCGGATAAATCGCGACGCACAATGTCGCGGCGGTGATGCGCCGCGCAAGCAAGAGGCGACTTCAGAGCAGCCCTTACCGTCTTGGCGAAGCGGGGGCGCGCAGAGTAACGTCGCGGCGCTGGGACGAGCCTTTCAAGGGTTGGGCGATGTACGAGCGCGTCACAAAAGGAATCAAGGTCAGCGTTCGCTCGACCTTTCTCGAAAACCAGTCGGACCCTTCTGATGATCTTTACGTCTGGTCTTATACCGTGCGCATTCATAACCGGTCGCGGGAAACCGTCAGATTGAGAACGCGGCACTGGCTGATCACCAACGCCAAGGGCTTGACCGAAGAGGTCAAGGGCGTCGGCGTCGTCGGCGAACAGCCGCTGATCCGGCCGGGCGAGCGCTACGAATACACATCCGGCGCGCCGCTTTCGACGCCGTCCGGCATGATGGTCGGCCGCTACGGCATGGAAAGCGAAGAGGGCGTCCTCTTTGAAGTGGACATCCCCGCATTCTCGCTCGACAGCCCGCACGAGCGCAGCCGGGCGCACTGAAGTCAAAGCCCGCGCGCCCCGAACGTGTCGCACTGATTGATGTCGCCTGTCTGATAGCCGATCGTGAACCAGCGCACGCGCTGCTCTGAAGACCCGTGCGTGAAGCTTTCCGGCGTAACGGTCCGTCCGGCGTTTCGCTGCAACGTGTCGTCGCCGATCGCCGCCGCGGCCTGAAGTCCTTCTTCGATGTCTCCTTCATCGAGGAGACCGGAATATTTATCGGCGTGATTGGCCCACATGCCGGCGTAACAATCCGCCTGCAGCTCCATCATCACCTGCAGCTGGTTTTGTTCCTCCTGGCCGGCGCGCGACTGCGCCTGACGCACCTCTTCGGCGATGCCGGTGATCGTCTGGACGTGATGACCGACTTCATGCGCGATGACATAGGCGGCGGCGAAGTCGCCGCCGGCGCCGAAGCGGCGCGACAATTCGTCGAAGAAACTCGTATCAAGATAGACTTTCTGATCGCCCGGACAATAAAAGGGTCCGGCGGCGGCGGACCCGAATCCGCAGGCGGTCTGCGTTTGGCCGGTGTAAACCACGAGCGTCGGCGGGACATATTGCTGGCCGGCCGCCGCAAAGACGTCCCCCCACACATTTTCGGTCTCTGCGAGAACGACCGTCGAAAATTCATACTTCTCCTGATCCTCGGCCGAGACTTGCGCCGGGCCCGCGGGCTGGCCGTTAAGGAGCGCCAGGGGATCAATGCCGATTGAACGAAGCGCGAAAAACCCGCCGACGAGAACGACAAGACCGCCGATTCCCCAGCGGCTCAGGACAAAGCGGATGATCAGGATCGCGAGGCCGCCGAGTCCTGCCGCCGCGGCGCCCCTGCGGTCCTCGACGTTTCGGCTGCCCTCGCGCCCGCGCCATTTCACCATTCCCGCCGCTCCGTACCGCAACTGATGCGGGAGGTGTTATCGCCAAAGCGCTCTTCCTTGTCGAGGCAAGGGTTAATGCGGGCGCAAAGTGCGGCGCGCCGGCAACGCTCCGGCTGCTGCGGACATCGCGCGCTGAAGGTTGCCGCCGGCTTTCTTGACTCGCCGGGCCCCGCCTCCGATTCTGGGCTGCAGCTTGGGGGGCTCGCGGGGTCAGAACATGAGTGGGGCCGAGCACTTTACGCGCCTTGCCGCCTCGCTTTTCGCAGCGGCCCTGCTCGGCGCGGTCATCGCAAACCCGGACGCCGGTCGTCGCTACACGGAGAAAGCGACGGCGCTGGCGTCAAAGGCGCCCAGGGCGTCGTCCCGTCCCTGCGCGCGGGGAGCTTCAGCGCTCAAGACCGCCTTCGCGCCAGTCGAAGACATCCTTTCGGTTTCGCCTCTTGGGGAGGTGACCGCCCCCGGCGAGCAATTGCCGGCGCCGGCGATCCGCCTCAACACCAAAACAGGGGGGAGCGCTTTCGAGCGACGGCGGACCGCCGCAGCTCGAAGAGCGCAGCCTGGTCAGACCGCCAGAATGTCAGTCAGACGACTCGCGCGCGTCACCGCGTACGATTGTGATTGAGGAGTGAGCGTCGTGAGCGTGCGACATCTGACACGAGCCGAGCTCGACGCCGGTCTCGACGCCATTCGCAACTCGCCCAAGGACAACGGACTCGTGGAACTGATCGTCTCGCGCCCGCGCCCGAGCGAGCGCGAGGTGCTCGACCAG
>Ga0073934_10006413_pt1 | contig 17197 bp, 4 predicted proteins | sample LarsenN4metaG_FD_76834 | JGI IMG/M metagenome (GOLD analysis project Ga0073934, IMG submission 76834) | Hot spring sediment bacterial and archeal communities from British Columbia, Canada, to study Microbial Dark Matter (Phase II) - Larsen... ... | reverse complement strand
TCCTTGCATGTCACAAGCGTCATCCATGCCCGCTCTTCGTGTTTGAACACGGACGAATCGTTCGGGTTGACCACCTTGTTCGTGCGGATCTCGTAGGTGTAGATCTGTCCATTCGCGTGGACGATGATCGTATCGCCATATTTGAGTTTGCTCAAGTTGACGAACGGACCGGGTAAACCGTTGGAGAGGTAGACGTGACCGGTGATTACACTGTTGCCGTCCCATGTGGGGAATGCGCTTCCTTCCAGCCATCCAGCCTGCCTGCCCAGCCAGGCAACGTTCCACGTCCCGTTTCGATACGGCACGCCTACAATGGTTGACCGCACACCAAGCGACGGAATTTCGAACCAGATGTTTCCAGCAAGTGCGTTATACGTTTCGAACGGCACCTCACTCAGGTCTGTTCTTACGTTTGGTGCAAAACCCGTATCCGGGATGTCCGCGGTGCGAATCGCACTAAGTACCAGCGTTGAACTTGTACCATATACATTGATCGGGTCGCCCGGATCATAGTCGCGTTCAGTGGAGAAGACATTTGAATTCTGCTGCCCAGGATCGCCGGGCAGGCTGGTCCACGCCACATTCGCGACATTGGTTGCAGGCAACGACAAGACGGTCACATCGAAGGTAATTTGCCCATCGCCGCCACCCAATTGGAAGTTGGTCCAGGTCGCCTCAATCGTACGCGTACCGGCAAGATAGGCACATGTCGTTGCAGGTTGTGCGCCAACGTTGCAGTTCAATGTTCCGGGCACAAAATCCAACTGCGCCGGAAGCGGGTCTGTGACAACGAGATCATATGCATCCGTTTCACTGAGCGCGGTGTGATCAATGGTCAGCGTGAGAGTGATCACCGAACCAATGGGAACCACCGAAGCGCTGGATGTTTTCAAGATGGACACATCCGGCTCAACAATCGTTACGGTGGTTGTCCGCGGACCAACCGAACCCGAATCGGAACTCCACACCGCGCTATTATCGAGATCTGCGCCTGATACGTTTGCGGCGCTATCCAATACCACTGCGCGGTAATCGATCGTCAGGGTTTGAGGCGCGCCGCCATTGGTAAGCGTGCCAAAGTTGAAAGTGACGCGGCGACCGACATCCGTAGTTGTGCCGCCGCCTGCATCATCCACGGTCGGGTTGGCACAAATATCCGCAAAACCCAAGGGGTTTGATGTCGTCAGGGTGCCCGATGTGATCGCAACACAATCCAAATATGAGAGACCACGCTCCATCGTGTCCACGAGTTGCGCATTGGTAAACGTACCGGTTGGAATGGTAACAGTAACCCGATATGTTACGATTTCGCCGATCGCAACGTTCGGATCGGTTGTAAACACCTGATTGCTTGAGAGCAACGTCTTGGTGATGCCGCCGGAGCCTAGCGTGACAAATCCGAAGTCAAGCGTCGGATCGTACGTTGTGCCGCTGGCTTGCGTGATAGTGTTATTGGAAGCCGCGCCTGCAAAACCCGGGGTCAGCGTGACAGCCGCACTGGAAACTGCTCCGGACGAAACCCCATCGCCGTTATCGTTGTCATCCGTATTAGTATTGGGCGCATCGTTATCCGCTTGATCGGCAGAGTCAATGGTGCTGAAATAGCCAACTGGCGGAGTCACCCGGACGATGTAATCGCCTTGCGGCAAACCACTGAACAAATACGTGCCGCCGCCACCGGTGGTTACGCCCGTTGCTCCATCATCGGCTGTGCCGAGTACTCCATCTGGTCCAACAAGTATTTGTGTTGTGCCATCCGCCGCGTACAATGTCACCACTGCGCCAGCTAGCGGTGTATCTGTTCCAGAGGTAAAGACGCCGTCGTTATCCACATCTTCAAAGATGAGGTCGCCAAGCTGTAAACGATAGAAACCGAAGTCAACGGTCATGTTGGCGCGATCGTCAACCGAACCCTGCCCGCCGGATAAATCGGTCTCACCGGTCGGTTCGACCGATAGCGGACCAATCGTGACAGCCTGGCTGATCACCGCGCCATTAAACGCGCCTGCCGTTTGGAGCGTACCGTTATCGTCAAAATCATCGTCATCATCAGGATCATCCGCCAATAATTCGCTAATGACACCCGTGCCATTCATGGTTGTGGCACTACTCCAATACCCAACGAGTGCATCGTCCGAACCATCGTCAGTAAAGTTATCTACAACAATGACCACAACATAGTCACCAGCAACGAGCCCATCGAAGCGATAATATCCGCCGCCGGAAGTAACATCAGTTTGAAGAACGGATCCGGTTGGGTTGCCTGCCCCATCCGCAGCATAAAGTTCAACGACAACACCGTCCACGCCTACTTCGGTTGGCACATCACGCGTGCTATCGTTATCCGTATCGAACCACACGCGATTGCCGAGGCTGTATGTGGGCAGGAAACCGAAGTCCACCGTGAGATCGGTTGTTGTACCGGTTGCATTATCGACCGTGATATTCGCGGCGACTTCGCCGGCGTTCATGCTGAGGACACCACTACTCACTGTGCCACCACCAAGACCAATTCCATTGTCGTTGTTATCAGTGTTCGTATCTGGATCGGTCGTATCGCCGGGTGAGGCTGTATCCACCGTGCTGGTATATCCGCCGGGAGGAGTGACACGGACAATATAATCGCCCTGTGGCAAGCCGCTGAAGCTGTATAGCCCGTTCGCAAGTGTGGTGAATCCCGTCGCCCCATCGTCCGCTGTTCCAAGAATTCCGTCTCCTCCAACGAGGATTTGCGTTCCATCGGAGGCGTGCAAAGTCACCACTGCTCCTGCCAGCGGAGCGTCAATGAGAGAATCATAAACCCCATTCTCGTTGACATCCACAAAGACCAGGTCGCCGATCTCAACCTGATAGAAACCAAAATCCACCGTACGGTTTGAGTAATCGTCGGGCGCTTCGCCAGGTTGAGGATTCGTTAGTGGGTCCGTCTCACCGGTTGGTTCGACTCCAAGCGGACCAAGCGTCACAGCATCGCTGATCACCGCGCCGTTAAACGCGCCTGCCGTCTGCAATGTACCGTTATCATCGTTATCCAAATCGTTATCTGGGTCAGGTGCGGCAGTTTCACCGATCACACCGGTGCCGTTCATGGTTGTGGCACTGCTCCAATATCCGACGAGTGCATCATCCGAACCATCATCGGTAAAGTTGTCGGCAACAATCACAACAACGTAATCACCCGCAGGCAGATTATCGAAGCGATAGTATCCGCCGCCAGCCGTGGTAGTCGTCCCAAGTGTGGCACCGGTTGGATTTCCCGAACCGTCTGCCGCGTACAATTCAACAACGACGCCATCCACGCCGACTTCGGCGGCTCCGCGCGTACTGTCATTGTTCGTATCGAACCACACGCGGTTACCGAGGCTGTAGATTTGTGGGGTGAAAATGCCAAGGTCTACGCGCGGCTCATTCGTTGTTCCGGTTGCATTGGAGGAGGATGCTTCCGCGCCCGGCGTCAATGTGACGACTTCCGTCTCCACATAACCGCCAGCTCCGAGGGTTCCAACGGTGGAGCCGTTATCGTCGCTGTCGGTTGTATCCGCATCTGAATCAGGCGCAGGCTCGTAAGGTGACCCGACGCCGCCTGTACTGGAGGAGGTGCCTTCGAGAGTTCCGCCTGGGTTGAATTCCGCAGGATCAATCCGCACAATGTAATCGCCCGCAGGCAAGCCCGTAAATGTGTAATTGCCGTTCACAGCGGTTGTTGTTGTGGCGAGCAAAGCTGTTCCATCGCCGGAGTACAGCTGCATGGTAACGCCGTTAATCCCAAACTCTCCCCCGCCCAATAAACCATCGTCGTTGACATCCGCCCATACTTGATTTCCGAGGGTCATGGCGTAGAAGCCGAAGTCAACCGTCATATTCGCGCGGTCGTCGTTCGCGCCCTGTCCGCCGGAAAGATCCGTCTCACCGGTGGGTTCGACCGACCCGGGACCCAATGTAACCGCGGGACTGAGCACCGCGCCGTTGAAAGCGCCGGCGTTCTGTAGTGTGCCGTTATCATCTTCATCGGAAGCGTTTGCATCTGCATCGGGCGCAGCGGTTTCGGTTAGAGTCCCATCAGGGAGCCGCGAAGTGCCGCTGGACCAGTATCCAACCAAAGCGTTGTTCGATCCGTTGCTGATAAAGTTATCCGCCGCGATGACAACCACATAATCCCCGGCGATGAGGTTGTCGAAGCGATAGTATCCACCTCCCGCAGTTGTGGTGGTTTGGAGCACTGCGCCTGTTGGGTTACCCGAGACATCCGCCGCGTAGAGTTCTACAAGGACTCCATCCACACCCAATTCGCCGGCATCGCGGAAACTATCGTTATCCGTATCGAACCACACGCGATTGCCGAGACTGTAGGCGGAGACAAAGCCGAAATCGACCGTGGGGTCTGTCGTTGTGCCGGTTGCATTATCGACCGTGATATTCGCGGCGACTTCGCCGGGGAGCATACTTAATGTGCCGCTGCTCACTTGACCAGAACCCAAGCCAATGCCATTGTCATTGTTATCGGCGTTCGTATCCGGGTCGGTTGTATCAGCTGCGTTCGCGGTGTCCACGGTGCTGGTATATCCACCGGGAGGAGTCACACGGACAATATAATCGCCCTGTGGCAAGCCGCTGAAGTTGTATAGCCCGTCCGCAAGTGTGGTGAATCCCGTCGCTCCATCGTCTGCTGTTCCAAGAATTCCGTCTGCGCCAACGAGGATCTGCGTCCCGTCGGAGGCGTACAAAGTCACTACCGCTCCAGCCAATGGAGAATCAGTGCCGCCCCCGCCAAGATCGTCATAATCGCCATCCCCGTTCGCATCCACAAAGACAATATCGCCGATATCAACTTGGTAGAATCCAAAATCCACAGTGCGATCCGAACGATTATTCGCCGCTTCGCCAGGTTCAGGATTGGCAGCGGGATCATTATCCGTGGTGGGTTCCGAGGTGCCCGGACCCAACGTTACCGCCGCCGAGGCAACATAATCTATCGAATTGACGGTCAACGTTGAACGGCCGTTATCATCGCTGTCAACACTTGTCGTATCGGGGTCGTTTACAGTTGCATCCGTGATCGTGCCGTTCGCGGCAATGGATGTTGAACTGCTCCAGTATCCACTCAATGGATCGCCCGGAACCGTATCGCCCACACCGACATCGCGGAAATTATCATCCGGAATCAACACCACGTAATCACCCGCATTCAGGTCATCGAAGCGATAATATCCGCTGGCATCGGTCGTATCAAAGGAGAGGAACGTATCGCCGGCATCCCATACCCCCGCGGATGTTCCATTATCCTGATACAACTCCACCCGGACGCCGCCAATCCCCACCTCAGCACCGTCGATAGCCGCGCTATTGTTCGTATCGTACCACACCCGGTTACCCAAACTGTACGTTGCCGTGAATCCAAAATCGAATGTGTGATCGTTATCACCCGCATCGCCCGTGGTTACCGGAATCACAGCATTATTCCCGCTATAAGACGCGTCGGAATCGCGCTGGTCTGCATCTGCATCGGGCGTGGTCAACAGCAAACCCGCAAGCGCCGCCTGCTGGCTTCCGCCTTGCGCGTTGGGAATACGAATTTCGTATGCGGAATTCGGGTTGAGTTCGTCGATCAAATAGATCTGGTTTGCTGTTGAGGTGCCGGGACCCGAACTGAAGTAATAACCACCATTCGCGTCAGTCACAGCACTGGCGATCAACGTACCACCTTGATACAGTTCAACCGTGACACCAGCAATTGGGCTTTCATCGGCATCTTGTATGCCGTCGCCATCTGAATCAAGCCAGATTCGATTCCCAATTTCAATCGGAGCGCTGAAGCAGAATCCCTCCACATCGCCGATCCCTGCGGCTTTGCCAAAGCGACTGGCATCGTCGGTGCGTGGAAAGATCTCGTAGGCGCGTGTTCGCGTCCCTGTGGCATTGCTGAACCAGCTAATGCCTCCTGAACGAATATCAAACGGATCGAAGATGGAGGTCGCGACTTCATCAGTGCCCGGGAATAACACTAGTCCACCCAGCGTAATTTCATTGTGAGTGCCGCTATTCAAAGTATCGGAAGGAGCATACATATCCTGCCAATAATATTCTCCTCCGCCGGGTCCCTGGGCGGGAGCGCTCCCCGCGCCGCCGGTTGTGATACCACCGCAAGTAGCATTATTTTCCAACACAAAAGTTCCCGCTACATTACAGACACGCAACATATCACCAGCGGAAGTACCTTCGAACACAGTGCCAGCCGCAATTGTCACTGAGGTTGGAGCATAACCCGCTGTGAAATCGTAGAACGTGAAGGCCGTTGTCGCGGCGGATGTGGAATAGTTAACTTCACCAGTTTGATGACCTGCACGATCAATGAAACCCAATATCATATCGCCATCTACATCGAACTCAATATCCGAGAGAATTGGCTGGGGATAGATGATCTGATTGCCATAACCAAGTCCGGAACCACCGCATGTACCACACCACAAGGAAGTGAAAACATTAGACCATGGGCGCCATTCCGCTGGGTAGCCGGGTCCGTCCGCGCTCACCACGCCACGCGGATAATCAAGTCCAAATTCAAAGACTAATGTCCAGGTTCCCGGGCTGCCTTCAGGCGTACTTAAGATATAAGCTTGCAAATCAGCTGCGTTTTGTGTACTTTCTGCAGAACACACCACGCCAACATAGACATTCCCTTGATACACTTCAACAGCCCAGGGACGCACATCGCCTGCCGCACACGCAGTCGCACCAGCTGGCAAAGTTATCGGAGTAGCAGTATCGTACCCCGACGGAGCGGTAGCAGGTATGCCGATGAAAAGGGAGTAAAGCGTTCGATCCGCAAGGTTGATCAGCCACAAGGTATCGTCGGAAGCGCCGATATCCATATCGCCAATTGCTTCTTTCCCCACAGCATCCCATGCGGCGGGATCGGTATTCGGATCGGGCGATGCAGCCGGCAAACCCCGGGCAGTGTCATCTAACGCTCCGTCATCAACGCCTGCGAACGTATCAATATCAACAAAATTACTCACGCTCACCGGAGCCCCAGTCAAGGGGTTCACGACGATTGCATAGATCCCACCACCACCCAGCGGACCAAAACCAGCGTGTCGTTTTGCCAGTGCGCCTGCAAAGACCGTATTTGTCTCCCGCTGATACGCCAACCCCCATGTGGAACCGATTTGAGCACCTGTGGCGAGAGGCTGCGAGACTGTTGCATCTGCGCGACCATACGCCGAATTTGGAATCGAATACAAAACGGTGGATGTGCTGGCAGTGCCTCCGCCCAACGGATCACCATTAATATAACAAGGAATTACAAGAAACGGGTTGTTCTGGCAGTATTCATCCGGCTTCGATAAGCCCAAATCCAACCCGGCCGCGGGGCTGGTGGTGAATTGGACCGTAGTCCCTGAGTCTCTTCCGAACGCGCCGGGACGTAGTTCTGCCGGAATGGTCGAGAACTCAATCCTTACTTGTGTGCCATTGGGAATGGTAAGGGTGTAGTTTCCTGTAGCATTGGTTGTAGTACTTGCAACGACCGCATTGGTGGAATCGTAAGCCGTGACCGTAACTCCGGAAACACCAGTATCGCCGGAACCGCGAACTCCATTATCGTTGTAGTCGGTAAATACTGTTCCGCTGACAGTATTCGGATCGGCGCTTATGATTACCAATTGAGAACGGTTGTATAACCCGGTTGTTCCTGCGAGGGTATCACATAGCTGCAGAGTCCAGTTACCTGCAGCGTTCTCACCCTTGAATTCGCTGAGAAGTTCAGACGGCCGCGCCGTGCGATCAAAAAATGGAAATCCCACAGCGTCGTTGCTGTTGTCATACAGCGAACCTACACTGGTGTCATCCAACAAAACATCATAATTATCATAATTATCGGGGCTGGCAACCAAAGGCGAACCGAATCCGGCGCCAGCGATTAAAACAACCGTGGTACCGGATGGCGAAGTCAATGTAGCGCGAATCTGACTTCGGACAGCGTGATTAACATTCAACCCAACATTTATATCAGCAACCACAATGCTGGCGGCAACGTTGATGGTCCGTGTAAGAGGCGCGGCACAACTGGCATCAGGAATAGCCACTGCCGCGCCCGGGATATCATTAACGGTTGTAGTGAGGGCATATGCAACCCCCACCTTTCCGAAGGAAAGGTTGAGTAAAATAACTGAAAGCAGTACTAATATAGATAGGACGCGTACGATCAGCCTGTATAACCCTGACTTCATTTTAGACCTCAAATAGGACAGGTTGTGTCCAAAAATCCGGCGTTTTCGACCAGGTGATTTCCGCCCTACTAAAGGAATTGAATACAAGGGTTGAAGTTACCTCTATCATAGACAGAATGCCATATCTTAACACAAAAATGGCTGATGCGTAACCAGCTATTTTTGAAACCTATTCATTATTAGCGCTCTGCAGAGATATCTACAAGAACCGCCCTCACCACCACCCGGCGTAAGTACGTATCCGTTTTAGGATTGTACGAATCACAAGTCACCAAGGTGATAGTCGATTTATCCTCATGATTTAGTATGCTGATATCATCAGGGCGGGTAAAAGTATTCGAAACCACTTTATAGGTATACAAATAGCCTGAATTGTGCACAAAGATGTATTCGCCCGATTTGAGGTACTTTAACCGAGCAAATAGGCCTGGCTTTCCGTCTGCGTTGACAACATGTGCGCTGATGACGCTGTTACCGCTCCACGTGGGATAGGCGGTTCCCTCCAACCATCCAGCCTGATTCGCCAGCCAAGATACATCCCACGTACCATTCTGAAACTGTACGCCGGTAATGGGAGCATTCACACGGATAACTGGAATGGCTAGCACAAGCTTGGAAGATTTATAGTCGGGCATGGAAGCTGGATCAAGAGTTGTAACTCGATCTGGAGCAAAGCCCGTAACAGGGATGAGAAATCCATTCGTGGAAGGAGTAGTAGTAGGAACCGGAGGAGGGGGCGGTGGGGGAGGGGGTGGATTTCCCAAGTAAAATCCAAAGTCATATGTATGATCGTTGTCACCTGCATCCCCAGTGGTCACTGTGACAGTTGCTGCGCCACCAATTGCAACACCATCAGAGTCTCTCATATCTTCAGGCACGGAATCATTCTGGGTCAGTGTGTAAGTTGCCAAAGCAGGCTGGTTCAAAGGAATTTGAATTGTATACTGCGAGTTCGGATTTAGACCATCAATCAAATAGTCAACATTCGATTCATCGGTTCCGGGACCAGAACTAAAGAAATACGCACCCGTAGCATCTGTCACTGCCGTAGCAATCAAATTTCCATTCTGATCATAGAGTTCGACTGTCACACCCGCGAGTGGTATCTCTTCAGCGTCCTGTACACCATCTCGATCAAGATCAAGCCACACACGATTTCCAATTTCAATTGGTGCTGCAAAGCAGAATCCCTCGATATCGCCCAATCCAGCGGCTTTTCCAAAGGTGGATGGTCCACCTCCTTCATCAATACCAAAGACCTCATAAGCGCGTGTCCGAGTTCCAGTAAGATTATTGAACCAGGCTACACCACCTGCGCGAAGGTCAAATGGGTCAAAGACCGACACAGCAATTTCGTTCGTGCCGGGAACAAGCAACAAGCCTCCGAGTGTGACTTCATTATGTATTCCTCCATTCTTATCTGTACTTGGAGGAAACATATCCTGCCAGTAGTATTCGCCGCCGCCTGGTCCCTGTGCAGGCGCACTATTGTTACCCCCGGTTGCAATTGAACCACAAGATGCGTTATTTTCCAAAACATAATTGGCACCGACAAGGCAGAGACGCAAGGTGTCGCCCGCTGAAACACCTTCATACAACACTCCGGACGACATAGTCGCATTGACCTGAGTGTAAGTATCCTTGTGATATAAAGTAACTCCGACAGCAGGGTTGCCGGGGGAATCATCCCAAGGATCAGAGGTGGCGAGATTTGCATTCCCTGTTTGGTGACCTGTACGATCCATCAAGCCCAGTACTATCGAGCCATCGGTATCGAATTCAATATCCGACAAGATCGGCTGAGGATAAATAATCTGCTTTTCAAAAGCCAAGTCAACTTCACTTGCACATGGAGCTACACATAATGAAGTCATCACCGGAGACCAGGGTCTCCATTCGGCAGGGTACCCCCCATCAGGGTTACTGGCGATTCCACGCGGATAGTTTAATGGAATATCTGCCACGAGAGAGAAGCCTGCAGGTGCAGATTCATCCATACTGATTATATATGCACGTAAATTATTTACATTTTGTGAACTCTCAGCCGAGCAAACCACTCCAATATAGATCGTCCCTTGGTGAATTTCTATTGCCCATGGTCGAACATCGGTTGAAGGACAAGCGGTCGCGCCCGCCGGAAGGGAAATCGGGTAAGCTGTTACATCGCCCGCACCTGGCGTTGCTGCAGGTATTCCAACGAAAATACTATAAAGAGTCTGATTGGCAAGGTTGATGAGCCATAACGTATTATCATCCGTACCCATATCCATGTCGCCGATCGCAGCTTTACCGACTGCACCCCACGCTGTGGAATCAGTATTCGGTATTGGGGAATTTGCTGGAAGACCACGTGCAACATTACTCCCCAGAATCGAATTTCCAAAATCAGAGGCAATGATCGTATCGAGGCGAATGAAATCGTAGGGAGGAGGCGAACTTGCCTGACCTGTAGCCTGATTCATTTCAATCGCATAAATTCCACTGGGGCCGAGGGAACCAAGGCCGGCATGACGTTTTGCAAGAGCACCGGCAAACACCATACCGGTGGATCGTTGAAATGCAAGACCCCATGTCGTACCGATTTGGGAACCAGTTGCAAGTGTATTTTCAATGGTGAGATCCTGACGTCCATACGCGTCATAGGGAAATGAAACCAATACCTTTGCCGTGCTTGCTGTACCACCTGCAAGAGGGTTTCCATTAATGTAGCAAGGTGAGATCAGCCAGGGGTTATCGTTACAATATTCATCCGGCTTTGCCAAACCAAGATTAACTCCAGCAGCTGGGCTAGTCACAAACTGGACGGTTGTACCCGAATCTACGCCAAAAGCGCCTGGTCGTAAATCAGAAGGGATGTTCGAGAACTCAATTCGTACTGCAGTACCACCCGGAATGCTCAAATTGTAATTGCCGTTCGCATCGGTTGTGTCTGTTGCGATGACAACTCCAGCGTTGTTGAACGCTTCGACCAATAGGCCAGGGACTCCAACATCGCCATGATTCCGGACGCCGTTATCGTTATAATCAGTAAATACCACTCCGGCAACCGAGTTCGGGTCGGCACTTGTGAGGGTCAATTCAGAGTTATTGTAAGTCCCAATCTCGCCGTTGCGAGTATCACAGATCGATAAGGTCCAAGTTCCTTGAGCATCCTCCCCTTTGAACGCACTGAGTGCCTCAAAGGGTCTCGCGTCCCGGTCATAGAACGGCGCAGCAACTACATCGTTATCATTGTCATAAAGGGAGTTGATGCTCGAATCGTCCAACAGAACATCATAATTATCGTAATCATCCGGGCTGGCAATGACAGGCGAACCGAGACCACCACCGGAGATCAGAACAACCGTTGTCCCACTCGGCGATGCCAAGGTGACCCGTACATCGCTTCTTCGCGGATGGGAAACATTCACCCCAACATTAATATCCGAGACAATCAGGCTGGTCGCTACGTTATAAGTACGTGTAACAGATGAAGTGCAACTCGACCCGGCAGGTGGGTTGGGTATCGCACCCGGAGTGGCATCCCCAACTGTTGTTGTAAGCGCGAGGACTGAGTGTGAACCTAAGCCGGGCGTGTTCAATAGCAATGCAACAACAGAGACGAGAATTACCGACTTAAACACCAAACGATTGAGGTACTTTGTCATATCTCTCACCTTACAATCTATTTACAAAATTGATTTTCGGATTATATCCTACCTTTAAGGTAGGTGCGGCACGAGTTCCCAGGTTCCATCCTCCCAACAGCGAATCCCCATTAGAAGAATAACCTAACCCATCGACGCAAATACTCACCTGATCCATTTGGGCAGGTTCACGAGAAACCGGAGCAACAGCCTTCTCCAGATTATTATTTAGGGAATTGGTGCTAGACAGAATCCGTGTAAGTTTTAGCATGTAACGGCACTCGGCTTGGGAGGGATGCATTTCGTTGCCAGCCAAAACTTATCCCCGGTATGGGAAATCTGTGGAACCAAGACGAAAAAACGGCTCAAAAGAATACAACATTCCTCTTACCAATTTCCACCCCCCTGAATGATAAAATCGCCTCATGCTCCCCGATTTCCGCGTTAGGCAACGGGATTACCTGCTCGAGATCTCCCGCGCACTCACACAGGAACTGGATCTCGAAAAACTGCTGGCGCGGATATTACGCATTGCCATTGAGATGCTCGCCGGACAAGCGGGCATTATCGCGCTCAAGGAACAGGAAGGCTGGCGCGTCGCCACCGCCCATGGAATTGCCCCGGCTTTCCTCAGCTACCTCACCCCCCTGCTTGCCGAGGAAAACGTCCGCGAGTTGGATGTGATCGAACTGAACCGTATGCTCAAAGAATTGACCTATACCGCCAGCATGGGGCTTCTCAACGGCACGGCACTCGCTCTAATTGCACATAGGCAGGTGATCGGGGTGATCTTCATCTTCCGAAATTACGAGGGCGGATTTACCTTGAACGACCGTATCATCCTGCAATCATTCGCGGACCAGGCTGCAATTGCAGTATACAACGCTCAACTCTACGGACAGGTCTCCTATGAAAAACAACGCCTCGATGCCCTCCTCGACTCTGCCGCGGATGGGATCATCATCCTCAACGCAGATCTCACCATCGAGCGCGTCAACGATGCATTCGAGCGCATCTATGGCAAGACACATAATGAACTCGTCGGCGCACCTCATGATGATGTAATCCAATGGAACGGCAGCCCACAGGGATCGACACTCAATGAAGCCATTGCAAATGGATGGCCCCTTACACCAAACGCCACGTTGTACGTGGAGGGCGATCTCGATCGCGATCAGCCGCCTTCACTACCCGTCGGGGTCACCTATGCCCCATTGCTTTCACCGGAGGGCAAACTCCGCAATATCATCGTCAGCGTGCGGGACATCACACACTTTAGAACCGCCGATGAGATCAAAGCGACTTTCATCTCCATTGTGAGTCACGAATTGCGTACACCCGTTGCGCTGATCAAAGGCTACGCCTCCACACTGCGGCGCGATGATGCAAAATGGGACAAACACACTGTAAGCGATTCGCTCGCGGTGATCGAAGAAGAGGCTGACCGTTTAAGCAAAATGATCGACGACTTGCTCGACGCTTCACGCCTTCAGGCGGGAGGACTCAGCCTCAACCGCGCGGATGTATCATTCCCCGCGCTTGCCAAGCGGATCGCCGAGCGATTCTCGACACAAACAAAGAATCATGCGATCGTCACCGACTTCCCTGAAAAATTTCCGGTCGTGCTGGCAGATGAAACGCGTATCGAGCAGGTTGTCGCCAATCTTGTTTCCAATTCCATCAAGTATGCGCCGGGAGGAGAAATAAGAATCAGCGGCACGGTGTACCCAGGGCAGGTTGTCGTTTGCGTTTCAGATGAAGGAGCAGGCATCGAAGCAAAAGATTTGCCTCATATCTTCGATCGTTTCTACCGTTCGACAAAAGCGGTCAAGCAGACAAAAGGCGCGGGGTTAGGTCTCTATCTCGCGCGTGCGATCATCGAGGCGCATGGTGGGCGAATTTGGGCGGACCCCAAGCCTGATTCGGGTGCGCGAATTTGTTTTTCGTTGCCTCGGTGACCTAACCCCTAACCCCTCTCCTAAAGGAGATGGGAATCCTGTCGGAGTGGTAAAATTTGTCGAAAGCAGGATCAAACCAACCCTGAGTCTGTAGCGGGTTCATATCCCAAAAAGGAAAATCAATCATGGCGAATGCAGTTCCTCCTCGAAACAAGATCAATAAAAAATTTACGTGGAACGCCGAGAGCGTTTTCAAATCCACAAAAGACTGGGAGGCAGAGGTCAGCGCGATTCTGGCTGAACTGCCAAACGTAAAAAAATACGAGGGCAGGCTGGGCGAAAGCGCCGATGTGTTGCTTGAGGGCATGCGTGCGGTGGAGAAACTGTCGAACCGGACATACAAGATTTTCATGTACGCAGGGTTTTCATACTCGGTGGATACGACCGACCAAAAGGCAGGCGCGCTTTTCGGAAAAGCGCAGGGCGTGGCAGGACAGATTTCAGGCGCACTTTCATTCGTGAACCCGGAGCTGATTCAGCTCGGTAAAGCCAAACTTGACGAGTGGGTGAAGCAAAACGAAAAACTGGCTGTGTACAAACACAGTTTTGAAGACCTGTTCCGACAGCAGGCGCATGTGCGTTCTGGAGAAGTGGAGGAAATTCTCGGCATGTTGGGCGACCCGTTCAGCGGACCTCAGAACAGCTCGAGCATGTTGGTGAACGCGGATTTCAAATTCGCTCCTGCGAAAGATAAAAAGGGCAAAAAGGTCGAAGTGACGCAGGGCAACATCCACACCTCGTTGATGGAAAGCCCCGACCGCAAATTAAGGCAGAGCGCGTTCGAGAGTTACATGGATAAGCACCTCGAATTCAAAAACACGCTTGCGACCAATTTAAGCACATCCATCAAAAATAACATTTTCAATATGCGAGCGCGCAAGTTCGATACATCTCTCCAGGCGTCGTTGTTCCAACTCAACATCCCCGAAAGTGTATTCCACAATCTGATCAACACGTTCAAGAGCAAACTTCCCGTCTGGCACAGATACTTCGAACTTAAGCGGAAGGCTCTGGGTTTACGCGACATCACATATTACGATATGTGGGCTCCGATCGTGAAGAAGAAACCAAGCGTCCCGTTCAAAAAAGCGGTGGACCTGATCTCGGAAAGCCTTGCGCCGCTTGGTAATGAATATGTGGATACGATGCGGCGCGGTTGTCTTCAAGACCGCTGGGTGGATATTTACCCAAACAAAGGCAAACAGAACGGCGCGTTCTCGTGGGGTGTGCCGCCGGATACGCACCCATTCATTATGATGTCGTACACCGATGAGGTGGGAAGTATGAGCACATTGGCACACGAACTTGGTCATTCGATGCACTCATATCTCACCGGGCAAACCCAGCCTCCGGTGTACAACAATTATTCGTTGTTTGTGGCGGAGGTCGCGTCGAACTTCAACCAGGCGATGATGCGCGGGCATCTGCTCAAAACGATCAAGGACAAGAATTTCCTGATCGCATTGATCGAAGAGGCTGTGAGCGGGAATTTCTTCCGCTATTTCTTCCAGATGCCGACACTGGCACGTTTCGAACTCGAGACCCATCAGCGCGTCGAACGCGGCGAAGCATTATCCGCCGACTCGATGCAGGAGTTGATGGCTGACCTGTTCAGCGAGGGATTTGGTCCCAAAGTAAAAGTGGATCGCCCGCGCGTCGGCATGATCTGGTCCACGTTCTCGCATCTCTTCGCGGACTATTACGTTTATGCCTATGCCACCGGCATTTCCGGTGCCCACGCCCTCGCGGGGAGAATCCTGCGCGGAGAACCAAATTCAGCGCAGGATTATCTCAGTTTCCTCAAGGCTGGCTCGTCGCTTTACCCGCTGGATGTATTAAAGCGCGCAGGCGTTGACCTCTCCGCGCCGAAGCCTGTGGAGGAAACTTTCGCGGTGATGGAAAGCTATATTGATCGGCTGGAAGAATTAGTCGGCTAGTCCTCTAGGTCCCTAGTCGATTCGTCATTTGTTGTTTTAAAGACTTTGTGACCTTCGTGTCCTTTGTGTTAAAAAATCATCAATCAAAATCGTAAATCGGAAAATCATTAGATGCCTCAAACCCAAATTGCCTGTCCAAACTGCCGCCAGATGATCGCGGCGAACATCGAACAACTCTTTGATGTGACGCAAGACCCCCAAGCCAAACAGAGACTGCTCGGCGGAATCTCGAACATGGCGCGCTGTCCGCATTGCGGATTTCAGGGGCGTCTTGCCACGCCGATCGTCTATCACGACAACGAAAAAGAATTGCTCCTCACCTTCTTCCCGCCCGAGTTGAACGTGCCCCTGAACGAACAGGAGAAGATCATCGGTCCGCTTATCAAAAAGGTGACCGATGATCTTCCCGCTGAAAAACGCAAGGGATATCTGCTCAGCCCCTCCCCCAACCTCACATATGAATCAATGGTTAAGGTTATCCTTGGGAAGGATGGCATCACGCCTGAGATGCTCAAAGAGCAACAAGATCGGGTTCAAATCATCGAGCGGATGCTACAAGCAAGTTCAGCCGATGTGCGAAGCGAGATCATCAAGCAGAACGTTGCTCTGTTCGATGAGCAATTCTTTGCCTTATTCAGCCGCCTTGCACAATCCGCCGCGCAAAGTGGACAGGAAGCCATCGCGCGCTCGATGGTCGAGTTGCAGAAACAATTGCTCGAAGAGACCGCGTTCGGTCGTCAGTTGAAGGAATCAGTCGGGGAACTGGAGGCAGTTCAAAAGTCCCTGCAAGAGGCGGGGCAAAGCCTCACGCGCGAGAAGTTGCTGGATATGGTCATCGCCTCCCCTACTGACGCACGCGTACGCGCGTACGTCAGTGTGGCGCGAAGCGGAATGGATTATCAGTTCTTCCAACTGCTCACTGAAAAAATCGACAAAGCATCGGGCGATGAAAAAACCAAACTCGAATCACTACGCGAGAAACTGCTGGACTTTACGAATGAAATGGATAAACAGATCGAGGCGCGCTACAAACAAGCGCAGGAATTCGTCGAATCGCTGTTGGCGCAGGATGATGTGGCAAAAGCCGTGCGCGAGAACCTCGATGGCTTTACACAAGACGCGGTTGATCTTGTAAATCAGATGCTGCGGCAGGCGTCCGAGAAGAATGACTACGCGCGCATGGGCAAATTGCAAAAGATGGTGGAAGTGTTGCGCGAAGTTTCGACTCCGCCCGAAGTTGCGTTCGTGGAGCAGTTGCTCGACGCGCCTGACCAGGCCGCAGTAGAGAAGATGCTCGAAGCCAACAAGTCAATGGTGAACGATCAATTTATGCAAGCCTTGATCGGACTCGTCGCGCAGGTGGATCAAGCCGCGGAACAAGGTAACCCCGAAGCGAAGGGGCTGAGCGATAAGATCAATTCGATCTATAAAATTGCTTTGAAATTTTC
>Ga0073934_10006412_pt1 | contig 17200 bp, 18 predicted proteins | sample LarsenN4metaG_FD_76834 | JGI IMG/M metagenome (GOLD analysis project Ga0073934, IMG submission 76834) | Hot spring sediment bacterial and archeal communities from British Columbia, Canada, to study Microbial Dark Matter (Phase II) - Larsen... ... | reverse complement strand
CGCCGATTGGCCGAGACCGGCGGTGGCGCTGTTGCCCTGGGACGAGCCGAAGCGCCTGTGGTGGCGGTTGCCGTCGCACGGCACGGTGGGGGAGCGCCGCGCGGCGTGAGGCGACCATCAGGATCAAAGGAGGGCGAGATGGTAAGTCGAAAGCTGATGGCCGGCGTTCTCACGTTCGTCCTGTCCGCACCGTTGACGGCGTCCGCCACGGAGCTCGAGCCGGAGTGGCGCGAGCCGGTGGAGCGTCTGGCTGCGTTTGTGGCGGACCTCTCAGCCGGTGAGATGGAGGCGGCGTGGCAGAAGTACCGCATCATGCTGCCGGAACCGCCCGCGTCGCCGAAGTCCCCGTTTGATCCCGATCCGTTCGAGCACTTCACCAACGGGATCGGCCGGTTCCCGCCGGATGTGGAGTCGTTGGCGTTGATCGCTGAGCGGCGCTACACCGCGAAGTCGCGCCGGTTGTATTTCATGGCGGACAGCAAAGTGGGCCCCGTACTGATCGAGACCATGGTGTATCAACATAAGGACGAGTGGTATTTCACGCATTTCGGCTTTCAGGCCTTGAGCTTTGTGGATATGAACTGGCACAAGGCGCACGAGGACATTCTGCCGCTCACCAGGCTTTCGAAGCCGGTTTCCGTGCCGTTGCCCAAACCATCCGCTCCGGTCGAGGCGGCTGCCCCGTGAACACGTCGCAAAGTGGCCCTCTCGCTCCGCGAGAGGCTGAGCCGGCCGCGCTGCGTCACGGCGAAAATCCTCGCGATTGCCGTCATCTCGCGAAGCGAGACGGCGATTTTGTTCGCCGGCTGGGACGCACCGGCCTGCTCGTCCCGCCGCTGGGCTTCGGGGCGTTCAAGATCGGCCGCAACCAGGGGATCAAGTATCCGCAGGGGTACGACCTGCCCGATGATGCCGCAGTGGAACGACTCCTGAATGGTGTGCACGATCTCGGTTGCACGCTGATCGATACCGCCCCGGCCTATGGGTTGAGCGAAGAGCGCATCGGCCGCGCGATCGGCCACCGCCGCGGCGAGTTCGTGCTGTCGACGAAAGTCGGCGAGACGTTCGCCGAAGGCAAATCGACATTCGACTTCACGCGCGCCGGTGTCGAAGCCAGCCTGCAGCGGAGTCTCGACCGGTTGCGAACGGACGTGCTGGACATTGTGTTCGTCCATTCCAACGGCGACGACGAACGCATCCTCCGCGAGACCGATGTCGTCGCCGTGTTGACGGAATGGAAGCAATCAGGCCGCATCCGCGCGATCGGACTGTCCGGCAAGACGGTGAGCGGCGCACGAACGGCGATGGCCTGGGCCGACGTGCTGATGGTGGAGTATCATCTCGAAGACCGCAGCCACGCCGATGTCATCACCGAGGCGTCGCAGCGCGGCATCGGCGTATTCGTCAAAAAGGGCCTCGCGTCGGGCAAGCTCCCGCCGGAAGACGCACTGCGGTTCGTGCTGTCACATCCCGGCGTGACCAGCGTGATCGTCGGCGGGCTTAATCTCGACCACTTCGCCGCGAACTGGCGGACGGCATCGTCAGTGCGCGCTTGAATCTTCTGAGATTCTGTGCTGCTTTCGTGACTTTCTGTGTGGTTCGTGGTTATCGTTTCCCCTTAATTCAACTGCAAGAGGACGCGCCATGAATACACGCCCTGAAATCCTGAACCGCCTCCGCGCCAAAGTCGCTTCCGGCAAACCGATCATCGGCGGCGGCGCGGGGACCGGCATTTCGGCGAAGCTGGAGGAAGCCGGCGGGATCGACCTGATTGTGATCTACAATTCCGGCCGGTTCCGCATGGGGGGCCGCGGGTCGCTCGCCGGGATGATGCCCTACGGCGACGCGAATGCCATTGTGATGGACATGGCCCGCGAGGTGCTGCCGGTGGTGTCGCACACGCCGGTGCTCGCCGGAGTCTGCGGCACCGACCCGTTCCGCGTGATGAAACTGTTCCTGCGGGACGTGAAGCACGCGGGCTTCGCCGGCGTGCAGAACTTCCCCACGGTGGGCCTCATCGACGGCGTATTCCGCCAGGGGCTCGAAGAGACCGGCATGGGCTACGGCCTCGAAGTCGACATGATTCGCCAGGCCCGCGAGCTCGACCTGCTCACCACGCCCTACTGCTTCAACCCCGACGAAGCGACGGCGATGGCGCAAGCCGGGGCCGACATCCTCATCCCCCACATGGGCCTCACGACGAAGGGCAGCATCGGGGCGACGACGGCAGTGACGCTGGAAGAAGCGGCCAAACGCTGCCAGGCGATCCACGACGCGGCCAAGCGCGTGAACAAAGAAATTCTCGTGCTTTGCCACGGCGGCCCGATCGCCGAGCCCGAGGATGCGCAGTACATCCTCGACCACACGGAAGGCATCGTCGGCTTCTACGGTGCCAGCAGCATGGAGCGGTTGCCGGTGGAGCCCGCGATCAAAGGGCAAACGGAAGCGTTCGCGCGGCTGCGGTTCCGGAAGTGATCTCGAATCGCGAAGCCGCAAGCGATCGCCGCTTGCGGCTTCGCGATTCGTCATTGACTACTGATTGCCGCCCGGTTTGCGTTCGCGGCGTTCGCGGGCCAGTTGCACGTAGTCGGCGAACTCCTGGTTGTCGGCGTACAGTTCGACGATGCTGTTCCAGATGTCGCGGGCCTCGATCCGCAGGCTGGTGTTGGTGGAGGCGTCGAGCTCGTCCGCCCGCTTGAGCGCGTTCTCGATGATCTGCTGGCTGTCGAGCTTGTCGACCCCTTCGGCTTTCATCTGGGCAACTTCCCGGCGAGCCATCTCCACAAACAGCCGGTTGTCGTGCCATTGCTGTTCCTCTTCGGCAGAGAGTTCCTTCTTGCCCGGACCATCCTTCAAGAGGGCGATCATGCTTTCGTACTTGTTGAGTGCGGTGATGCGGTCGCCGAACTGCTTGTAGCGGTCGGCCTCCATGAAGAACTTTTCGCCGGGCGATTCCGGCGGCTTGCTGCGCAGCTTGCGGTTGCGGGCCTGCCGCTCGAGGAACGTGATTTCGATCTGGTCGAGGTACTCCTGCGCCTTGGGAGCGCGGCGGCCCTCCGGATACTTCGCCAGCAGCGGCTTCAGGTAGTAATCGCGGGCGGAGATCCACTGCGACTCGTTCCCGGTCGCCATCAACACCTCCGCCTTGGCGAACAGATAGTCCTCGCGGTTCCGCCACCAGTACGCGCCGTAGACCACGCCGACCAGCAGCACCAGGCACGTGGCCAGGAACCACAACTGCTCGTAGAACGGCGATTTGTCGCGCTTCTTCTTTTTCTTCTTCTTGCCGAGCGCGGCCTTCAATTCCGCGGCGGCAGTGGGCCCTTGCCCCTTGGTGACGTTGCCCGCCATCGTCTGGCCGACCAGGCTCGCCTGCCGCTCCACCTTCTCTTTCACTTCATCCAGCGCCACCTGCAATGCGAGCGCATCGTAGTACCGCTCTTCCGGATCTTTCTCCAGCAGGCGGAACACCACTTCTTCGAGCCAGATGGGACAATCGGGCGCCAGCGACGTCACCCGCAGCGGCTCCTCCTGCAGATGCTGCACCAGCACGTCGCCGGGGTTGTCCCCTGTGAATGGCGTCTCGCCCGTGAGCATCTCGAACAGCACGCAACCCAGCGCGTACAGATCGGTGCGGCGATCGACCGGCGGCTTGCCGCGAATCTGCTCCGGGGCCATGTAGGCGTAGGTGCCGACGGTCTTGCCCGCGGCCGTGAGGGCGGTCTTCGTCGTGTCGCGGGCGATGCCGAAATCGGTCAGCTTGATCTGCCCTTCGGGCGTCATCAACAGGTTGGCGGGCTTCAGGTCGCGATGGATCACGCCGGCGGCATGGGCGTGCTCGAGCGCGACGGCGATCTGCTTTGCAAACTCCAGCGCCTGTTCCCACGGCAGCCGTTTTTTCTCCTTGAGGTATTTCTCCAGCGAGCCGCCGGGAACCAGCTCCATCGCATAGAACCGCTGCGTGCCGACCTTCCCGCCGCCAAAGTACTTCACAATGTTCGGATGCTGCAGCTTCTTAAGGATGGCAATTTCGCGCTCGAACCGCTGCTGGATGCCGGGAGAATCGGTGGCGTCGGGGGCCAGCACCTTAATGGCGCAGGGCACTCCGGTCTTGGTGTAGGTGGCGCGATAGACGATGCCCATGCCGCCGGCGCCGAGTTTCTCGCCGAGCTCAAAAGGGCCGATCATCCGACTGGACATGAGAGACGGTTCCGGGACGGTTGTTCGATTCATTGTGTGCGCCGCGGCGGCGCATCGCAACGACGCGATGATGCGCGCTTGCGGTGTTGCGGTGAGCGGGTCGCAGAGGCGTCGATCAATTTCCGACTCACTCACCGCAAGCGTGCGACCGAATCGACATTCACATTTCGTTCCGCAAACAATTATGCTACACACACGGACGCGGGCCACGTTGCAGTCCCCACGGAGCGTACGGATGCGCGTGCTTATCACCGGCGGCGCCGGTTTTATCGGCAGCCAGATCGTCGACGCCTGCCTGGCGGCAGGGCACGAGCCGTTCGTGGTCGACAACCTTGTGAGCGGCACGCGGGACAATCTGCCCCGGAACGTCCCGCTGCACGAAGTGGACATCTGCGACCTGCCGCGACTGTCGCAGGTGTTCCAGGAGGTGCGGCCCCACGCCGTGTGCCACCAGGCGGCCCAGATGTCGGTCAGCCGCTCGGTGCGCGAGCCGGTGTTCGACGCCCAGGTGAACGTGTTAGGGCTGTTGCACGTGTTCGACGAGGCGCTCAAAGCCGGGGCAAAGCGGATCGTGTTCGCGTCGTCCGGCGGCGTGCTGTACGGAGACGTGTTCAAACCCGCCCCGGAAGACGCGCCCGCCAATCCCATTTCGCCCTACGGCATCAGCAAGTGGGTGGGCGAGAAGTATCTGCAGTTTTACGTCCGCGAGCACGGCCTTACCGGCGTTGCGCTCCGCTATGCCAACGTGTACGGTCCGCGACAGAATCCGCATGGCGAAGCCGGCGTGGTGGCCATCTTCTGCCAGCGACTGCTGCGGGGTGAAGCGGCCACGATCAACGGCGACGGCAAATACGACCGCGATTACGTCTATGGACCGGACGTGGCCCAGGCGAACTTGAAGGCGCTCACCGTCGACCTTCCCGATCGTTTCGTGGCGCTGAACATCGGCACCGGCATCGCCACCGATGTGAACGCCCTCGAGGCCATGGTCCGCGAGCGCGTCCAGGCCCAGTGGCATCAGCGCGGAACACAGGGCACGGTGCCGACACCCAGTCACGGCCCGGCCCGCGCGGGGGATCTGCGCTCCAGCATCGTCGACGCCGGACTCGCCGCGAACGTGTTGGGCTGGAAGCCATCGGTTTCGCTCGCCGAAGGCATTCAGCACACGGTGAATTGGTTCGCAGAGCGTGAATGACCTGGCGACCCGCACGGCGTAAGCCGTCGGGTGTCTCTATTCCGACCAACAACCAACGAGTACCGACCAACCCCGACAAAGACACCCGACGGCTTACGCCGTGCGGGTCGCCTTGATGAGGAACGCATCGCATGACCACCTACCTCGTCACCGGCGCCGCGGGGTTCATTGGCTTTCACACCAGCCGCAAGCTGCTGGCGCGCGGCGACGCCGTCGTGGGCCTCGACAACCTCAACGCGTACTACTCCGTCCAGCTCAAACGCGACCGCCTCGCCCACCTCGAAGCCACGCCGGGCTTCCGGTTCGAACTGGTCGACCTCGCCGACCGGGCGGGCATGGCCCGGCTGTTTGAGACGACTAAGTTCGACGTCGTGATCCATCTCGGCGCGCAGGCCGGCGTGCGGTACTCCCTCACCAACCCCCACGCCTACGTCGATTCCAACCTCGTCGGCTTCATGAACGTGCTCGAAGGCTGCCGGCATTCGGGCGTGAAGCACCTGGCATATGCATCGTCCAGTTCGGTGTACGGGGCGAACACGGCGATGCCGTTTTCCGTGCATCACAACGTCGATCACCCCGTCAGCCTGTACGCCGCGACGAAGAAGGCCAACGAACTGATGGCCCATACTTACAGCCATCTGTACCAGTTGCCGACCACGGGGCTGCGGTTCTTCACAGTGTACGGACCGTGGGGCCGGCCCGACATGGCGCTGTGGCTGTTCACGGAGGCAATTCTGGCGGGGAAGCCGATCGACGTGTTCAACGAAGGCAAAATGCGCCGCGACTTCACCTACATTGACGACATCGTGGAAGGCGTGATCCGCGTCGCCGATCGCGTCCCAACGCCCAATCCGAAGTGGTCCAGCGCGCAGCCCGATCCCGCGTCGAGCTTCGCGCCGTATCGCGTGTACAACATCGGCAACAACCAGCCGGTGGAGCTGATGCACCTGATCCAGGTGCTGGAGGGCTGCCTCGGCAAAACCGCGGTGATGCGGATGCTGCCGATGCAGCCGGGGGACGTGCCCGCGACCTATGCCGACGTGGACGATCTCGTCGCGGACGTCGGCTTCCGCCCCGCGACCAGCATCGAAGAGGGAGTCGGTCGGTTCGTGGACTGGTACCGGGCGTATGTGAAGACGTGAAAGGCGGGCTGTGAAATGCGGAGAGTGAAGAGCGAAGAGTGAAGACTGTGGTAAGGAATGCGAAGTGAGTGAGTGCATGGTGACCGTGCTCTCGGTATATTCGCGTCGGCAATGGCACGAATTCACTCAGGGGTGTTCACGATTCTTATTGACTCACCGCTTTCACTGCCAATCTTTACTGTTTGTCTTTCACTAAACTCTTCACTGGTCTCTTCTACCCGGAAACTGCCCGTGTCGCGCTACGATGACGACGATGACGTCCGTCCGCCGCAACGCAAGAGCGGCAACTGGCTGGTGATCGCGCTCATCCTTGGCGTGGCCGTGCTCGGCGCGGGCGTGCTGGCCTGCTGCGGCGGCGTGGCGTACTTCGGGATCAACGTCGTCACAACCGAGGTCGAAACCGCCCTCCGCGACAACCCCACGCTCCGCGAGCACGTCGGCGAGATCCAGAAGTTCACCCTCAACTTCACCCGCACCGTCGCGGAAGACAAGGAAGACGTGTGGGTCTACGACGTCGTCGGCAGCAAGGCCTCCGGCGAGCTCACCGTCCACCACGTCACCGGCGCCGGTGGCAAGGAGCAGGTCCGCTCCGCCAGCCTGCGCCTCAAAGACGGCACCACGGTGGAATTGATCGACGACGCGGCGGGGCCGTGAATACGCCTAGGCGAGCGTCGAGGCGTAAGCCCGACGTGTCTTCTTTCAACAGCACGTCGCTTGCAGAAGACACGGCGGGCTGACGCCGCGCCGCTCGCCTCAATCCTGAATCAACAGCATTGATCCCTTAATCGCGTTCGCGATTGTAAAGATGGGGGGGCGCACAAAGATTGACGAGGACGCGAGCGCGTCTCAAGAAATCGTTGAAAATCCGCGCGAACCGACGTCCGACCCGGCAATCGTTTTTCGATGTCACCAAGGGCAGGACTTTCAATCGCTCTACTCGCGGCGAATTTGCCGAGCAGCATGTGTAGCTGTCGCGCGCCGCGGGAGTGATGGCCGCCTGTCCGAGGAGAGTCGAATAATGTACACGTCTCGCATCCAGACCAACGGGCAACTTCTGGCAGTGTTACTTGGTCTCGTCCTCGCCGTCACAGGCCCCGCGTGGAGCCAGTCGGCAGACATGCCGCTCACGCGCGTCGACGACTTCGAACAGGTTGTCGACATCACTTCCGATGCCGCAGTCACAGACTTGTGGGGCACGACGCTCTTCGCCTACGACTATAATTGGGAATATGTCTTTGGGGACATCCTTGCCGCGCAGCCGGGGGTGGATTCGTTCGCGAGTTATCAAGGCAACTCGGCAGAAATCCAGACCCAAGGCATTGCCGAATGCCTCATCTCGAGTTTCGTCGCGGAGGCGACGACCGATCTAAACGGGAGCATCAGCGACACTTCCGGGGAAGGCCACTCGACATCGGTCACGTTGGACGCCCTGTCCCTCGCCAAGGGCGACGTTGAAATCGGCGAAGGGCCGAATAACGCCGAGACCGGCATCATGACGATCGAACTCGATTTAGACTCCACGACCGAGTTCGCCTACTATTGGGCCACCATCGACGTGGAAGTCCGACGTTACAATGCCGAAAACGACTACACTGCAGTCGCGTGGGTGCATGCCACATGCACCGGGGGAGCCTGGTCTTTCGAAGGGTTTATTCCCGATGTCGAAGACGAATACGGCGGCGAGTACTTCGAAGACAATCCCGAGCCACAGTTCTCGCGCACGTATTTTGGCAGCGTCGCTATCGAGGCGGGCGAACGCTATCAAGTCTACTCTCGCATTTACATCGACATCGAAGCGGATGGCGCGGCGTCTACATGGGGTGACGACACGCTTGTTGCTGCATTCGGCCTCACATCCGCGGCGACGCTCGCGTGTGAAGCTGACTGAATCGCGCCAGCGTAAGCTGCCACAATCCACCCCGGCGGTGCCCTTGCCGCCGGGGTATTGTTATTACCAGGCCGTATCGCTGCTATCATAGTGGCAATGTCCTTCGCAGTGCTGGCATTGTCTCTCGTCGCCGCCTCCCCGTCGCCGAACGTCGTCTTCCTCCTCGCCGACGACCAGCGGCCCGACACCATCCGCGCGCTCGGCAACCCGCACATCGAAACGCCACACCTCGATGCCCTCGTGCGCGACGGCGTCACCTTCACCCGCGCCACGTGCGCCTACCCGCTGTGCGTCCCCAGCCGCTGGGAGATGCTCACCGGCCGAGTGTCGATCCCGCACTTCGCGGCAGGGGCCAGGCCGCCGCCGCCCGACGAAGTCGCGTGGTGGCCCGCCGTCATGCAGTCCGCCGGCTACCGCACCGTGTATGTGGGGAAGTGGCACACGCAGGGCCGGCCTTCGCAGCGCGGATATCTCGAGACCGATGGTCTGTTTGCGGGAGGACAGAAGCCGCCCGAATCACCGGGGGGCTTACGCCCCTCCGCTCGCCACCTGGTCGATCACCGCGGCCGTCCGGTCACCGGTTACGTGGGCTGGATGTTTCAAAGCGACGACGGCGTGCTGCAGCCCGAGAATGGGGTGGGCCTCACTCTTGACATCAGCGCTGAGTTCGCCGATGCCGCGATCCGTTTGCTGGAGCGCGCGGCGACATCCGACCAGCCGTTCTTTCTGCACGTCAATTTCACCGCTCCGCACGATCCGCGGCTGTTCCCCACGGGCTACGAACGCCGCTACGATCCGGCCACGCTGCCGCTGCCGAAAAACTTCCGCCCCGAGCATCCGTTCGACCATGGCAATGCCCGCGGCCGCGATGAAGTGCTGCTGCCCTTCCCGCGCACGGAAGAAGAAGTCCGCAGCGAGCTGGCGTGCTACTACGCGGTGATCACGCATCTCGATGCGCAGATCGGCCGCATTCGCGATGCGCTGCGGCGGCTGAAGCTCGAAGGGAACACGATCGTGATCTACGCCGCCGACCACGGCCTTGCCCTCGGCAGCCACGGCCTGGTCGGCAAACAGAACATGTACGAGCACACGATCGGCGTGCCCCTCGTGATCAGCGGCCCCGGCGTGCCGCGCGGCGCGAGGCAATCGACGCCGTGCTATTTGCGGGACCTGTTTCCCACGGTTTGCGAGCTGGCGGGCATTCCAGTTCCGCAGAACGTTCAAGGCCGCAGTTTTGCGGCTGCGCTCACGGGGAAGGCCGCGGAGACGCTCCCGTTCATTGTGGGCTACTTTCAGGACTCGCAACGAATGATCCGTAGCGAGCGCTGGAAGCTGGTTATGTATCCAAAGCTCTACCGCGAGCAATTGTTCGACGTGATTGCCGATCCGGATGAACTGCACGATCTTTCCACCGAACCGTCGCTCGAAGGCACGCGTTTCGAATTGCGGAAGCAACTCGTGGAATGGCTCCGCGACCACGGCGACCCGGTGACGGCGCCGGAGTGACCCGGCTCCTGACGGGGCACGGCTCGCCTTGGCGAGCCGAGTCGCGTCAGCGACCGGGTTGTTGCCGCGCCAAAGAACCTACGCCGCATCCACTACCGCGGCGCTCGCTTGCCCCATGCGCGTTACGTTGACGTTCAGGAACACGCGGTTGGAGATCGGCAGCGGCTCGCCGTGAACGACAGTGAGCGGGCACTCGGGGTCCGGCGTGTCGTAGTTCAGCGTGGCCGGGACCACGCCGTGCGCCAGGCCGATGAGCGATGCGGCCAGCTCGAGCGTGCCCGAACCCGCGCCCGAGTTGCCGAGGAAGCTCTTCGGTGCCGTGACGGGGATCTTGCGGCCGAGGTCGTTGCCGAACACGTCGAGAATGGCCTGCGCTTCGGCGATGTCGACGTCTTTCTTGCCAAGGCCGTGGGCGTTGATGTGCCCGATCGCGCTCGGCTGCAGCCCGGCCGACTGGAGCGCGTTGCGCATCGCCTGGGCCAGCGCCTGGCGATAGTTCGGTTGGCCCGCGCGGTCGGTGACGGTTGAGCTGCCGGTGCCCAGAATGCGGCCCCAGATATTCGCGCCGCGCTTTTCGGCGTATTCGCGGCATTCGAGGATAAACGTGCAGGCCCCTTCGGCCACCACGCGGCCGGAGCGGTCGCGGTCGAAGGGCCGGCAGCGGCGCTCGGGTTCAGGAGGCGAGGTCGCCAGATCGTGCCACAGCGCGAGGTGCAACGTCTTGATGGGATGCAGCGTGGTGCCCGTGCAGCCGGTGATCATCACGTCGGCGGCGTCGCGCTGCAGGATGCGGCAGGCCTCGCCGAGCACCGTGTTGCCCGACGCATCGTCCAGCGTCAGCGAGTTGCTCGGCCCGCGGGCGTCGGACGAAATGCTGATGTGGCACGCCGGCATGTTCGGCAGGTACCGCAAGAGCCACAACGGCTCCATCTTCGGGAAGCCGTGTTCGCCCCATTGCTCGAAGTGGAATTCGGAATGTTCGGGGTCGGCACAGGCGATGCAGGCTTCATTCAGAATATCCGGCGCGCTGAGCATCAGGTTTGCGCCGAACTCCACGCCGAGCCGTTCGTGATTCACTGCGTCGAGGTTCAGGCCCGAGTGCTGGAGCGCCAGCATCGCCGAGGCCACGCCCATCTGAATCTCGCGGCACATGGCTTTGAGGTTCTTGCGGTGCTCCTTAAGGTACACCTTGCGGGCGGTTTCGTCGGTGAAGTCTTTCACCTGTCCGCCGGCCTGATCGGGAGCGGCGATGCCGGGGAAGAGGTCGGTGTGCGAGATGCCGGAGCGGTGCGCGGCGAGACTGCTCCAGAAGGCGTCGACGCCGATGCCGATGGGACTGACGATCCCAATGCCGGTGATGACGATGTCGCGCGAGCGGTCTGGTTCAGCCACGGAGACGACCTTTTGGAAGCGCTAGGGCGAGCGACGCGAGATCGGCCCGACGTGACATCGGCGCGCGTCTCGGTGCGGAACGCGCACGGCTCAAGGCACGGCAGAAGCCCAACCCAAGTCTGAGCGGTTCGGCACGGGGTTCCGTCCGACGTTTCAGCAGCGTCCACGGACCCACTCCGGCGCTGCGGACGCTCTAGGAGAGTCGAACTCGGCGGGAAATGCAACCCAGCCATTTTTTCGTGGATCAACGATCACTGCTGCCAATTGAGGAGGCTGCTCCGCGGATTGACAAATGGGGCGTTCCCCATTACCCTCCAAGACCATCCCCCTGCGATTCTTCGCAAAGGATTATGCCGCAAGACGTTTGTGATGGAGACGGCGTCAGGTCTGTCGGCACCGTCGAGAAAGAGTCGCCATGTGGTCTCGCGCGCTGTTGGCCGCTGTGATGTGCGGCCTGTCTCTCCCTGCCGCTTCCGCCCAGGAACTCAATTGGGCGCAGAAGATGTTCGAGAAGCTCAGCATCGACTTCGGCAAGGTGGCGACCGGGGCGGAATGCACCTACCGCCTGAAAATCAAGAACATCTACAAAGAGCCGGTGTACGTGACCAATGTCACCACGTCGTGCGGCTGCTCGGCGGCCAAACCCAGCGCGAAGGTTATCCCCAGCGGAGAAGAGATCTACGTCGAAATCTCGATGGACACCCTGCGGTTCAAGCGGCAGAAAGATTCCGCCGCACTCATCACCCTCAGCGAGCCGTTGCACGGGCTGACGCAGGAGGTCCGCATTCCGCTGTCGGTTTACATTCGCACCGATGTGGTGTTTACGCCCGGCTCGGTGAACTTCGGGGCGGTGGAGAAAGGCGCCGGCAGTGAACGCCGCATCCATGTCGAATATGCCGGTCGCCCCGACTGGAAGATCCTCGACGTCACTTCGCCCAAGCCGTACCTGACGGTGAAGTCTCAGGAAACCGGCCGCGGCAACGGGCTGGTGAGCTACGACCTGTTCGTCACTCTCAAGCCCGATGCCCCGGAGGGCGCGCTCCGCGACCAGTTGACGTTAGTGACCGATGACCCCGCCACACCACACGTGCCTTTGCTGGTCGATGGCCGCGTGGAAGCCGATTTCACCGTGACGCCGGCCTTGTGGACCATTGGCACCGTGGCGCCGGGCGCCACGAAGATTCAGAACGTGGTCATCCGCGGGCAGAAGCCGTTCAAGATCGAGGGCATCGAGGCCACGACGGCGCTGGAGTGCTTCAAAGTGGTGCTGCCGCAGGATGAGAAGCGGGTGCACGTGCTGCCACTGAAGTTCGTGGCCCCGTCGGAGCCGGTGGAGATCGACGAGCTGTTCACGATCACCATTCCCGGCCGCGACGAGCCGGTGACGTTCAAGGCGCAAGGCAAGGTCGTCGCGGGAAGCGGGACGTAACGAACCTCGCTTGCGGTTATGTCCCCGCGCCTTCATCGGTGAACTTCGGCGGGTTGGCGTAGAACTCGCTCAGGTCGAGCTTGCCCTGCGATTCGCCTTCGAGCAGTTGCAGCCGTTTCTCCAGCCGCGACAGCCGGTTTTCCAGTTGCGGGTGCAGCTTCAACTGGTCCACGGTCTTCACACGCGGGATCGCCGGGTAGCCGAGCTGCCGCTGCAGCGCGGCGAACAGATACAGCGGATCTTTGCCGCGGTTGGCCTTGGCGATGCGGCCTTCTTGTCGGCCGAACAGCACCGGCGCGGAAGGCTGGTAGGCTTCGTTCTGCCGCCGCTGCTCTTCGATGAACCACTCGGAGCGGAAATAGATCAGGTCGGCGAAGTCGTTCTCGCCGAGCCGCATCCGCATTTTCTTGATCCAGTCGCGCCACACGTCGTCGAACATGGGATCGGCGGCCACCGCTTCCAGGCCGCGGTCGTAGCCCAGCCGGTTCCGCGCCAGGCACTCGAACTGGTAGATGAACAATCCTGCCGGCGTGGGCGTCTCGCTGCGATAGCGGGCCTCGCGCTCCAGCACCACCAGCGCCGTGCGCTGATCGAACTTCGACTTGTCTTCCTCCGCCTTCTGCATCACGAACGCCTGAAACGGCGTGAAGTAATGCCCCAGGTGCGCCATACCGCGGCTGAGCTTGCCTTCGTGCATCAGCTCGCCGCGGAGCACGTCGATGGCCATCGGCAGCTTGGTGGTGGCGAGGATTTCCTCGCGCACCCCTTCCAGGATTTCCTGTGCCGGCAGATTCTCCTCCAACCGCTCGCCAAACGTGCGGAAGAAGTAGGCCTGCTCGATGTACTCTTCGCGGTCGAGGGGCATGGAAGGCGTCAGGCGTCAGGTATGAGGTGTCAGAAACGAGCACTTGAGAAGCCGCGGGGTTGCACCCCCGCGGCGAGTGGTGCCAATGCCCTCGTCCGATTGTATCCGATCACGCACGGCCGCGCAGATAGGCTTCCAGCAGGACTTGTGCGGCCAGCCCGTCGATGCGGCCGGACTTCTTCTCGGGCGTTTCGCCGCGCGACCACAACAGAGTTTCGGCCTCGGACGACGACAGCCGCTCGTCCCAGTATTCCACGGGCAAGGCGGTCTCGCGGCCGAGCCGGTCGCCGAACTGCCGCGCCTTGGCCGCTTGCGTTCCTTCCTCGCCCGACATGTGCATCGGCAGCCCGATCACCCAGCCCACCGCGCGGTAATCGCGCGCGATCTGCTGCAGCCGCTGAAGAGCCAACGCCGGCGTGCGGACGGCGATCGTCTCCAGCGGCATGGCGATGGTCTGGGCGGCATCGGTGACGGCGACGCCGATGCGCTTCGCGCCATGGTCGATACCGACGAGTACACCGCGGCGGGGCAGGGGAGAAGTCTGGTCCATGTTCGCTAAGATACCTCGCCGATCGCTGTGGGCGAACTGGGTTCCCGCGGGGGCGGGTCGGGATCGCAGCGATCGCGAACCGGCCAGGCCGTTACAGACGTGGCTGGCCGCGTTCGCTTCCGCGGTTTTCGGCAGATCAGCGCCTCGCGCACCTGCTTGAGGATGCCCGCGCGCTGCCAGGTGCGGAAGTACGTGTACACGGTGCCCCACGGCGGAAAGTCGTGCGGCAGCATCCGCCACGTGCAGCCGGTCTCCCAGCGGTAATTGATGGCATCCAGCACGTTCCGCAAGCTATGGCCGCGTGGCCGGCCGACGCGTGACGCTGTTGGAAGCAATCGTTCGACCCGGCCCCATTGCCGTTCGGTGAGATCGCTGGGATAACGGGGGCGCCGTGGCGGTGCGGTGTCGTTCATCGGTTGATCCTGGTGTCGCTGAAGCGCCGCAAGATGAGAAACGGAATCACTCGTCGCCCGAAGAGGACTGTGGTGGACGGCGCTTGAGATCCTCCAACTCGGCGCGCATCCAGCGGCGGCAGAGCTCGGTCATGGGGATCCGCAGTCGGGCCGCCTCCAGGCGGATGGCCTTCCAGTCCGACAGCGGCAAAAAGATGGAGATCTGTTTGCGCAGTTCAATCGAGGACATGACAGTTTCCCGAGAGGCAGAGTTTCGCAGGACAGATGTGTCCATCCCAACCGGGCCGACAGGGACGGATTGGACATCGGTCCTACGGCGAGGAAGCCGGCGGCGAATTTGGAGATCGCGGCCGGTCGCCTTGAGAGCGGTCGGGATCGGATTTCGAGGATCGGCGGCGGCGTCGTTTCCTCCGTGGGGGCTTCAACGGCGTGAGGTCGAGGTCATCGGTGTCGTCGTCAAGGTCCGGCATCGAGCGCTGAGGATCCTCAAAGGGGTTGGACCACAGAAAGCGGGCTTCGCGGACCATCGTCTGTCCTTTGTCGCGGGGGGCTGACTTGCCAGTGAGGCGGAATAGTGTACATTGTACACTTATCTCGGCGGCGGTTCAATGAGTAAGTTAAGAAATGTTTTGATTGAATTCGTGCCATGTGACCAGGAAAATTCAATATGGGCGACGAACATTTGCCGGAAGGGATTGCCGCCCTGCTTCGGACCGGACGGATACGCAAGGGGTGGAAGCAATCGGAGTTGGCGGAGCACGCCGGGGTGTCGCGAACGACGCTCATTCACCTGGAGCGCGGCGCCACCCAGGAACCGCACGCGGCCACGTTGAGCAAGCTGGCCCATGCGCTCGACATTCCGCCGGAGCAGTTCGTGGCCGCACAGTCGATCGAGGTGGCGCGGGAGCAGACCGACTTCGATCGGCAGTCCAACCCCGCGCTTGCCGAGGCGGCTGAACGCTATCCTCAGCGGTTCCGCCATCTCACACCGGCAGACTGGGCGGAGCTGGCGGGGCAGTTCGGCGTCGGCGGCGGATTGACGGTCGAGGGGGCGCTGGCCGCGGTCGACCGTCTGCAATCCGACAAGGACACGCTCCACAAATTGAAGCTGGTGCTGCAAACTCATCTGCGCGAACCGGCGCAACAACTTATCGAAGCGCTGTACCGGTCGGTCGAAGTGACGCGTGATCCGACATCGCCGCGGGGGTGCACCCCCGCGGCTTCTGAAGAAACTGTCTCACACCTGACACCTGACACCTGACAGTTCGCTCTTCCCATGCCGCGTCTCTTCATCGAATCGCTCGACAATCCGCGGGTGCAGCCGTACCGGCAGCTCAAGGGGAGCAGCGTGATGCGCCGCGGCGAACTGTTCATTGCGGAAGGGACGAAGGTCGTCGAGCGGCTGCTGGCCAGCGACTTCGAGACGGTGTCGGTGCTCATCAGCGAGAAGCGCGAAGCGGAATGGGGACCGAAGGTGCCGGCGGAGATTCCGTTGTACGTCATTCCGCAAGAACTCGGCGCTCAGTTGGTGGGATTCAACTTCCACGTGGGTGTGGTGGCGTGCGGGAGGCGGCGCGCCAGTCCGAAGCTCGAGAAAATTCTCGGAGACCCAGGGCGACCCAGCGGACTGGGTACCCCGATCCCTGGGCTTTTTGCCGTTTGCCCGAACTGCGACAACCCGGAGAACCTGGGTGCGATCATTCGCATCAGCCGCGGGTTCGGCGTCGATGCCGTGCTGCTGGGGAAAGGCTGCTGCGATCCGTTTTCGCGGCGGGTGCTGCGGGTGTCGATGGGGGCCGCGTTCAAGCAGCCGATTGTGGAGTCCCGCGACCTCGCGGCAGATCTCGCACGCTTACGCAGTGAATGGGGCTTCGAGCTGGCGGCGACGGTTCTCGATTCGACGGCAGAGCCGTTGCACGCGGCATCACGTACCGACCGGTTGGCAATTCTCTTCGGCAACGAGCACGCGGGGCTGTCGGCGGAGTGGATCGCGCTGTGCGACCGCCGGGTGACGATCCCCATGCAGGGCGACACCGACTCGCTGAACGTCGCCATCGCCGCGGGGATCGTGCTGCACCATTTCGCGAATTCGCCTGTTTAGCCGCGACCCGAAGGGGAGCGCTCTGCATCGATGCCTCCCGCGCTCAAAGCGCTCCCCTCCGGGTCGCGGTTAAACAAATTCTCACTCGATGGGTGGTTTGCGGCGGGGGACGCGGTGCTGCCAGAACAGGCGGTCCTGGGTGACGACGCCTCGGCGGAGGGCGCACGTCAGGCACAGCTTTTCGGTTTCGCTCTGCAGGTAGATTTCGCCCTGGTTGATGCGGTGAAAGAAGTCTTCGCCGGGGTTCTTCTGGTAGCAGTGCAGCTTTTCGCTGTCGCGCTTGATGAGCGCTTCCCAACCGTCGTGCTCGGCGACGTACAGGCGGATGTCGGGGGCTTCGTCGGACATGTTGCTACGAACGTGTCAAGTATTTCGTCCGGTCCCCTCGCCCGGCGTCTGCAGGGGAGAAGGAACCGAGCATCAGTTACACACCAGGAACGTCGACACTCAACTGCTTCGCCAGGTCGACCAGCGCTTTCCAGTTGCCGTCGTCGAGGGGGATGCCTTCGGCGCGGCGTT
>Ga0073934_10006411_pt1 | contig 17203 bp, 14 predicted proteins | sample LarsenN4metaG_FD_76834 | JGI IMG/M metagenome (GOLD analysis project Ga0073934, IMG submission 76834) | Hot spring sediment bacterial and archeal communities from British Columbia, Canada, to study Microbial Dark Matter (Phase II) - Larsen... ... | reverse complement strand
CGCAGGCGCTGCTGCACGACCCGCAGGTGCTGATTCTGGACGAGCCGACCAGCGGCCTCGATCCCAACCAGACGCATGAAGTCCGCGAACTGATCCACGGGCTGGCCAAGACCAAGACGATTCTGCTGTCGACGCACATTCTGCAGGAGGTCAAGGCGGTCTGCAGCCGCGTGATCCTGATCAACGAGGGCCGGGTGGTGTTCGACGGCCCGGTGGAGGAGATGGAAGCGGGTCAGCGGACGATGGAAACCCGGTTCCGCGAGTTGACCGGCGCCGCCTGACCGGCCGCCGCCGTGCCCTGCCGATCGCCCCGGTGATACGCCTGCCGCCGAACTTCCCGCCGAGCCTTTGAGGATTGTGGGACAATGCTCCGCAGCTACGTGATTCTCTCCGTGTTCCGCCGCAACTTCTGGAGCTACTTCTCCGGAGTGATCGGCTACCTGTTCATCGTGGCGTTCGTGCTCGCCGGGGCGCTGCTGGCGTTCCGGGAGGAATTTTTCACGGACAACCTGGCGAATCTCGACAAGCTCAACACGTATTTCCCGCAGTTGCTGCTGTTCATTGTGCCCGCCATCACGATGGGGGCCTGGGCGGAGGAGAAGAAGCTCGGCACCGACGAACTGCTGTTTACGCTCCCGGTCTCCGATCTGGAGGTGCTCCTGGGCAAGTACCTCGCCGTGGTGTCGGTGTACTCGGTGGTGCTGCTGTTCTCGCTGACGAACTGCATCGTGCTGGATTTCATCGGCGATCCCGACTGGGGGCTGATCGCCGCCACGTACCTCGGCTACTGGCTCTCCGGCTGCGCCTTGCTCGGCGCGGGGATGGTGGCCTCGTTCCTGACGAACAGCAGCACGGTGGCTTTCGTGCTGACCGTGATCTTGTGCGCCATCCCGGTCTACATCGGTTACTTGCCGGCGCCCGTGTTTGTCTCCCGGCTGCTCGGCCACGACCGGCTGTTTGACCAGCTCAGCATTCCCTACCACTTCGAGCAGTTCGGCCGCGGATTCTTCCCCCTCACGTCGGTGCTGTATTTCGTCTCGTTCGCGGCGTTCACGCTGTACGTCAACCTGGTGCTCATCGGCGAGCGGCACTGGGCCGGCGGCGTGAAGGGAACCAACATGGGCTGGCAGTACCTGGTCCGGGCGGTCTCGGTGATGCTCGTGCTGATCTCCGCCAATGCCGTGCTGGCCAACGTCCGCTGGCAGCCCGACCTGACCGTCGAGCGGCTGTACACGCTCACGGCGACCACGACGAAGCTGCTGGGCAACCTGCCCGACGACCGCCCGGTGACCATTCAGGCGTTCGTCAGCCGCGATGTTCCCCGCGAATACGTGTCCGTCCGCACGCTGCTGCTGGGGATGCTCAGCCAGTACGAGTCCTACGGCAAGGGCCGCGTCACCGTCCGCGTGGTGGAGGTCGACCCCTTCAGCCAGCAGGCGGAGGAGGCCCGGCAGTACGGCATCGAGGCCCGCAAGGTGCAGTCCGAGCGCGGCGGCCGCGTGCAGGTGGACGACGTGTTCCTCGGCTGCGTCATCAACAGCGGGGCCAATGAAGTCGTCATCCCGTTCTTCGACACCGCCATCCCCGTCGAATACGAACTCACCCGCTCCGTCCGCACGGTGACGAATGAGTCCCGCCGCACGGTCGGCATCCTGGACACGGACGCCAAGATCACCGGCGGGTTCGACATGTCCTCGTTCCGCAGCAATCCCGAATGGCGGATCGTCACCGAGCTCAAAAAGCAGTACAACGTCGAGACCGTTTCCCCAGCCGCCCCGATCGACGAGAAAAAGTACGATGTGCTGATCGCCGTGCTGCCGTCGTCCCTGGACCAGAACGGCATGGCGAACCTCGTCGACTACGTCAAGAAGGGGAAGCCCACGCTGATCTTCGACGACCCGTTGCCGGCGTTCAATCCCGGCATGGCCCCCAAACAACCGAAGCCGCGACAGGGGGGGATGATGGGCGGCATGCCCCCGGAGCAAAAGGCGGACGGGGGCAAGGCCACTTCCCTGGTCAATCTGCTGGGGATTCAGTGGGTCTACGATCAGATCGTCTGGGCCGACACGATCCTGCTGCTGCATCCCGAGTACGCGGATCTGGTCCGCCCGGAAATGGTCTCCATCAGCCGCAAGAGCGGCGTGGCGAAGGCCTTCAATCCGGATGACGAAGTCTCGAGCGGACTGCAGGAACTGCTGCTGTTCTTCTCCGGCACCGTCCAGAACCGGGAGAAGAACAAGTTGAACTTCCAGCCGCTGCTGGTGACCAGCCAGACGTCGGGCCTGATCGACTGGGATGAGTTCGTGCAGCCCGGTTTCTTCGGCGGCGTGGACATCCGCGAGAATCCCGTCCGGCCGGTGGATGAGTTCACGCACGTGTGCGCGGCCCGCATCACCTCGGACGAGAAGGCCGAGGGGGACAAGATCAACGTGATCTATGTCGCCGATGCGGACATCATTTCCGACTGGTTCTTCTTCGTCCGCGAACGGCGGATGTATGGACTGGACCTGGACAACGTGACGTTTGTCCTCAATGCCGTGGACTCGCTCGCCGGGGACAAGGACAACATCGCGCTCCGGAAGCGGCGTCCCAAGCACCGCACGCTGACGGCCGTCGAGAACGCCACCGCGACGTTTGTCGAGCAGTCGGCCAAGGAGCGCGAGAAGGCGTCCAACGAGGCCAAGGCCAAGCTCGACGAGGCCAAGGAGCGGCTGAAGGAGAAGGTCGAGAAGATCCAGAACGACTCGAGTCTCGACGAACTGGCGAAGGCGCAGCAGTTGGCCATCGCCCAGTCGGAAGAGCAGCGCAAGCTGGAAGTGGAAGAAGCGCGGATCGAGCAGGACAAGGAAAAGAAGCTCGATGAGATCCGGTCCCGCACGGAGCGGAACGTCCGCCAGATCGAACACCGCTTCTACGCGCTGGCGACGATCATCCCGCCGATTCCCGCGCTGGTGCTGGGGCTGCTCGTCTGGTTCGCCCGGCTGCAGAACGAGCAGCGCGAAGTCCCCCCGGCCCGCCGCCGCGGCGGACGATGACAACATCCCCGAAGCCCACGGGTTGCAACCCGTGGGCTTCCAACTCTGATTCTGATTTGCCGCTTGACCTCGAGATCCCGACCATGACCGAAACTCAACGCACGCTGACCTTCATCGGAGTCGCCGCCGCCTCGCTGGTGGTTGCGCTCTTCGCAGCGCCTTCGGCTCCCAAGGCGCCGAAGGAGTTCGACCTCGTCGGCAAGGAGTTCTATCCCGACTTCACGGACCCGTCCGCCGCCAAGCAGTTGCAGGTCATCGCCTACAACCCCGACACCGCCGGCGCGCGGGTCTTCGGCGTCGAGTACAAGGACGGCCTGTGGCGGATTCCGTCCCGGCACAACTACCCCGCCGACGGCAAAGACCGCCTCGCCAAGTGCGCCGCCTCGCTCATCGGACTCGAACGCGCGGCCGTCGCCGGCTACCGCGAATCCGAGCATCCCGAGTTCGAAGTCGTCGACCCGTTCGACGAAACCTCGGAGTCGCTGAAGCGCGGCCAGCGGATCACCCTCAAGGACGAAGGGGGGCAGGTCCTCGCGGATTACATCGTCGGCAAGGCGGTTCCCAACCGCACCGGTTACTACTATGTCCGCCGGCCCGACGAGAAGGTCACCTACACTGCAAAGTTCCAGCTCGACCTGTCCACCAAGTTCGCCGACTGGATCGAACCCGACCTCCTGAAGGTGGACAGCTTCAAGTTGACGGGCATCGAGATCGACAACTACTCGATCGACACCGACCGCGGCCGGATCATCGACCGGGATCGGAGCCGGCTCAGCCGCAAGAATTCGTCCGACCCGTGGAAACTGGAGGGACTCGACGAGGCGACCGAAGAGGTCAACCAGGACGAAGTCCGCAAGCTGGTGGACGGCCTGGACAATCTGAAGATCGTCGGCGTGCGTCCCAAGCCGGCCAACCTTCGCCGCTCGTTGCAGCTTGACGAGGGCATCACGCTCGACCAGTCCACGGCCCTCGATCTGGGGATGAAGGGCTTCCTGTTCGCCCGCGGTGAGGGGGGCGCCCAACAGATGGTCGCCAAGGAGGGTGAAGTCGTCGCCCGCACCGACCAGGGGGTGCAGTATCAACTCTTCTTCGGGGACGTCTTCACCGGCACCGAGGAGGAGATCGAATTCGGCTTCACCAAGACCGATGACAAGCCCACCGAAGACGGCGAGAAGGCCGCAGACGGCGGGGACAACGCCGACAAAGACAAGAAACCAGAGGGGCTCAAGAAGAGCCGGTATCTGTTTGTGACGGTCGCCTTCGACCCTGCGGCTCTGGGCGAGAAGCCGACCGAACCGGCCAAACCCGAGGCCCCGGAGGAACCGTCCGAAAAACCCGCCGAACGGAGTGCTGACAGCCCGGCGGACGCCATCCTGCTGGAGAACGTCGGCCCGTGGGCGGAGTACAACGCCGCCAAATCCGCCTACGATCTCGCCCTGGCCGGTTTCGAATCGGCCAAGTCGAAGTATGAGTCCGACCTGAAGGCCTACGACGACAAGGTCAAAGCCGGCGAGAAACTCGTCAAGGAACTCAACGCGCGCTTCGCCGACTGGTACTACGTGATCTCCGGGGACAGCTTTGAGAACCTGCGTCAGGGCCGCGCCAGCCTGGTGAAGCCCAAGTCGCAGACTCCCGGGGCCGACGACGCGAAATCCCCGCTTCCCGGTCTCAACCTCCCGCAGTAGACCCTGCCGGAAGGGTATCTGCGCGGGCGGCGCACTCCCGATTTCCGAACGGTTCTTCGCGAGCCGTGCGATCCCGATAACCGATAAACCCGACGGGCCAGTTGCTTGTCGGGATGAAGGGTTGTCGGATGGATCGCCGCCAGTTCTGTTTCACGGTGCTGGGCACGACCGGGCTATCGCTGGCCGGGTCCGCCGCCGCGCTGGGCGGCCCATTCGGCCCCAAACTCAAGTGGCAGACCGACCTCAAGGCTGCCCGCAAGGTCGCCGCGGCCGAGGACAAACTGCTGCTGATCGTCTTCACGGCTCCGTGGTGCACCTACTGTCACAAGCTGATCGAGAATACGGTCAGCCATCGGGATCTCGTGCCGTTCATCGACCGGCATTTCGTGCCGGTGCAGATCGATTTCGACGAGAACCCGCGGGTGGCCGAAGTCCTGGAAGTGGACTCGCTTCCCTGCACGGTGATCCTGTCCCCTCAGGCCGACCTGCTGGCGCTCCGCAAGGGGTACGCCGAAGTCGCCTCGTTCCGGCGAACGCTGCAGTCAGCGCTCGATCGACAGGCAGAGATCGTCCAGGTCCGCAAGTAGCGGCTCCCTGCCGGCCAGCGGCCGGAATGGCTATGATCGATCTCTGGATGCGTCACACGATCGACACTTCCGGGGAGCAATCATCATGGTCCGCAGGCTGCCGCTGTTCGCGTTCGTCTCGATCCTGGCCGTTGGGCTGCTGTCGGCCGGCTGGTTCGCCCAGGCGGCGGCTCAGGCCCGGGCCCAGGAAAAAGCCGCGAAGGACGCCGACCTGCGGGCGTTCATGCGGAAGAAACTCGACGCCTGCAGCCAGATTCTGGAAGGGCTGACGACCGAGAACGGCCCCCTGGCGAAAGCCGGCGCCGACGCCCTTACGGAGCTCAGTTCTGCCGAAAAATGGCGCGTTTCCAACGACGTCGTGTACAAGCAGTTCAGCGAGGAATTCCAGCGAACCGCGAAGAAGCTCGCCGATTCCGCCGAGAAGGGGAATTTCGATGACGTGACGCTCAAATGGATCGACGCCACGCTCAGCTGCATCGAATGTCACAAGTTCGTACGCGGGATGCGGATCGCGGGCGGGCGGTGACGCCGCCTGCGGACGCGCGCGTCAGGGTTTGAGCACCCACCCGTTGGGCAGCGTGGTCTCTTTCGGGACGACGATCACGCCGTCCTCCATGACCACGGGCGCTCCCTTGGGGAGACCATCCAACCCCTTGGGGCTGATGCGGACGTTTCTGCCGATGCGGCAGTTTTTGTCGACGATCGCCCCCTCGATGCACGAGCCTTCACCGACGCCGATAAACGGCAGCCCGGCGGCCGCATCGGTCGCCAGTTCCTCAGCGGTGGGGAAATAGTCGGCGCCCATCAGCACCGAGTTGCGAATCGTCACGTTCTTGCCGATGCGGCACCGCAACCCGATGACGCTGTTCTCGATCACCGCACCGGAGCCGATGACGCAGCCGTCGCAGATCAGGCTCTGCGTCACCTGCGCGCCGTCGCATCGGGTGGGAGGCAGGCTGCGGGCGTGGGTGAAAATGGGGGCGGTTTCGTCGTCCAGCTTGAACGGGGCGTCCGGCCGCGCGAGGTCGAGATTGGCCTCGTAGAACGAGCGGATCGTACCAATGTCCTCCCAGTAACCGTCGAACAGATGGACCTGCACCTTGTGGGTGCGGATGGACATCGGGAACACCTCCTTCCCGAAGTCGTGGTAGTCGGTCTTCGTCAGCAGGTCGACCAGCACGTCGCGGTTGAACAGGTAAATCCCCATGCTGCCCAGGCAGTCGCGGCCACGGCTGGGGATTCCGCGGGCGTCAATCCACTCCGGGTCGGTTCTCACCAGGTCGATCTCCTCGTCCGTCTGCGGCTTTTCGAGGAAACCGCGGACCCGGCCGTCGTCATCCAGCCGCATGATGCCGAAGCCGCGCGCCTGCTGCCGGGTCACGGGCAAGGCGCCGATCGTGACGTCGGCGCCGGACTTGATATGGGTCTCCAGCATTTCCTGGTAGTTCATGCGGTAGAGCTGATCGCCCGAGAGAATCAACGCGTATTCGATGTCCTTCTGCTGCAGGAACCGGACGTTCTTACGGACGGCATCGGCGGTTCCCTGATACCACTCCATCCCTTCCATCGTCTGCTGCGCCGCGAGGATCTCGACGAACCCGCCGTCAAACCGGTCGAAGCGGTACGTCTGGCGGATGTGCCGGTGCAGGCTCACCGAATTGAACTGCGTCAGCAGGTAGATGCGGTTCATGTCGCTGTTGAGGCAGTTGGAGATCGGGATGTCGATCAGCCGATACTTGCCCGCCAGCGGAACCGCCGGCTTGGACCGGAACTGTGTGAGCGGGAACAGTCGGGTGCCCTTGCCACCGCCGAGGATGAACGTCAGAACTTTACGCATGGGATCCTCATTTGGAGCGCAGCGAAACGAAGAGCAACACGGCGGTCGAGGTTCGCAGCCTCAATCGCCCCGGCCCGGAGTATACCGCAGCCCTCCAGGACCGGCAGCAGCCCCGGGCGAAAAAACGCATGGGGACGTCCCCGACGGTGGCAGTTCACCAGCGCTTGACCAATCGGCAAAACCTGAAGGATCGCATGCCATGACCCGCCTGTTCGCCGGCACGCCGTGGGACCGCCCGCCGACGTGCGACCGCTGCGGCCGGCTTGAATCCGAGTGTCAGTGCCCGCCCCCAGCCTCGCCGAATGTGCCGCCGCAATCGCAAACCGCCCACATTGGCGTCGAGCGCCGCGCCAGGGGCAAGCAGGTCACGGTGATCCGCGGACTCGCAGCGGCGGAGAACGATTTGCCCGCATTGCTCACCCGGCTCAAATCCGCCTGCGGCGCGGGTGGCACCATCGACGGCGATACGCTCGAAATCCAGGGAGCACACCGCGACCGCCTGCGGACACTGCTCGCCGAACTCGGCTATCGGGTGCAGTGACCGGGAAATCTTCCGACAGCCGTTGGCCGGCATTTTTCACCACAAGGGCCGCGAAGGACTCGAAGGCAAAGGCCGAATCACTGTGACAAATGCGCTTCCGAGACCAAGGTGACCCTGGATTGCTTCTTGGCTTCTCCTTCGAGTGCTTCGTGGTCATCATCTTCCGCTGCTCTCCGGCATTCCTGCTTTCCTGATCAGATTCTCTTTCTGCCTTGGCTTCGGGCCCTTTGCGCCCTCGTGGTTCTCTGCTTTCCTGATCCTGTGAGAAATGCGCGTTAATCCCGTCCGGACGATGGCGGTTCCCCGCCCCCTCCGAGCACTTCCTGCGATTGCGTCGGAGCGTTCTCGCTACAGGATAAGAAGCGCCTCCAACCGCTCGTTGGCCACGAAGACGGGCCGGATGACCAGTGGTGAACCCTCCGGGGAATGCACTCCGTCTTGATGAGCCGGCTGCGGCAGGGTGCTTGAGTTCGACGATTCCTTCGCGGTTTCTTCTGATGTCGCGAATTGCCGACACCCGGCGCAGACGCTACCGTGAGAAACGCCTCGCCGTGGCCTTTGCAGGGGAGTCGTTGCCGTGAATCGGGTTCGCAGCGTGCTGGTGGTGTGTCTGGTGTTGTGGGCGAGCCCGGCGTTGGCGTGGTGGGATGCCGGGCATAAGATCATCGCGGCCATCGCTTTTCGCCGGTTGACGCCGGAGCAGCAACAATCCGTGGTGACCATTCTCCAGGCTCATCCGCGGTGGCGGGTTGATTTCGTTGAATGGCTGCCCGACACGCTCAGCGAGGCCGACCCCCAGGCCCAGGCCAAGTGGTTCTTTCTACAGGCCTCCGTCTGGCCCGATCTGGCGCGCGATTTCGAAGAGTCGGCAAAAGCGGAGTTTCATCATGCGACGTGGCACTACGTGAATCGACCGCTGTATTTCAGCGATCGGGATCGCCTGAGCCTTGCCGGGCGGTTGACCGTCAACAGTTCCGTCACCCCGCCGATGGAGGCGGAGGAGGGGATGAACATCGCCCAGACGCTGCTCGTTGCCCGCCGGTTGGTGTCCGACCCCAACACCCCCGCGGCCACGCGGGCGGTGCTGCTGGCCTGGCAGTTTCACCTCGTCGGAGACAGCCACCAGCCGATGCACGCGGCTTCGCTGTTCTCGCCCAGGCTGTTTCCCGAGGGCTGCCGCGGCGGGAACTCCATTCGCACCCGGCCGCGCGAGAATCTTCACGCCGCCTGGGACAGCCTGCTGGGCGAGCGCATCAGCTATCGAAAGGCCCACCAGGAGGCGGTGCGTCTGATGGCCGATGAGGAACTGAAGGCGGCGGGCGAACAGGCCGCCCTTACGCTCGATCCCCTGGTATGGCTCCGGGAAAGCCATGACCTGGCAGAATCGGTGGCGTATGGACCGGAGGTGCTCGCCCCGCTTCGTGCCGCCGAGCGGACCGACGGAGATGTGCCGGTCATCGCGCTCAGCGAGGACTACCTCTCAGCAGCCGGACGGATTGCCCGACGCCGGGCGGTGGAATCGGGCTACCGCCTGGGCGCCTTGCTGCAGCAAATGACGGCCCCGCCTGCCGCCCGGTAGGACCGTAAGACCTGCGGGAGCATTGATGGCTGCCCAGACGGTTGGCCGCGGGTTATGATCTGGGAATTGCCGCCTTCCTGGAGAGTCTGACGTGCCGACGTTGTCCGCCGCTGTGTTGCAATCGTTCACCGAGTCGCTGTTCCTGGCCGCTGGCGTCGAGGCCGGCAATGCCCGGATCGTGGCCGAGAGCCTGGTCGATGCCAACCTTCGCGGCCACGACTCGCATGGGGTCATGCGCGTGCCGTTTTACATCGGCAGTTTGAAGAACGGCAAACTCAACCCCCAGGCCACGCTCACGGTCATCAGCGAAACGCCCTGTTCGCTGGTCTGCGACGGGGGCTGGGGCCTCGGTCAGGTGTTGGCTCGTGATTTGACGAACCGCCTGATCGCGAAATGCGAGACTGTCGCCGTGGCCTGCGGCACGCTCCGGCAATCGACGCATATCGGCCGGCTCGGCGAGTATGCCGAATTGGCGGCGGATCGCGGCATGATGTCGATGATCGTGGCCAACACGCACGGGGCCGCACAACGCGTTGCACCGGTGGGAGGCAAGCGGCCGCGACTGGGGACCAACCCAATCTGCCTGGGCATGCCGGGCGGTCAGGAGGGGCCGTTCATTTTCGACATCGGGACGAGCGCGACGGCGGAGGGGAAGGTTCGCGTGAAGAAGATTGCGGGTCAGCCGGTCCCGCTCGGCTGGATCCTTGATCCTGAAGGCAAACCGACGACCGATCCCAACCAGCTCTACGGCGATCCCCCGGGCACGATTTTGCCGTTGGGAGGCGATCAGGCGTACAAGGGGTTCGGGCTGGCGTTCATGATCGAGATGATGTGCGGCGGTCTGTCGGGGGGGCAATGCGCCTATCCCAATCCGCCGCCGCCGGTCGGGAACTGCGCCTTCTTTCTGGTGCTGAACCCGGCGTTCTTCGGCGGGCAGGACCATCTGCGGAAGGAGGTGGCCCAGCTCGAACAGTACGTTCGCAGCGTGCCGAAGATCGACGAGTCCAGGGAGATCTTTCTCCCCGGCGATCCGGAGCGGAAGACGAAAGCCCAGCGGTCCGCGACCGGCATTCCCCTCGACGACGGGAACTGGAATGCGCTCGTCGACCTGGCCGTCCAACTGGGAGTGGCTGTCCCTTCTGTCTAACGCAGCGGATCGCGATGCTGTTTCGGAGGCCGTTCCTCATGAATCCAGCCGAAGCCAACGCCGAAAACCCTGGACACATCGAACCACCATCGCCGACCTCGGCAGGGGATGTCCCCGACGTGCGGCTGTACATTCCCGATGCGGCCGATTGGCGCGCCGTCGTCAAGCAGGACAGCGACAAGATCTACTGCTACCAGAAGAACCCGGGCGAGTCTCATTTTCACCTGATCCTGAACGGTGAAGTGTACCTGCAGGGCGCCGACGAAAAGCTGTGCCTGCGGTGCGCTCTGCGTCGCGGCGTAGCCACGCAAGACCGCCTGTACTGGCAACACCGAGTGCGTCGCCAACCAGAGGAACTCGCCTGAACGGACCGCGGTTGCGGGACGTTCCTTGGCACCGGCCGGATTCCGATCGAGCATCCAGCCAGTTCCGGCGAACGGCTCAGGCGCCCTCGGCCGACGAACGTTTGTCGATGTGGCGGTGCCCTCGACCCCGAACGTCCCGACAGTTTCCCGGCCCCCCCCTCTTCGCCCCACCCTGCGGCTTTTATCGAGTCGAGATCTATACACAAAAACACAAAATGAACAGAAAATCTTCTGAACAGGAGTTTACATTTCTAGAGAATCTGCTAGATTTGACGTTACCAAGCGCGGAAAAACTCATCTGATCGAAGATCAGCTGCGTACAAATACGGAGAAGACAGAGACCCAGAAGGGCGGCTGGAGCCGCCAACTCGCCAGACGGACCAGCTTTTCAGGGAGGGAATGATGCTAGTGCTCACCAGGAAACGGGGGGAATCCATCTCCATCGATGGCCGCATCGAGGTGCGGGTTCTCAGTGTTCAGGGCAATCGGGTCCGGCTGGGCGTGACCGCCCCAGATTCCGTATCCGTTCGTCGGGGCGAGTTGGTTTTCGACGTGGAGATGGAACCGAACGACGTGGCATCGCTGCAGGAAGGTCGGCGGTTCGCCTGCGTCTAGTCCGGCTGAGACGCCGCGAACAGCCGCCCGCAGTTCGCCTCGAGATCGCAAGTCGACATGCGTCCGGTGTTTGCCGGACGCTTTCGTTTTGGCGGTCTATTCAACCACCTCTTGGCCGAACGCCAGCCGCATCTGCTGATCCGACGCCGCCGCCTGCCATTCCTTGAAGAGCAGGCTCGGCTGGATGTCGTGATTGTCCTGATACTTGCCGCTCTGGTACTCGGTAATCGCCCCCTGGAGCGTGTGGTAGAAGATCTGGCAAATGGGCACCCCGGGGTAGATTCGGACGGGGTGCACGGCGAACATTTCCAGCGTCCAATACCCGCAGAATCCAACGTCGCCGAAGCCAGCCGTCACATGCACGAACAGCCCCAGCCGACCGATGGAAGAACGACCTTCCAGCATCGGCACGAGGTTGTGCGTCTCCGTCCGCTCGAGGGTGCGGCCCAGGTAAAGTTGCCGCGGCTGCAGCACGATTCCCTCCGGCGGGATCACATACCGGCGGTAGCGGTTCGGCCGCCGCATGTCGAGGACGATTTCCTCGTAGACCAGCAGCTCGTCGTGCAGCCGCAGGTTGTAGCTGTTGGGATTCAGCAGTTTCTCATCGAACGGGTCGATGAGAATGTTCTTGCCGAGTTGGGCCTTGATTTCCGAACCGGTAAGAATCATGGCACAGCGCATTCCACGGGAGGGACCATCCGTCTGCCGGTTGCATCACGTTACGGCTGAGCGGTTTCTGATGCAACCGGCCGACGAGTTACCGGCCGGCTCCCGGGTCCAGGGGGGACAGGCCAACACGCGGACAAACGGCCAGCAGGGGACAGTCCCGACAGCGGGGGCGGCGGGCCACGCAGACCTGTCGGCCGTGATGAATCAACCGGTGTGAAAACGCGACCCACTCTTTTCGGGGAAGCAACCGCATCAAATCCTGCTCGATCCGCTCCGGCTGCGTGGCGGCGGTCAGCCCGAGCAGTCGGCTGATCCGCGCGACGTGCGTATCCACGACGACGCCGCTGGCGATGCCGAAGGCGGTTCCCAATAGCACGTTCGCGGTTTTGCGTCCAACGCCCGGAAGCTCCACCAGGGCGTCAAGCGATGTCGGAATCTCCCCATGATGCCGCTGCATGAGGGCCTTGGCCATCGCAATGAGATTGGTGGCCTTTGCATGGTAGAATCCGGTGGAACGGATCAGCGCTTCGACGTCCTTCACGCGCGCCTCGCTCAGCTCTTTGGGTCCGGGGTAGCGTCGGAACAGGGCCGGGGTAACCATGTTCACCCGGGCGTCGGTGCATTGCGCGGAGAGAATCGTGGCCACCAGCAATTGAAAGGGAGACGTGTGCTCCAGCGCGCAGTGCGCCTCGGGATAGGCCTTGGCCAGCAACGTCAGCAGTTTGCGAGTCGGCGGCGGCGAGACGGCGGCGGCTGGCTGACGACGGGCCATGCGGTTCTCCGACGGGGACGGCGGGGAGCTGTTGGACGAAGTCCGGCAGATCGGGATAGGATACTAGCGGAATCTCTGCACTGCGGGGAGTCGCCGACGTGCACGACACCGGAGCCCGTGGAATGTCGTCCGAGATGTTCGATCGCTATCTGGAGGGAATCCGGCTTTTCAACGAAGAAGAGTTCTTCGAGTGCCACGACGTGCTCGAGGAGCTATGGTCCGATTGCCAGGGAGAGGAAAAATCATACCTGCAGGGGATGATCCAGGCGGCCATCGCCCTCTTTCACTTCGGGAACGAGAACTACGGCGGCGCCAAGAAACTGTACCTGTCAGCGCTTCAGCGGCTGCAGCCGTATGGCGACGAATACATGGGGGTCCAGTTGAGCCGGTTTCGCGCGGATTTCACTCGCTGCTTTGAGGAATTGATGGCCTCGGAAGAACGGTATCCCACCGGGATCGAACTGCAGGACGAGCTGGTCCCCAAGGTGTTCTTCGTGGACAGCCCGCCCGGCGAATGATGTCGGCAATCCTCCGGTTGCCACCCCGACTGTTGCACACAAGCGTCAAGCCCTGACTGGAACTGCATGACGGCCTCACATCGCGACACCCTCCCCGCCGACGACCACGAGGACTGCATCACTGAGTCATCGCGGCCGAAAGCCGCCGCCGCTCCTCCCCAGTCGCCGCCGGTGGTCGATCTGCCGCGGATTGAACGGGCCGTGCGCGAAATCCTCGCCGGCGTCGGGGAGGATCCCGACCGGGATGGACTGCTCGAAACCCCCGGCCGGGTGGCTCGGATGTATGCCGAGCTGTTCGCGGGCCTGCACATGCAACCGGCCCGCCATTTGCAGAAGACGTTTGCCGAACGATACGACGAACTCGTGCTGGTGCGGGACATTTCCTTCAACAGCATGTGCGAGCACCATCTGCTGCCGTTCATCGGCGTGGCACACATCGGTTATTTGCCGCGGGGCAAGATCGTGGGCCTGAGCAAGCTGGCGCGCGTGGTCGACGAGGTGTCGCGCAGGCCCCAGGTTCAGGAGCGGATGACCCATCAGGTCGCCGACCTCCTGCAAACCGAACTCGATCCCAAGGGGGTGATCGTCGTCATCGAGGCCAGTCATTCCTGCATGACGATCCGCGGCATCCGAAAGCCGGGAAGCCTGACGATCACGAGCGCCGTCCGGGGCCTCTTCAAGACGAACACGTCCAGCCGGGCCGAGGCGATGTCGCTGATTGCAGGCCCCCGACCGGTGGGGCCGTAAGCCGATGCGGAGGACGGTTGCATTCCCCTGGCTGTCCGGCCTAGCATCAAAGGAAATCTCGAGGACCCATCCTTCCCGTTGCCGCCGTCGCAGGACGGCCCCCTGGGACTGGCCGAGCGACCACTGTGGAATCTTCTTCGCCGTCGACACCCGAATATCCGGAGCAGCCACCGGCCTCGTCAGCCGCGGACTCGGCGCCGGCAGGTCTGGCCGGTTTCAGCGCTCCGGAACACGGGTTGCCCGAGTGGCAGCCGCTGACGCCGGAGATCCTCGAGGACGAGGCCATTCGGGGGGATTTTGTCCTCCGATGGGCGGTCGTTGGTCTGGCGCTGCTGCTCGGCTGCACGCAGATCACCGATGCGCGCGTGCTCGTGCATGCCCGGACGGGGCAATACCTTGCCGCTCATGGCTTTCTGCCCTCCCCGGTCGATCCGTTTTCACTGACCACGGAGGGCCGCCGGTGGGTGAACCTGCACTGGCTGTTCGATCTGATCGTGGGGGCCGTGGATCTGGCGGGACCGGTGGCCCTGTCGCTGGCGCAGGGAGTGCTGGCGGCCCTGACGTTCGGCCTGCTGGTGCACACCGTGCGGCCGGGGATTCGCACGTGGTGGGGTTCCATCAGCGGTGCGCTGGCCCTGCTCACGGCGGCCGCGCAGCTCGAGTTGCGCCCGGAGCTCATCACGCTCCTGGGAGTGGCCTGCCTGCTGTGGGTTGTCGTGGCGAGCGAGCAGCCGGGAAAGCGGCGAACGCTGTGGCTGCTGCCGGGCGTCATGTGGTTGTGGGCGCAATGCGATTCCAGGGCCTGGGTGGGATTGTGGCTGGTGGGTCTGTATCTGTTGGGACACGTGGTCGGACGACGGCAACGCACCGATGGAACGCAGCTGTCCGACGTGGCGTGGCCCTGTCTCGCCGCGGCGGCGATCATGTCCCTTCACCCGTTTCTGTGGGAAACCTGGCTTGCAGCCTGGTCGCAGTACGCGATTGAGTATCCGGCGCTGCGACAATCCTATCCGCGCCCGGCAGCCGACGACATTTGGTGGTATCCGTTGTGGTCGGAGGCGGTGTGGAACCATCCCGGCCATCGGTTGGCGGCGGCCCTGTTTCTCGCGGCGGCCGCGTTCGCGGCGCTGGGGCTCAACCGCGAGCGCGCTCCGGCGTCCCATTGGTGCCTGTTCCTGGGCGGCAACCTGCTCGCCCTGTTCGCCGTCCATGAATTGGCGGCGGCATCCCTGGTGAATTGCGTTCTCGCAACGGTGCACGGACAAGAGTGGTATCGCGCCCGGTTCGGGCAGGTTTACTCGGTGGGTTGGCTGGAGGTGCTGTTCTCGCGCGGCGGTCGCGCCATCACGGTCCTGGGGCTGTTCCTGCTGGCGGTCCTCTCGGTCAGCGGGCGACTGGACACCAGCGGACGGCGAACGGGATTGGGTCTGACCCGCGAACTGGCCAACGATCTGGAGACCTACCGCCAGCTCGGCTCGCTGGCGTTCAACGATCGCGGCTTCCACTTCACGCTGAGGCAGGGCGATGCGCTGATTGCCGCCGGACGCAGGTCATTCGTCGATCATCGCGTGGCCCTGTTTGCGGGGCGTGGAGCAGGCGACTGGCTGTCGAAGCATCGGCAAGCGCGACGGTTGTTCCGGCCCCTGATGCCTCCCCCGCTGTCCCTTGAGGACCGCGACGCCATTCAGGGCATGCTGCAGGATCTCCGCATCTCCCACGTGCTGCCGCGACTCAATTCCTACTCCTCCGGGCCGGATTACTCGACGTTCATGGACCTAGTGGCGAATCCGGACTGGATGCTGACGGACCTGCTGCCAACGACGGCGGTCTTCCATCGCTCGCAGCCCGAGGATCCCGAAGAGCGTCGCTTTGTGAACGAACACGAATTGGATGTCATTCGCCGGGCATTTCAGGACGCGCTGCCGCTGCTGGTCGAACCACAGGAGCCGGCGCGTCCCCCCACGTTCACGCAGCAGCTGTTCCTGACACAGCGGCAGGATCTGGCGGCGGGCACGCTGGAGGCCAGCCATTGGCTGCGGCTGGGAGAGGCCCTGCGTTCCGCCCCGCCGCCCTTTCACCTGGGGTGCTGCACACTGTCCGTCCGGGCCGCCCGCCGCGGAGTGGCCGCCACGCCCGACCTGGCGGAAGCGCACCGCATTCTGGGAGAAGCGTACCAATTGCTGGGCCAGATTGAGGCATTGGCGCTGGACAATTCGCAGGCGCAGGCCACCACGTCGTTGCGGTATTTCGAGGCCATTGCCGCCGCACGGCAGGCCGCGACGCTTCAGCCAAACGAGGTGCAGAACCAGGCGTTGCTGGTGGAGTTGTGGCAATCGGCCGGAAAAGTCGACTGCACGCATGACGCATTGACCCGGCTGCTGGCGCTCCTGCCTCCGCTCGAGTCGGCAACCAGCGCGGAGCGCCAGCAGATTCAGTCCCTGTCGTCACTGCGCGATCGCCTGGCGTCCATCCTGGTCGACGTCCAGGCACAAAGTGATGCGGCGCTGGCCCAGAACCAGAATCGGCTCGAAGTGGCTGCTTCCTGTCACCGCGCCGGCTGCGTGCAGTTGGCGGTCAAGCTGCTGCAGGACGACGGCGTGCTGCTCGAGCGCGAGCCGCTGGCCCGTCATCTGCTCACGCTCTGGCTGGCGGAACTGGGCGCCGGCGAGGAACTGATCGAATCGGCCGAACGGCTGGAGTTCGTTGGCCCCCAACTGGGGACCACCCCCTGGCAGGATCCCGTCGGGTATGCGGCCCTGTCGCGCGGGGATTATGACACTGCGATCACCGCGTGGCGCACCGCCTTGCAGGCCTCGCGCACGAGTCAGATGCAGGCCCTCCTGTACACCTCGCCCATGACCACCAGTTCGCCGGTCTGGCTGGGGTCGATTCCGTTCCCGGTCGCACATCTGTCCGCCGTCCAGGAATCGGTCCAACTCCACGCCGTCCCCGTCGCCTGGATCGCCTTTCGGCTGGCGGCTTGCGAGATCGAACGCGGCGACGTGGAAGAGGCCGCGGCGGCATTGCAGAGCGTGCTGCAGGCGTCCCCGGACAGTCCCCTGCGTCCGTTGTGCCGGGCCTACTGGTACTGCCTGAAGGACGAACT
>Ga0073934_10006410_pt1 | contig 17203 bp, 17 predicted proteins | sample LarsenN4metaG_FD_76834 | JGI IMG/M metagenome (GOLD analysis project Ga0073934, IMG submission 76834) | Hot spring sediment bacterial and archeal communities from British Columbia, Canada, to study Microbial Dark Matter (Phase II) - Larsen... ... | reverse complement strand
CCTCACGCCAATGGCGCGGAGCTTCTATGAAGGCAGCCGCCGCATTGCCAATCAACGCATCAAGTCCGAGCTTGGAGTGAAGCTTCGCTATCCTACTTACCGCGAAGGTCTCGCCGCGTTGCTTGAAGGGCAAATGTCGTGAAAGTGGGTGAAGTCATTCGCTTTATAGAGGCCGACGGATGGTATCTTGTGGCAACCAAGGGCAGTCACCGCCAATTCAAGCATGCAACTAAGCCTGGCCGTGTTACCATTGCAGGTAAGCGGTCGGACGATTTGGCCCCGGGCACTCTCAACAGCGTGCTAAAGCAGGCTGGCCTCAAGGAGAAGGACTGATGCGTTACGCCGTCGTTATCGAGAAGGCGAACGGAAACTACTCGGCCTATGTGCCGGACCTTCCGGGCTGCATCGCCACAGGCGAAACCGTTGCGGCTGTCGAGGAGGAGATTCGCGCCGCGATCCGGTTCCATATTGAGGGGTTGAAGGCCGATGGCCTTGAGGTCCCTGCCCCGACAAGCATCGCTGACTACGTCGACGCCTAGGCGAGTCAACACGTTTGCCTGCCTCTTCCTGGCAGCTTTTGCCGGCTGCGGAGTTGCCAAGGCCGAGACAGAGAACCTTCCCTGCACCGAGGATGCCATGATCGTCTTCGACGCCTCAGGCTCGATGTCCGGCAATGGCTGGGGCTATGGCAGCGAGACCCGCGGCATGGTGAGCCGCATCGACAAAGTGCGCGCCACGCTTGCCAAGATCCTGCCCAGTGTCACGCGGCTGCGCCGCGTCGGCCTCATCACCTATGGTCCCGGCCCTTGGAACCAATGCAACGTGCAGCTCGACCTTGCGCCCAGCGCGAATGCAGCAGAGCGCATCATGACGGTCATCAATGCGCTCAGTCCCGCCGGAAAAACGCCGCTGACCGCCGCCGTGGCACAGGCGGCGGAGGTGCTCGACTTTCGGGCCAAACCAGGTCTGATCGTGGTCGTGACCGATGGCGAGGAGACTTGCGGAGGATCGCCCTGCGATCTTGGCAAGACTTTGAGCGCGGAGGCTGCGCAGCTCACCATCCACATCATCGGCTTGCGCGTGAAGGGCTATACCTGGATGGGCGAGCAAAGCGTCGTCGAGACCAAATGCCTCGCTGAGCGCAATCGTGGCCTCTATCTCACGGTCGAGACGGAAGACGAGTTGATGGCGGCGCTGGAGAAGACTCTCGGCTGTCCGATGGTGACGAAGCTTCCCTCACCGTTGTCATTCCCGCGAAAGCGCGAATCCGGTAACCACCGGTCCCAGATATCTACGATCGCTGGAATTACTGGATTGCCCGGTCAATCCCCGGATCAAGTCCGGGGAGGGCAATGACAGGTCTTATGTCGAGGTTTGGACTTTCTCCACCAGCGCGGCGACAGCAGCGATAAGGCGATGCAGATCTTGCGGCCGGGAATGGCGATGCCCGCAATCCTTGATCAGCGTCAGCTCCACATCCTCGCAGCAGAGAAGGTCGACAAGATCGAGGGCATGACCCCAGGGAACGTCGGGATCGCACATGCCCTGCAGGATGCGCACCGGCAAATTGAGATGCAGCAGGTCCTCGCCGATGAGGTGGTTGCGCCCCTCTTCAACGAGACGCTTGGTAATAGGGTAGGTTTGGCCGTAGAGCGCGGGTTCGAAATAGACGCCCTCGCGCTCAACCGCTTTCTTCATCTCGGGCGTCATTTGGTGCCACATCAGCCGCTCGGTCATGTCCCAGGCCGGAGCGATCAGTACGAGGCCTGCCAGGCGCTGAAGCGCGTCCTCCTGCGCGAGCTTGCGAGCAAGCAGGAGCGCGATCCAGCCCCCCATCGATGAACCGACCACGATGCTTCTGCGGCCCTCGAGCAGGCCGAGCATGACGTAAGCTTCGTCCAACCAATCGCCGATCGAGGCCTTGAGCAAATCCCCTTCCGACAGCCCGTGTCCCGAATAGTCGAAGCTGAGCATAGGAATCCCCCGCCCCCTCGCCCATTCGGCGAGCGTAACCGCCTTGGTGCCCGCCATGTCGGAGAGAAAGCCGGAGAGCCAAAAGAGGGCCGGCCCGCTCCCCGCGGCATCCTCGAACCGATAGGCGATGCGGCGGCGATTTCCCGATGCATTCACTTCCAGGAATTGCGGTTCGTCAGCCGGCATCCTAAGAACCTTCGACCATGACAGAGCAGACCATTTTGCAGATCGTGCCCCGGCTCGAGACCGGTGGCAGCGAGCAGGCCGCAGTCGAGATCGCCGACGCGCTCGCTTGCGCCGGAGCGCGCGCTCTCGTTGCCACCGAAGGAGGTCGCATGGCAACTGCCTTGGCGGAAGCCGGCGGCGAGATCGTGCCGTTTCCTGTGGCCAGCAAGAACCCCTTCACCATGCTCACCAATGCGCGGCGGCTCGCTAACCTCATCAGGGAGCGCAAGGTCAATCTCGTGCATGCCAGGAGCCGGGCGCCGGCGTGGAGCGCGCTCCTCGCAGCGCGGCGCACCAAGCGTCCCTTCGTCACGACCTATCATGGATCCTATTCCAGCCCCGGCCTGTTCAAGAATTGGTACAACAGTGTCATGGCGCGCGGCGATCTGGTGATCGCCAATTCCGAATATACGGCAAGGCTCATCGTTGCCCGGCATCGCACGCCGCATGAGCGAATCCGTGTGATCCATCGCGGCGTCGATCTTGCACAATTCTCGCCCGACCAGGTCTCGGAGAACCGCATGGGCCGGCTCCGCGCCCTCTGGGGCGTCGGCAGACAGCAGCCCATCGTCTTGCAGGCCGCCCGGCTGACAAGCTGGAAGGGCCAATCCCTGGTCATTCAAGCGGCGCACCAATTGCTACGCGAGAACCGCCTCGGGGACGCCGTTTTCGTTATGGCCGGCGACGCGCAAGGGCGAGCGGCCTACCGCAAAGAGCTGGACAGGCAGATTGCGCGACTTGAGCTGACAGACCGTATCAAGCTGGTCGGTCACTGCGACGACATGCCTGCGGCTTTCGCATTGGCGCAGGTTGCCGTCATCGCCTCGACCAGCGCAGAGACGTTCGGGCGGACCAGCATCGAGGCTCAGGCCATGGGGTGTCCCGTCATTGTCAGCGATATCGGGGCGGCGCCGGAAACCATTGTGGCGGGCGGGCAGGACTTCACCGGCTGGGTGATTCCTCCCCACGATCCGGCGGCCATCGCCGAACGTATTGCGGCGGCGCTCGTCCTTACGCCACAAGAGCGCGCCGCGCTCGGCTCTCGCGCGCGGCGCTACGTTGCCGCCAAATTCGCCCTAACCCGCATGCAGCGCGCAACCTTGGCGGTCTATGACGAATTGCTCGGTACGCATCTTGCTAATCGATTCGCCGCTCGCCGCTCGCCGCCAGCAATCTGATGGTGAGGAAGACCCGCCCGGCGGCGAGATCGGGCAATTCGGCCCTGCTAGGCCTTATTGGCCACACGGAAGGGGTTCGGCTTGACTTGTCAGCCGCATTTCCATTCCTGTAGAACTTTCGCAGTTTGCAATTGCGGACCGCGGCACTCTCTCGCCTTTTACGGGGGACAGGCTGCCGCCGTTCGGGAAGAAGGAGAGAGACATCATAAGGCGGCCGACGAAGCTTACCCCGGATAGGGGAGGCCCTCGCATTAACGAGGGCATCGACACTCCAAAAATTCAGCTTATCGACGCCACCGGCCACAATGTCGGCGTGGTTTCCATCGCCGAGGGGCTCGCTCGCGCGGCCGAGGCGGGTCTCGACCTCGTCGAGATCGCGCCCAACTCCGAGCCACCGGTGTGCAAAATCCTCGATTACGGCAAATACAAGTATCAAGCCCAGAAGAAGGCGGCCGAGGCGCGCAAGAAGCAGCGCACCGTCGAGATCAAGGAAATCAAGATGCGGCCAAACATCGACACGCATGACTATGACGTGAAGATGCGCTCGATCCGCCGTTTCTTCGAGGAGGGCGACAAGGTGAAAGTCACCTTGCGCTTCAGGGGGCGCGAGATGGCGCACCAGGAGCTGGGCGTACAGCTACTCGATCGGGTGAAGCAGGACACCTCGACCATCGCCAAGGTGGAATCGGAGCCCAGGCTCGAAGGCCGGCAGATGGTCATGGTGCTGGCGCCGCGCTAAGCGATCCGGCGCGGCGAAGCGCTTGCGCCCCTGGTGCCTTTGCTCTCGCTTAGCGTTGCCGTAATCATCGATGCCGGTTGAGGGCTTCCGAACAGGTATCCCTGGCCGGCATCGCAGCCTAGCTTCCTGAGCAGCACCAGGGCCTGTTCGCTTTCGATACCTTCGGCGGTGGTCTTCAACCCGAGCGCGCGGCTCAAGCTGAGCATCGCTTTCACCATGCGTGCCTCTTCCGGACGATCTAAAATCTGACGGACAAAAGAGCGGTCGATTTTGATGGCATCGAGTTCGAGCTCGCGCAAATGATACAGTCCGGAATAACCGCTGCCGAAATCGTCGAGGGCGATCCGCACGCCAACGTTGCGGAGCGCCTGCAGCGCGGCCTTGGCGTCCTCAAGTCTCTGAACCACCGCATTCTCGGTGATCTCGATGACAAGGCGATGCGCGGGAAATGACATCTTGGTCAGAAGAGCGAGGATGCGGGTCACGATACCCGCATCGGAGATCTGCCGCGGTGAGAAATTGATCGCGATGTAGACGTGGTCTGGCCAGTTCTTTGCATCGTGCATTGCCTGTTCAAGCAGGCGATCGGTCATCTCGTTGATGGTTCCCGTGTCTTCGGCGATAGGTATGAACAGGTCCGAGTTGATGACGCCGCGTTTCGGGTGCACCCACCGCGCCAACACCTCGAAGCCCACGATTCTCGAGCGATCGAGGCCAACGATCGGCTGGTAGTAAGGAACAATCTGTCCTGCTTCGATGGCGGCTTTGATCTCGCCTTCGAGCTCGACCTTCTCTTGCAAGCGCTCGTCCATGCTCCGGTCGAAGAAGCGGTAGCGCCCGCGTCCTTCCGCCTTCGCCCAGTACATCGCCATGTCGGCCTGCCGCACCGCCGTCTCGACGCGGGTGCCGTCGCGTTCGGCCATGGCGAGATTGCCGGCATCGCTCTCCGGCAAACCCGTCGAGATACCGACGCTCGTGCCCACCTGCAAGGAGAGAGCCGCCAGTTGGATCGGCTTGGCGATTTCGTGCACGATACGCCGTGCAAGGCGCTCCGGCGCGTTGCTGTCCTTGGGGTAGCGCAGGATGATGCCGAATTCGTCGCCGCCAAGCCGCGCTACCGAGCCGCCTTCGGCGATCCGCGTGAGTCGTCTGGCAACCACCTTGAGGACTTCATCGCCGAGCCGGTGGCCGTAGACGTCGTTGATCGGCTTGAAATCGTCGAGATCCATGACGAAGAGCGCGCATGCTTCGCCTTCTGGAGCATTGGCGAGCCACTTCTCGTAGTCTTCGATGAACCAGCGGCGATTGGGGAGCCCGGTCAGCACGTCGATGCGCGCCATTTGATAGGCTTCGGCTTCGGTTTGCCTCCGCCGGGCAACCTCGCGGCGCAAATCGATGACCCGCCGCACTGAAAACATTTTGGCGGCAATGCCGAGGAAGACGACAAGAACGATCAGCCAGTCGGTCGCATCGCTTTCAGGCTGGCCGGTTAATGCGAGAAACTTATCGAGTGCGTCGTACCAGCGGGCGACGAAGTAGACAGGCAGCCCTATGGCACCGATGAGGACAAGGTCCTTAGTGATGCGGCTCTGCCGCGTATACCAGGCCGACAGCGCTTTAAAGGGAGCCGGGGCATCCATCCCCCAAGGCTAACGCGACACCTGGAATCAAGGGTTAAGCAGGATGGTTTAGGCAATGTGGCGCTCTGAGGAGGGCGCCGGAACCCTTGCAATCGGGCCTACTTCCACCCTATAAGGCGCCCTCAAGGAGCCGCCCGGCGGGGCATGCCGTGGCGGCTCGCATGCTTTCCAATCGATGCAACCGCCCTATCCCCCGGGCCCTTGTTCGGGCTTGAGCCGGGAGCGGGGTCAAAACCAAAGGAAGCCAAATGCCCAAGCTCAAGACCAAGAGCGGTGCCAAGAAGCGCTTCAAGATCACGGCGAGCGGCAAGGTGAAATGCCAAGCCTCGCGCAAGCGTCACGGCATGATCCAGCGCCCGAACAAATTCATCCGGAACGCGCGCGGGATGATGGTTCTGTCGGACGAAGACGCCAAGATCGTGAAGAAGAACTTTCTCCCCTATGGCCGCTAGGGCTTAGGATTCCGCTTCGAAGGAGCACCGTCATGTCCCGTGTGAAACGCGGCGTTACCTCCCATGCCCGCCACCGCAAGGTGATCAAGCAGGCCAAGGGCTATTACGGCCGCCGCAAGAATACCATCCGCGTCGCCAAACAGGCCGTCGACAAGGCCGGGCAATACGCCTATCGCGACCGCAAGGTGAGGAAGCGCACCTTCCGGGCGCTTTGGATCCAGCGCATCAACGCCGCCGCGCGCGAGAATGGCCTCACCTACGGACGGCTGATCGACGGACTGAAAAAGGCCGGCATCGAGCTCGACCGCAAAGTGCTTGCCGACATCGCCGTGCACGAGCCCGCAACCTTCAAGGGATTGGTCGAGGCTGCGTCGGCTGCTGTGCGGGGGTAAGCCCGTGGACGGGCTTGCCCCGGCAGGGAGGCTTAAGCCATGAGCGCGCTGGAGCTTTACAGCCTCAAATCCGAGCTGCTGCACGCGATTGCCGAAGCCCCAGACCTCGACAAGCTCGAGGAGGTGCGGATCGCCGCGCTCGGCCGAAAAGGACGCATCTCCGAGCTGATGCAGGCGCTCGGCTCCTTGCCGCCGGACGAGCGCAAAGCCTACGGCCAAGTGGTCAATAGTCTGAAAGAGAGCGTCGGTGCGGCGCTCGAAGCGCGGCGACAGGAGCTTTCCCGCGCCGCCACGTCGGAGCGGCTGGCACAGGAGCGGGCCGACATCTCGCTTCCCGTGCGCGAAGGGCCGCTCGAAGAGGGGCGCATCCACCCGGTGAGCCAAGTCACCGACGAGATGACCGAGATCTTCGCCGATATGGGATTCTCGATCGCCGAAGGGCCTGACATCGAGACCGACTTCAACAATTTCACCGCGCTCAATATTCCGCCGGAGCATCCGGCGCGGCAGGATCACGATACGTTCTATTTCGCTCCTGCTCTTGACGGCACGCGCGCGCTGCTCCGCACGCATACGAGCCCGGTGCAGATCAGGACCATGCTTAAGCAGAAGCCGCCGCTCCGCGTCATCGCCCCCGGCCGCGTCTATCGCTGCGATTCAGACCAGACGCACACGCCAATGTTCCATCAGATCGAAGGACTGGTGATCGACGAGGAGACGCATCTCGGCCATCTGAAATGGGTGATTGAAGAATTCTGCAAGGCCTTCTTCGAGGTGCCGCAAGTGAAGATGCGCTTCCGTGCGAGTCACTTCCCCTTCACCGAACCGTCGATGGAAGTCGATATCGGCTACGCCAAGGTCGGCGACGAAATCAGGATCGGCGAAGGCGATCAGTGGCTTGAGATTTTGGGCTGCGGCATGGTGCATCCCAATGTGTTGCGCAATGTCGGACTCGACCCGGACCGCTATCAAGGCTTTGCCTTCGGGCTCGGCATCGACCGCGCCGCCATGCTGAAATATGGCATGCCGGATCTGCGCGCCTTCTTCGCCGGCGATCTGCGCTGGCTCAAGCATTACGGCTTTCCGCCGCTCGCCATCCCCACACTTGCCGCCGGACTGAGTCCCTGAGCCATGAAGTTCACCTTGTCATGGCTGAAGGAGCATCTCGACACCAAGGCCAAGGCGGACGAGATCGCCGACACGCTCACCCGCATCGGTCTTGAGGTCGAGGAGCTGTTCGATCCGGCGGTCAAACTCGCGCCGTTCCGCGTAGCGGAAGTGGTGAAATGCGAGAAGCACCCCAACGCGGACAAGCTCAGCGTCTGCGAGGTCGATACCGGCAAAGAGCGGCTTCAGGTCGTGTGCGGGGCGCCGAATGCACGGGCCGGAATGAAGGGCGTGTTCGCGCCCGTTGGCAGCTACATCCCCGGCATCGACCTCACTTTGACCAAGGCCAAGATCAGGGGCGTGGAGTCGAGCGGCATGCTCTTATCGGAGCGCGAGCTTGAACTTTCCGACGAGCATACCGGCATTATCGAGATCGATCCGAAAGCAAAAGTCGGAAGCCCTGCCGCAGCCGCACTCAAGCTCGACGATGCGGTGATCGAGGTTGCGATCACGCCAAATCGCCCCGATTGTCTCGGCGTGCGCGGCATCGCGCGGGACCTCGCCGCCGCCAGTCTCGGCAAGCTGAAGAAGGACACGATCAAGCCGGTCAAAGGCCGCTTCCCCAACCCGGTCCCGATCAAGCTCGAATTCGACAAGGAGACTGCCGACGCTTGTCCGATTTTTGCAGGACGGCTCGTGCGCGGCGTGAAGAACGGCCCCTCCCCCGGCTGGTTGCAACGCCGGCTGAAGGCCATTGGCCTCAGGCCGATCAACGCGCTGGTCGATATCACCAATTACGTCTCTTACGACCGGGGCCGCCCATTGCATGTCTACGACGCCGATAAGCTCAAAGGCGCGATCCGCGCGCGGCTCGGGCGCAAGGGGGAACAATTCCTCGCACTCGACGGCAAGACCTACGAGGTCGACGAAGATATGTGCGTCATTGCCGACGACCGCGCCGTGCTCGGGCTTGGCGGAGTGATCGGCGGCGAGGACACCGGCGTCACCGAGGCCACGACCAACGTCTTCATCGAGTCGGCCTATTTCGATCCGAAGCGGACCGCGCGCACCGGACGCAGACTTGGAATTCAATCGGACGCACGTTATCGCTTCGAGCGCGGCGTCGATCCCGATTTCGTGGTGCCGGGACTCGAGCTTGCAACGCAGCTCGTGCTTCAGTTTTGCGGCGGGGAGCCGAGCAAAATTTCGGTCGCGGGCAAGCCGCCCAAGCCAAACCGGCCGTTCAAATTCGATTTCGGCCTTGTCGCTCGCTTGAGCGGACTTGAACTCGATAATCGCGAGATCAAGCGTCTGCTGACTTCGCTCGGTATCGAGCTGGCGGGCAAGGGAAAGCAGGCGAAAGCGGCGCCGCCATCATGGCGCCCCGACATTACCGGTCCCGCCGATCTCGTCGAGGAGGTGGTGAGGCTCACCGGGGTCGATCAGGTTCCCGCCACGCCGATGCGGCGCGAGGCGGGCGTGGCAAGGCCGGTGCTGACCGAGATGCAGAAGCGGCAACGGCTGACGCGGCGCGTGCTTGCCGCGCGCGGGCTGGTCGAGGCTGTGACCTGGTCGTTCATTCCGCTGGAGGAGGCCAGGCTGTTCGGCGGCGGGCAATCAGACCTCACATTGAGCAATCCGATCTCGAGCGAGCTTGCGCAGATGCGCCCCTCGCTTCTGCCGGGGCTGATTGCCGCCGCCCAACGCAATCGCGACAGAGGCTTTGCCGACGGCGCCGTGTTCGAGCTGGGTCAAGCCTATCGGGGCGCCCGGCCTGAGGATCAGTTCGTGGCGGCGGCCGGCGTTCGCTTCGGCCGCTCCGCACTGGCCGGCTCAGGCCGCCACTGGTCTGGCGAAGCCCCTGCCGCAGACGCATTCGCCGCCAAGGCCGACGCAATTGCCGCCCTCGCGGCGCTTGGCATCGGCCAGGCGAACCTTTCGGTTACGCGCGAGGCGCCCGGCTGGTTCCATCCGGGCCGCTCCGGCGCGCTCAAGCTCGGGCCGAAAACGGTGCTCGGCGTGTTCGGCGAGTTCCATCCCGATACCCTCGCCAAGCTCCGTATCGAGCCTCCGATCGCCGGTTTCGAGCTTTATCTCGACGCGTTGCCGCAAGCCCGCAAGGGCGCCAAGGCGCTTGAAGCCTCCGACCTCCAGCCGGTGCGGAGGGATTTCGCCTTCCTGGTCGACCGCGATACGGCCGCGGGCGATGTGGTGCGGGCTGCGGCCGGCGCCGACCGGGCGCTGATCAGCGATGTGGGCGTATTCGACGTATTTACCGGCCAAGGCGTGCCGGCCGGCAAGAAATCGCTTGCCATCGAGGTCACGCTCCAGCCGCGCGAGAAGACGCTCACCGACGCCGAGATCGAGACAGTGGCGGGGAAGATCGTCGACGCGGTCAAGAAGGCGACGGGCGGCGAGTTGCGCGGCTAGGGTAAATCCGAACCATCTCCCTGGAATTAGCGCTAAAGACGATAAGGGAACTAAACGCAGTACCCGGCGTCTAAAGGAGAAGCCCGCCGATGCGCATCCTACTGACCAACGACGATGGAATCGAAGCCCCTGGACTCGATGTCCTCGAGAAAATTGCCACCGATTTAACCAACGACGTATGGGTGGTTGCGCCGGAGACAGATAATAGCGGCGCTTCGCATTCGTTGACACTTGCCGAGCCGTTGCGAATGCGCGAGCTGGGCAAGCGCCGTTATGCCATCAAGGGAACCCCCACGGACTGCGTCATCATGGGCGTGCGCTTTCTTTTACGCGAGCAGCCGCCCGATCTGGTTATCTCCGGGGTCAATCGGGGGCAGAATCTCGCAGATGACATCACCTATTCAGGCACTGTCGCCGGCGCCATTCAAGGCTGTCTGCTCGGCATTCCCTCAATGGCGATGAGTCTCGTCACAGGACCGGCCGAGGCCGATCAGGGCACGGGCGAGCCACTCTGGGAAACGCCAATGCATTATGGCGCCGATCTCGTGCGCAGGCTGATGCGCGTTGGCTGGCCGGACGGGGTCGTGCTCAACGTCAATTTTCCCAATTGCCTCCCCGATGCGGTCAAAGGCATGTGCGCCACGGTGCAGGGGCAGCGTGATCCGGACTTGTTTCGAATTGTCGATCGGCTCGATACGCGCGGCAAGGCCTATTACTGGATCGGGGCTGAGCGGAGGCGCGCCAAGCCACCAAAGGAAACCGATCTCTGGGCGGTGCGATGCAACCAGATCTCCGTCACGCCACTCTGCCTCGACTACACGGACCAGGGCACGCGCGAGAGACTCGCAGACGTGCTTAACAGTCAGGAGGGGCCCAAGGCTGTCAGCCGCCCAGGCCGACAGGAAGGGGTACAAGCACGCGCAAGCCACACTCATCGAGAGTGATTTCAACCTGGCTGGCAGACTCGGGAGGATGGTAGACCCGATCGTCGATGCGGGCATGGCTGTGCTCCCAGTTCAGGCGAATATCGCGTCCCCTGCGCACCGTCACCGGCGGCGGTTCACCCTCCGGATTCTCCAGCCACGAGAGCATCGGCGCCTTGTCCTTCTTGAACAGAAAGACGATGTCGAAATGCCCGTCGTCATGCGCCGCAGTCGAGGAAATCGGCAGCGCGGGACCGGTGCGCCCCAGATTCAGTATCTCCAGGAGTAGAAACTCCCCGGTAAACACCTCGCGATCGATGGTGATTTCGAAGAGCTCCGCAGTCGCCTCCTCGAGGAACTGCTGCAGATCCTCCCGGCCCCAATGAATGCGCAGTTCCACGGGCGGCTTCGGACCGCCATCGCTATGCGCCATCGCCTTGGCGATCGTCCCAAACCCTACCGCTTCAAGAAAACGGCGCTCGCCCCATGGCCCACGCGCCAAGCCAATATCGAGCCGCCTGGGTTTCGCCCTTCGCAAGCCTGAAATGAGCGTCTTCGTATCGCCACTGACGCCGAGCGTACGTGCAATGTTGTTGGCGGTGCCAACGGGCAGGATGGCTAGGAGCGTGTCGCGGGCACGCAAAGCGCGCGCAGCTCTGGCCACAGTTCCGTCGCCGCCCGCTACGATGACGAGGTCCCAGTCCTTGCGAAGCGTGTTCTTATAGTCGTTCTTGCTCGATTGATATTTCGGCGAGAAACCCGCGTCGGTAAGCAAGTCCATGAGCTCCTCGGCGCTGGGATGCTCCGCGCCGGCGGCCGGATTGTGAAGCAGCAATGTCCGCACGTGCCATGACTCCGTCTCCGCCAGGCCAGAGCGGACAACGCCGAACGACGTGGGAAGTTTCCGGCTGCGGCTAGAACGGGCCGCCGAAGGGGAAGAGTTGAGGTGACCCCCGGCGCTGCGGCTTCGACTGCCCGCGGCGCTTGATTACAGAGGGCTTGCCGTAGAAGGGCTTGTCCTCGCAGGCTTCGGCGATTTTCTTGGCGAGCGCCTGGTCAGGCTCCCCCGGCATCTGCCATGCTTGGCAAAGCACGCCGATCTCGCCCCCGAGCTCGGCCGCGCCTTCGGCGCAATAGAGTCCGGTGCCGTCTTGTTGCGGGGTGAAGCGCACGCCCTTCGCGCCTTTCTCGTCGTCGAGGCCGGCGGCGAGGTGATTCAGCACGTAGATACGCTCGGTCGCCTCCTCGGCCTTCAACCGCTCCGGCTTCATCTGCGTATTGGTGAGCGGGATCGCCTCGATGGCTTCGACCTGCCAGGTGTCACTCGCGCGCGCCAGATATACCTTCGCCATGAGCCCATAATCGCGGCACATGCCGAAGCGGGTCATCTCGGCGGTGCCGGGATGCAGGAAATTGCCGAGCCCGTAGAAGATCAGCGACTTGCCGTTGATCTCAATGCCCTGCGCCACATGCGGATGGTGGCCGACGATGAGGTCGATACCCTTTTCCCCGGCGGCAAAGCCGCGCCAGTCCTTGAGCTGACGCTCGTCCGGCTCGACCCGGCCCTCGACCCCGTAATGGATGGAAAGGATGCGGTAATCGGCCGGAAGCGCGACGAGCTTGTCGACCACGGTTTCGAAATCGGCATGGTCGCGATAAGAGGCTTGTCCGGCCTTTTCCGCCCCGGCACGAGAGGCCGCCCGGTCGGCGGTGAGGATGCCAATCGCCGAGAAGCCGATGCGCGTACCATCGAGATCGACGCAGCCCGGCTTGACGGCTTCCGCGAAATTGCTGCCGATGCCGGCATAGGCGATGGTCCTCTCGGCATTCGCCACGGCAAGGTGGTAGAGCGTCTCCTCGACGCCGAGCGCGCCATAGTCATAAGCGTGGTTGTTGGCGAGCGAAAAGAGATTGAAGCCGGTATCGATCAACGCTTTGAGCGCGGCCGGGTGACTGCGGAAGCGGAACGTGCCCTTGCCTTTGACTTCCGGCGCAAGATCGTTGCGGTCGGTGACGACGGTCTCGAGATTGACGAAAGCAACGTCGCCGTCGACCTCTCCCGCCACGCCCGACAGCGCGTCGGCGAAGCTCGTAACCTGCTTGCCCTTGTGGATGCCCTTGGCGTCGACTGGCGTGTCGGATGAGTTGAAGCCCGTATCTCCGGCAAGCACGATGGTGAGACGATCCGATCCGGCTTGTGTGGGCGGCGGCTGATGCTCGCCGATCGATGCGGTGAGTTCAGTCCGGTCGCAGGGAGAGACGTGCGTGGCGGCACGAAGCAGGCCGCCGGCCGCCGGCAGGAGCGCGACGCCCGCCGCTGCCATGCCAAGGGACTTGAGCCAGCGGCGTGCCATGATGGGGCACCCTCATGTCAAGGCCCGGTCCGCCTCCTCGCGGACGCGGGGACTATCATCGAACCCCAGATTGTGGTCGCGGGCAAGATGAACCATGGCCCGCTCGGCGAGTGCGGTGATGGTCAGCAGCGGATTGACGCCGATCGAACGTGGAATAACCGAACCGTCGCAGACATAAAGGCCGGAATGCACGCTGTCCCGGCCCTTCCCGTCGAAAACCTGGCATTTGTGGTTCACCACGCCGCTTTCCGCATCGTGTCCCATGCCGCAGCCACCCAGGGGATGCGCCGTCGCGGGCTTGGTCCCCACGCCTGTCGCGGCGAGCGGGCTCTTGATGTAGCGCGCGCCGACCGCCGCTGCCGCCTTGGTCAGGGCCTCGTCCACTCTGGCATAAACCGGCTGGTCGGCCACGCCGGGCCAGTGCACTTGCACATTGCCGTTGTCGAGCCTGATCCGGCCGCCGGCATTGTCGTGGCTCACGACGAAGAAGGTATGGAGGTGGGAGAGCGGACCCTGATAGACGCCCTTGATCAGGCTTTGCGCGGCGCCGATCAGCTTGCCGCCGGAGATGAAGAACACAGGAAGCAGCGGAGCAAGCGCGGAAGGAAGCACCCCTTCTTGCAGAATCATCGAACGGTCGAGATCGCGGCCGTCGGGAAGTTCGATCTGGCCTGCGACGCAAGCGCCGATCGCGTCGCCGACGAATTTCGGGGGGTGACCAACGCCGATGCCGTTCACCCGCTCCCTGCCGCCAAGCGCGAAAGCGATGATATCGCCATTGGCCGAAAACCTATGGCCGAGGCGATCAGACAGGGGTAGCCCATGCTCGCGCGATCTGAGCAAGATCCCGGTCGAGCCGAGCGTGCCGGCGGCGAGGATCACAGTCTTGGCCTCGACAAAACTGGGGGCTGCATCGTTCGCGTCGGAGGTCGCGAAACTGACGCGCCAGCCACGCTCGCCTTTGGCAATGTGGCTTACGCGGAGTTCGGTGAAAATCTCCGCGCCATGCGCTTTGGCATCGGGGAGATAGGTCATCGCCACGGTGTTCTTGGCGCCGACATTGCACCCGGAGCAGCAATCGCCGCAGAGCGTGCAAGCGGACTGCAGCACACCGGCGGGATTCACAGTCTCTTCGAAGCTCACTGCCACGGGCGCTGCGACTGGCTCTACGTCGAAGGCCGCGCTTGCGACTTCGAGGGCGCGATATTTGGTCAGTTCAGGTGCATTGGGATAACGTGACGGCCGGAGCATCGAGGCAGCGCGCTTGAAGCCGAGCTTAAGCAGGCCGTCGCTGGTAAACTCTTCGGGCCAGGCGGGATCGGCAAACACACGGGAATCCGGTTCGAGCGCCACGCCGGCATTGATGAGCGAGCCGCCGCCAAGACCGCAGCCGACCAGCACGTGAATGTCGGCGCCAAGGCGAAAATCGAATAGGCCGGTGCGGGAGCCCGAGCGCATCTTGCCGCCGTTCAGTTGCAATTCGCGCCTGATCTCAGGCAGCCTGCTCGGAAACGAGCCGGTCGGGAACTCCTTGCCCTTCTCGATAACGCAGACGCGCTGGCCCGCGCGCGCGAGCCTCGAGGCTGCGACGCCGCCGCCATAGCCGGAGCCAACGACCACGACGTCGTAAGCCCGCCTGATCTCGCTTTGCGGGGAAGAGAGCTGCATGGCTCCTGAATAACCCAAATCGGCAAGCGCGCCCAAGCGCTTCTCGGCGGCCCCGCAGCATCAATTCGCTTCACGGTCGCGCGAGAGCCACTTTGCCCGCTCCACGCCGCTCCCTATGGTTAGTCCTGGAAACTCTGGAGTGCTCTTAACGATGGCGCGATGGATTCTGGCGGCGCTGACCGCTCTGTTCCTGGCTGCGACGATGATCGCCGGCGGCGCGGGCGACACGCGAGCTGCAGAGACGAAGACGGCGATCTTCGCCGGCGGCTGTTTCTGGTGCGTCGAGGAGGCCTTCGACAAAGTCGAAGGCGTGACCGAAACCGTTTCAGGCTATGCCGGCGGCACCAAGCCGAATCCCACCTATGGCAGCCATGAGGGCTATGTCGAGGCGGTCAAGGTGACCTATGACCCGGCAAAGGTCACCTATGCGCAACTGCTCGACAATTTCTGGCGCAATATCGACCCGTTCGATCCGGACGGGCAATTCTGCGACAAGGGCAGCGCCTATCGCACCGTCGTCTTCACCGGCAATGACGCGGAGAGAGACCTTGCCGAGAAGACCAAACAGGGAATCGCCGACCGCTTCAAGCAAACGGTCGCCACACAAATCAAGCCGGTGACGACCTTTACGCCAGCAGAGGCCTACCACCAGGACTATCACAATCAGAATCCGCTGAGTTACAAGTACTACAAATGGGGCTGCGGCCGGGCGCAGCGGCTCGCGGAAATCTGGGGCAAGCCCCATTCGTGATGCATCCGGGCGCGCCGTCTCCCCGTATCTAGCGCCATGGAGAAGCGTCGTGAGGTCATCTATCGCCACTCGGCCACGGTGCGGATCACACATTGGATCAATGCGCTGGTGCTGCTCGTGCTGTTGATGAGCGGGCTGCAAATCTTCAACGCCCATCCCGCGCTTTACCTCGGGCAGAGATCGCAATTCGACTCACCAATTCTGGCGATGGGCGCCGTCAATTCTGGCGATGGGCGCCGTCGAGGCGGGCGGCCAAGTCAAAGGCGTGACAACCGTCTTTGGGCTTCCCTTCGACACGACGGGCCTCTTCGGCGCGAGCGGCGATGCAGACAGCGGATACGATCTGCATGGCTTTCCCTGGTGGGCGACCCTGCCGGGCCATCGCGACCTTGCGGCGGGACGGCGCTGGCATTTCTTTTTTGCCTGGCTGTTTCTCTTCAATGGCCTTGCCTACCTCCTTTCGAGCCTTGGCAGCGGGCATCTTCGCCGCGATCTTGCGCCGTCGGCGCGCGAGCTCAAACATATCGGCGCGTCGATCCTCGAACACGCGCGGCTCAAGTTTCCCAAGGGCGAGGAGGCGAAGCGCTACAACGTGCTGCAAAAGCTCGCCTATCTCTCGGTCGCGCTGATTCTCCTGCCGCTGATGCTGCTCACCGGACTTGCCATGTCGCCCGGCATGGACGCCGCCTTTCCCTTCCTGGTCGATATGTTGGGCGGCCGGCAGTCCGCACGCACCATTCACTTCGTTGCCGCGAGCGGGATCGTGCTCTTCTTCCTCGTGCATATCGTCATGGTTCTGCTGTCGGGCGTTTGGAACAATCTTCGCTCGATGATCACCGGCCGCTACGTGATCGAGCCGGCGGAAGAAAAGCCATGAACGACGATAGGAAACTGCACCGGCGCGGCTTTCTCACGCGCGCTCTCGCGGCGGCAAGCACCGCCGTGCTCGCCGGGTGCGACGACCTCTCCGATCAGGCTTGGGTGAAGCGCATGCTCGATTCGGCGGAAACGCTGACGGAGGTCGCACAGCGGGCTCTCCTATCGCCGCGGGCGCTCGCCCGAGAATTCACCGAGGCCGACCTCTCGCCGGACTTCAGAGCCAATGGCTCGACCGATCCAGACGACGCGGCCTACAAGGCACAGGCGGCCAACGGTTTCGCCGATTGGAAGCTGATGATCGGAGGGCTCGTCGAGCAGCCGCTTGCGCTTTCCCTCGCCGAGCTTCGCGCCATGCCGTCACGCACGCAAATCACGCGGCATGACTGCGTCGAAGGGTGGAGCTGCATCGGCAAATGGAAGGGTGTTCCGCTCGGCGCTTTGCTCAGTAGGGCGCGGCTCGAACCGAAGTCGCGCTACATCGTGTTCTATTG
>Ga0073934_10006409_pt1 | contig 17206 bp, 20 predicted proteins | sample LarsenN4metaG_FD_76834 | JGI IMG/M metagenome (GOLD analysis project Ga0073934, IMG submission 76834) | Hot spring sediment bacterial and archeal communities from British Columbia, Canada, to study Microbial Dark Matter (Phase II) - Larsen... ... | reverse complement strand
GTGAGCGAGCACAATCTGGAGGCGTGCTAGGCGGGCGGCTGGATCACCGACCTCCGCCTGGAAGGCGGCGACGGCGGCGGCGAGATCGTGGCGGTGGGAACGCCGGAGGACGTGGCCAAGGTCAAGCGCTCCTACACCGGGCAGTTCCTCGCCCCGGTGCTGGCGCGCAAGGAGGCGCACGGCGGCAAAAAGTGCATCGAAGCGGCGGAGTGATCTTCTTCCTCCGGGCCTGCCCCCGTATTCCGCTTTCGCTTCGTGCGGGCTGTGGGCTCCGTCATGCGCGGGCTTGTCTGCCGCATCCATGCATTCTGTAAGCCCGTCGGGCGAATTGGCGCAGCGTCATCCGCCATTCCAAACTTCAACCAACCCCATTCGGTGGCTCACGCCTTCGGCCAATCCACCCTACGAAATCACATGCGTCTGCTGGCCGCATCCGCTTCGCGATCTCCGCGCCGTTCTCGCAATCAACCCGGCGACGTCGCGCCGGTCTTGCAGCAAGCGTAACCGGATCGGGCCGCGGGCGAACTCCGAGGCCGCCCTCCGCGCATTTCGCTTCGCTCCATGCGGGCTACGGCCAGTGCATCGTGTCCGTCGATCGGCCTTGTCATTGAACATAAAGCGGCGTCCCCGCTTTACGGATCTTATTCAATCGCACCCAGTTTCCTTTTCCGCGTTCGACCTGCCAGAACCACCAGCCATTTGTGGGTCGATTGAGAGCCGCATACGCGGCCAACGAGAGGGAACCGTAGATTTTGCCGTTGTAGCGAACATCGCCGTTTCGACGTACCCGCGCGTGGTGAACTTTTCCTTTTAAGGTACCTCTCAACTTTGCGCCCTGCGGAAGGAGGCGACGCAATTCATTGTCGCCGTTCAGATCAGGCTTAGGCTTGGGAACCGGCGTGGTGGCACGGCCAAACAGCGAAGACACTTCAGCAAGTTGCTTGTCCCGAATCGCGCGTGTGATCCGACGCCGCATATCTCGCGACTGGGCCAACTTACCTCGTTGCTTTGCGCCGATTGGATTAGAGATGCGAAGCAACAACGCTTCTATCTCTCTCAGATGTTGATCCTTGATGGTGAGATAGATCGAGAATCTATCCCATGAACCGCGATGCTGATTTCGTACGTGTGCTCGCAAGCGGCCTCTCAGCGCGGTCGCAAGGCCCACATAGTAGAGCTTACGCTTCCGATAGAGAGCGTAGATTCCGGCATTGCGCCCGATAAATTGCCGCACGACGTCAGGATGCTGCTCCAAGAGCTCGCGAGAGACGTTTTCAAGATGCTGGTGGACCAACGCCTCGCGTCCGCGACGCCCAGAGCGGCGTTTTCGCTTTGCCATTCCCTGTCCCCGACTTTGGTGAGAGGTTATGGCCGCAACCGTTGGATGAGCAAGCCTGCGGGTACTCCCAGCTACGCAAGCGATTGCAGCAGGGTCGAGATCCGGTACCGCAGCCGCGGTGGAGCCTACCTCACACTCCGCTCCAAGCAGGCTCCCGCGCGCAACGCCGCGCTTGACAGGTCTATTTTCCTATTTTATAAGACCATAGTCCTGCTCGATCGAGGGCGTCTCCGGAGGCGTTCGGACGGCGGAGCGGGATGCGGCGCCCGCGCTGTCTGCCTCGCGCGCAGGGACCTCGGGCGGCGCCGGGGAACCGCCCGGGGGCACTACGACCCCCCGCGACCGGCTCGCTGACGGACGATGGCGCGAGGCTCGTGCCGGGCACGAGTTGCGCCATCGACGAAAAGCGCGGCCCCGGTGGCCGAAAAGCGCCGCGATGGAGCGCCGAACGGCGCCCGCGGGCCGCAAGGTCCGCGGCCATGACACAGGATTGGTGCGCCGGGTGGCGCTCCATCCCCTCGCTCCGCGCGGGCGAGGGCCAAGAGGACCGGACAACTCGCAAAGGAACGCCGCGCGAGAGGGATGAAACGCGCCCATGGCCATCGTCGACACCGGCACGAAACCCGAAGCCGCCACGCCGGCCGCCGAAGCGGCGCAGATCGCAGCCGGCCGGGCGCGCACGCTCGACGCGCTGGAGCGTTGCATCGTCCGACTGGTCGATCTCCTTGACCCCGACCATTCGTTCTGCGGCAAGGCGGCCTGCCGGCGCTCGCGCCGCTGCCGCGGCTTTGCCTGCGGGCGGCCGGCGGACGGCGAGGCCGCGGCATGCGCCGACGGCACGCAGCGATGAACGGCTGCGGCGGCGCAAGCTCTGGCCGCTCCGCCGCGGCGGATGAGCGTCAGCTCATGCCCACCGCGGCCGACACTCTGCCGTTATTGGCCGTGGCTTGCGAGCTGCCGGGCGCTCAGGCGCCAGTCCTGCCACAGTTCCAGCGCCTCCAGCAGCACCACCGCCGCGCCCAGCACGACGTGCAGGGCCATCAAGGCGCCGCCGTCGGCATAGCCAAAGACGAAGGGCGAGGCGATCAGCCACAGCCCGCAGGCAATGCCGGCGACCTCCTCGGAACGGTGCAGCGTGACGAGTTCGAAACAAGCGAGCGTGAGCACCACAAGCCCGACCGCCGTCGCATTCAGCATCACGACCGGATCGTCCTGATAGCCCACGAACCACGGCGAAAGGCCGATCGCCACGCCGAGCAGCATGCCGATCCAGTCCTCCCAGGTGCGATGAACGCCGAGAAATCGAAAGCCTGCCATAGTCGCCTCCAAGCGTTGGGGCATACGTCGGCGGCAGGGATGGGCCACGCACTCCAACCGGCCCATCCGGGCCCTCGGGGCGTATGTCTTAGACTAAAGTATAATACGATGGCCGCCACGGGGAGAGGAGCGGATCGAAAAAAACGGCCGCCGCCGCTCCGCTCTTGTGCGGCGCAAAATGGTGCGCCCGCTGCGGCCTCCGGCTGCGCGAGAGGCAGGACGGCGGCCCCTGGCCGCATCCTGCGAGCGCGCATGACGCAACCGTTCCGCCCCTGCTTGAGCCCCCCCATGCCGCACCGTATTGGTGGGACGGGAAAAGGCCGGCCGATGTCCGCATTCCAATCCGTGACCGACACCTTCGGCGCGCTGAAGTACATGAAGGAGAGCCAGGCGCAGGTGCTGCGCCGCCTGATCGAGACGAACGATGCCGCCGACATCCTCGAACTCGGCTTCTACAGCGGCAAGAGCAGCGCCTATATCGCCGCCATCCTCGAAGACCGCGGCAAGGGCCATCTCACCACCATCGACAAGGTGACCGCGCGCAACAAGAAGCCCTCGATCATGGACGTGCTCTCGACGCTCGGGCTGTCGCATCGCGTCACCACCGTCTTCGCCGAGCGCTCCTACACCTGGGAGCTTGCGCGCATGCTGCAACGCTCGCCGCAGCCGCGCTTCGATCTTGCCTATCTCGACGGCGGCCACACCTGGGACATGACCGGGTTCGGCTTCTTCCTGGTGGACCGGCTGCTGCGCCCGGGCGGCATCATCGTGTTCGACGATATGAACTGGACCATGGAGCGCTCGCGCGGCGCCGACTGGAGCGCCTATCCCGAGGAGGAGCGCAAGGCCATGGGCGTGCGCATGGTGTTCGAGCTCCTGGTCAAGCCGCACGGCTACATCGACCTCGGCGAGAACCTCGAATGCGGCTGGGGCATTGCGCGCAAGCCGCCGCCCGGCCGCGTGCGCGCGGCCCTGCTGCGGCTCGGCCGTGTGCTGCGGCGCGCCTGAGCGCAGGGCATGGATCAGGCGCCCTCCTCGCCCAGCGCCCGCATCGCATCGAGCCAGCGCCTGCGCTGCTCCAGCGTCGAGGTGCCGATCATGCCGAACAAGGTGGCGCGCACCGGCCTGATGCCGATGAATTCCAGGACGTTGCGCTTGAGCAGCTTGAGCGCGTGGCCGCGATAGTACCAGCGGTAGATCGACACCGGCATGCCCATGGTCATGACGATGCGCGCGCTCTTGTTCTGGAAGATGTGCCAGTTCATGGCGCTCTCGGTGTTTTCCCGCTTGATCAGGTCGGGCTGCAGAATGCGCTCGATGAAGCCCTTCAGGATCGCCGGCATGTCGCCGCACCAGAGCGGAAAGATCAGCACCAGATGGTCGCAGGCGCTGAGCGCGGCATAGGCCGTCGCGAGATCGGGCTCGAGCGGCTGCACCTGCCGATAGCCTTCCCGCAGCACCGGATCGAATTGCATCCGCGACAACAGGAACAGCCGCACGTCGTGACCCTCACGCTCGGCGCCTTCGCAATAGGCACGGCCCAGCGCCTCGCAGAACGAATTCTGCTGCGAATGGCCGACCACGATCATGATCCGGGACATGCCGCTTGCGCTCCTCGACCGCGAGGATGGTACGTTAGCCCGGCGGGACGGCCGCCGCTTGATGTAGCGCAAGGACCTGCGCGCGGCGGTCCACGCAATGGGCCGCCGCGCGGCGCTCAGGCGAGCCCCGGGATCTCCACCAGGAGATAGAAGCCGTTGACCGTGAGCAGCACGCCCGCGATCCCGATGGCGCCGCCGAGAAACGACAGCCAGACGAGATCGGCAATGATCGACGCCGAGATCAGCACGATCGCGATCTGCAAGAGCGCCTCGGCGTAGTCGAAATACGGATCCTGGCGCAGCGCCGTGTCGCGCTTGTCCTCGTGCTCGCGCGCCCGCACCAGCAATTCCTTCTTGCCCTCGCGCGTGTCGGGCTCGGATTCGTAGCGGGCGATGGTCTTCTTGTATTGGTCGATCTTGGCGCGCAGCGCCTGGCGGCTCTCCTCCGGCAGGGACGGCGTGGCAAGCCAGGCCAGTTCCAGTTCGTCGGCGGCCAGGATCAGCGCCGTCTGGCGGATGTTCTTGGCCTGGTAGAACTGGAAATAGTTGGAGGCGAGCACGTTGTTGTTCATCGCCTCCTTGCCGGCGTTGGAGCCGCCGAGCCCGCAGATCGCGAGCACCATGGCGAACACGGCAATCACCATCGCCGCGCGCTGCTTGAAGCGATCGGATTCCTTCTCCTTGTCCATAAGGTCTGCGGCTTCGTCGGCTTTCATGGAGTTCCCCGGCAGTTGGTTGCGGTTCTGGTCGTTTGCGGCTCGATATTGCCACGTCCTCGGCGGGCCGCGCGACCGCACGCGGACGCGCCGGTGGACAACCGGTGCGTCCGGCCGGCGGCCTCTCCATGCGCAAGGTTCGTCGCTTCGGACGCAACGGACGTGCCGCACCGCCCGGTTTTCGCCGCCGTCACCATCTGCTAAGGCTGTTCCGCCGCAGGAGGCGGCATCGGATCGGGGGCGCGACAGCGCAAGAGGGACAATCGATGGCAAAGGAACAAACGCGAGAGGCGAAAACCTACACCATGGTCGTGGGCGCCCTGATGGTCGTCCTGCTGCTGTTCGGCATCCTGACGCTTGCGGGCGTGGTGCGCTGACCGTTTCCGATCGCGGCGCGTCGACCAAGGGGCGCGCCCTTTGCCTTTCGCTGTCGCCCGCGCCGGCCCAGCCAGCCGACGGCCGCGCCCTGCGCCGGCGCAAGCGGCACAGGCAGGCCGCGATGATCCGGGAACTGAGCCGACGGTTTTGCATCGAGCCCGGCGCGCGAGCCCACCTCGGCCGGCGCGATCCGGCCGACCTCGCCCTGTTTCCTGACCGCGCGGCGGCCGAGGCGCAGAGCGACGCGGATGCCGCCGCCATCGACCGCTTGCAGGACCGGCTCTATGCGGAAGGGCGCCGCTCGCTGCTCATCGTCCTGCAGGGCCCCGATACCAGCGGCAAGGACGGCACCATCCGCCACGTGTTCAAGCTCACCGATCCGCTCGGCGTGGTGGTCAGCGCCTTCCGCCGCCCGAGCGCGGAGGAATTGGCGCACGACTTCCTCTGGCGGGCGCACAAGGCCTGCCCGGCGCGCGGCTTCATCGGCATCTTCAACCGCTCCCACTACGAGGACGTGCTGATCGGGCGCGTGCGCAAGCTTGCGCCGAAGGCCGAGATCGAGGCCCGCTACGGGCACATCAATGCGTTCGAGAAGCTTCTTGCCGACAGCGGAACGACGATTCTCAAGTTCATGCTGCACATCTCCAAGAAGGAGCAGCGCGAGCGGCTCATGGCGCGGCTGCAGGAGCCGAAGAGCCGCTGGAAGTTCAACCCGGCCGATCTCGACGACCGCAAACTGTGGGCGCGCTACCAGGCCGCCTACGAGCGGATGCTGCACAAGTGCTCGACGCCCTGGGCGCCGTGGTACGTCATTCCCGCCGACCACAAGTGGGCGCGCAACGCCGCCATCGCCGCCATCGTGCGTGCGACGCTGGAGCGCATGAATCCGCAATACCCAAGACCGAAATGGAATCCCGGCGATTTCAGGATCGAATGATCAGGGCGTCAGGCATCAGGCCGCGGACTTGCCGGTGGCGAGAACCGGCCTCGCCGCCTGCCTGCGGCGCGGGCCGGCAAAGCGCGAGCGCACAAGGTCGATCAGCACCACGACCAGGCCTGCCCCGAGCGCGAGCCAACCGGGGCGGATCGCATAGAGGTCGAAGTCGAACGCCATCTCCAGAACCACGAGCGGCGAGACATTGAAGACGATGCCGATGCCCACCGCCTCGGCGACGAAGGTCAAGGCGGACACGGCGACGCTGAGCGCAAGCAGCGTCCAGGTCGGCGGCTCCTCGCGCGAGCGGCGCAGCTTCACAAGGATGCGATAGCCGATCAGCCAGGCAAACAGGCTTGCGACGAACGTCGGCACCCAGACGTCGGCCTTGGTCTGCTGGAAGTAATGAATCAGCCCGAGCAGCGCGATGCCGTAGACGGCCTGGTGCAACCTTTGCCAGCGCCTGGTGCCGAGCCTGCGCACCATCCCGTCGGTCGACGTGGCCGCCAGCGCCGCCATGCCGACAAGCGCAACGAAGCCAATGGTCAGGTAGAGACGCAGCGCAATCTCGCTTGCCACCTTCTTCAGATCGAACATCTGATCGGCGACATAGAGCGCAAGATGCGCAGCGATATAGGCAAAGGCTCCGACGCCGAGCATCCGCCGCACGTCGGCAAGCCGGTTGAAACGGGCGATGCGGCGCAGCGGCGTGATCGCCAGGGTCACCAGCAGGAAGATCAGCGCCCAGTAGCCGGTGCGGTGGATCACGTCGTTGAGCGGCCGCGCGCCGAAGCCGACCGTCAGATAGTCGTATGCCGCAATCCCGACCGGCAGCAGCAGGAAGGCGAGCGCGACGATCCGCAGCGCCGAAAGTCGGCCGGCGCCGTCGCGCCAGACCTGCCAGGGCGCCTTGCGCGGGGGGATCGCTGCGCTGGTCATGGCCTGCGCCTAGCACGGGACGCGCCGTCGCGCCAATCACGCTCCGACCAGCGCAAGGCACGGGACGGTGACACGTTCGTGAGCGAGGCATGTCCCGACGCAGTGGAAACCGGTCCGTCGATCAGGACATGCGAATGGAAGGCCACCAGAGCACGTCCCGGCTCAACCGAGCGGGGGCCCGCTCTAAAGGCCGAGCTTGTCCGCGAGATCAAGAAGGTCGGCACCGGCCGCATCGACCGGCACCTTGGGCGCAGCCTCGCCCCGTCCCGGTCCATGCTCGTTGGGCCGCGCCACATGGCCGGTCCGCAATCCCAGGCTCGCGGCCGCGGCCAGGTCGTTGGAGTGGGCCGCGACCATCATGCATTCCGCCGGCGCCAGATCGAAGGCCTCGCAGGCGGCAAGATACACCGCCGGCTTGGGCTTGAAATCGCGGGCGATCTCGGAGCCGAGTATGGCGTCCCAGGGAAAGCCGTTGCGGCGGGCGAGCGCCACCATGAGCGAAATGTTGCCGTTGGAAACGGGTGCCAGCAGGCATTTGCGCCCGAGGCGGACGAGCCCGGGGGTGGCGTCGGGCCAGGCGTCGAGCCTGTGCCAGGCGAGGTTGAGATGCGCCAGCACCGCCTCGGAAAGACCGGCCACGTCGAAGCGGGGCAGGATGCGCTCGAGGTTGCGCCGGTGCAGCCGGTCGAGCTTGCAGAACCCCATTCGCCCGCTGCGGATTTCCTCCATCGCCGGCTGATACTCGCCACGCCAGGCGTCGGCAAAGGCAAGCCAATCGAGCGAGTGGCCGAGCGGGGCAAGGATGGTTTCGGCCTCCCGCGCAATGCTGCTGCGCCAGTCGACCAGCGTGCCGAAGACATCGAAGAACAGCGCCTTGGGGGTCTGCATCGGCGAGCCTCAACACCCATCATGGCGCATGGGGTGCCGATGTCGAGACCCGTCGCCCGGCGCAGCGTCCATGCTATGAGTCGGCCATTCGTTTGAACGACCATGAGGGATGGCATGTCGTACCAGGGATTGATCGCGGAGACCGTGGCGTTTCGCGGCCACAACGGCGACACCGGCGAGGCCTACTACGCAAGACCCATGGGGTCGGGACCCTTTCCCGGGGTGGTGCTGATCCACCACATGCCGGGCTGGGATGAGTGGATCTGCGAGGCGACGCGCAAGCTTGCCCATCACGGCTTTGCCACGCTCGCTCCGCATCTCTATTTCCGCGAGGGACCGGGCAGCCCCGACGACGTCGGCGCGCGGGTGCGTGCGGCGGGCGGCGTGGCCGACGATCAGGTGGTGGGCGATGCCCGCGGCGCGGCCGCCTTTCTGCGCGCGCAGCCCCATGCCAACGGCAAGGTCGGCGTCATCGGCTTCTGTTCCGGCGGCCGGCATGCCTTCCTGGTCGCATGCCGAGCGCCGGAGTTCGATGCCCTGGTGGACTGCTGGGGCGGCAACGTCGTCGTCGATGACCCCAAACTGCTCAATGCCAAGCGGCCGGTTGCACCGATCGATCTGGCCGACGGCATCCGCTGTCCGATCCTCGGCCTGTTCGGCAACGACGACGAGAACCCCAACCGCGACCAGGTCAACCGCACCGAGGCGGTGCTCAAGAAGCTCGGCAAGACCTACGAGTTCCACCGCTATGACAACGCCGGCCATGCCTTCTTCAACACCAGCCGCACCGCCTATCGCGCGGAACAGGCCGCCGACGGCTGGGCCAAGACGTTCGCCTTCTTCCACAAGCATCTCGGCTGATCGCCGCAACCCTCGCGAGGACCGCATGTGCTCCTACATCGTCGAAAAGGCCAAGGTCACGGGCAGCGCCAAGGGCGCGCGCGGCTGGATGCGGATCGACACCGCGCATGTCTATTACGATCACCCCTATCACGCGCCGCTTGATCACGCGCTTGCCATCGACTTCACCTGCGAAGCGGACGGCGGGCGCGAACGCGTGGCGGTGGAACTGTCGCGCGAGTCGGCGCTGGCGCTGATGCAGGCGATCACCGCGGCGCTGGCGAGCGGCGAGGCCGCGCATCGCGCACCGGCAGACGCCGAGCGCCCGCTGCTCGTCGCCTCAGAGGAGGTCGCCCGGCTGTTCTGAGGGAGCCGGCGTGCGCTAAGCCGCCGCCCGCTCGAGGGCGAGTTCGCACGGCGCGGTCGCGGGCCGGGCAATCTCCTCGCCGGGGAACAGCTCATAGCCCACGACCCGCAACACGCCGCGCGCCGGACACACCTCCACGGCGACACGCGTATAGGCGTTGAGCACGGGCGGCACGACCCAGGCGAAGCTGTCGCGCGCAAAGGTGCCGTTCCAGAAGGCGAGGCCCTCGCGGCGGGCGCGGCTGTATTCGGCCGCCTCCTCGAACGAACTGACGAGCATCTTGCTCGCGCCGATACGGCCCTCCCATTGCGGCTTGGCGTCAAGCCAATCGTTGGCTGCGCCTTGCTCGTCCTCGCGCGTGTGCGCGGCCTCCTCGGTGCGTTCGATCACGCAGCGCTCGCCCGGGCGGCAGCCCGCAAGCGTGAATATGACCGGACGGGCGACCGGAGTTTCCTCCAGCAGGCGCCGCGCCTGGGCATAGCTGCGCGCGGTTTCGAACGTTTGTCGCAGCAACTGGTCGGGCGGAATGGCGCGCACATGGCGCAGCGTCACGACCGCATTGGCACCAAGGTCGTACAGCCGCAGCCAGGGCGCGCGCGTGCGCCGTCGCATCGGCGCCTGGTTGATGGAGGCGGCGAAGCGGCCGGGCGCGAAGCCGGTCAAGACGCCGACATAGCCCGGCCAGGTGACGTTGTAGAACTCGCCCGCCGGTCCCTGCATGCGCACGATGTCGACGAAACGGCCGAGCCCGGGGAACGGCCAGTCGAGCGTGCGCGCAAGCCAGGGCGTCCCCTCCTCGACGCGCGCGAGCGCGGTGCAGGACCACTGGTAGGAGCCGTTGAGGAACCAGATGCCGGGAAACCCGAGCAGGGCGGCGATCGCGCCGATCTCCTGTACGTATGGTGACGCCGAACGCACAAGCCAGCGGCGGGCCACGCGGTCCAGCAGAGGCAGGAGCGGACGCACCGGACGCGGAAACCAGGCGATGCAGGTATCGCGCAGGCCGCGCGCCCGCTCGCGACCTTCGCGCGCATGCCGCAGGGGACCGCCGTCGCGTGCATCGACGACGGGAATGGGGCCAAGCTCCGGCATCGGACCTCTTGTCTCTTGTTCTTCGACCACCTGCCGCGCGAATACGGCAAAGTCTGGATTGCGCCGGTCAGTCTAGCGCGAATCGGCGCGCGTCGCGCGCTGCCGCCGCCACAGCATCCAGAGCAGCGCCATCAGCGCGGCATTGATCAGGGCCAAGGCGGCCAGCGTCGCCATGGTGGCGTCAGGCCCGCTCCAATCGAGCAGCAGCGCCCCCGCCGAGGGAGCCAGCGCCTGCACGACGAGGCTTGGTAGGGCAAGGCGCCCCATCAGCCGCGCATAGCGATCCGGTCCGAACAGGGCAAGCGGCAGCGTCCCGCGCGCGATCCACATGATGCCATAGCCCGCGCCATAGATGACGATGGACAGCGCGAGCAGGGGAAACCCGGACAGCAGCAGCGCAAGACCCGCAAGCATCAGCGTGCAGGACGCCGCCATAGTCCAGACCGGATGATAGCGCGCCCCGAACAGCCGTTCGACGATGCGCGCGCCGACCTGCGCGGGACCAAACAGCGCGCCAAGCGCAACCGCGAGCGCAAGATCGGCGCCGCGCGCCTGCAGCAAGATCAGAAGATGCACCACGACGATCGATCCGATGCCGGCGGCGATGGTCAGGATCAGCGCCAGCAGCGCAAACACCAGCCGCTCGTGTGCGGTTGCCGTGACAGCCGCGGTTGCGGCTGCGGCTGCGGCCGGGTCCTTCGCCGGCTCCGCACGCGCCGCCGGCGCGGCCGGCAGCACGGCCCATTGCAGCGGCAGCGCCAGCGCCAGGTGCAGCCCGGCGTAGATGAGGCAGGTGCCGCGCCAGCCGAAGCTTTCCGCCAGCAGCGCGCTGAGCGGCCAGCACACGGTGCTGGCAAAGCCGCCGAACAAGGTCAGATTGGTGATCGGCGTGCGCGCGGCATGGCCGTAGAGCTTGCCGAGCGCCGCGAAGACGGCGTCATAGAGTCCGCTGCCCATGCCGACGCCGAGCACCAGCCAGGCGGCCAGATAGGCCGGCAGGCTCGGCGCAAGTCCAATGCCGAGGAGGCCGGCAGCGAAGAGCGCGGAGGAGACGGCCAGCACCGGCCGCCCGCCGGTGCGATCGATCAGCGCGCCGACCTGCGGCGCGATCAGGCCCGCCACCAACAGCCCGATCGAGGTGCCGCCCACCACCCAGCCGAGCGGCCAGCCGGTGTCGGCCACAATGGGCGGCGCCAGAACCGCGGGAAAATAGAACGAGGTGCCCCAGTTCAGAATCTGGGCGGCACCGAGCGCCGTGATCGTGACCGGTCCGGAGGCAGCCATGGGCGGCAAGCTTGCCCAAGGAGGAACCGCTTGCGCCAGTGCCGTCGGCGCAGGGCGAGGGCTCCGTTTTGGCGGACGACAGTGCGCGGAAAATGCTGCTAGGCTCGCGGCAACAACGCGGCACAAGCTGCGCTACACCTCGGGAGGATCGCCATGCTTCGAACGCTTGCCGGAGCCGCACTTGCGTTGTCGTGTTCGCTTGTCCGCGGGGCGCTCTCGGCCGGGGCGCCCCTTCATCGATGCAAGGCCACGAGGATGACTGCATGTCAAAGCCGAAGGTTCTGATCTTTGCACCGCGGGAAGAGCCGCAAGACATCATCGCCGCGCTCGAAGGGGCCGGCCTGGAAATCGCCTTCGGCGACCGCGCCTGGCAGGCGCCGCGCGGCGATCACGAGGCGGCGGTTGCCGAGGCGGCACGCGACGCCGTTGCGCTGCAGGGCACCTCAATTCGCCACACCCCGATCAGCCGGCGCATCATGGAAAGTTCGCAACGGCTGCGGATCGTGGCCAAGTATACCGTCGGCGTCGATGACATCGATGTGGAGGCGGCGACCGAGCTCGGCATTCTGGTCTGCCACGCGCCGACCGAGGCCAACTGCTTCGGCGTGGCCGAGCAGACCATGGCGTTCATCCTGGCGATCCTCAAGAAGGTGCGCGAGCGCGACGCCAACGTGCGGGCGGGAAAGTGGCGCAGCCCGGAAGACGCCACGACCTATATCGGCCGCCGCGCCTCAGACGGCCATCCCGGCATCACCATCGGCCTCGTCGGCCTTGGCCGCATCGGCACGCGGGTGGCGCAGTTGCTCGCGCCATGGCGCGCCCGGGTGATCGCCTACGACCCCTACATCCCGCCGGCCAATTTTCTGCTCGCAGGCGTGACGTCGGTCGACTATCCGACCCTGCTGCGCGAATCCGACGTGGTCTCGTTCCATGTCGTGCTGACGCGCGAAACGCGCAACATGCTCTCGGACAAGGAGATCGCGCTGATGAAGCCGACGGCGGTGGTGATCAACACCGCCCGCGGCAAGGTGATCGACGAGGACGCGCTCGCTCGCGCGCTGGCGAGCGGCCGGCTGCGCGCCGCCGCCATCGACGCCTTCGCCGAGGAGCCGCCGGCCCCCGACTCGCCGCTGCGCGCGCTCGGCAACAAGGTGCTGCTGTCCCCCCACGCCGCCTCCTACAACGAGGGCGGCGAGCTTGGCCCCGGGATACGCTGGGCCACGCGATCGGTGCTCACCGCCCTGGCCGGCAACGTTCCAGACAATGTCTACAATCGCGAGGTGATCCCGCGCTGGAAGGAACGCTTCGGCGGCGTTGCGGTCACGGATCAAAGCATGCAGAAGACGCAATCTCTTTGAAGCCTTAATGACAGGTTGCACAAGCTATGCGCGCGGCGCAATGCTGCGCCGCAGCAATTCCCCTTTTGCGGACGCCCCCGGATCACTATGTTCCGCTCAGATTCGGAGGGGAATTCCCCCCTGCCGTCAAAGGGTTAACCACCATGTTCCTGACCCACCTGATCGCCGCCTATCGGCAGTGGCGGCGCTACAACGAGAGCGTTCGCGAGCTGAATCGGCTCGGCGACCGCGAACTGGCCGATCTCGGCATCAGCCGCAGCGACATCCCGCGCGTCGCTTGGGAAAATTCGGAGCGCTGAGCGGACCGGCCCGGCCGATGACAGCGCCCGCCCGGACGGCGGGCGCTTTCGTTCTTGGCGGCGGTCACGCCCCTTCCATGCCCTTGGCCTTGAGCACCTCGGCCGCCGCCGGGCCGGTGAGCGCCCTGATGAAGGCCTTGCCCGCCTCCGGGTCCTTGGCTCCGGCGCGGAGCCCGACCACGTAGGTGGTGTAGTTCTGGATCGGCGCCGGCAGCGGCCCGACCAGGGTGACGCCTTTCTCGGAGACTATCTCGCTGATCTGGTGGATGCCGATCTCCGCCTCGCCGCTGACCACGAGGTCGGCGACATGGCCGCCGCGCTTGAGCCGAGCCTTGGGCTTGATCGCCTCGGCAATGCCGAGCCTCTCCAGCAGGCTCGCCACATAGATGCCGCTCGACCCGCCGCTGGCCGGATCGATGTAGCCGACCGTCCTGGCCTTGAGCAGCGCCTGCTTGAATGCTTCGACCGAGCTGATGTCGGGCTTGGGGGCGCCGGCCTTGACCATGACGCCGACGCCGACCTTGGCGACCTTGGCGTCGGTTCCGGCCACGATCTTGCCCTTCTTGATGTAGTCCTCGATCCCGCGCGGGTTGAGCACCAGGACGTCGAAGTGCTCGCCGCCGTCTACGCGCTTGATCAATTGGCCGACCGTGCCGTTGTCGACCAGGACCTTGTGGCCGGTTGCCTTTTCGAAGTCCGGCACCAGCGCCACGACCACCTGCTTAAATGCCCCGGTGGTCAATACCTTGATTTCCGCCGCCGCCGCCCCCTGCATTCCGAGGCCGAGGACCGCAGCGACGAACAGCCCGAAATCCATGCGCATGTCTTGCTCCCATCGTTGGGTGAAGATCGGCCGGCCCCGCCACGGGCGGAGCCGTCAGTCCAGCATGACCCACGTCTCCAGCGGCATCACGTCCGGCAGCTGGCCATAGGCCGTGGTCCACATGTCCACGACCCACTGCCGGCCGCTGCGGCGCTCTTTGAGGACGGCGGTGTTGTGGGGGGTCTGCCCCTTGAGCAGGTTGCCGCGGAAGCTTGGGTCGTCGACCGTGTGGTGCCGCAACAGCTTCCATTCGTTGAGCACGAGCAGAAGGCTCACGATGTTGCGGGTCGTATCGAAGCAATCGAAGTTGTGATCGTCGTCGCCGCTGCGGAAATCCGCGCGCGGCACCCGCCGCGACGTGCCGACCATGCGGCCGGCGCGGCGGTCGAACCAGCGCACCGCCTCCGCCACCGCCCTGCGCTCGGCTTCGGGCGTGGCCCGGCCCCGCGCCAGCAGGCCGCCCAGCTCCGCCCGGTCGGCGGGCGTGAAATGCAGGATGGCGCGAAGCCGGCAGACGAAGCCGTAGCAGATCGTCATCTGCTGCGCGCTCGGGGGCGGGGTGTCCTTGAGCGCGTACATCTGGGCAATCTCGTGCGACAGATCGAGCGCCCGCGCTTGCTCCGGGGCGCAGGCGAAGGCCGCGAGCAGACACACCGTCACACGCAATCCGCCGTTCAAGCGTCCCGTTCCCCGCCGATCGATCGCCATTGCCGATAACACCGCCGCCGCCTAGGTATTGCGCCATGAACGCGATCAGGCAAGCCGTCCACGTCATCGGCGGCGGACTCGCCGGCTCGGAAGCAGCCTGGCAGATCGCCCAGGCCGGCGTGCCGGTCGTGCTGCACGAAATGCGTCCGCAGACGGCGACGCCCGCGCACAGGACCGGGGGCTTGGCCGAACTCGTCTGTTCCAACTCCTTTCGCTCCGACGACAGCCGGAGCAACGCGGTGGGGCTGCTGCATGCGGAGATGCGCCGGCTCGGCTCGCTCATCATGCGCGCGGCCGATGCCAATCAGGTTCCCGCCGGGGCCGCGCTCGCCGTCGATCGGGACGGCTTTTCCGCGGCGGTCACGGCGGCGCTGACCGCGCATCCGCTGATCGAGCTGCGCCGCGGCGAAGTGCGGTTTCCCGAGCCCGACTGGGACAATGTCATCGTCGCCACCGGTCCCCTCACCTCCCCTGCGCTCGCCGAGGCCATTGGCCGCGTGACCGGTACCGATTCGCTTGCCTTCTTCGACGCCATTGCGCCGATCGTGCACCGCGACTCCATCGACATGTCGGTGGCCTGGTTCCAGTCGCGCTACGACAAGGCCGGCCCTGCAGGCTCGGGCGCCGATTACATCAACTGCCCGCTCGACCGCAGCCAGTACGACGCCTTCGTGACGGCGCTTCTCGCGGCCGAGAAGGTCAGCTTTCACGAATGGGAGACGAGCACGCCTTATTTCGACGGTTGCCTGCCGATCGAGGTCATGGCCGAGCGGGGGCGCGAGACACTCCGCCACGGCCCAATGAAGCCCTTCGGTCTCACCAATCCGCACCGCCCGCAGCAGAAGCCTTATGCGGTCGTGCAACTGCGTCAGGACAACAAGCTCGGTACGCTGTTCAACATGGTCGGCTTTCAGACCAAGCTCAAGCACGGCGAGCAGACGCGCATCTTCCGCACCATCCCCGGTCTCGAACGGGCCGAATTTGCGCGCCTCGGTGGCTTGCACCGCAACACCTTTCTTGACGCGCCGAAGCTGCTCGACCCGACCCTGAAGCTCAAGGCGATGCCGCGGCTGCGCTTTGCCGGCCAGATCACTGGTTGCGAGGGCTATGTGGAATCGGCCGCGATCGGCCTTCTTGCCGGACGCTTCGCCGCCGCCGAGCGGCGCGGCCAGGTGCCGTCGCTGCCGCCGCGCACGACGGCGCACGGCGCGCTGCTTGCCTACATCACCGGCGACCACGTGGGCACGTCGGAACCGGGCGCGCCCTCGTATCAGCCGATGAACGTCAACTTCGGCCTGTTTCCTCCGCTCGACCGGCTGCCGGCGCGCAGCGCGGATGGTGGCCGACTGCGCGGCACCGCCAAGACGATTGCCAAGAAGGAAGCGCTGTGCGCGCGGGCGTTGAACGATCTTGATCAATGGATCGCCGGCGCGCGCGCGGCCGCGGAATAGGTCCTACGGCGCAAGCCGGGCCAATGAATGCGCCACCCGCCAGATGCGCCACTGCCGCCGCCACTGCGGCAGCTGTGGCGGACGGAACGGGTCGTAGCTGCGGCGCTCCATGCGTCGCAGCCAGGGTGCGACCGGAGCGAGAGGGAGGAACGCGGCAATGGCCGGCTGCGGAACTCGCGCGCCGCTTGCAGCAAGCCGCGCCAGATGTCGGCGGGCGCGCAAGCGCATGGCCGCAAGCGCGGCACGAAGCTCCACCGTCGCGCGCCCGGCGAACACGTCCTCGGCGCCCGCGCCGTACTGTGCCAGCAGATCGAGCGGCACGTAGAGCTGGCGCCGCGCCGCATGTCGCGGCAGCGCGGCCAACACCTCGGCGATGGCCGCGGCCTGGCCTGCGTCCTCGGCAAGCTGTGGCAGGCCGTCGCCCGTACCGCCGCACAGAATGCGAACCGCCGCCTGGAACACTATGGCCGCGGTCTGGTTCGCATAGGCCTGGAACTGGCCGAGGCTCGCCATCGGTTCATCGTAAAGGTCGAAGCTGCGCGCATCGATGAGCGCCACGAGGGCCGCCGGCGACAGGCCGTAACGCACGATCACCTCCCGCAGCGCGGCCACGACCGGATGGCCGATGGCCTCGCCGACGACGCCGCCGATCGCATCGCGCCACCATTGCAGGCGAAGTTCCCCCGGCATCGGCTCCCGCGCCCGTTCGCGAATGCGGGCCGTTTCCACGTCGAAGGCGTAGAGCGCGTGCAAGGCGCGGCGGTGCCTTGCCGGCGCGAACAGCGCGGCCAGGAAGCGGTCCTTGTCGTGCGCGCGCACGAGCGCCAGGCAATGCTCGAACGGCTCCGGCATGGGCCTGTCCTGCCCTGTGT
>Ga0073934_10006408_pt1 | contig 17206 bp, 14 predicted proteins | sample LarsenN4metaG_FD_76834 | JGI IMG/M metagenome (GOLD analysis project Ga0073934, IMG submission 76834) | Hot spring sediment bacterial and archeal communities from British Columbia, Canada, to study Microbial Dark Matter (Phase II) - Larsen... ... | reverse complement strand
GCTTTACTTTATAGCGCAAATTCAGGCCGGCCTGGAAAGCGCCAAGCCGCAAGGGCCGATGCAGAAGTTGGTGGCTTACTATAAGGTAAAGCGTTGACCCCTGAATCCCCGCGTTGACCCCTGAATCCCCGCGCGTCGAATCGAAATAGCCGGCTGCCGTCCGCCGCCTACCGAGATACTTTGCCCAACCTTAGGGGACAGACCACTAAGGCTCTAAGGCTTGCGCTCCGTCGCCCGCTGGCTCTCCGAATCCGCCGCGCGCGGGATTCTCGACCGCTACTTCGATCCACCGCTCACGGTGCACGAGCGCGCGGTTGCCGCGCGGGAGGGTTGGATCCTCGGGGTTGCGTAATTGGGGGTGGCGGTTGCCGGTGGCCGAGCGACTGGGGGTAGCCTGTACATATTCGAAAAAGTGTTGTTATCGTAGTTCGACTGCGATAAAAAGCGCTTTTTCAAGATACCAGAGTTGGCATTTATTAGAATAGTTATTACAATCGTAGTGTGGCTACGACTACCAAAAGTAAATTAAACGTTCTCTACACCCGCCTGCCTGCGGGCTCTCCGATCACCTCGGCGCGGCTCGCAGAGATGGGTATCTCCGCTGATCTCGCGGTTCACTATGCCCGCTCCGGCTGGCTGAAGCGGCTTGCGCGGGGGGTTTATCGCCGGCCCGGTGAAGCGTTGTTGCTTCACCCGAGTCTCGTCGTGCTTCAACAGCAGATACCCGGACTTCATGTCGGCGGCAAGTCGGCGCTGGAATGGTACGGCGTGCGCCACTACGTCTCGCAGCAGCCCGTATTGCTCCTGTACGGCTGGGTAACCGCGCGCCTTCCCGACTGGTTCGGGAAGCACTTTCCGAGCGAGTATCACCGCAAGCGGCTATTCAATGAAAAGCCCGAGCAGATGCCTGGCGTGGGTCGCTTCGAAAACCTCGACAATGCACCGCTGGTCTCGATGCCGGAACGGGCGCTTCTCGAGCTGCTGGACGAAGTCGGTGTTCGGCAGCCGCTGCAAGAGGCGAGGGAAATAGCCGAAGGGACGTACAGCCTGCGCGCCGAAGTCTTGATGGATCTGCTCAAACGCTGCACGAGCGTCAAGACGGTCCGACTCTGCCTGCGACTCGGACACGAGCTGTCGTTGCCCTGGGCCAACAAGCTCGACAGGGCGGCGCTACCCAAGGGCAGCGGCAGCCCATGGATATCGAGGTCCAAAGACGGCTTGTTGGTGCTCAAGTGAATCAGGTCTATCTCGATACCGCGAGGCTGCTGACCCAGGTCGCGCCGCTGGTGTTCGCGGACGGCGTGTTTGCCCTGAAGGGCGGGACGGCAATCAATCTTTTCGTGCGCGACATGCCCCGGCTGTCCGTGGACCTGGATCTGGTGTTCGTCGATCACCGCCTCGACCGGGTCGAGGCGCTCGCCAAAATCAACGAGGCGATCCGGAGTGCGGTCGCTCGGCTGAAGAAACGGGGGTTCCAGACTCACGCGGTGACTGTGGCCGATGCCGGCGAAACGAAACTCTTCGTTCGGCGCGACAGACTTGAAGTGAAGGTCGAAGTGAATTTCGTGCTGCGCGGGACAGTGCGCCCGGTTCGCCCGGCATCACTCACCCCGAAGGCGAAGGACGCGCTGCTGGCCGACCTGGAATTGCCCGTCGCATCGCTGGAAGACCTCTACGGCGGAAAGCTCGTCGCCGCCCTGGATCGACAACAGCCGCGAGACCTGTTCGACGTGATGCAGCTCTTTCTCCACGAAGGAATCACGCCGGGAATCGGGCGGAGCTTCGTGGCCTATCTCGCGTGTCACAACCGCCCGATTCACGAGGTGCTTTCCCCAGCGCTTCGGGATATTTCCGGCGAATACGACAACGCGTTTCGGGGAATGACCGTGGAGCCCGTGGCGCTGGAGGCTCTGCTATCAACGCGAAAACGCATGGTTGCCGAGCTGCTGGCCGGCCTGGATGCCGGGGAACGGGAATTCCTGCTTTCACTCGCGCGCAACGAGCCGAACTGGAAATTGCTCGACATCGAACATCTCGAACAGTTGCCCGGCATCCGATGGAAGCTCAGGAACCTTGGTGAGCTGGCGAAGGCGAATCCGAAGAAGCTCAAGACGCAGGCGCAGGAACTCGAAGTGCTGCTCATGACCAGCTTTCGGCCGCAATTGCCGGACAAGTGACAAAAGGGGTATCTTGCGTTCGTTCCCGGGGATGGACAGGAAGTCGCCGGGATTCCCGGCCGGTCCATAAACGATGAACACCTCCGCCATCGTCCAGAAGCTCTGGAACTACTGCAACGTCCTCAGGGACGATGGCATGTCGTATGGCGACTACGTCGAGCAGCTTACGTTCCTGTTGTTCCTCAAGATGGCCGATGAGCGCTCGAAGCCGCCATACAGCCAGCCGAGCCTGATTCCCGCCAAGTATGCCTGGCCGACACTGGTCGCGCAGGATGGTGACGAGCTTTTCGACCACTACCGCCATGCGCTGGAGAAGCTGGGCGCCGAGAAAGGCATGCTCGGCCTGATCTTCGGCAAGGCGCAAAACAAGTTCCAGGACCCCGCCAAGCTGCGGCGCGTGATCGTTGACTTGATCGACAAGGAAGACTGGTCGTCAATGAGCGCGGATGTCAAGGGCGACGCGTACGAAGGGCTGCTCGAGAAGAACGCACAGGACCTCGAGTCCGGAGCGGGACAGTATTTCACGCCGCGCGCGCTCATCCGGGCGATGGTGGATGCGATCGCGCCCAAGCCCGGTGAACTGATTTGCGACCCGGCCTGCGGTACCGGCGGCTTCCTGTTCCTCGCGCACAACTACATCGTCGAGCACCACCCGAATCTCACGCGGGACGAGAAGCGCAAGTTGAAGGAGAGCGCGTTCCGGGGTTGGGAACTTGTCCAGAGCACGGCCCGCCTGTGCGCGATGAACCTGATGCTGCATGGCATCGGCTCGGAAAAGAGCGTGCCGCTTGCCGTCGCCGACGCGCTCGCCGCCGACCCGGGCGAGCGGTTCGATGTCGTTCTCACCAATCCGCCTTTCGGCAAGAAGTCGAGCACCATGATCGTCGGGGAGAACGGGAGGGTCAGCACCGAGAAGGACCTCGTCGAGCGCGAGGATTTCTGGGCCACCACCTCGAACAAGCAGCTCAACTTTCTCCAGCACGTGAAGACCCTGCTGAAGCCGCACGGGCGCTGCGCGATCGTCGTGCCCGACAACGTGCTCTTTGAGGGCGGCGCCGGCGAAACCGTCCGCCGCAAGCTCATGCACCAGTGCGATGTCCACACGCTGCTGCGCCTGCCCACGGGCCTCTTTTACGCGCAGGGCGTGAAGGCGAACGTGCTCTTCTTCGACAAGAAGCCCGCGTCCGAGACGCCCTGGACCAGGCAGCTCTGGATCTACGACCTGCGGACGAACAAGCATTTCACGCTCAAGACCGACCCGCTCAAGCGCGAGGACCTGGACGAGTTTGTGAAGCTGTACAACCCGGCGAATCGCCACAAGCGCGCGCCAACTTGGAGCGAGTCCACGCCGGATGGGCGCTGGCGCGTGTACAGCTACGCGGAGCTCATCGCCCGGGACAAGGCGAGCCTGGACATCTTCTGGCTGAAGGACGAGTCGCTCGCCGGGAGCGACAACCTCCCGCCGCCGGACGTAATCGCTCAGGAAATCGTCGAGGATCTCGAAGCGGCGCTGGAGCAGTTCCGCGAGATTTCAGCGGATCTCGGCGTAAAGGAAACCTCCGGCTGACCATGTCCTCGATCGGATTTTATCGGCGGCTAATCTAGATTTTCATGCAGATCACGTCGCATCAGTTCAAGGCGCGCGCCAGCGAGAAGCTGCGCGACGCCAACCTCCAGGCGGCGCTCAGGAAGCTCCAGGGCAACTTCGTGCGCGGGCGCGCCGAGCGCGTCGCCGAGATGGACAACTTCGAGGCGATCCGCGACGCCGCGGCCGCGATCCGCGACCGCGCGCTCGCGAACCTCGACGTCTACCTGGAGGAATTCGAGCGCAATGCCACGGCGCGCGGCGCGGCCGTGCACTGGGCCGAGACCCGCGAGGATGTGAACCGCATCGTTTGCGAGCTGGCGCGGCGTTACGGCGCGCGCAAGGCGGTGAAATCGAAGTCCATGGTGACCGAGGAGTGCTCGCTCAACGAGGCGCTCGAGGCGGCCGGCGTCGAGGTGGTGGAGACCGACCTCGGCGAGTACATCCTGCAGCTCGCGAAAGAGCCGCCTTCGCACATCGTCGCGCCGGTGGTGCACAAGACGCGGGACGAGGTGTCGGACCTCTTCGCAGTGAAGCACGCAAGACCGCGCAAGACCGACATCGGCGAGCTGACGCGCGAGGCACGCGAGATGCTGCGCGGCCACTTTCTCTCCGCGGACATGGGAATTTCCGGAGCGAACTTCGTCGTCGCGGAGACCGGCTCGACGCTGATCGTCACGAACGAGGGCAACGGGCGCATGGTGACGACGCTGCCGCGGGTGCATGTCGCGATCACCGGCATCGAGAAGGTGGTGCCGACGCTGGAGGACGTCGCGACGCTGATGCGCCTGCTGCCGCCGCACGGCACCGGCCAGGCGATCTCCAACTACGTCTCGGTCACGACCGGCGTGAAAGGGGACGGCGATCTCGACGGCCCGGAGCATTTCCACGTGATCCTGGTCGACGCCGGCCGCACGAAGCTCCTCGGCGGCGAGCTGCAGCCGATGCTGCGCTGCATCCGCTGCGGCGCGTGCATGAACCACTGCCCGGTCTATCAAAGCGTGGGCGGGCACGCCTATGGCTGGGTTTACCCGGGACCGATGGGCTCGGTGCTGACGCCGGTCTACGTCGGGCTCGAAAACGCGCTCGATCTGCCCAATGCGGCCACTTTCTGCAACCAGTGCGGCGTGGTCTGCCCGGTGAAGATCCCGCTGCCCGATCTCATGCGGAAGCTGCGCGAGCAGCAGTTCGATCGCGGATTGAAGCCGTGGCCGGAACGGGCGGGGCTCGCGCTGTGGAGCTGGGCTGCTCGGCGCCCCGCGATCTATGCGATGATCTCCCGGATCGGCGCGCGCCTGCTCGCGCGGCTGGGCGGCTCCGAGCGGCTCATCCGCCGGCTTCCCTTCGGCGGCGGCTGGACCGGGGGGCGCGACATGCCGGCGCCGGAAGGCCGGACTTTTCGCGAGCTGTACCGGAAAAGACGAAGCCCGTAGGCCACGGGACACGGAGTTCAGGGAGAAAAGCCCCAACCCCTCAGAGGATAGGACGATGAACAAACCGATGGAAGAGCGGGCCGCGACCACCGTCCCGATGTGGGTGGACGGAGGCCCGCAGCCCGCCTCGAGCGCGCGCACGGGAGAAGTCACCAACCCGGCGACCGGGCGCGTCACGCGCAAGGTCGCATTCTGCAACGCCGCCGACGTGGACGCCGCGGTGCGATCCGCGCAACGCGCGTTTCCGGCATGGCGGGATACGCCGCCGCTGCGGCGCGCGCGCGTGATGCAGAAATTCCTCCAGCTTCTCCAGGCGAATCAGAAAGAGCTCGCACGCATCGTCACGGATGAGCACGGCAAGACGCTCCCCGATGCGACGGGCTCGGTGCAGCGCGGCATCGAGGTGGTCGAGTTCGCCTGCGGCATTCCCCACCTGCTCAAGGGCGAGCACTCGGAGAACGTCGGCTCGGGCGTCGACTGCCACACGGTGCGCCAGCCGCTTGGCGTATGCGCCGGTATCACCCCGTTCAACTTCCCGGTGATGGTGCCGCTCTGGATGTTCCCCGTGGCGATCGCCTGCGGCAACACCTTCGTGCTGAAGCCCTCGGAAAAAGTGCCCTCCGCGTCGATGCGCATGGCCGAGCTCGCGAAGGCGGCGGGGCTTCCGGACGGCGTGCTCAATGTCGTGCACGGCGACAGGGATGCGGTTGACGCGATCCTCGACCATCCCGGCGTGAGCGCGGTGAGCTTCGTCGGCTCGACGCCCGTCGCCAGGCACATCTACGAAACCTGCGCGAAGGCCGGCAAGCGCGTGCAGGCGCTCGGCGGGGCGAAGAACCACGCGGTGGTGCTGCCCGACGCCGACCTGGAGTTCGCGGCGGACGCGCTGACCGGGGCCGCATACGGCTCGGCGGGCGAGCGCTGCATGGCGATCTCGGCCGTCGTGGCAGTCGGCGCCGCGGCCGATCCGCTGGTCGCCCTGCTGAAGGAGAAGGCCGGGGCAATCATGGTCGGCCCGGGCGAGAAGGAAGGCGTGGAAATGGGGCCGCTCATCACCCGCCAGCACCGCGACAAGGTGGCGAGCTACATTGAGCAAGGCGTGAAAGAGGGCGCGAAGCTCGTCATGGACGGCCGCGGGCTCAAGATTCCCGGTCACGAGGACGGCTTCTTCCTCGGCACGACGCTCTTCGACCACGTCAAGCCCGAGATGAAGATCTACCGGGACGAGATCTTCGGGCCGGTGCTCGTCGTGCTGCGCGCGAACACCCTCGAGGACGCGATCGCGCTCGTCAACCGCAACCCCTATGCCAACGGCACGGCGATTTTCACCGAGTCGGGCGGCGCGGCGCGGCGCTTCGAGAACGAGATCGAGGTGGGCATGGTCGGCATCAACGTGCCGATCCCGGTGCCGGTTGCGTTCTATTCGTTCGGCGGCTGGAAGAACTCGCTGTTCGGCGATCTGCACGTGCACGGCGTGGAGGGCGTGAAGTTCTACACGCGGACCAAGGCCGTGACCACGCGCTGGCCGCACCAGGACACGCCCGCCCCGGGCCTGAACATGCCGACTCTTGGCTAAAGCATTAGCCACAGAGAGCACAGAGAACACAGAGAGAACAGACAGAAATGAAATCAATGCTTCTCGTTTTTCCTCTGTGACCTCCGTGTCCTCTGTGGCCAATTCGTTTTAATGAGCGCACGCGAGAACATCCTGGCGCGCATTCGCGCAGGGCAGGGAAGGAGCGGCGCGCCCGGCGCCGCCGAGCGCGAGGCGGTGCGCTCGCGCATCGCCGCGCACGCCCAGAACCCGCGCCCGCGCGCCGACTGGGACCCCGTCGCGCGCTTTCGCGAGCAGGCGCTGAAGCTCGCGAGCACGGTGGATGAGGTGGAGGCTCTCGCAGCCGTGCCGGCGGCGCTCGCGCGCTACCTCGAAGCGCAGGCATTGCCGCGCGCGGCCGTGTGCTGGCGCGAGCTCGCGGGGCTCGACTGGGGCGGCGCGGGGCTCCGCGTGGAGGCGCGCGCGGCGCGCGGCACCGATCTCGTCGGCATCACCGGCGCGTTCTGCGCCGTGGCGGAAACCGGCACCCTGGTGACGGTGTCCGGTCCCGACACGCCCGCTGCCGTGAGTCTCCTGCCCGAGACCCACGTCGCCGTGCTCCCGGCCTCGCGCATCGTGCCCGGCATGGAGGAAGCGTGGCAGCTCATGCGCGCGGAGCGCGTCGCGCTGCCGCGCGCGGTCAATTTCATCTCGGGGCCCTCGCGCAGCGCGGACATCGAGCAAACGGTTACGCTCGGGGCGCACGGGCCGTATCGCGTGCACATCGTGGTGATCGGGCGCTAGCGCGTTTGCAATTTGTTCACCGCGTAGCGCCGCGCGCCCGAACGTGAACGGCGAAGGAAATCAAAGGCTTGTTGCCATGCCGCCGGGGCGCGCGGGAACTTCTGGCCGCGCGGCGGTCAGAAAATGAGCGCACCGACAACGAATTGATCCTTCCCGCGCGCGCCTGCCGGGCGAGCGCGTGGTTTAATCTCGAAAGCAAATTGCTTGCGCGTCCCGGACGATGCGCGGGGCGAGCGTGGGCTTCCCGCGCGGAGGCACCGGGAGAAGGAGGAGCACGATGGCCCACGGCGGGAACCACCCCAGGCCTTTTGCCATCAGGGACTGCGCGCTGATCCAGATCGCGACCGGCGTGCGCGCGCAGAACGTGCGCGAGCTGCGCGACCGGCTGCTCACGGTGCATCCGGGAAGCATTGACTACCATTTCTGGGGCGGCCTGCTGCGCCCGGGTTTCGACGATCCGGAGTTCAGCAACGACTTCGCGGCGTGGGCGCGCCACGGGCTGCACGACCACAAGCTCGCCGAGCGGCTGGCGATGATCGATCCCGTGGAGTTCCCCGACGTCGAGGCGCTGCGCCGGGAGCTGATCGACGAGCTCGAGCAGCGCATCGACGAGGGGGAGTACCTCACCTGGTCGAAGCCCGACCAGCAGTTTCACTTCATCCGTTCGCAGATGGTGGTGTTCGCCACCGGGCGCGCTCTCGCGGAGCCGCGCGATCTCGCCGCCGCGGTCCCCGCGATGACGGTGGGCAGCGTCTATTTCCACTTCGTGGATGCGCGGCGGCGGCCGCCCCGGCGGCTCGATGATTTCCGCGCGTGGCTGGCGGATTTCGGCGGCGAGTTCGACGACCTCGCCGCCGCGCTCGCCGAGGTGGATCCGTACTTCACCACGCTGACGCGCTTGCGGAGCGAGCTTGGCCGCCTGTTCGGCGCCTATTTCGCAGGCAGAAAATGACCGCGTTCCTCCAGAGCTACGCAAGGGTCGCGGGCGAGGACGTGATCCGGCACCTGCGGCAGCTCGCCGCGCCCCTGAAGGGCATGCGGGTCGCCCACGTCAACTCGACGCGCGAAGGCGGCGGCGTCGCCGAGATTCTCGCCAAGCTCGTGCCGTTCAAGCAGGAGCTGGGAATCGAGGCGCGCTGGGAAGTGATCACGGGGGACGCGGTCTTTTTCGACTGCACCAAGCGCTTCCACAACGCGCTGCAGGGAATGCCGATCGATATCTCGCCGGCGCTGCTGAAGAACTACGAGGAAGTGAATGCCGCCAACGCCGGGCGGCTGCGGGGGGTGCTCGACGAAGCGGACGTCGTCTTCATCCACGATCCGCAGCCCGCCGCGCTGATCCGGCATTTCCCGAAGCGCAAGGCGAAATGGGTGTGGCGCTGCCATATCGATCTCAGCCACCCCCACCGCAGCACGTGGCATTACCTGCGCTCGCACGTGCTCGACTACGACGCCAGCATCTTCTCGCTCGCCGATTTTGCGCAGGCGCTGCCGCACCCGGTCTATCTCATTGCGCCGAGCATCGATCCCCTGAGCGAGAAGAACCGGGATCTCCGCCCGCGCGAAATCGAGACCGAATGCGGGCGGTTCCGCATCGACCGCACGCGTCCCGTCATGCTGCAGGTGTCGCGCTTCGACCGCTTCAAGGATCCCCTCGGCGTCATTCACGCCTACCGCCTGTGCAAGGAGTTCGCGCCGTCGCTGCAGCTCGTGCTCGCGGGCGGCGGCGCAGCCGACGATCCGGAGGGCACCGCGGTGCTCGCGGAAGTGCGCTCGGCGGCCGAGGGCGACGCCGACATCCACGTGCTCGAGCTGCCGCCGGATGCCCACCGCACGATCAATGCGCTGCAGCGGGCGGCCGACATCGTGGTGCAGAAGTCCACGCGCGAGGGCTTCGGGCTCACGGTGACCGAGGCGATGTGGAAGGGCAAGCCGGTGATCGGCGGCGACACCGGGGGGATCCGGCTGCAGGTGTTCAACCACCACACCGGCTTCCTGGTCAACTCGCCCGAGGGTGCCGCGCTACGCGCCCGCTATCTGCTCCGCAACCGCGACCGGCTCGAGGAGATGGGCCGCAAGGCGCGCGAGTTCGTGCGCGAGAATTTTCTCATTACACGGCACCTTCGCGAGTACCTCACGCTGCTCGCCGGGCTCGCGCGCGGCGGCGAGGACCGCCTCGAGGTGGGGTGACACGATGCAGGTGCTCAACCCCCGCGTCGAGCTCGCGGCCTTCTTCGAGCGCGTGGCCTCGGCCTCGCAGCGCGTGCTGATACTCGACTATGACGGCACGCTGGCGCCGTTTCGCGTCCGCCCGGAGGAGGCGGCTCCCTATCCCGGCCTCACTGAAACGCTCGCGGGAATCATCGGTGAAGGCCGCACGCGCGTGGTGATCGTGAGCGGCCGGCCCGCGGCGGAGCTCGTGCCGCTCCTCGGTCTGCCCGAGCCGCCGGAAATCTGGGGCGCGCACGGCTGGGAGCGCGTCCTGCCCTCGGGCGAGCGGCGGACCGGCGAGCCCGGCGCGGGCGCGCGCGCGCGCCTCGAAGAGGCGGAGCGGACGATCCGGGAGCTCGCTCGCGGGGGCGCGCGCCTCGAGCGCAAGCGGGCGAGCCGCGCGCTGCACTGGCGCGGGCTGCCGGCGCCCGAGGCGGCGCGGCTTCGCGAGCAGGCGACCGAGCGCTGGGCGCCGCTCACGCAGGAGGGCGAGGTCGAGTTGCTCGAGTTCGATGGCGGGCTCGAGCTGCGCGCCTCGGGCTGCAACAAGCAGCACGCGGTAAGGACGGTGCTGTCCGAAACGGGCGCCGCCAGTGCCGTCGCCTACCTCGGCGATGATGTCACCGACGAGGATGCCTTCGCGGCAGTGAAGCTGCGCGGGCTCGCGGTGCTGGTGCGTGCGGAGATCCGGCCGACCGCGGCTGACGTGTGGCTGCGCCCGCCGGCCGAGCTGATCGAGTTCCTGCGGCGCTGGGCGCGGGCGGCTGCGGCGCGAGGCTCCCTGAGCAAGCGAGGCACATGAGGCAACGCGAGCGGCTCATCGTGGTATCGAACCGCCTGCCCTTCTCGTTCCGGCGGGACGAGTCGGGGCGCTGGCGCGCCGAGCCGAGCGGCGGGGGGCTCGTCACCGCGCTGCTGCCGGTGCTGCGGCACCGCGGCGGCATGTGGATCGGCTGGCCCGGCGCGGCGGAAGCCGGGCCGGAGCGCGGCGAGCTCGCCGCGGTCGGCGCCGATGCGGGCTGCGCGTTCGGCGCGGTGGCGCTCACCGCGGAGGAAGTGCACAACTTCTACCACGGCTTCTCGAACGAGATCATCTGGCCGCTGTTCCACGACCTGCAATCGCTGTGCAACTTCGATCCCGCCTATTGGCGCACCTATTGCGAGGTGAACCGCAAGTATGCGCGCGCGGTGACGGACAACGCCGAGCCCGGCGATTTCGTCTGGGTCCACGACTACCACCTCATGAACGTCGGCAAGGAGCTGCGCGCGGCGGGCGTCGCCTCGCGCATCGGTTTCTTCCTGCACATTCCGTTCCCTCCGCTCGATCTCTTCGTCAAGCTGCCGTGGCGCATGGAGCTGCTCGAGGCGCTGCTCGAGTTCGATCTCATCGGCTTCCAGACCGCGCGCGACCGGCGCAACTTCGTGCAGTGCGTGCGCGCGCTCGTGAAGGGCATCGAGATCGAGGGGCGCGGCCAGGTGCTGCTCGCGCAAGCGGGCGGCCGGGTGGTGCGCATCGGCGCTTTCCCGATCAGCATCGATTTCAACGCCTTCATGCGCCAGGCGGCCTCCCCGGACGCCGCGCACAAGGCCCAGGAGCTGCACCGGCTGCTGCCCAGGCGGAAGTTGATCCTCGGCATCGACCGGCTCGATTACACCAAGGGCATCCCGCTGCGGCTGAAGGCGTTCCACAATCTCCTCCGGCGCTATCCCGAGCTGCGCGAGCGCGTGTCGCTGATCCAGGTCGTGGTGCCGAGCCGCGAGGACATCCCGGAATACCACCGGTTGAGGACCGAGATCGAGCAGCTCGTCGGGAAAATCAACGGCAGCCTCGTGCGCCCCGGCGGCTGGGTGCCGGTGTGGTACGAGTACCGCAGCCTCACGCGGCTCGAGCTGCTCGCCTATTACCGCGCGGCCGACATCGCGCTCCTCACGCCGCTCAAGGACGGCATGAACCTGGTGGCGAAGGAATACTGCGCGTGCAGCATCGAGGAGGACCGCGTGCTGATCCTGTCCGAGTTCGCGGGCGCCGCTGCGCAGCTCGCGCGGAGCGCGCTGCTGGTGAACCCCTATGACATCGAGGCCGTGGCCGACGCGATCCGCCAGGCCTTCCACATGGACAAGGCCGAGCGTGAGGCGCGCATGCGGCGGATGCGGCGCTCGATCCGCGAGTACGACGTCTTCTGGTGGGTGGATTCCTTCCTGCGCGCGGCGATCACCAAGGACCTCGCCGCGTTTCCGCTGCCGGCGAACTACGTCGCCGACGAAAGTGCGGACTACCAGCTGCCGTTCTGACATGCCGGGCTTTCTCCCCCAGTACCCGTTCTCGGCGAACCCGCTGCTGCTGTTCGGGCTGCTGCTGCTCGCGGGCCTGATCGGCGGCGAAGTGGTGAAGCGCGTGACCGCGGCCCCGCGCATCGTGGGCTACGTGCTCATCGGTCTCGCGCTCGGCGCGAGCGGGCTCGGACTGCTCAGCCCGAAGCTGATCGGCGAGGCGTGGATCTTCGTCGACATCGCGCTGGGGCTGATCGTGTTCGAGCTCGGCCGGCGCTTGGACCTCGGCTGGTTCAGGCGCGATCCCTGGCTCGCGGCCACCGGCGTGCTCGAAAGCGCCCTCACGTTCGCGGCTCTCTTCGCCGCGCTCACCTACTTCGACGTGCGGCCGCTCTACGCGGCCGTCGCCGCCGCGATCGGCATCGCGACCTCGCCGGTGGTGGTCGTGGCCGTGGCGCAGGAGTTGAGAGCGGAGGGACAGGTGACGGAGCGCGCCCTTCATCTCACCGCCATGAACGGCGTGATCGCCTTCGTGGCGGTCACCATGCTGCTCGCGTGGATCCACCTCGAGTACCGCGCGGGCTGGGTGACGGTGCTGCTGCACCCGGCGTACCTGCTGGCGGGCTCGGCGATCCTGGGATACGCGGCGAGCGCCGCCCTGGTGGCGCTCGCGCGCTGGCTGGGCAAGAGCGAGCGCGCGCATTTCGTGACGACGCTCTCCCTCATCGTGGTGGCGATCGGCGCGGCGCGCATGCTCGAGCTCTCCGTCGTGCTGGTGCTGCTCGCGTTCGGCGTGCTCTCGAGGCAGCTCGACGAGGGCCACGACCTCATGCCCTTCGACGTGGGCCGCTTCGGGCAGCTCTTCGTGGTCGTGCTCTTCGTGGTGAGCGGCGCGAGCCTCAAGCTCGGGGACCTGCTCACGGGCGGCACGCTGGCGCTCGTTTTCGTGCTGGCGCGCTTCGTCGGCAAGTCGCTCGGCGTGATGAGCCTCACCTATTTCACCGGCGTGCGCCGGGGCGCGGCCGGGCTGCTGTGCCTCGCGCTGACGCCGATGTCCGGGCTCGCGATCTCGATGGTGCGCGGCACGGCCGACCTCTATCCCGAGTTCGGCGCGAGGCTCGCGGCGATCGTGCTCTCCGCGGTGCTGATCCTGGAGCTCCTCGGCCCGCTCGCCGTGTACTTCGCCTTCAAGGGCGCGGGAGAGGCCGAGGAGGGCCGGTGAGCGAGCTGGAATTCAGGCCCTCCGCCGGCCACACCATGGGCGTCGAGCTCGAGGTGCAGATCCTCAACTCGCGCGACTACAATCTCGCGCGCGACGCGGCGGATCTCATCGGGCTGCTGGAAAAGAGCCGCTGCCCGGGCGCGATCAAGCCCGAGATCACGGAGAGCATGATCGAGCTCAATTCCTCGATCCATGCTTCGCACGAGTCGCTCGCGAAGGAGCTCCGGCAGATGCGCGACACGATCGCCCAGGCGGCCGAGCGCCTGAACCTGCGGATCGCGGGCGGCGGCTCGCACCCCTTTCACCGCTGGAGCGAGCGGCGCATCTACCCGACCGAGCGTTTCAGGCACATCCTGGAGGTGTACGGCTATCTCGCGAAGCAGTTCACGATCTTCGGCCAGCACGTGCACGTCGGGTGCCCGCACGGCGACGCGGCGATCTATCTCGCGCACGTCCTCGCGCGCTACGTGCCCCATTTCATCGCGCTGTCGGCCTCCTCGCCCTTCCAGCAGGGCGAGGACACCTGCTATTGCTCCTCGCGCCTCAACACGGTGAGCGCCTTCCCGCTCTCCGGGCAGATCCCGTTCGTGCACTCGTGGGGCGAGTTCCTCGATTATTTCAGCAAGATGCGCGGCTACCGCATCGTCGAGAGCATGAAGGACTTCTACTGGGACATCCGGCCGAAACCCGAGTACGGCACGGTCGAGATCCGGGTGTTCGACACGCCCCTAACGGTGGAGCGCGCCGCGGCGCTCGCCGCGTTCACGCAGGCGCTCGCGCGCTACTGCCTCGCCGAGCGGCCGCTCGCGCCGTCGCGCGAGGTCTACATGCTCTACAACTACAACCGCTTCCAGGCCTGCCGCTACGGGCTCGCGGGCGTATTCATCGACGCCTACACGCAGAAGCACGTGACCTTGAGGGACGACCTCCTCGAGACGCTCCAGGTGATCGCCGCGCACGCGGCCGAGCTCGGCTCGGCGGACGTGCTCGGGCGGCTCGCCGAGAGCGTGAAGGCCGGGGCGGGCGACGCCGCGTGGCTGCGGCAGGCGTACCGCAGCCGCGGGTCGTTGAACGACGTCGCGCGCATGCAAAGCGACCTGTGGATGGGGCGGGCCGCCATGCCCGCCTAGGAATTCGCCGCTCCCGGCGCGGCGAATTCCCTACGCAGGGCCGTTCCCGTAGTATGGGTTCGTGAGCTGGCGCCGGACCCCGAGTTTCACGGCGCTTCCGCAAGTTGCTCTCCGAGGCGCAAAATGGGAATAGCGGGCGCCCGCGCGGGCGGCCCGCGGTTGGCGGAAAAGCGAACAAGGTCATGGGAACCTTACTCGATCGGCAACAGTGGAGACGGCTGGCGGCCGCTGCCACCCTGGCGGCATCCGCCCTTGGGGCGGGCGCTGTCCACGGGGCGGAGCAGCCGGTGGTGCTGCTCACCCTGGACGGGGCGGTGAGCCCCGCCACGGCCGACTACCTGGTGCGCGGCATCCGCCAGGCGGCGGAGAAGAACGCCTCGCTCGTCGTGCTGCGCATGGACACCCCGGGCGGGCTCGACACCTCGATGCGGCGGGTGATCAAGGAGATGCTGGCGTCGCCGGTGCCGGTCGCGGTCTTCGTCGCCCCGGGCGGGGCGCGCGCCGCGAGCGCTGGGACCTTCATCCTCTACGCGAGCCATGTCGCCGCGATGGCGCCGGGCACGAATCTCGGCGCCGCGACGCCCGTCCCGGTGGGCATCGCGCCGGGCGGCGAGCCGGGGAAGCCCCCCGGCAAGCCGGCGGACGGCGCCGCGAAAAAGGGGGAGCCGAAGGAGGCCGAAGCGCCCGAGGGCGCGATGACGCGCAAGCAGGTGCACGACGCCGCCGCCTACATCCGGAGCCTCGCGCAACTGCGGGGCCGCAACGCGGAGTGGGCCGAGCGCGCGGTGCGCGAAGCGGTGAGCCTTTCGGCGGAGGACGCGCTCGAGAGGCGCGTCATCGAGGTGATCGCGCAGGACACGAACGATCTCCTCGCGAAGCTCGACGGCAGGAAGGTCGCGGTGCAGGGGGTGGAGCGCGTGCTGGCGACGCGCGGCGCGCCGGTCCTCGCGCTCGAGCCCGACTGGCGGAGCCGGCTGCTCGCGGTGATCGCCGAGCCGAGCGTCGCCCTGATCCTGATGATGATCGGCATCTACGGGCTGCTCTTCGAGTTCTACAGCCCGGGCTTCGTGCTGCCGGGAGTCATCGGCGGAATCAGCCTGCTGCTCGCGCTCTACGCCTTCCAGCTGCTGCCGGTGGACTATACCGGCCTCGCGCTTATCCTGCTCGGCATCGCGTTCATCGTGGCGGAAGCTTTCGTGCCCAGCTTCGGCGCGCTCGGCATCGGCGGGGTCGCGGCGATGGTGTTCGGGATCCTGATTCTGTTCGATCCCGCGGCCGCCGCCGGTTACGCGCCGCCGACCTCGTTCCTGGTCGCGCTGGCGCTCGCAAGCTCGGCGGCGGTGTTCGGGATCGTGTGGTTCGCGGCGCGCGCGCGGCGGCGGGCCGTCGTGAGCGGGCGTGAGGAGATGATCGGCGCGCGCGGCGAAGCGCTGGAGGACATCGTGGGCGAGGGCTGGGCGCAGGTCCACGGCGAGCGCTGGCGGGTGGTGAGCGAGGCGCCGCTCAAGCGGGGTGAGCGCGTGAGAGTGACGGCGATCGACGGGCTCACGCTCCGCGTCGAACCGGAAGCGGGAGAACACAGGAGGAACTGAACATGGTGTGGGATTTCGGCATCGGCGGTCTGCTCGTCATCATCGCGCTGCTCATCCTTTCCTCGTTTCGCATCCTGCGCGAGTACGAGCGCGGCGTGATCTTCCTCCTCGGCCGCTTCTGGAAGGTGAAGGGGCCGGGGCTGATCCTGGTGGTGCCCGGCATCCAGCAGATGGTGCGCGTCGATCTCCGCATCGTCGTGCTGGACGTGCCGCCGCAGGACGTGGTGTCGCGCGACAACGTGTCGGTGAAGGTGAGCGCCGTGGTGTATTTTCGCGTTGTCGATGCGCAGAAAGCGATCATCCAGGTCGTGAACTTTCTCGAGGCGACCAACCAGTTTGCCCAGACCACGCTGCGCTCCGTGCTCGGCAAGCACGAGCTCGACGAGATGCTCGCCGAGCGCGACAAGCTCAACCTCGACATCCAGAAAATTCTCGACAGCCAGACCGACGCCTGGGGCATCAAGGTGTCCGCGGTGGAGATCAAGCACGTCGACATCGACGTCACGATGGTGCGCGCGATCGCGCGCCAGGCGGAGGCCGAGCGCGAGCGGCGCGCGAAGGTGATCCACGCGGAGGGCGAGCTGCAGGCGGCCCAGAAGCTGTTTCAGGCGGCGCAGGTGCTGGCCCAGGAGCCGCAAGCGATCCAGCTGCGTTACCTCGAGACGCTGACCGTGATCGCCGCGGACAAGAACTCCACGATCGTGTTCCCGCTGCCGATAGATCTGCTGGCGCCCTTCCTGGAGGCGCGCGGGAAGGCGCGCGGCACTACCGGCTGACCCCGTTGTCCAAAGGCGAAGCGCCGCACCGCGGCGCTTCGCCTTATTGAGGTCAATCGGACACGGGAGAACATTCATGCGGTTCGCCATGCGATTTTCAGTCATAACGCTCGCGCTGGCGCTGTCTTGCGGGGCCGCCGCTCAACCGGCCGAGGAAGTCATTACCCGGGCCGGCGTGTCGTTCGTGTCGGGAGGCGTGGGCGCCGACTCGGAGCAGCGGCTGAGCGCCATGGAGGGGCGGTTCAATCTCAAGCTCGTATTTTCGCTCACGGAGGGCAACTACCTCGCCGATGTAGCCGTCGTGCTGAAGGACGCCTCCGGCAGGAGCGTCGTCGAGCAGGTCGCCGGGGGGCCGATCTTCCTCGCGAAGCTTCCGGCGGGAACGTACTCGGCAGCCGTGACCTACAACGGCAAGAGCCAGTCGCGCACGGTGAAGGTCGGCGAGCGGCTGCGCACCGAATACTTCCGCTG
>Ga0073934_10006407_pt1 | contig 17208 bp, 10 predicted proteins | sample LarsenN4metaG_FD_76834 | JGI IMG/M metagenome (GOLD analysis project Ga0073934, IMG submission 76834) | Hot spring sediment bacterial and archeal communities from British Columbia, Canada, to study Microbial Dark Matter (Phase II) - Larsen... ... | reverse complement strand
GGAAGTCTTGCAACGGCAAGCCTACGGGTTCCGCAACTTCAAAAACTATCGTTTGAGGGTTAAGATTATGTGTGCTTAGATCGGTCAGATCAGGGCGGGTGCCCCCATTAATGGCGTAGAGCCGGCTTCTATTTGGGAACGCCGGCGATATGGAGCGGGAGACGGGATTCGAACCCGCGACATCAACCTTGGCAAGGTTGCACTCTACCAGCTGAGTTACTCCCGCTGATGCCGACTTTCGTATTGTCGCTCCCGCGTCGCGGTTCTGTCAATTTGATCATGAGCTTGCACCGGAGTGAGAACAAATCGAGGCCAAAATGGCACTAGTTTGAACGCCCGGACTGGAACCATATCACGCTTTTTTTCAATAGTTTACAAAATTCTTTAGCGTCTTCTTCGCCCCAGTTTCAATTGTGTTATTCTAAGGTCCGCCCGACACCCGAGCACCTGCTCCGGATAGCTCCGGTCAGCAATCTCTAAGCTTGGGATCGGCGGCTCTTCCGCATCGCCTTACGGATTGCCAACACACTGTGGATTTGGTGTGGAAATCATACGGGGAATTTGTGGCCGGATAATGGAAAAGAATACCTGGGAACAAGTTAAAGATCTGCTTCGATTGAAGTTGTCGCCGGAGGCTTTCCACAACTGGCTGGAACGATCTGTTTTCCTCAGCCTGGCTGGAGGGGTGCTGCGCGTGGCTGTCCCGGATGAGGCAACCCGCGAGTGGCTCGAGACAGAATACAGCGCCATTGTCGGCGCCGCTACTCGCGAGTTGCGATTGCCGGTTACGCAGATAAGCTACGAAGCGGCATCCGGGCTCGACTTGGAATCACAGCGAACACAGCCGGCTGGTTTAGATTCCGGCATTCTGCGTTACGCGCCCCGGCCTCTTGAATTGAATCCGAAGTTGACATTCGACAGCTTCGTAGTGGGATCGTGCAACCAGTTCGCTCACGCGGCGGCCCGTTCCGTGGCACAGCGCCCTGCGCGCAGCTACAACCCACTTTTTATCTATGGCGGCACGGGAATGGGCAAAACGCACCTGGTGCATGCCACAGGCAGTGCGCTCAAGCAGTCGTTCAGCAAGCTGCGCATCGTTTACACGACCGGCGATCGCTTTACCAACGAAATGGTCTCCAGCATCAAGAGTGGCAGTATGGACAGTTTCCGGGAGTTGTACCGCTCGGCGGATGTTCTGCTGGTGGATGACGTGCATATGATCGGCGGCAAGGAACGCACGCAGGAAGAGTTCTTCCATACATTCAACGAGTTGCATGAACATCAAAAGCAGATCGTGATGACCAGTGACTCGCTTCCCAAACAGATTCCCAACCTGACGGATCGTCTACGCTCGCGTTTCGAATGGGGCCTGATGGTGGACGTGCAGCCTCCGGACCTCGAAACAAAGATGGCCATCCTCGACCGCAAGGCCGAAATGGAAGGAATCGTTCTACCGGAGGATGTCCGCGTCTATATCGCATCCAAAACAAAATCAAACGTACGGGAGCTGGAAGGGGCTCTGGTGAAGCTGATTGCGTATAGCAGTGTCACCAACACCCCGATCACTCAAGCGATGGCACAACAGGTGCTGAAGCCTCTGATCCCGGTCTTAGAACGAAGGGTCACAATCGAAGGCGTCATTAAAGCGGTTGGCGAGAGATTCAGTCTTCCGCCGAACCAGTTAAAGCAGAAGACGAATGCGCACGCGATCGCGCGCCCGCGGCAGATTGCCATGTACTGCGCTAAGGAACTTACCGGGGCGTCATTGCCGGAAATCGGGCGTCACTTCGGTGGGAAGCATCACACCACGGTGCTTCACTCTATTCGGCGGATCGAGGAGCTGCGCCAGACCGACCCGGATCTCAACAGAATCATCCAGAGCATAATCGACTCATTCCAATGAGGTTTGAATCGCTTTCCTCAGCCACAGCCAGAGCTCGCTTGTGGACGCCTGTCAGGAACTCACGTCAGGGCCGGAATCAGCACTTTACCTTACCTGGTTCCTCACACAGCTGGAAGACAGGAAGGCTCAGAGTTTTGTATAATTTAGAGAGATTTGAACATTTCCACGCAGCCTATTCATTCCGTATAGATATCTAGCTTTAATTAAGCATGGATTGAGAATGCTACAGGGCGAGTAGGCGACCGAGAAACAAGAGAGAGGGCGGCATAGATGGAGTTCACGGTCGTAAAGAGTGACCTCGTACGCGAGCTGAATCTGTCGCAGGGCGTAGTGGAGCGCAAGACCACGATTCCCATTCTGTCCAACGTCCTGTTGGAGGCTTCCGGCGACCGGTTAACGCTGACTGCTACGGACCTGGAACTTGGGATCCGCTGCTGGACTCCTGCCAGAGTGAAACAGTCCGGCTCAGGCACGATACCCGCCAAGAAACTGCTCGACTACGTGCGGCTGCTGCCCGAGGCGGAAGTCAACGTTAAATTCAGCGAGAGTCACTGGGCAAGCCTGATCTGCGGGCGGTCAAAGACACGGATTGCAGGCATGTCACGGGAAAGCTTTCCCGAATTGCCGGCACGGCCGGACCCGATGGTGCGGTTTCCAGTCGGGATGCTGTCCAGTCTTATTGGTAAGACGGTGTTCTCGATTTCTACCGAAGAGTCGCGCTTCACTCTGAACGGGGCGTTACTTCAGTTGCGCGGCCACATGGTGACCATGGTAGCCACGGACGGACACCGTCTGGCTTTAGCCGAGATGCGCAACCCGATGACGGATGCCGAGTCTACGAATCACAAGGCATTGATCCCGCGAAAGGCCATGCTTGAGCTCCTGAAACTCGCCGCCGAGTGCGATGACAAGGGAACGCCGGTCGAGTATTCGTGGGATGAAAACCACCTCTTTTTCGGGGTGAAGGATCGCCTGTTGATCAGCCGCAAGCTAACCGGGAACTTCCCGGACTATGAACGTGTGCTCCCCAAGTCCCATCCTCACAGCGTGGAGTTGGAGCGGGACGAATTGCGCACGAGCATCGAACGGGTGGCGCAGTTTTCCGATGAACGTTCACGTGCGATTCGGGTTCGAGTCGCCGACAACGAGTTAACGATTCACTCCTCGACCTCCGACACGGGCGAGAGCGAGGAGAGCCTGCCGGTGGAGTACTCGGATACGCCGGCGGAAATAGGGTTCAATGCGCAGTACCTGCTCGATTTTGTGCGCGCGCTGCCCGAGCCCAAGGTCAATTTCCACTTCAAGGACGGTCAGAGCGCTGGCGAGCTCCGCCCTGGCGGCGAGGGCGTCGCATATCAATATCGCTATGTTGTGATGCCCATGCGCATCTGACCCGAACTGGGCATAATCTCCAGGCACACTGGAGCGGCATTTCGTCAAAAGCAATAAGGGAACATTCGATTGAGCACTTCCGGCGTTTACGATTCCAGCAGCATCAAGGTTCTGGAGGGCCTGGAGGCGGTGCGCCTCCGGCCCGCCATGTATATCGGTTCGACCGGCGAAGCGGGCTTGCATCACCTGGTCTACGAAGTTGTCGACAACTCTGTGGACGAGCACATGGCCGGCTATGCCGACGAGATCTCGGTAACGATTCACATCGACGACTCGATTACCATCCAGGACAACGGGCGCGGGATTCCCGTCGATATCCACCCGGAAGAAGGCGTCTCGGCCGCCGAGGTCGTATTGACAAAGCTCCACGCCGGCGGGAAGTTTGATTCCAATAGCTACAAAGTCTCCGGCGGGTTGCACGGCGTCGGAGTGAGCTGCGTCAACGCGCTGTCGGAAACGCTGAACCTGGAAATCTGGCGTGACAAGGCAACCTGGGAGCAGGAGTACTCGAAAGGCGTTCCCAAGGGCCCGCTGCAAAAAACCGGCAAAGCCGGCAACAAGACAGGCACAAAGATCACCTTCAAGCCCGATGGCACGATCATGGAGGTGACGACCTTCAATTTCGACACGCTGTCGCAGCGTCTGCGCGAACTCGCGTTCCTGAACAAAGGGCTGAAGATCACCCTGACGGATGAGCGCACTGAGCCGGTGAAATCGCACGAGTTTTACTACAGCGGCGGGATCAGCGAGTTCATCAAGCACCTGAACCGCGGCAAGAACGTGCTGCACGAAAAGCCGATTCATATTGAAGGCGAACGCGAACTGCCATGGGGCGGAACTCTGACCATCGAAGTCGCGATGCAGTGGAACGACAGCTACTCAGAAACCATCTTCAGCTTCGCCAACAACATCAACACGCGTGACGGCGGCACGCACCTGAGCGGTTTCCGCTCCGCCTTGACACGCACCATTAACGCATCGGCGCGCGCGGCGGGTTTGCTGAAGGACCTGAAGGACGCCAATCTCACCGGAGACGACGTGCAGGAAGGTCTGGCGGCCGTGATCAGCGTGAAACTGCCGCAGCCGCAGTTCGAGGGCCAGACCAAGGGCAAGCTGAACAGCGACGTGGGCGGCCTGGTGGTCCAGTTCATCAACGAAAAGCTGGGCGAGTACTTCGACAAAAACCCCGCCGTGATGAAGCGCATCGTCGGCAAGGCTGTGGAAGCGGCACGCGCGCGTGAAGCGGCGCGCAAGGCTCGTGAACTGACGCGCCGCAAAGGCGCGCTCGATTCCGGCGGACTGCCCGGGAAGCTTTCCGATTGCCAGGAGAAGGACCCGGAGCGTTGCGAATTGCTGCTGGTCGAGGGTGACTCAGCGGGTGGAACGGCCAAGAACGGCCGTGACCGGCGCTACCAGGCAATCCTGCCGTTAAAAGGCAAGATCCTCAACGTCGAGAAGGCTCGCTACGACAAGATGCTGAGCCACGATGAAATCCGCGCCATGATCACCGCCATCGGTACGGGCATCGGCAAGGACGACTTCGATGTTTCCAAGCTCCGCTATCACAAAATCATTCTGATGACGGACGCCGATGTCGACGGTTCGCACATCCGCACGCTGCTGCTGACGTTTTTCTTCCGGCACATGCAGGAGTTGATTACGCGCGGGCACGTCTTTGTCGCCCAGCCGCCCCTGTACCGCATCAAGAAGGGCCGCAGCGAAAAGTACATCAAAGACGAGAAGGAGTTCGTCCGCGAGATCCTGCGCCGCGCCACGGAAAACGTGGCTGTTGAAGCCGGGGGCGGTGAAGTGAAGCTGGAAGGCGGCGAGCTGCGGCAGTTCCTGATGTTGCTGGATGAGTTCCAGCACCTGTTCAACCGCCTGGAGCGCCGCCTGCGCGACGCGCGGATTATTGAGAAGTTGATTGACCCGGCGTTGAGAATAGACACCAAGGCGGACTTCAGCGACAGCGCCAACCTGCAGCCGTTGGTCGACCACATGAAGTCGCTGAAGCTCACTGTCAAGCTCGTCAAGGACGAGGAACATTCCACCTGGACAGTGGTGTTCCATGACGAATCGCACGGCGAGCGCATGGTTGGAGCGGATCTGGTTTCGCAGCCCGAGTACAAGCGCATGCGCGCCCTGGCGCGCCAGACCGAAAGGAACAACCGCCCGCCCTTTACCGTCGTTCGCGAATCAAGGCGCGAGACGATTGGGAGCTGGCGGGAACTAATCGCTCATCTGAAAGCGGAGGGCACGCGCGAGTGCACCGTTACCCGCTACAAGGGTCTGGGCGAAATGAACCCGGACCAGTTGTGGGAGACCACGATGAACGCCGAAACGCGGTCGCTGCTCGAGGTAAAGCTCGAGGACGCGGTTGAGTGCGAAGAGATCTTCTCAACGCTCATGGGCGACGATGTCGAGGCACGGCGGAAGTTCATTGAAGAGAATGCTCTCGACGTGCGGAACCTGGACGTATAATCTGGGGCGGCGGGATCCGCGGGCGCAGTCACAGCGCCGGACTCCCGGCTTACTTTCTGATCTTCTCGCCCGGGCGCAGAAGCGTAGGCGGTCCCTGAGGCGCCGCCTTCTTTGCCGCCTGCTCGCGCGCGCGCGTGGCTAACGCCCTCATCTGAGCGCTATCTGTGAAATTCGGCGCGAGAAGCGAATACGTATCGGCAGCCTGCGCGGCGCGTGCAAACTCACGCGTCGCTTCATAATGCGCGGCGAGTTCGGCATAGACTGGCGCGTAGTTCGCATCCAGCGCAATGATCTCCTGTGCCTGGGACTCAACATCCTGATAGCGTCCGACGACTCGATAGGCCCGCATCAGATTCCAGCGGCTGGTCACGAACTTCGGGCTGGTGTGCACCGCGCGCTCCAAGTACGGAATGGCTCCCTTGACATTACCGGCGTTCACCAATTGTTGCGCGATTTGGAACAGCGGCAGGAACCACTCGGGCGCCAGCCGGGCCGCTGCTTCAAACGCAGCCCGTGCCTCCTTCGGCTGATTCAGGCGCGACAAGGCGACACCAAGAGCATTGTGGGAGCAGGCAAATTCAGGATCGATTGCCAGCGATGCACGCAGGCTTTCCACGGCTGCGCTGAATTGTCCCGCGGCGATCTCGGCGCGGCCCTGGCAAAACTTCTCCTTCATCGTAAGCGAAGCATCGTTCGGCCGGAATGTCTTCAGCTTCGAAAACGCATCGGCGGCGCGGAGCAGCATCACACGCTTCAGACCGCCGGCCGATGATTGCACGTAATCGTTCACGCACTCCTGGCCGATATCTTCCAGAGCTCCGGCCAATATTGTCTCTGCTTGCGCTTTGGCGGCGGCTGGTAGCGCCTGATACTGCTCGAAGGCCCCGCCCGGGCCGAGTACCCGCCCTTCGCGAACAAGCCTCGCCAGGCGCGCCAAAGCGTACTCTGGCAGTCTGGCTAGATCCACGTTGGACTGCGGCGCAGCCAGACTGACCGCGTACTCGAAGGAATCGCCCTCAGCAGTGTCCACAGCAATGCGATGTGAGCCCGAAGGGATACGCTCGATGCGCAGGTCTCCCGTGGGACGTATTGTGCCACGATACTCGTCATCAACGTAAATCGCTGCGCCAGGCATGCCGCGCAGTGTCAGGGCAACCATCTCTGAAGGCGCTGCTGCCGGCGACAGTTTCGTCATGGCCAGAGGAACACGAGCCTCGAAGTTGCCCGCCACGCGCGGGTTCTGCAAGGAACCGGTTTGCTCCGGCACGATTTTCGAGACATAGTCGGTCAGTTCCGATACGGTGACGATGCCATCCGGCTCACGGTCCGCAGCGCCGCTCAAGCCGCGCAGCAGAGCGTAACTGAAAACGCCATGCCCGCCATCCCAGCGCTCGTCTTCAAACGACTGCTCGCTCGGACGCGACGCCAGCAGTTTCAGAAGCGCACGGTCGGGAGCAATGGCTTCGATTGCCGGTTGGGCGCGGCTGGGCGCCGCATTTTTACAGCGTGAGATGCCGATAACAAGAGCCCGGCGAGCGCGTCCGTCCGGGAGCTTCGCCACGGTCTAAGGCTGGTTTTCGAGACGAAGATCACGGGGAGCCTGAGACCACGCGGCGGTTGCCAATATGGATGCCAGGGCGAAGGACAGCACAGGCTTCATCCTGTCAATTGGAAACGGCGGCATTTCGCTATTTTCGCAAGTTACGCTCTTTTCAGAGGGCGGGTTATCAACTCGCCGCGGAATATCACTCCGCACCACCTCATGGCTAACTAACACTAATGTGGGGCGGGTTGGCAACCCGCGGCCGATTGGTAATCGGCCTCCAGAGGGCGGCTGATCGAAGATCGCCCAGACGCATGTGCGAAACTCTTGGTCAGTGGCACGTATCGCAGGAACGTATCTGTTCGCGGCATTGCTGGCAGTTCTGTCGGCGTACGGCGCAGCTCCCGTTTCCATTGCCACCCGAGCCTCTGCGAACGCCGCCCCAGTAGTATGGGCCGCGGACTGCCAGGCCAAGCAAAGCCTGATTGAGGCTCTGACTCCAACACGACCCCCGTGCGTACAAAAGCTGACGCCGGCCGTTGGCTACACATCGCATCATCCGCGTCCGGAGCCTTCTTCAAAAGCTCTCTTCCAGCGACCTCCTCCTTTCCCGTTCTTTCGCGGTTAGTTCCACGCAACCGAGAACAGAACAGGAGGATGATCCGTGTCTTTACGCGGCATTTTGCGTCTTCTAGGTCTCGCTGACCGAGAGTCCGAGGCCCAACTTGAAACCATTCAGCGGCGGCGGGATGCGCTGCGCGCAATGTCCGATCAGCAGGTGCGTTCGCTTGCCAGAGCGCAGAGCGGTAAGCCTGACGTGATCGAAGTGTTCGCTTTGGCGGCCGTGATCGCGCAGCGCGTGCTTGGCTTGAGCATGTTCGATGTGCAGCTACAAGGCGCGCTGGCGTTGCAGCGCGGCCACATCGCCGAAATGCAGACCGGAGAAGGTAAGACCCTTGCGGCCGTGCCGGCGATCTGTTGGTATGCGCTCCACGGCCGCGGTGTCCACGTCATGACGGCGAATGACTATCTCGCCGCGCGAGACGCCAAATGGATGGGCGACATCTATCGCTGGTTCGATTTGCGTGTGGCGCATCTTTCGCAAGCAATGCCGGCGGCGGACCGGTACGCTGCTTATCAAGCGGACATCACCTACGCGACGGCGAACGAGATAGGGTTCGATTATCTGCGCGATGGGCTTGCGCGCTCATCCCAAGAATTGGTTCAGCAACGGCCCCTCGCTTTTGCCCTGATCGACGAGGCGGATTCAATACTGATCGACGAAGCGCGAATTCCCCTCGTGATCGCGGGTGGCGTACCCGACGAGCCGGCGCTCGCATACCGGGCCGACGCGGCCGTGCGTCGTCTCCGGCCCAACTTCGACTATTACGCAGAGCAGAACGCGCGGAACGTGCAGCTTACCGACTCTGGTATTCGCCAGGTGGAACGCATGCTGGGTTGCGGAAATCTCTTCGACGCCGGGAACCTGCGAACTCTCACGGCGGTTCAAGATTCCCTCCACGCGCATGCACTCCTTCGTCGCGACGTCGACTACATCGTGAAGAACCAAGCCATCGAGCTGGTGGACGAGTTCAAAGGTCGAATTGCTCAGGATCGCCGCTGGCCAGCCGGACTGCAGTCAGCAATCGAAGCGAAGGAGAACCTGAACCTAAAAACACAGGGTCGAATACTCGGATCGATCACGGTACAGAGTCTTGTGGGGATGTATGAACGAGTCTGCGGCATGACCGGAACGGCAGCCACGCAAGCCGAGGAATTCTGGCAGATCTACAAACTGCCAGTCACGGTGATTCCCACCAACTGTCCAGTGATTCGCCAGGATCTGCCCGACATCATCTATGCGGACCGTAACGCTCGAGACGAAGCTTTGCTCGCCGAGATCCGCAAAGTCCACTCGACAGGACGCCCGATTCTCGTGGGCACGGCTAACGTGCTGGAGTCTGAGCGTCTCAGCTCCCGGTTACAGATGTCCGGAGTTCCGCATTCGGTTCTCAACGCGCGTAACGACGAAGCGGAAGCGGCAATCATTGCGCAAGCCGGGGCGTTGGGCGCAGTTACGATTTCGACCAACATGGCCGGACGCGGGACTGACATTGTCCTCGGCGGTAACCCCCCGCGTGGCCGCGATCGCGTGCTGGCCTTGGGCGGGCTCTATGTGATCGGAACAACGCGGCACGAGGCGCGTCGCATCGACAACCAGTTGCGCGGCCGGGCGGGTAGACAGGGCGACCCGGGCACATCGCGTTTCTTTATCAGCCTGGACGACGAATTGCTGGTGCGCTACGGGGTCGCTACGAATCCCGATATAGACAGCGTCCAGCGCACGGCAGAGGGACAGAATCTCGGTATTCGACAACTGCTATGGAAGTACGAAACCGTCGTCGAACATCACCGCCGCGAAGTGCACGCCATGCGTCGCAAAGTGCTGGCTTCCCCCGAGTGGAGTGTGGCAGAGCTGTTGACCGAGGAAGTGTACGAGAAACTGGTGACGCAAGTGGGCGACGAGGTCGAGCAAGCCGGACGCGGCCTGGTCCTGGCTGTGATAGATGATTTGTGGTCGGATTACCTGGCCAATGTCGCTGAACTCAGAGGAGGCATCCACTGGGTATCCTGGGGCGGACGCGAGCCGCTGCACGAATTCTTGACTGGCGTGCAAAAGATCTACTGGGATTTCAACGGGCGGCTGAGCGATGAAGTGGAGGACGCCTTTGCGGGCGCGTCAATTGTCGATGGCAAGATCCGCTTCGCCGAGGAGCAACGTTTTGAGAAAGGCGCTACGTGGACCTACCTGACAACCGATCAGCCGTTCGGCACGCTTGGAGAACGAATCATGCGAGGCTTGCTAGGCAAGCGTAAAACATGATCGCCTTTATTCGGCTGGGGATGTCCAAGCCGCTGCCGGAAGCACCTCCGCCCGCACGCGTCCATCCCGCCAGACGACGATGATCTTGTCGTTGGTGGCTGCAATCTTAGGAAGTCCGGCCGCGCGTCCACCCGGGGCTGACGCTACTGTTGCGGCCGGCCCCAGGCTTCCGTTGCGGCCGACCTTGCGGAGACGAATTTCCACTGTCTGGCCGTCTTTCTTTTCCAGCCACACAGCGAGATAGCTGCCCTGTTGAAACGGAATCACAGCGGGCCGGCCATGAGGATTTCCGCCATCGATTCGGATGGGTGAGCCAAAGTCCTCTCCAGAATTGGCCGACATGGAAAGCAGGATGCGCGCCTTGTCGTTAGCGCGAGTGAGCCAGGCAATGGCGAGAGCCGCACCATGACTGGCAATGGAAGGCCCCTCGGTCGGGCAGCCGGCGATTTTCCAGCCGTCTGCGGACACCGTCTTAGGCGATGTCCACGTCCCGCCTATGCTGCGGATCACCGATATATCTCGGATCTCACCGGGCAAGTGATCGCGATAGGCAGCGATCAGACCTTCGTCCGTTTGAGCGACCGCAGTCTGGCAACAGGAGCATACGTCCCGGTCGAGCTCGATATCGCTTGTGACCGAACCGTTCGAGCCGAATTCGATGTAGCGGGCGGTCTTTCTCTGTTCGTGTTCATGTCCGCCAGTGCCTTGCCTCGGGCCAGGCGGCGGGGCCAAGTAGAAGGCCCCCGCAGTTCCGGGTGCGAAGCTGAGAAATCCGGCGTAGTCTTCCTTATCGTCCAGGTTGATGCCGTGTATCTCGCGCCATTGTCCCTGCGCGTCGCGACGCGCCAGCCTGATCCCATAACCGTACGTTCCGCCGCCACCGGCACGGGCAAGCCAGTGGGCCCAGACGGTGCCATCCGGGAGCGCGGAAACAGAGGGAAAGTCCGCCCAATTTACAAACCAGTTCACGCCACTGGAGATCGTTTCGGGCTTGGTCCACGATTTGCCATCCCAACGTGAGTAGCGCAGCGCATGCCCTTCCGGCAAATAGTCGATCCATGAAAGGTGCACCGTGCCGTCCGCGCCGCGCGCGAGATAGGGCATACCGCTTTGTGGCAGAGCCGGTGGGTCGGCTGAAGCGGCAATCAGCACATACGCGAATGTAAGGCAGACAAGAAGCCGAAGCATCATCTCTATCCCCTCTTCTCTGACGGTACATGATTGAAGTAACGTCAGGGTACACTATTTTGAACGAAGAGCCGCTCGGGAGGAGCCGATGCCAACCAGGTACGCTTTGAGAGTCAGTCTTGTGCTTTGCGCAACCGCGCTATGCGCACAAGCCCAACGTGGGAACACTACCGATCCCAAGTTGATCGAACGCCGTGAAGCAATCGAAAAGGAGCTGCAGTCGAACGCAATCGTTGAGCGCAAGGTAATGGTGCCGATGCGTGACGGCAAGCGCATGGCTACCGACATTTACCGGCCCAAGGACACTTCGAAGAAGTACCCGATCATCTTTGTACGGACTCCCTATAACTTTAATTACTGGGATGTGCGCAACCGCACTTATCGCGACCTGACTACCGAATTGAATGCCGTGAAGCGGGGCTATGCCTACGTGAACATGAACGAGCGCGGGCACTTCTTCTCGGAGGGCAACTACGATATCCTTGGCGCGCCGCTGAGCGATGGCGTGGATGCGCTCGAATGGATGTCGAAGCAGCCGTGGTCTAACGGAAAGGTGGGCACAATCGGCTGCTCGTCCACCGCGGAATGGCAGATGGCAGTCGCCGCGCAAGGGCATCCTGCCTTCACGACGATGATCCCGCAGGGCTTCGGCGCAGGTGTGGGGCGTGTCGGCCCGTACTACGAGCAGGGGAACTGGTATCGCGGCGGCGCCGTGCAAATGCTTTTTATTACGTGGCTGTACGGCCAGCAGAACCAGGTCCGGCCGATGTTTCCGCCGAATACCTCGCAGGAGGACTTGATCAAGGCGTCGAAGCTGTTTGATCTTGCGCCGCAGATGCCGCCGGTTGACTGGTCGAAGGCGTTGCGCCACTTGCCGGTGATGGACATCATCAAGTCAGTCGACGGGCCGCGCGGAATCTTCGCCGACCGCATGGAGGTCTCCACCGGCGGGGCCATGATCAAACGCACGCCCAACGACGCCGCCTGGTACCGCGGCGGCTTGTGGCACGACGACATGAAGATCAACATACCGGGCTTCTGGTTCATGTCCTGGTATGACGTGTCGGTCGGGCCCAACCTGGCCGCCTATAATTACGTGCGCAAAACCGCGTCGCCCGAGATTGCGAATCAGCAGTACGCGATCATCGCGCCGGTGGCGCACTGCGCGTTTCGCCGCTCATCGGAGAACACGGTGGTGGGCGAACGCAGCATGGGCGACACGCGCCTTGATTACGACGAGCTGACCTACGGGTGGTTCGATCACTTCCTCAAGGGCGAGCAGAACGGTATCCTTGCCAAGATGCCCAAGGTCCGCTATTTCACCATGGGCAGCAACAAGTGGCAGTCCTCGGACACCTGGCCGCCGCAGGGCGCGCAGCCGTGGACGCTTTATCTTACAAGCGCGGGTAAAGCCAACACCTTAAATGGCGATGGCAGATTGGCCTCTGCCGCGCCGGACAGCGACACCCCAGACCGGTTCACGTACGATCCGATGAACCCGGTCCCCTCCTACGGCGGCAACGTCTGTTGCACGGGCAACGCGATCACCGCCGGCGCGTTCGATCAGCGCAAGAACGAAGAACGCGAGGATGTGCTGGTCTACTCAACGGAGCCGCTGGCCGAAGGTGTGGAAGTCAGCGGTCCCATTGAAGCCACCTTGTATGTCTCCTCCAGCGCGAAAGATACCGACTTCACCATCAAGCTGATCGATGTCCACCCGGACGGCAAAGCGTACAATCTGGACGAGACGATCCAAAGGATGCGCTACCGGGACGGCTACGACAAGAACCCTGTTTGGATGGAGCCCGGGAAGGTCTACAAGGTCACGCTCCAACCGATGACGACCAGCAACTACTTCGCCGCTGGACACCGCATTCGCATCGAAGTGTCGAGCAGCAACTTCCCGCGCTTCGACCGAAATATGAACACGGGTGGAAACAACTACGACGAATCGAAGGGACTGGTGGCTCAGAACGCGGTACATCATTCCAGGCAGTATCCGTCGCAGCTCACGCTTACCGTCGTCAAACGCTAGGGTAACGACAAGCCGCCCGCTTGCAGGATTTTGCGCCCTTCCGGGCTGAGCAGGAACCTGAGAAACAGGCGCGCGTCGGACTGGCGCGGGCTGCTTTTGACCACGCCAGCCGACTGTCGAACCGGTGCATGGTTCTGGGGCAGCAGCACGCCGCCCTTGTTATGAACCACCGTCCAAGAGGTAATTGCCGCCTCGGCATTGCCGCTATTTGCAAACTCGAAAGCCTGGCGGACATTCTCAGCGAACACGAGCTTCGGCTGCATTGCGCGGAGCACACCTAGTTTCTCAAGGTATTCTTGCGCTGCCACCCCGTAAGGCGCGTGCTTGGGGTTGGCTATGGCGACATGGCGCACGCCGGGGCTTGTTAGTGCTTGGATGTCTCTCAGCTTCGGATCCTTCGACCATACACCCAGGCGGCCGATGGCATAAACGGCAACCGTATCGGGCAGCAGCGCGCCGGCGTCCACCAGCTCCTTGGTGAACGCTTCGTTGGCGGAGAGGAATACGTCGAACGGCGCGCCGTGACGTATCTGGCGTGCGAGCATCCCGCTGGAACCGAGGCTGAATCGAACCGTGTTCCCTGACTGTCTCTGGAACGCAGACCGGATTCCTGCTTCCAGGGGAGCCAAATCCGATGCTGCCGCGACCGAGATCTGCGCCGCGGCCGGCGCCATGGCAAGGAGCCATCCAAGCAGCAGCCCGCGCATGCTATTTCGACGCAGCCCGGGTTCTGAAAGTAACCGCGACGTGTTTCAGCGGGATGCCGTCAACAGTTTGAAAGGAACCGCCGCCCGGAAAGTTCAAGCTAAACGCATAGTCAACGCCCGGTTTCATCGGCTTGGCGAGTGGGATCGTCAGCACCTTTCCTTCATCGTCGAAAACCGGCTTGCCCCACTCGGGTGTTTCCCGCTTAGGATCGGTGCGCGCAACCGAGTAACGATCCTTGCGCATCGGCCGGTCGAACCGTATGACTACTTCCTTCAGCTCGGCGTCGACGTCGGTGGCGCCGTCCTTGATCGTGATCGAAACGATCTGTGGCCGCGAGGCTTCGAATGCCTTGGCCATATCTGCGACTTTTCCGGTGATGCCGTTGAAGAACTCCACCAGACGCGGAATGTAGGATTCGAGCGTTGGGTAACGGTCGCGGCTGCGCGAATATTCGCCGAGCACGTCCACCAGTTCCTGCGTCCAGAGGAAGCCGCGGCCTTTCTCCTGGCCAATGACCGCTGCTGCGGCAACCGGGTTCATGTTCTCTGCGACGTACCTGGCAGTTGACGCGCGGACGAGGCTCTCGTAGAGCACCGTGCGCCCGGTTCCATAAGCCTGCGCGCGCATTTCTTCGGCTCGCGCTTCGAACAGCTTCTGGCCGGCCGCATCCAGGGCGCTGCCCGCTTTATCGATGACCGGATTTGCGTAAGAGTGAACGAATTCGTGCACCAACGTGGTCAATGCCTGCGTGAAGATCGGAATCCCACTGGCGTCGACCTGCCAGACACCCGGAATGGCGTAAATCTCTTCCACCCCGTCTTCCGCGGTCAGAGAAGCCCCGTAGCTGCTCCCGCCGTTCGTGATCCCCGGGACGACGAAGAGCCGGGCGGCCGCCTTGGCGCCGAAGAACTTCTGGAACCAGTCGATTTTGGCCTGCTGCCGGACAAAATCGGACATTCTGCGGTCTGTCTCATCGATCAAGGGCTTCTGGGACTGGAGAAAGCCGGCGAAATTCGTGTCTTCGACGAATTTCTGCGCCGCTGCCAGGAAGCGCCGCGCCTTGGCCGGCTTCCAGCGGCGTTCCAGCCGGGAGTCAGGCGCGTCGAACGGAACCCGCTCCGCCAGGCTCGTCACGTCCTTGATATGGACCGCCATGCTCATGACTGCATCGAATGAGACACCGTCTTCCGAGCGGAGTTGTTTGGCGATCTGCACCACCTCATGGTCCTTGAATGGAGCGAAGTGGCTGTCGATTGCCTTGATATAGCCGGGAACGGCGCCTTGGTTATACTCGCCGGCGCCGGAGAGACGAAAAATGATGCTGAGCAGCTCGACGCGGGGGTCAACGCCGATTCGGGCTACCTGCGCCGGCAGGGCTGCCAGCGTGGCGGCGAAGAGGAAAAGCCAGCGAAGCATTCATCCGGATTATAAGCCCTTGTCTCACGGCCATACCGTAAACGGCGCATGCCAGAGGATCCAGTGTTCGCGAGCGTTGGTCAGCCGGAAAGGCTCGCCGCGCTCGACGCTGCTGAAACCGGTGTCCGCAACGACTTGGCTCAGCGCGTCCAAGCTGAAACTCCAGTACACACTCCGCAGCAGGCCACCCTTATACTCGGCGCAGAGTCCCGGCAGACCCGGGTTGAACGCCTCAACGATGAGTCCCGATCCCCTGATCATTCCAGCAATCTTCTCCAGCGCGAGCGCGGGATGCCGCAGGTGCAGCAGGAGGCTCCCGGCGAAGACAAAATCGAACTGGCCGAGATCCGCCGGAGACAAGTCGTACACGCTACGAGCCAGACGCGTTACTTTCGAGCCGCGCAACCGCTGAGCGACGGCAAACCCGGCGCCCATTTTGCGGCCAAGCTCGTCGTCAGAGAGCGATTTCCTGACTTCGGGGTGCAAGTCGAGGTCACCAAAAGTGTCGACATCGACCGCGACCACCTCTCTGGCGCCACGCGCCTCGAATTCGAAGGCCCAGAAACCATCGTAAGTGCCGACATCCAGCACGCGTTGGCCATCCAGCCTTTCCGGGATCGGGTAATGATGCAAAGCGGCGCGAAGGTCGAAAACCCCTGGCGTGACCACGCCCCCGCCAACATCGATACTGTGGTACCAGTCAATGTTTTCAATTTCTTTCCTGATCGCCGCCGAGTTCTCTGAATGGGACGAAAGCGCCTGGCGGTAGCGCGCCTTCGGATTCAGCAGCCGCCATAGCGCGCCGGATCTCAGTTTTCCGGCTGCCTGCTCAGGAATGCCCACAGCGATTTCGAGTTGTCCCAGCCGGAGCTTGCGGTAAGGCATGGATTCTAGGCGGATTCTCATAATAGCGAGCGCTTGTGACCTAAGTCATATTGCGGACCGGGGGCTCGGATTTACGCTGGCGTCAGGAGTGGAAAATTTCGATGGCGCAAATGCAGGTAAAAGCGGGCCAATCGGGCCTTTGGAAACACGGTCTTCTTATTACGTTGCTGTTCGGGTTCACTGTGATGCTGGTGGGCGGATTCTTCATGTACCGCTCGCGGGCGCCCATCCCGAAGCAGGTAGTCTCGTCCTCCGGAGCGGTTCTGTTTACCGCGCATGACATCCAGCAGGGGCAGGAACTGTTCCGCAAACGCGGTCTGATGAACTACGGTTCGGTGCTCGGGCACGGGGCTTATCTCGGGCCCGACTACACGGCCGAAGCGCTGCACTGGATGACCGAATCGCTGCAGCAGGCCAAAACGGGCGGCCGCTACAAGACGCTGACTCCGGCTGAGCAGGCTTCCGTCGATGTGGAGATTGCAGCTGAGCTGAAGCTGAATCGCTACAGCGACAGTAATGGCGTTCTTACCTTCACGGATGGTCAGACCCAGGCATTCGCTGACATTGTGAAGCGGTATGACGAAGCTTTCAAAAACGGGCTTCCGGCCCGCGCGTTACCGGCCTCGGCGTTGCTGCCCGCTGCCGAAGGTGGCGACGACCCGGTTCAGAGAGCGCAAGCGACGAAGCAGTTTGCAGCTTTCGTCACCTGGACGGCGTGGCTTTCGGCGGTAAAGCGTCCGGAAGCGAATCACTCCTACACCAACAACTGGCCT
>Ga0073934_10006406_pt1 | contig 17210 bp, 15 predicted proteins | sample LarsenN4metaG_FD_76834 | JGI IMG/M metagenome (GOLD analysis project Ga0073934, IMG submission 76834) | Hot spring sediment bacterial and archeal communities from British Columbia, Canada, to study Microbial Dark Matter (Phase II) - Larsen... ... | reverse complement strand
TGTAGGGCTTCACGACCGTACCCGTGAGATCGGCCGCGTGGCCCGGCATGCTCCCGACGACGCAGAGCGCTGCGGCGCCGAGAATCATCCTGAAACCGGTATTCATGAGTTCAGACTCCATCAACGTTGATTTATGGAGCTGGCCTCTTGCCCCGGTTGATAGGAGCTTGAATAAAACTTGAAGTTCAACCGATTTTAGATGTCGTTTTAATTGATCTTTAATAATGGAGAGAGCATGGTTAAATGTATATATAGAATGAAAGACTGACGAGTATGATGGTTAAACTTGTCGGTTAATTGAAGACATATTGCAGACCGCGATCTGTCGAGGCGGGCGCGTTAATCGGTTTTGACGGAGCTTGCGGGCGCCTTCGACGCGATCCACTGTCGGAAAAACGCGCGAGGAGCCCCGCCGCCTGTGATGCGGTAGGATGAAGCATGTCGATAGCAACGCTGCCGCCGCCGGACCCGCAGGTGCTCGCCTCCGCGAGCGAGATCGTTGCCGGTCTGGTCGCGATCCTGGGGCCCGAAGGCGTCATCACCACGGAGACGGAGCGGCGCGCCTACGAGACGGATGCGCTCACGGCCTATCGCCGCCTGCCGCTGGCGGTGATTCTGCCGCGCTCGACGGAGGAGGTGTCAGCCGCGCTCCAGTTCCTCTCGGCGCGCAATGTGAAGGTCGTTGCACGGGGCGCCGGCACGTCGCTGTCGGGTGGCGCGCTGCCGCAGGAGGATGCGGTCGTGCTCGGCCTGGCGCGGATGAACCGCGTGCTTTCCGTCGATGTCGCCAATCGCGTCGCCATTGTGGAAGCCGGCGTCACAAATCTCGCGATCACCGAGGCCGTCGCGCACCTCGGCTTCTTCTATGCGCCCGATCCGTCGAGTCAGCTCGCCTGCACCATCGGCGGAAACGTCGCCATGAATTCGGGCGGCGCCCATTGCCTCAAATATGGTGTCACCGCGAACAACGTTCTCGGCCTCAGGCTGGTGCTGATCGACGGCACGGTTGTTGACATTGGCGGCGCGCATCTCGACGCCGCTGGCTACGATTTCCTCGGACTGGTGATCGGCTCCGAGGGCCAGCTCGGCGTCGTCACCGAGGCGACGGTGCGCATTCTGCGCGCCGCCGAAGGCGCGCGTCCGGTTCTCTTCGGCTTCGCCAGGCCCGAGGACGCCGGCGCCTGCGTCGCCGCAATCGTTGCCGCCGGCATCGTTCCCGTCGCGATCGAGTACATGGACCGGCCGGCAATCGAGATCTGCGAGGATTTTGCTCACGCAGGTTATCCGCGCGATGTCGAGGCAATGCTCATCGTCGAGGTGGAGGGCGCCCCCGCCGAGATTGACGATCTTGTCGCGCGCATCGCCGCCATCGCGTCCGCCCACGCCGCGGTCGTCACCCGCGTGTCGCGGTCGGAGGCGGAGAGCGCCGCGATCTGGAAAGGCCGCAAGGCGGCATTCGGCGCCATGGGACGATTGTCCGACTACATGTGCATGGATGGTGTGATCCCGACCGGGAAGCTTCCCGAGGTTCTGGTTGAGGTCGGCCGCATCTGCGCGCGCCACGGCCTCAGGGCTGCGAACATATTTCACGCCGGCGACGGCAACCTGCACCCGTTGATCATGTTCAATGCCAACGATCCCGAGGAGCTCGCGCGGGCGGAGGAATGCGGGGCCGATATTCTGAAGCTCTGCGTCGCCGTCGGTGGCTGCCTCACCGGCGAGCACGGGGTCGGCATCGAGAAGCGCGAGCTGATGACCGCGCAATTCACGCCCGCCGATCTCGCCGCGCAGATCCGCGTGAAATCGGCCTTCGATCCGCGCTGGCTTCTCAATCCTGCTAAGGTCTTCCCGTTGGAATCGCGCCGCGAGGCGGCGTGATCATCGAAGCCTGATATCGAAGAACGCGAACGGAGCGCGGATGGAAAAGATTCGCATTGAACAGCACAGTTCGGTCGGCCTGCTGTGGATCGCCGGGTGGCTGTTCACGATAGGCTACCAGAACCTCGGATTCTGGCGGGGGGTGCTCGCCATCGTCATCTGGCCCTATTACATCGGCGCGGGGCTCGCTCCCTGATTGCCGGGGCCGTGCTCCATGACTGCGGTTCTTTCGCCCGCAACGGAGGAGGAACTGGCCGCGGCGGTTTGCGACGCGTCGGCTGCGCGCACCGCGCTTGCCGTCGCCGGCGGCGGCAGCCGGGCGGGGCTTGGCCGTCCCGTCGAGGCGGCCCGCGCTCTCTTAACGGAAAGACTGACCGGCATCACGCTCTATGAACCGGCAGAGCTGGTGCTTTCCGCCCGCGCCGGCACGCCGCTTGCTGAAGTGGAGGGTCTGCTGCGCCAGAACGGCCAGCGCCTCGCATTCGAGCCGATGGACCACCGCACCATTTACAGGTCGGCGGGCGAACCGACGATCGGCGGCGTCGCTGCTGCCAACGTCTCGGGCCCGCGTCGCATTCTTGCCGGCGCTGCGCGCGACAGCCTGATCGGGGTGCGCGCCGTCACCGGGCGCGGCGAGGTCGTCAAGTCCGGCGGGCGGGTCATGAAGAACGTCACCGGCTACGACCTCGTGCGTTTCCTCGCCGGTTCGCATGGCACGCTCGCAGTGCTGACCGAGGTCACCTTCAAGGTGCTGCCCGCGCCCGAGACCGAGGCGACGCTCGTGCTCCGGGGGCTGGATGACAAGTCCGCCGTTGCCGCGCTGACCGCCGCGCTCGGCACGCCCTTCGAGGTGAGCGGCGCTGCGCACCGGCCGGGGGAGGGTGCCGCCGCCGAGACCTGCGTTCGAATAGAGAGCTTTGCGAAGTCGGTTTCCTACCGCGCCCGCCGCCTGCGCGAAGACCTGGGTCGCTTCGGCCCCGTCGAAATCGTCGACGATGCCGCCGCTTCCCGTGCGATCTGGGCGAGCGTCCGAGACGCCGAGGCGCTTGCCGCGCCGCCGGAGGCGCCCGTCTGGCGCGTCTCTGTCAGGCCGACCGACGGACCTGCGGTTGCCCACGCAATCGGCCGTGCGTTTGACTGTCGCATTCTCTACGACTGGGGCGGCGGTCTGGTCTGGATCGCGGGCGGTGAGGGGGATGACGCGGGTGCCGGTATCGTTCGCGCCGCGGTGAAGGCCGTCGGCGGCCACGCGACACTCATCCGCGCGCCCGATGCGGTTCGCCGCCGTGTTCCGGTCTTCGAGCCGCAGCCCGAGCCGCTGATGGCGCTGACGCGCCGGCTCAAGCATGCCTTCGATCCTGCCGGGATCCTCAATCCCGGCCGCATGTACGGAGACATGTGAGGTGGAAACCCGCTTCAGCCTCGCCCAGCTCGCGGATCCGGCCACGCGGGAATCGGAGAAGATCATTCGCTCCTGCGTGCATTGCGGCTTCTGCACCGCCACGTGCCCGACCTATTTGCTGCTCGGCGACGAGCTCGACAGCCCGCGCGGCCGCATCTACCTCATCAAGGAGATGCTGGAGAACGGCAGGCCGGCGACGAAGGAAGTCGTCACCCACATCGACCGCTGCCTTTCGTGCCTCGCGTGCATGACAACCTGCCCCTCCGGCGTGCACTACATGCACCTGGTCGATCACGCGAGGGCCCATATCGAGCGCACCTATCGGCGTCCGCTCCCCGATCGACTCGCCCGCTGGCTGTTGGCGAAATCCTTGCCTTACCGCGCGCGCTTCCGTGTCGCGCTAGGCCTCGGCCGTCTCGCGCGGCCGCTGCTGCCTTTGCTCCGCTCGATCCCCGGCCTCGCGCGCCCCGCCGCCATGCTCGAGCTTCTTCCGGCACGCCGCGATTCCGCGCGCGCAAGTCCTCATCCGGATGGACAACCGGCCAGGCGCCGCGGTCGCATCGCCATTCTCGGGGGTTGCATCCAGCCGGAGATTCGCCCCGGGATCGACGCCGCCGCGCGCCGGCTGCTCGCACGCCTCGGCTTCGAGGTCGTGCACGTCGAGGGTGAGGCTTGCTGCGGTTCGCTCGTGCATCACATGGGCCGCGACCGCGAGGCGCACGCGATGGCGCGGCACAACGTCGACGTGTGGACCCGCGAGATCGAAACACGGGGTCTCGACGCTATCGTAATCACGGCGTCCGGCTGCGGCACCACCGTCAAGGACTACGGCTTCATCTTCCGCGACGATCCTGTCTATGCAGCGAATGCAGCGCGCATCTCGGCCCTGACGAAAGACATCGCGGAGTTTCTCGAACCGCTCGAGCTCCCGACGCCGGTCTCCCGCCCACCGCTCGCCGTCGCTTACCACGCCGCCTGCTCGCTCCAGCACGGCCAGCAGATAAGGACCGCACCGAAGGCCTTGCTCGCCCGCGCCGGCTTTGAGGTCCGCGACATTGCCGAGGCGCACATCTGCTGCGGCTCGGCCGGCACCTACAACATCCTTCAGCCGCAACTCGCGCGCCGGCTGCGAGACCGGAAAGTTGCGGCCCTCGAAGCGGTTCGTCCGGACGTCGTAGCGACCGGAAATATCGGCTGCATGGCGCAGATCGCCGCCGGGACGGATATTCCCGTCCTGCACACCGTCGAGCTTCTCGATTGGGCCTGGGGCGGGCCCCGGCCGGCCGTGTTGCCCGATTGACCCTTCAGTTCGCGGCCTGCCCATGCCATAAGCACCGCGGCCGGAAGCCGGCCGTGGGAGGCATGGAGAAACGGTTGTGAGTGACGTACTTGCGCAGGATCGAACCGGGGGTATCGAGGTGCGTGGCCAGTTGGGACCGCGTTTCGAGGAGATACTGACGCCCGCTGCGATCGCCTTCCTGGCCGGCCTGCATCGCAAGTTCGACGCCACGCGCTTGCGCCTGCTCGCGCGCCGCGAGGAGCGGCAGGCGCGCTTCGACGCTGGCGAGCTGCCTGACTTCCTGCCCGGGACGAAATCGGTCCGCGAGGCCGACTGGACCGTCGCGCCGATCCCCGCCGATCTTCTCGACCGCCGCGTCGAGATTACCGGCCCGACCGACCGCAAGATGGTCATCAATGCGCTCAACTCGGGCGCCCGGGTCTTCATGGCCGACTTCGAGGACGCCAACACACCCACCTGGTCGAACCTGATCGAGGGCCAGATCAATCTCTGCGATCGCTGGCGCGGCCAGCTTGCCTTCACCGATCCGGCGAGCGGCAAGGACTACAGGCTCGGTCCGAAGCCCGCCGTGCTCATGGTGCGTCCGCGCGGCTGGCACCTGCCGGAAGAGCACGTGCGCGTGGATGGAGAACCCATGTCCGGCGCCCTGTTCGATTTCGGCCTCTACATCTTTCACAACGCGCAGGTGACGCGCGAACACGGCACCGGCCCGTACTTCTACCTGCCGAAGATGGAGAGCCACCTCGAGGCGCGCCTGTGGAACGATGTCTTCCTTCACGCCGAACAGGCGCTCGATCTCCCTGTCGGCACGATCAAGGCGACTGTACTTATCGAAACACTCCCCGCCGCATTCGAGATGGACGAGATTATCTACGAGCTGCGCGAGCACATGGCCGGTCTCAACTGCGGCCGCTGGGATTACATCTTCTCCTTCATCAAGACGCTCAGGAACAACCCGGCCTTCCTTCTGCCGGATCGCGGCCAGGTTGTGATGGGCAAGGCGTTCCTTAAGGCCTACTCCGAACTCCTGATCCGCACCTGCCATCGCCGCGGCGCCTTCGCGATGGGTGGCATGGCCGCGCAGATTCCGGCGCGCAACAATCCGGCCGTGAACGAGGCCGCCTTCGCCAAGGTCCGCGCCGACAAGGAGCGCGAGGCGGCGGCCGGCCATGACGGCACCTGGGTCGCGCATCCGGACCTCGTGCCGGTCGCAATGGAAGTGTTCGATCGCCTGATGCCAAGTCCGAACCAGCTTGACCGGAAGCGGCTCGATGTCAACGTGGGCCAGAAGGAGCTGCTCGAGGTGCACCAGGGCACGCGCACCGAGGCGGGGCTTCGCGAGAACATCCGCGTCGGCGTGCAATACATCGAGGCGTGGTTGCGCGGGCGCGGTGCTGTGCCGCTTTACAATCTGATGGAAGACGCCGCCACTGCCGAGATCAGCCGCGCGCAGATATGGCAGCAGCTCCATTTCGGCGCCTCGCTCGACGACGGGCAGAAGGTCACCGTCGCAATGTTCGAGAAATGCCTGGGTGAGGAAATGGAGCGCGTGAAGGGCGAGATCGGCGAGAAGAACTACGCCGCCGGCCGCTTCCCCGAGGCAATCGACCTCTTCCGGAAGATGTCGACCGCTTCGGCCTTCGAGCCGTTCCTGACGCTGCCCGCCTACCGCTTGCTTGTCTGAGTCTAAGGCTCGATGGAGGTCGGAGCGCGGCCGCGCAGCGGCAGCTCCTTCATGGCAGCGAACCAGGCGATCGTTAACGCGAACGCGATCAGGGTCGCGACGAAGACGCCGCGAAACGCCGGCGCGAGCTCGAGGGGATCGGCGTGCGCGGCATGAATGCCGCTGCCTCCGCCGAGGCTGAGGAATATCGCTCCGAATCCCGCGATGAGGATTGCCCCGCCGAGCGAGCGCACGAAGTTGAGCGCGCCCGTCGCGGTCCCGAGTTGCTGCATCGGCACGGCGTTCTGCAGCGTCACCGTAGCGAACGGATAAATCTGCCCAATTCCGGTGCCGATCAGGAACAGTAGCGCCTCCACCCAGAAAAGGCTGAGCTGCACGGGCCAAATGACCAGGATCGATGTCAGCGGGATCGTGATCGACATCCCTGCCACGATGGGCCGCTTGTAGCGGTCCACCCGCAGCATGATGAACCCGGCGATGTTCGCGCCGACCACGGTGCCGAGCATCAGTGCGATCAGCGCCGCGCCGGATTGACTGGCGCTGATCCGCGTGACGCTCTCGAAGAAAACCGGCATGTAGATCGCCAGCGCAAGCAGCGTGCCGATCCCGAAGAACGAGCCCGCCAGCACATTGCGCACCACGGGGTTGCCGAGAAGGTCGAGCGGGAAGAACGGTTCCGCAGCGCGGGCGAGTCGCCATGCGAAGAATATCCACAGCACGATCGATGCCGCGGCCAGACCCAGCACTTGCGGCGAAAGCCATGGATAGCGTTCGCCGCCCAGCGTGAGCGCCGCAAGCAGCGCCACCGTTGCCGCCACCGTCAGGAGGGCGCCGGGCACGTCGATCCGGTGCGGGCGATCGTGGCGGGGCAGCCGCTTCAGCACGCGGTTCGTCAACAGGAATCCGGCCAGGCCGATGGGCAGGTTTATCCAGAAGATCGCCGACCAGTGCAGCGCCTCGGAGAGGAAGCCGCCGAGCAGCGGTCCCAGAATGCTCGCCGACATGAACACGGTGGCGAAATACGCCTGGTAGCGCCCGCGCTCGCGCGGTGGAATCACATCGCCGATGATGGTCTGTGCCAGAGAAATCAGCCCGCCGCCGCCGAGGCCCTGGATCGCGCGCGCGACGATGAGCACCAGAAGCGTCGGCGCCAGCGCGCAAAGAACGGAGCCGAACAGGAATACCGAGATCGCAAGCAGCAGCATCGCCCGCCGCCCGAATATATCGCTGAGCTTGCCGTAGAGTGGCGTGACCGCCGTCGAGGTAAGGAGATAGGCCGTCATCACCCACGAGAGCTGGTCGAGATTGAGAAGCTCGCGTCCGATGGTCGGAAGCGCCGGCGCGACGATCGTCTGGTCGAGCGCCGCCAGAAACATCGCCACCATCGTACCGGCAACAATGGTGCGAACAGCCGCCGGATCGAGCTGCGGCTCGGTCGCCGGCGCAATGACAGTCTGGTCCATGACTAATCCGCGGAATTGTCCAGCTCCGGCCGGTGAGGGTGGGCCGGTCTTCCGCTCTTTCCGGGCTGCCCAGGATTTGCGGGGAGCGAATATAGCGTTCCGCACGGCTCGCGCCAGCGGGCCGCACGGCGGTTGTCGCTCTAGAGAACGATGACCTTCGCGCCGATCCGGACGCGATTGTAGAGATCGATCACGTCCGCATTGACGAGACGAATGCAGCCCGACGACACGTTGGAACCGATCGTCCACGGCTCGTTCGTGCCGTGAATGCGGAACAGCGTATCGCGCGGGCCGTCATGCAGATAGAGCGCGCGTGCCCCCAACGGATTGTTGATGCCGCCCGGCATATAGGCCGGGATGATCCGCCCCCGCCGTCGCTCGCGCGCGATCATTTCCTTGGGCGGCGTCCAGCCCGGCCATTCGGCCTTGCGCGCGACATGCACCACGCCACGCCAGCCGAAGCCCTCGCGACCGACGCCGACGCCATAGCGGATCGCCCTGTTTTCGTCGAGGACGAAGAACAGGAACTTGCTGCGCGTATCGATGATGATGGTGCCCGGCCGCTCGTTGGTGCGGAACTGCACGGTCTGCCGCCGGTATTGCCACGGCGGCCCCGCGTCCGGACGAGAATAGGTCGCATCCGGCTGCGAGAACTGCCGGAAAAAGTCCTCGAGTATGTTCGCTTCCGCCGGAACGGCCCCGAACATGCCGGTGAAAAGCATCGCCGCGGCTGCGGCGGCGGCCCTGGCTGATGCAATCTGACGCACGACAGGAAATCCTTGAGATTCTGCGGACTGCATCGACGATAGGAAAAAGGCCGGAATGCCTCAACCGCCCGTCGCTTCACGGAATTGTGAACCGGTGGGCGGGGTTAATCGTTTTCCCCTTGTCCGCCCCGAAAGACGGTCAGCGCAGGCGCTTCTTCACGTCTGCCAGCACGGCAGGGAGCAGCGGCCGGACCTCGTCAGGAGTCATGCCCGCCCGGATTCTGGGATCGTACAGCATGTTGAGAATCGTCTGGTCGAACCGCGTAAATCGTGCGATTCGCGAATGGTCGTTGAAGACGCTTTCCCCGAGGCCCGCATTGTCGTTGGCCGGGCCAAGCCCCTGAAGCGTTTCCTCGATCAGGCAGCAGCGGAACAGTGTCTCGCCGAGGTCGGATACCGCCACGGCGTCCGTGCGTTCGATCGCCGTTCCGGGACCCGTGATGATGCGCGCCATGCACTGGCCGGCACCGGGCGAGTTGTTCGCCCCGATAAGCGACCGTGCGAGCGTGCGGTATTCGGCATCGTCGACGATATGGATGAAGAAGTTGGCCGCCTTGCGGTCTTGCACCCGGCGGATGTCGAGCCCCGAAATGCGCGTCCGGAGGCTGTCGACGAAAGCGGCGGCGGCCGCCCGTCGGTCGATACGCGACCGGTTGTCGATATGGACGCGCACCGGCTTGACGTATTTCTTCACCCGGTTGGCCGCTGGCGTGCTGGCGTGATATTCCACGCCGAACACGGTTTTCATGAATCCGTTGAGCACCGCCACGTCGGAATCCTGCTGCGCCGCGGCGGGCGCGACCAGTGGCAGGATCGCAATCGCTGCCGCAACGAGAAGGCGCGCCAATCCATGAAAGCCGGCTTGACCGCCGGGCCGGACGGCAAGATGCGCTGCTGGTGGCATGGCGGTATCCCCGAGTATCGAGCGTATCATGACCACGAATGGGGCCGGCCTGTCATCGACGACAACCGCCTGTTCGAGAAGATTTGTCTGGAAGGCTTCCAGTCCGGGCTTTCCTGGCTGACCATCCTGCGCAAGCGGGAGAATTTCCGCCGCAGCTTTGCGAATTTCGACATCGACAAGGTTGCGCGGTTTGGCGAGCGCCAGGTCGCACGGCTCCTCGCCGACCCGGGCATCGTCCGCCATCGCGGCAAGATCGAGTCCGCCATCGGAAACGCGAAACGCGCGCGGGAGCTGCGCGAGGAAGCCGGCTCGCTCGCCGCCTATATCTGGCGCTTCGAGCCGGATGCGGCCGATCGGCCGAAAAGCATCACCCGCAGGACACTGATTGGGTTGTCGACCTCGCCGGCCTCGGTCGCGCTTTCGAAGGACCTCCGGAAGCGCGGCTGGAGCTTCGTCGGCCCGACCACGATCTACGCCTTCATGCAGGCCGTCGGCCTCGTCAACGACCACCTCGAGGGCTGCTTCTGCCGCGCGGAAGTCGAACGCGAGCGAAAGACACTCGAGCGGCCGAAATAACTAGACCGCTCCGCGCACCCGCGCCGCGACCGTCTCCATGGCACGCCGCTGCCGCTCGCTCAATTCCGCGCCGCGGCTCGCCACCAGGTACGCCTGGGATCTCAGGATGATCCCGTCCGCAAGCACCTTGAGCCCGTTTGCCCTGAGCGTCGCGCCCGTAGATGTGATGTCCACGATCAGGTCGGCTGCCCCCGCGGCGGGGGCGCCTTCCGTCGCTCCGAGGCTCTCGACGATCCGGTAGTCCGCAATTCCATGCCCTGCGAAGAAGCGCCGGGTGATGTTGACGTACTTGGTTGCCACCGTCAGCCGCCGCCCGTGCCGCGGCCGGAAGTCGGCGGCGACGTCGTCGAGATCCTCCATCGTCTCCACATCGAGCCACGGCTCCGGCACCGCAACGACCACCGAACACTTGCCGAAACCGAGCGCTGCGACGAATTCCACCCGCCGGTCGAAATCCGGAACGGTCTCCTCGACCTGATCGCGGCCGGTGATGCCGAGATGCACCGCGCCCGCGCCGACCTCGCGCGCGATTTCCGGCGCGGCGAGGTAGGCGATCTCCACATCGGGCACGTCCGCGATCCGTCCGCGATAGCTGCGCGTGCCGCCGGCTGGAACGATCGCGAGTCCCGCGCGCGCGAACAGCGACTGCGTGTCCGCCTGCAAACGCCCTTTCGAAGGGATGGCGAGGATGAGCGGCGCACTCATGCTTGCGGCACCCGGTCGAGCCAGATCGCGAAGCCGACGGCAGGTACCGACTCGCCTTCGCCGCCGCGCGATCGCGCGATCAGCCCCATCATACGATCGTAGCGCCCGCCGCCGATCAGCGGTTCGGTGCCCCGCGCGGCGTGAAACTCGAACACGAAGCCCGTGTAGTAGTCGAGCCGCCGGCCGAAATCGGCGGCAAACATCAGCCGGTCCACATCGATGCCATGCGTTGCGAAAGCCTCCACGCGCTTCTCGAACCGCCCGATGGCGGTTGCTATGTCGAGTTTCTCGCTCCGCGCCAGCGCCCGCAGCTCGTCGGCTGCTTTCGCGGGCGTCCCCGCGATGTCGAGAAACGCGGCGAGCGCTGTGGCCGCCCGCGCGCCGATGCCCCCTGCGATGACCTGCTTCTCGACGTAGCGCTCTGCGATCTCGTCCGGGAGACGCCCCCCGACCGTCCCCAGCCCCGTCGCTGCGAACAGCTCCGCGACGCGCCGCCGCACCCTGGCCTTCGAGGCCGGTTCGGCGGGCGGGGAGGGTGCCTGCCGGTCGCCGTTTGCCCGTTTGATGAGAGCTTTCAGCCGCTTCGTGTCGCCAAAGGTACGCTCCAGCCGCCGCTGCCACGGTGCGTTCAGGCTGAGCGCGTCGAGGGCTGCGGCGAAGAGCGCCGAGTCGCCGACACGCACCCGCGGCCTGCTTACACCCAGAAGTGCGGCGGCTTCGAACGCAAGTTTGAGGACGTCCGCGTCCGCCGCCGTTCGGTCCGTGCGCCCGAGCGATTCAATGCCCGCCTGATGAAACTCGCTTGGCCCCGCGGCGCGGATGCGGAACACCGGTCCGAGATAGGCATAATCGGCCCGCCGCTTGGCCGGCCCCGCCGCCAGATGGTGCAGGCAAACAGGTATCGTATAGTCGGGCCGCAGCGCCAGTTCGACGCCGTCCGCACCGCTGGTGAGAAGGAGCCGCCGCCGCAGATCTTCGCCCAGAAGCTCCACGAACACGCTTGCCGGATGCACGATCGGCGGCTCAACGAAGGTGTACCCCGCCTCCGCGAGCAGTTCCCGCAGCGATGCGTAACCGGGAGTCATTTCCTCCCCCGTTTACGGGGGAGGGGGACCACGCGAAGCGTGGTGGAGGGGGCAGCAACACGCACCGGGTTCACCCCCGCCTCAGCATGCGCTTCACTTCCGCGACGAGATCGGCCTCGGCCACTTCGCGTTGTCCCGCGCGCTGCTCGCGCCACTCGACATTATCGGAAATCTCCGCCGAGAGCTTCTTGCCGAGAGCCAGGTCTTTCACCTGCACCACACCGCGCTTCCGCTCGTCCTCGCCCTGGATGATCGCGAGCGGCGCATTGCGCCGGTCGGCATATTTCATCTGCGCGCCGAGCCGCCCGCCGCCGAGATAAAGCTCCGCCGCGATCCCCGCATTGCGGAGCGCCGCGACCATGCGCTGATATTCGCCGATCCGCTCCGGCTCCATGACGGTCACGACCACCGGCCCGCTCGCCGCCGCATCCCCGAGCTTGCCGAGCGCCATCAGCGCCGCCTGAAGCCGCGACACACCGATGGAGAACCCCGTCGCCGGCACGTCTTCCTTCATGAAGCGGCCGACCAGCCGGTCATACCGCCCGCCGCCACCGACCGAGCCGAACACGACCTTCTGTCCCCTCTCGTTCGGAACCTCCGCCAGCAGCTCCGCCTCGAACACCGCGCCGGTGTAGTACTCGAGGCCTCGGACGACCGACGCATCGGTCAACACTTGATCAGCGTAACCCGCGGTCCTGACAGCTACCGAAATTCTGTCTAGCTCGTCACGGCCCCACTGGCCAACCGAAGATCTGGCTAAGGCAATATCGATTGCAGCAATTCGATCATCCTCGTCCGCGTCGCGGTCGACAACATTCAAGACCGTCTCGATGCCAGCGCTGCTCAGCCCCGCCCCCTTCGTGAAATCCCCGCTCTCGTCCTTCCGCCCCGGCCCAAGCAATTGCCGCACGCCCTCGATGCCGAGCCGGTCGAGCTTGTCGATCGCCCGCAGCACGGCCAGCTTCTGCCGCTCGTCGCTGACGCCGATCGCCTCCATCACGCCATCGAGTACCTTCCGCGAATTGACCTTGATGACATATTGCCCGCGCGGAATGCCCAACGCCTCCAGCGTATCCGCCGCCATCATGCACATCTCGGCGTCCGCCGCGGGCGATGCCGCGCCGACCGTATCCGCGTCGAACTGCATGAACTGCCGGAAGCGTCCCGGCCCCGGCTTCTCGTTGCGGAACACCCAGCCCGCGCGATAGCTGCGATAGGGCTTCGGCAGCCGCTCCCAGTTCTCCGCGACATAGCGGGCGAGGGGAGCGGTGAGGTCGTAGCGGAGCGACAGCCACTGCTCATCGTCGTCCTGGAATGAGAACACGCCCTCGTTCGGCCGGTCTTGATCCGGGAGGAACTTGCCGAGTGCGTCGGTGTACTCGATGAGCGGCGTTTCCACCGGCTCGAAGCCGTACCGCTCATACACCTGCCTGATGGTCGCGAGCATCCGCTCCGTCGCGCGGATTTCCGCCGCGCTCCGGTCGTTCAGTCCGCGCGGCAGCCGCGCCTTCAGTTTATCGCCCTTGCTCGCCATCGATCGTGTTGTGCGTTGATCCAGCAGTACGGGCGCGAGGGGAACACGCCCGCCGGCCCATTTATTTCAGCGGGTGCCGGAGGCGCTGCTCTCCTATCCCATCGGCCCCGCGCCAGCAAGGAAACCCCTTCGAAAACGGACGGGCCGCCCGAAGGCGGCCCGTCGAAACAACGGCATGTGGCCGCCTTATTTCCTGCCCTCCCGCTCGTCGATCGAATGCGGTCCCGGCCCTTCGGAGAATACGAAGAGGAAGCCGCCGGCGATCGCCAGGTTCTTCATGAAATGCGCGAGCTGGTTCGCGTCGGCCCAGTTGTTGTGATAGAGCAGCGCCGTCACGATCGTGAACAGGAAGAACAGGCCCGCGACAATCCGGGTCTGCCACCCGATCGCAATCAGCACCGCGCCCACGACCTCGAAAATGCCGGCCGGCCAAACCAGCCAGCTCGGCAGGCCGCCCGACGCGACATATTCCCCCTGCGCTTCCGGGTTCATCAGCTTCAGCACGCCGAAAATCAGAAAGATGATGCCCAGCAGAATGCGCCCGATGACCAACACCGGGCCACGAATGGCCTGAACGTCCATGCCCAAGGTCCCCCTGTCTGACTTTTTTTGGTCGCCCTTCCGATCTCCGGACGAAGGGCGCAACCGGGATTCTGTCTGATTCCCCCGCGGCCAAGAAGCTGCAACCGGGGATAACTCGGAATTGAGATTAACGTCCGCAATCGGCGGAAACGCGCGATTCCGGCGCTCTATTGGCCGCGCTCGTCCACCGAAAACCGCCCTGGCCCGGCCACGAAGAGGGCCAGGCATCCCCCGCTGATCGCAATGTCCTTGGCGAAGTGGATCGCCTCGCCCTGCGTGGCGAATTGCGTGTGAAACAGGAACGCGGTGGACAGCGCGAAGCCCGCGAAGAGCACCGAGGCTGTCCGTGTGAACCAGCCGAGCAGCAGCAGCAGCCCGCCGCCGACCTGGAGGATCACCGTCGGCCACAGAAGGATGCCCGGCACCCCGAAAGCTTCCATGTAGCCGAGCGTGCCGTCGATGTTCCGCAGGATCACCGAGCCGTCCCAGACGAACAGTCCGGCGATGAAGAGCCGCGCGAAGAGCAGGGCGAAGTCGTTCAGCATCGGACCCGGTCGAATCCCTTTGCGGTCCGGAACGATAGCCGATCGGGAATTCGCCGCCTAATCGCACCGCCGCGGGCGCCCGAGAATTGCGCGGGGCGCGCCGCTTGCTCATCCTGCCTCGCCCGGCTGAGTCGCGCCGAGAACCAGGGGACGCTCATGTTCGCCTCTTTCTTTCCGAATCCCAGGCTGTTCTTTCCCTCTGCGGTCCTGTGGACTGTCGTCTGCATGATCGTCTGGTACGCCTTCGCGCGCGACCTCGGACCGAGTCTCAGCCTCGGCTGGATCCTCGGGGTCGACTACCCGCTGCCGCTTCCCGGCGATGCGGCCGAGGCCGCCACCGGCCCGCATGCGGCGGCGATGAACCTCGCCATCGACCTCTGGCTCTATCAATACATGATCGTCGCGGGGGCGGTCTTTGCGGTCGTGTGGGCGCGAATCGCGCCGCATCCATGGTTCCGCTGGTCGGTGGTTGCCTCCGCAATCATCCTTTTCGTCGTGTGGTTCCAGGTCCAGCTCGACGTGATGATCAACAACTGGTTCGGCACCTTCTACGACACCATCCAGCAGGCGCTTGCCGCGCCCAACAGCGTCACCATCGACAACTATTTCGCCCAGCTCGTGACCTTCCTCGTAATCGCGATGATCTACATCTTCGTCGCGGTCTGCAATGCGTTCCTCGTGAGCCACTATATCTTCCGCTGGCGCACGGCGATGAACGACTACTATGTCGCCAACTGGAACCGCCTGCGCCACATCGAGGGGGCCGCCCAGCGCATCCAGGAAGATACGATGCGCTTCGCCTCCGTCATGCAGAGCCTCGGCGTGAGCCTCGTCGACTCGGTCATGACGCTGGTCGCCTTCCTGCCGATCCTCTGGGGCCTGTCGGTATTCGTGAAGCAATTGCCGTTCTTCGGCGAGGTGCCGCAGGCGCTGGTGATCGTCGCCGTCACCTGGTCGGTGTTCGGGACTGGCCTGCTCGCCCTTGCGGGCATCCGCCTGCCGGGCCTTGAGTTTCGCAACCAGCGCGTCGAGGCCGCCTACCGGAAGGAACTGGTGCTCGGTGAGGATTACGCCGAGCGCGCGCAGCCGGCGACGCTCGCGGAGTTGTTCGATAACGTCCGGAAGAACTATTTCCGCATCTATCTGAACTATTTGTACTTCAACGTCGCCCGCTACGGCTACCTCCAGGCCGGCGCGCTTGTGCCCTATGTTGCGCTTGCACCGACCGTCGTTGCCGCCGGCTTCACGCTAGGCGCCATGCAGCAGATCCTGCGCGCCTTCACCCGCGTGGAGTCGTCGTTCCAGTACCTCGTCAATTCATGGACGACCATCATCGAGCTGATCTCTATATACAAGCGCCTGAAGGCCTTTGAGGCGACTCTCCGCGAAGCCCCGCTCGACAGGATCGAGCAGGAGCCGGTTTCCCGGACGGGCTGATGGCGGAAAAAGGAAAGGCCGCCTGCAGGCGGCCTTTCCCGTTCTTCTCCTGTGCGGTGGATCAGAAGTCCATGCCGCCCATGCCGCCGCCGCCCGGCATCGGCGCTGGCGTCTCTTTCTTCGGACGCTCGGCGACCATCGCCTCGGTGGTGACGAGCAGGCCCGCGACCGAAGCCGCATCCTGAAGCGCGGTGCGCACCACCTTGGTCGGGTCGATGATGCCGGCCGCCACGAGGTCGGTATAGACCTCGTTCTGGGCGTCGAAGCCGAAGTTGTCGTTCTTGTTCTCCGACACCTTGCCGACCACGATCGATCCCTCGACGCCGGCGTTCTCGGCGATCTGCCGGATCGGGGCCTCCAGCGCGCGCAGCACGATGTTGATGCCCGCCTTCACGTCCTCATTGTCGGAGGTGAGCTTCTCCACCGCCTTCTTGGCCCGGAGCAGGGCGGCCCCGCCGCCCGGCACGATGCCTTCCTCGACGGCCGCGCGCGTGGCGTTCAGCGCGTCGTCCACGCGGTCCTTCTTCTCCTTCACCTCGACCTCGGTCGCGCCGCCGACGCGGATCACCGCGACGCCGCCCGCGAGCTTTGCGAGACGCTCCTGGAGCTTCTCCTTGTCGTAGTCCGACGTGGTCTCCTCGATCTGCTGCTTGATCTGGTTGACCCGCCCTTCGATCTCCTTCTTCTTGCCGGCGCCGTCCACGATCGTCGTGTTCTCCTTCGCGATCGTGACTTTCTTCGCCCGGCCGAGCATGTTGAGCGTCACGTTCTCCAGCTTGATGCCGAGATCCTCGGAGATCACCTGGCCGCCTGTCAGCACGGCGATGTCTTCCAGCATCGCCTTCCGGCGATCGCCGAAGCCCGGCGCCTTCACCGCCGCGACCTTCAGGCCGCCGCGCAGCTTGTTGACGACCAGCGTCGCCAGCGCCTCGCCCTCGACGTCCTCCGCCACGATCAGCAGCGGCTTGCCCGATTGCACCACCGCCTCAAGCACCGGCAGCATCGCCTGGAGGTTGGAGAGCTTCTTCTCATGCAGGAGGATGTAGGGGTCCTCCAGCTCGGTCATCATCTTCTCGGCATTGGTGATGAAGTAGGGCGAGAGATAGCCGCGGTCGAACTGCATGCCCTCGACTACCTCCAGCTCGGTCTCGGCGGTCTTCGCCTCCTCGACCGTGATAACGCCCTCGTTGCCGACCTTCTGCATGGCCTGGGCGATCATGTCGCCGATCTCACGCTGGCCGTTGGCCGAGATCGTACCGACCTGCGCGACCTCTTCGGAGGTCTTGATCTTCTTCGAGCGCTTCTGGAGGTCCTTGACCACTTCGCTGACGGCCAGGTCGATGCCGCG
>Ga0073934_10006405_pt1 | contig 17218 bp, 16 predicted proteins | sample LarsenN4metaG_FD_76834 | JGI IMG/M metagenome (GOLD analysis project Ga0073934, IMG submission 76834) | Hot spring sediment bacterial and archeal communities from British Columbia, Canada, to study Microbial Dark Matter (Phase II) - Larsen... ... | reverse complement strand
CCCGCTTCCCCTTCCTCAAGACGATCGACGAGTACGACTTCACCTTCCAGACGGGCCTGCGGCTGTCGCTGCTCGGCAGCGCGCTCAGCCCTGAGTTCGTGACGCAGGGACACGGACTGATTTTTGGCGGGCCGCCCGATCCAGCGACATAATGCTCCACCTCGCTATGTGTGTGATTTCTCGAAGGTCAGCTGATTCGCACTCCCTGTTCGCGGAAGCGCCCGTCCGCGCTTGACCCGCCTCGACCGCCCGCTGGACCGAGCCGCGGTCGAGATCTTCTCGGTGAATTACCCACGGCGCGTGCATGACGGGCTGCGTGGCGGGCAAGAGCTGCCGCTCGATCATCCGCCGCACCGTCATCGTGCTCACTCCGAGCGCGCCCGCGGCCTCGGCAAGCGTCAGCGTGGACCGCGCGGCCTGGGGATCGAAGGGGGGAATCTGATGCGAGTGGCGCGCACTAGCGACCCGGCTCTGCGTCCAGGTATTTCCCGCGCCAGTGCGGTACCCCAGCCGATTCAACACCCGCGCGATCTGTCCGTCCGGTAGGACGCGGGCGAGATCGCGCACGACGTCCACCAGCAGCCGCTCCGTGCTCCGCCGATGCTGTCCGGTGCGGTTTCGCGCAATGACGAGCCGGGTATGCTTGCCACCGGCCCAATGGATCAGCAGCTCGATCTGAGGCGATGGCTCGGTTCGCGTCGTCGCGCTGATCCCCTCGATCAGCAGGCGGACCAGGCGCTTCTTCATCCGCATGTCCGTCGCCGGATTGCTCCACAGCCGGGGAAAGTCCTCCGCCAGCTGAAGCAGCGTGGCCCGGTCGGGCGGGGTGTGGCGCTCGGCCGTCGCCGTGAGCGTCACCAGCCGCTCTTCCAGCTCCTGCACGCGGGCTAGCGCGCCATTCCACCGAGCTTCCAGGGTCGCAGCGACCAGCCGATTCTCGGGCTCGACGGCGTCGTACTGTCGCCGCGCCCGCTCCGCTTCGTAGCGCGCCTCACGCAGCTCCAGCCCCACCGCCCGCTGGGTCGCGGTGGTCTGCTACACGGCGGCGGCCGCCGTCGCCAGCGCCGCCTCGATAGCTCCCGGCGTGAGCACCCGCAGGACCTCTCGTTCGATGGCCTCGTCGACCCGGAGCCCCCCAAAGGAGATGCACCACTTCGCGCCATGGTTGAGCGCCGCGCCTCGGCAGCTATAGCGGGGGACCACGCCCCGGGGCCCGGAGTAGCTCACGTGCAACCGCCGACCACAGTGCGCGCATCTCAGCAAGCCGGCCAGCAAGCTCGGCCCTCGCCGCACCGCCCCTCGCACCATCAACCCCTTCATCTGTGCGTTGTGCGCGATCAGCGCCTGATTCCGCTCGTAGACTTCCCAGGGAATATAGGGCTCGTGGTGATCGCGTAGCAACACGAGCCACTCCGCGCGGGCGCGTGGGTGGCTCCGCGTCGTGCGCGGCTGGCCGTCGATCACCGTCGTCCGGGAGCCCGTACGGCCGAAGGCGTAGGCGCCCGCGTAGATCGGGTTGATGAGGATGGCTCGGACCGTGTTGTACACGGGCAGCCGCCAGCCCAGGTGCTCGCCCCACGGAGTTTCCCGCTCGATGGCCGGGAGCCGGACCTGCTCCTGCCGAAACCACAGCAGGGTCTGGCGCACGCTCCCCAGCTCCGCGAACTTGGCGAACACCAGGACAATGGCTTCCTGGACGCGGTGATCGGGGTGCTTCTCGGTCCGGCCATCGCGGGTCTGTACGTACCCGACGGGCAGACCAAGGATCAGGGCTCCGCGCCGGGCCTTGGCCAGGAGTCCCTCGTGGGCCCGCTGGCGAATCCAGCCCAGCTCAGCCTCACTCATCGTGCCCTTGAGCCCCAGGAGCACCCGGTCATTGAGCTGACGGGGGTCGTAGACCCCCTCGGCGTCGACGATGAGGGTGTTCATCAGCGCGCAGAGGTCCAAGAGTTGGTACCAGTCGCGGTTGTTGCGCGCCAGCCGGGAGACCTCGAGCCCGAACACCGCCCCGACCTGGCCGAGGCTGACCTCGGCCACGAGGCGTTGGAAGCCCTGGCGGCCCACCGCGGTCGCCCCGGACTTGCCCAGATCATCATCGATCACGACGACCTGACCCCAGCCCAGCTGGCGAGCGTGCCCCTCGAGGTCATACTGGCGGCGCCGACTCTCGTGGTGATGCCGGACCTGATCGATGGTGGACTGGCGGACGTAGACGAAGGCCGGGCGGGTGAGGTGCTCGGGCCGGATCTTCTCGCTACTCATCGCGCCCGCCCTCCGGCTCTTCGCTGGCGCGGGCGGCTGCCTCGCGGAGGAGCGCGCCGAGCAACGGGCCGGCGCGCTCGCGGATCGGCACCGGAAGATCCTGCCACCGCATCGTGTCCGTCCAGTCCAGGGCGAGGTGCTGCTCGGGTCGGCGGCGTCGGGCCATGGCGTCGAGCCTCCTCGGGAGAAGTGGTCTCGACGCCGATTGTGGCGGGTGCCTGGCTGCTCGCCCATGCCTGGAGTAGCTCGGTGATCGCGGCCAGCGCGGCGACGGCGACTTCGGGGTCGGCGACCAGCTCGAAGCGAGCGCACTGCTCGCGGGACGTCATCCACTCGGGAACAAGCGCCCACGTGCCATCGGCGAGCTGACACTTGAAGGCTCCACCCTGTGGATCGACGCGCTGCCAGCCCTTCGCCGTCAGTGCTTGGCCGACGAGGGGGTGCCACGGGTATCGAACGATGACCGTTCGTGGAAACCGCGCAGTATGTGACTGTTCCGCCGGGCACCGGCAAGACCCATCTCGTCGTGGCCATCGCCTACCGCGCCATCCAGAACGGCTTCGACGCGCTGTTCACCACGGCGGCGGAACTCATCGATCACCTCTCCGGCGCGGCCCGCGAGGGGAAGCTTCGCCATCTCCTGCCGACCTATACCCACGTGGACGTCCTCGTCATCGACGAGGTCGGCTATCTCAGCTACGGCCCCGACGCGGCCAACGTGCTCTTCCAGGTCGTCAACGACCGCTACCTGCACCGCCGGCCCCTGCTCTTCACGACGAACAAGCCGCTCGGGGCGTGGGGACGGGTGCTGCACGACGCCGACCTTGCGGAGGCCATCCTCGATCGGGTCCTCGAGCGCGGCCGGCACATCGAACTCCGGGGCCCGTCCTACCGGACGCGCCACGCCGGACTTGACCTCAGGGGCGGCCCCGAGCCAGGATCAGCGGCACCGGCCAGATTTTCCGGAAAACACCGGCCAGATTTTCCGGAACCCACACCAGGTAGTGCCAGCCGCGCGCCTCGCACGTCGCGTACAGCGCGTCGGCGTCGAAGCCCCGATCGGCCCGGATCAGGACGCTCCGACGCCGCGCGTGCGGCAGCCGGGCCACGCTCTGGCGCACGAACGCGACGGCGTCGGTGCCCGTGTGCGTGTCGCCCGGCCGCAGCCGGCTGTTGACGACCAGCCCGCTCTTCCGCTCGCGACAGAGCAGAGGGTGATACGAGGCACGGCCCCGCTTGTGTGGATTGGGCCCGGGCCGAGCGCCTTCTTGCGTGCCGTACACCGTCTCCACAGTGGAGTCGCAGTCGAGCGTGTACCACCCCTGCGCGGCCAGCGCCTGCCGTACGAGGCCCTCGCTCACCGCGCGCAGCCGGTCCAGCCTCCCGGGCGTGTCGAACCGGGCGAGATCGCGATAGAGCAGCGTGTAGTCGGGCAGGCGCTCGCGATCCCGCTTCGCACACAGCAGCGGTTCCTGCTCGAGGTCGGCGAAGTGCCAGACCCGCTCGACACCCAGCAGGTACCCGTCGAGCAGATGCCGCAGGGTCTCGGGCAACGGGTACGTGGCCCACGGGGCCTTCTCGCCGGCGAACGCCTCGGTCAGGGCGGCGTCGACCCCGACGGCCCGCACGAAGTCGCTCAACGCGTTGAAGCCGCCGTAGCAGGTGGCGCGGCGCAGGGTGAAGATCTCGGGGATTTTTCGGTTGGTGATCGTCGCGGAGGTGTGGCACGATCGGCTCACTCGCGAAGAGGCTCCTTTCGTGGTGTGACGTGGACGGTCGCCAACCTCCCTCTACCACGTCTGGAGCCTTTTTCATGCCTGAATCCACACCCTCATGTCTTCCCCGTGGTCGGCGCCGTGCGCCGACCCCTGCGAAATCGAGGCTCAGTTTGTCGACGGTGGCGTGAGCGAGCATGCGATCTCCTCTCCGGTGTAGTAGGCGCTGCCACGATTCCAGCGAGCGCCGGCAGCAACTCATGGCGAAGCGGGTTTCACGCTCTTGCTCTCACCCCTGCGAAATCGAGGATCAGTTATTCCCCTGACGGTCCCTAAGCGGCTCGTGGAGAAGGATGTTCAGGGCTGGGCAGCGACGTGGCGCCGCGTCGCCGGCCGCATCGGGAGGTTGACGCACGTTGTGGACGTTCCGGTATTCGTTGACTCCCGAGCGAGCCGTCTGATTCAAGCCGCCGACTTCGTGTCGTGGGCCCTGTACCGGTGTTACGGCGACTCGAACGACGATCAGTGGATCAAGCCACTCTGGGACGGTTCGATGCCGCTGACGGCGTGATGCACGGTCTCATCCACGTATCGCCAGCGTTTCGTTCATGCCAATGCCCCGCGTGTGCGAGTCGTCACGCGGCTGGGTACTGATCTCACGCTCACTCGGTCAGCGCGGCCCCCGCTCGGAGACCAGGACGGCGACCGGGTAGCCGTAGACGATGCGATCGCCCTCCCGGCGCGCCTCGATGCCGAGCGCGTCGTCGGCGAGCGAGGCGCGGAACCGGCGCCTGATCTCCTCGTCGTCCCCCGGCTTCGGGAACGAGCGCGCCAGCAGCGACTCCAGCTCGCCCTCCAGCCGGTAGTGCGTCACGCGCGGCTCGGGCAGCCCGGCGGCGTGGAACAGGCCCCGCAGCTCGTCGACCGGCATCGCGCGCACGTGCGACGGGTCGCGCAGGCGCTCCATCGCGTTGAAGGCGTCGGCCTTCGCCGGGTGCGGGGCGCTGTCGACGACGACGACGCGGCCGCCCGGGCGGACGACGCGGGCCATCTCCCGCAGCACGGCGAGCGGGTCGAGGAAGTGGTGGAAGGCGAACCGCGACGTGGCGATCGAGAACGAGGCCTCCGGCCACGGCAGCGGCAGCACGTCGCCCTGCCGCCACGCGAGGTTGGTGAGCCCGCGCTCGGCCTGGAGGGCGCGGGCGCGGTCCAGCATGGCCGGCGTGATGTCGATGCCGGTCACGTGCTTCGCCACCCGCGCGAACGCGCAGGCGAGCAGGCCCGGGCCGCAGGCGACGTCCAGCACGGTGTCGTCGGGGCCGGCGCCGCTGAACTCGACGACGAGGCGCAGCGCGGCCTCGTCCTTGATGGACGGCGCGGTCGAGAAGGGGACGGCCTGGCGGGTGAACTGGTCGAGGATCTCGGAGCGGTGATCGGTCATGCGAGCCCCTGCTTGAAGAGCCGGCCGCCCTTCATGATGAGCTTGAGATTGTCGAGGTTCTGGAACACGCGGAGGTTCCTGAGCGGGTCGCCGGCCACCACGATCAGGTCGGCGTACTTGCCCGGCTCCACGGTGCCGATGCGGTCCTCCATCCGGAACAGCTCGGCGTTGACCTTCGTCGCCGACAGCAGCACCTCCATCGGCGTCATCACCTGGCCCTTCAGCTCGAGCTCCACGGCGCGCTGGGCGGCCATGTCGCCCAGCAGATCCGAGCCCGAGCCGATCCGGCACCCCGCGCGGTACGCGTAGCGCAGGCCCTGGAGCGACTGCTCGCGCGCCAGGTTGATCTTCTCGATCTGGTGGTCGCCGATGCCGTACTTCTTGCCCTCGCGGTAGATCGCCTCGTACGTGACCATGGTCGGGACGAGGAAGGCGCCGGCCTCCTTGATGGCCTGCGCGGCCGCCTCGCGGATCAGGTTGCCGTGCTCGATCGAGCGGACGCCGGCCTCGACGGCGCGCCGCACGGCGGAGTCGGAGTAGGCGTGGGCCAGCACGTAGGTGCCGACGGCGCGCGCCTCCTCGACGGCCGCCCGCATCTCGGCCACCGTGAACTGCGTCGTGTCCAGCTCGTCGGCGGGCGACATCGCGCCGCCGGAGGCCATGATCTTGATCTGGTCGACGCCGCGGCGGATCTGCTCCCGCACGGCCTTGCGCACCTCGGCCTCGCCGTCGGCGATGGCGCCGATCATCCCCACGCAGCAGTGGATGGGCTCCACCCACTCCGCGCGGCGGCGCTTGTCGCCGTGGCCGCCGGTCTGCGAGACGTAGTTGCCGGAGACGAGCAGCCGCGGGCCGGGGAAGTGCCCCTCCTCGAGCGCCAGCCGGAAGCCGTAGTCGGCGCCGCCGGCGTCCCGCACGGTCGTGAAGCCCTGCATCAGGCACTCCTCGGCCCGGCGCATGGCGCGCGCGGCGATGTACGACGCCGGGTAGTGCCGGTGCTGGTCGGTGATGTTCTCCGTCACCGCGCAGATGTGGACGTGGGCGTCGGTGAGGCCGGGCATCAGCGTGGCGCCGCGCAGGTCGAGCGTGGTCACGCGGCCCGGGAGCGGGCCGACCCTGCCGTCGGGCAGGACGTCCCTGATGCGGTCGCCCTCGACGATCACGGCGGCGCCGTCGACCGGGTCGCGCCCGGTGCAGTCGATCAGGAAGGCGTTGGTGAGGACCGTGATGGCCATGGGCTCCTCTCAGCGCGCGACGATCTTCGCCTCGTACATCCACACCTTCTCGTCGGCGCGCGGCGACCACTCGACGTGGCTGGCGACGCCGTACAGGTCGTGCTGCTGCCAGAGGAACACCCACGGCGCCTCGTCGCGCAGGAGCTTCTGCAGCTCGGCGTAGGCGGCCGCGCGCCCCTTCTCGTCCACGATCTTCACGGCGCGGGCGATCTTCTCGTCGACGACCTTGTTGTTGCCGTAGGAGGCGTAGGTCTGGCTCGCCTGGAACAGCGGCTCGAACGTGCCCTGGCCGAAGAGCGCCGGGCCCCAGCCGAGGAAGAACATGTCGCCGGTCGCGCGGTTCTTGATCTTGTCGAGATGCGTGCCCCACTCGTTCACGACCACGTTCACCTTGATGCCGAGCCGCTGGAGCTGCGCGGCGATGGCGAGCGAGACGTCCTTGTCGAGCGGGTAGCGGCCCGACGGCGTGTCCAGCGTGAGCGAGAGCCTCGACGGGTCGACGCCCGCCTCCTTGAAGAGCGCCTGGGCGCGGGCCGGGTCGTGCGGGTAGCACTCCACGGGCGCGTAGTCGACGTTGGCGGGGGCCAGCGGGCCGCACATGCGGGTGGCCCGGCCGCGCAGCACCTGCTTGATCAGCTCGTCCACGTCGACGGCGTGGTTCATCGCGCGGCGCACCCGCACGTCCTGCATGGGTCCGGGCTTCAGGTTGACCAGCGCCAGGTAGTTGATGCGGGAGGAGACGGTCGATCGCACGCGGGCGCGGCCGGAGCGCTCGACGGCGTCCACGGCGTGGGGCGGGACGTCCTTCATGATGTCGATCTCGCCGCTGAGGAGCGCGGCCATGCGGGCGCTGAACTCCGGGATGAACCGGAAGGTGACGCGGCTCGCGTCGGCGGGGCCCTGCCAGTAGTCGGGGTTGCGCTCGAGCACGAGCCGGTCGTCGCGGCGCCACTCGACGAAGCGGAACGGCCCCGTGCCGATCGGGTGCTGCGCCAGCTTCTGGGGCCCCTGCTCGCGCAGCGCCTTCGGCGGCAGCACGAGGAAGTCGGTGAGCGACGCGCGGTCGATGAGCCCCGGCCACGGCCCGTCGGTGACGAACCGCACCGTGTGGTCGTTGACGACCTGGACCTCCTTCACCTGCCTCCAGTACGCGGCGTAGTGCGTCTTGTTCGCCGGGTCCTTCAGGTAGTCCATGGTCGCCTTGACGGCGTGGGCGGTGAACGGCTCGCCGTTGTGGAACCTGACGCCCTGGCGGAGGGCGAACTCCCACGTGGTGTCGTTCACGACCTTCCAGCCGGTGGCGAGCATCGGCTTCGGCTTGAGCGTCTTCGGGTCGCGGTCGAGCAGGCGATCGTAGATGTGCTCGAGCTGCGTGTTGGTCGTCCAGTCGACGATGGTCACGCCGAGCATGGTGCGGGGCTCGGCGCCGAGGCCGACCACGATCTCCTTCGTCCGCGCCCGGTCCTGGGCGGCGGCGGGAGCGGCGAGGGCGAGCAGCAGGGACAGCGCGGCGAGCAGGCGGGAGCGTCGCATCGCGGCCTCCTTGGTCAGACGCGCAGCTTGGGGTCGAGCGTGTCGCGCAGCCAGTCGCCGAGGAGGTTCACCCCGAGCGCGGTCAGCGCGAGGGCGGCGCCGGGAAAGGCGGCGAGCCACCACGCCACGTAGAGGAAGTCGCGGCTCTCGGCCAGCATGCTGCCCCAGGCCGGCGTCGGCGGCTGCACGCCGAAGCCGAGGAAGCTGATGGCGGCCTCGGCCACGATGAACTGCGAGAACTGCAGGCTGGCGACGACGATGATCGACGGCGCCACGTTCGGCAGCACGTGGCGGAGCAGGAGCCGCGGGCGGCCGACGCCGAGCGCCGCCGCCGCCTGCACGTAGTCGCGCTCCTTCACCGACAGCACCTCGCCGCGCACGACGCGAGCATACACGACCCATCCGGCGGCCGAAAGGCTGAGGATGATGTTGCGCAGGCCGAGGCCGACGATGGCGTTGATCGTCATCGCGAGCAGGATGAACGGGAACGAGAGCTGCACGTCGGCGATCCGCATGAGGACGGCGGCGGGCCACCGCTCGACGAAGCCCGCGACCAGGCCCAGGATGCCGCCGACCGCCGCGGTGACGAGCACGGTGCAGGCGCCGATGAAGAGCGCGAGCCGGGCGCCGTGGAGCACGCGGGCCAGCAGGTCGCGCCCGAGCTGGTCGGTGCCGAGCGGGTGGCCCGGCGAGCCCGGGGGCTGCAGGCTGCGGGCGAAGTCGGCGCGGAGCGGGTCCGACGGCGCGATCCACGACGCGGCGGCCGCCGCGACGACGACGGCGAGCGTGAGGCCGACGCCGACGATGGCCGTGAGGCTCACGCGCGCAGCCGCACCCGCGGATCGAGCCAGCCGTAGAGCAGGTCCACGGCGAGGTTGATCAGCGTGTAGGTGACGGACGTGACGAAGACGGCCGCGAGCACGACGGGGAAGTCGCGGTTCAGCAGCGCCTGCACGGTGAGGCGGCCGAGCCCCGGCCAGGCGAAGATCGTCTCGGTGATGACGGCGCCGCCGAGGAGCTGGCCGATCTCGAGCCCCGCCAGGGTGACGATGGGGATGGCCGAGTTCCTCAGCGTGTGCTTGGAGATCACCCGGCCCTCGCCGAGCCCCTTGGCGCGCGCCGTCAGCACGTAGTCCTCGCCCAGCGCGTCGAGCATCGCCGAGCGCGTGAGCCGGGCGATCCGCGCCGAGAAGAACGCGGCGAGCACGATCGACGGCATCACGAGGTGGGCGAGCCCGCCCATCCCGCCCGTCGGCAGCCACCGGAGCTGCACGGCGAAGAGGTAGATCAGCATGAGCCCCAGCCAGAACCCGGGGACCGCCTGGCCCAGCACGGTGGCCGCGGTGCCGACGTGGTCGACGAGCCGGTTGCGGCGGACCGCGCATGCCACGCCCAGCGGCACGGCGACCAGCAGCGTCAGCAGGACGGCGCTGGAGGCGAGCAGCAGCGTGGCGGGGAGCCGCTCGAGGACCAGCCCCAGGGCGTCGCTCCGGTAGCGCAGGGACTCGCCGAAGTCGCCCCGGAGCGCCGCGCCCACGAAGCGGCCGTACTGGACGACCAGGGGGTCGTTGAAGCCCAGGCGCTCGCGGTACTCGTCGACGTCCTTGGCCTGGATGTCCATCGGCATGAAGAGCAGGACGGGGTCGCCGCCCAGCCGGACCATGGCGAAGACGGCCGTGAGCGACAGGAAGACGACCACGGCCGTCTGGGCCAGCCGGGACAGGAAGTAGGCGCGCATTGCGGTAGAGTTCTACCACGCGACGCCATGGTGGCCGACCCGCTGTTCTTCCGCGACCTCGCCTACGTCTTCGTCGCCGCCGTGCTGGGCGGCGGGATCGCCTGGCTCGCCCGGCAGCCGCTGGTCCTCGGCTACGTGCTGGGGGGGCTCATGATCAGCCCGCTCACGCCGGGGCCCGCGGTGGCGAGCACCCACACGTTCGAGCTGTTCGCCGAGATCGGCGTCGTGCTGCTGATGTTCTCGATCGGCATCGAGTTCTCGCTCCGCGACCTCGGCGGCGTCGGGAGGGTCGCGCTGCTGGGAGGGCCGATCGGCATCGTGCTCTGCGTCCTGATAGGGCTCGGCGCGGGCGCGCTCCTCGGCTGGCCGCCGCTGCAGGGCGCCGTGGTCGGGGTCGTCGTCTCGGTGGCGAGCACGATGGTGCTCGCGCGCCTCCTGCTCGACCGCGGCGAGCTGCACTCCCGCCACGGCCGCATCCTGATCGGGACCGCCATCGTCGAGGACCTGGCGGTCGTCGTGCTCATCGTGCTGATGCCGGCGCTCGGCGCGCTGGAGGGGACGCGGCTGCTCGCGGTGGCGGTCGCGCTCGGGAAGGCGGCGCTCATCCTCGTGCCGTTCCTCTGGCTGGCCCGCCGGATCGTCCCGCGGATCATGGCGCGCGCCGCGCGCACCCACAGCCCGGACCTCTTCCTGCTGGTGGCCCTCGCCGTCGGCGTCGGCACGGCGGCCCTCACCCAGGCGGTCGGCCTGTCGCTGGCGCTCGGCGCGTTTCTCGCCGGGCTCCTGGTGAGCGAGTCCGACTACGCCCACGAGACGCTCGACCGGCTGCTGTCGCTGCGCGACGTCTTCGTGGCGTTCTTCTTCGTCACGATCGGCGCCGTCATCGACCCGCGGGTGCTCGCGGGCAACCTGCCGCTGCTCGGGGCGCTGGTCGCGCTGACGGTCGTGGGGAAGTTCGCGATCCGCACCGTGGTGACGCGGGCCTTCGGCTACGCGTGGCCCACCGCGATCCTGGTCGGCGTCGGCCTCACGCAGATCGGCGAGTTCTCGTTCGTCCTCGTCCAGGTCGCCCGGCGGGAGGGCCACGTGGGGGCCGACTTCTACAACGCCGTCCTCGCGACCTCGCTGCTGACGATCCTGATCAACGCCCTGCTGATGCGGGCGGCGGCCCGGGTGACCGGCGCCGCCCGCCTGCGCGTCCCGCGCCCCGTCCGGGGCGGGCTGCTGGCGATGGACGAGCTGCGCGGCCACGTGGTGCTCTGCGGGTTCGGGCGGGTCGGGAGCGCCGTGGGGGAGGCGCTCGAGACCTTCCGCCTCCCGTACGTGGTCGTCGAGATCGAGGCCGACGTCGTCCGTGACCTGCGCGCGCGGGGGATCCCGTGCCTGCTCGGCGACGGCGCCAGCCGGCGGCTCCTCGACGCCGCCGGCGTCGCGCGGGCGTCGCTCGTCGTCGTCGCCGTGCCGGACGGCGCGCGCGCGCGGCTCGCGGTGCAGCGCGCCCGCGAGCTGAACGCGAGCGTCCCGATCCTCGCGCGCGCCCACGGGCGCGAGGAGGCCGACGTCCTGCGCCGGGCGGGCGCGACGGAGGTCATCCAGCCCGAGCTGGAGGCCGGACTCACGCTGGTGCGCCACGCCCTCGGCGCCCTGGCGCTGCCGAAGGAGAGCCTCATCGCGTATCTCGAACGGTTCCGCGACGCCCTCGAGGGTGGGGGCCGTCGGCGCGAGGAACTGAAGGGGCTGCCCGAGGTGCGGCCGCTGCTGCTGGGCGAGGACGGGTTCGCCGGCCAGCCGCTGCGCGAGGCGCGGCTCCGGGAGCGCTTCGGCGTCACGGTCGTCCGGATCGAGCGCGGGGATGGCGAGGTCGTGCTCGACCCGGAGCCCGAGACGCTCCTCCGCTCCGGCGACCGCGTGTGGGTCTTCGGCCTGCCGGAGCAGATCGACGCCTTCGTGGCCGCCGCGGCGGAGGGCCGCTGACGCGGCGAGACGCTACGCCGGCTGGCGCCGGCCCCGCACCCGCCCGTCCGCGCGGCGCAGCCGCATGTTGAGGATCTCGACGAACAGCGAGAACGCCATCGCGAAGTAGATGTAGCCCTTCTCCACGTGGCGGCCCGTGCCCTCGGCCACCAGCATGACGCCGATGAGCAGCAGGAAGGCCAGCGCGAGGATCTTCACGCTGGGGTGGCGCTCGATGAAGCCGCTCACCGCCTCCATCGAGAGCATCATGACGCCCATCGCGATGACCATGGCGATCACCATGATCAGGACCTCGTCCGCCATGCCGACCGCCGTGATCACGGAGTCGAGCGAGAACACGATGTCGATCAGCATCACCTGGGCGAGGACCAGGGCGAGCGAGGCGCGGCCGGCGGCGCGCGCCCCGGCCTCGTGGTGCTCGGCCTCGACCTTGTCGTAGATCTCCCACGCGGCCTTGGCGATCAGGAACAGGCCGCCGCCGAGCAGGATCAGGTCGCGGCCCGAGAACGGCCGCCCGAGCACGGAGAACAGCGGCGCCGTCAGCCCCATCAGCCACGTGATGGCGAAGAGCAGCGCCACGCGGGTCACGAGCGCGGCGCCGAGCCCGAGCCGGCGCGCGCGGGGCTGCTGGGCGGCGGGCAGCTTGCCGGTGAGGATCGCGATGAAGACCACGTTGTCGATGCCGAGGACGATCTCCATCGCGGCCAGCGTGACCAGCGCGACCATCCCGTCGGTGGTGAGCAGCACGTCCATCACGGCCTCCTCGTGTACCATGCGGGGCGATGCTGTTGCGTCTCGCCCTGGGGGTCGCGGCGCTGCTCGCCGCGGTGGTGGTCCCGCCCGTGTCCGCCCACGTCTCCTCCTCGCCCGCGCCCGCCGCCGTCCCGCCGCCGCCGCCCGGCCGCTCCCCCGAGGAAGTGCTCGGCGAGGTGCGCCGCGCCACGGAGCGCTACCTCGACATCGAGCGCGCGCGGGCGGACGGCTACGTGCAGATGAGCGGCATGGTCGTCCGCCACGGCTACCACTTCGTGAACCTCCCCGAGCAGCTCCGCGCGTCGGCGGGCGCGCTCGCCGGCGCTGCGCTCGACCTCGCCCGTCCGCCCATCCTGCTCTACGTCGAGCGCGCCGGGGGCTGGCAGCTCGTCGGCGTCGAGTACGCGCTGCCCCGGCCGCCCGACGCCAACCCCTTCCCGGGCGCCTCCTGGCAGCGGCACGAGGCGTCGTGCCACTACCGTGACTTCCTCGAGCTGCCGGCGGAGAGCGCCTCCGCGTGCCCTCCGGCGCATCCGGAGAGCGGGGCGCCGTTCGTCGCGTGGCATCCCGAGATCGCCGTCGCCCACGTGTGGGCCTGGTACCCCAACCCCGACGGGCCGTTCGCGCCCGAGAACCCGTACCTGGCGCCCTGGGGCGGCACCGCCGCGCCGCACGGCCACGGCCGGAACCCGGCCGAGATCCTGTACTCGGAGTTTACCCACCGCGCCGCCGGGCTCGCGCTGCTCGCCCTCGCCGCGCTGATCGCCTGGGAGGCGCGCCGGCGGCGGCCCTTCCCGCTGAACGCGCTCTCGGCCGCCGTGTGGGTCCTCTTCGGCCTCTGGCTCTTCGTGACGTCGGACGCGGAGTCGTGGCCGCTCGGTCCGCGCTCGATCGCGGACATCTTCACCGACCCGCTCGTGCTCCAGCACAAGGCGCTCGCGCTGGTGCCGCTCGTCATCGGCGCCGTGGGCCTCCTGCAGGCGGCAGGGCATCTGGCGCGTCCCGGGTGGGCGTACGTGGCGCCGGCGCTGGCGCTGGTGGCCGGGGCCTCGCTCTTCGTCCACTCCCACGACGGCCGCTTCCACCTCGACGCGATCTACCTCCAGCACGCCGCGATGGGGCTGACCGCCGTCGGGCTCGGCGCCGCGCTGCTCGCCGCCCACGGCCGCGCGCCGGAGTCGCGCGCGGGCGCCTGGCTCTGGCCGGCGTTCCTCGCGGTCCTGGCGGTCGTGCTGCTGTTCTACCGGGAGGCGTGAGGGCGGCGGCCCGTCACGGCGCCAGACGGCGCTCGATGCCCTGCCACATCAGCTCGGCCCAGCGCGCGTAGCCGGCGTCGGAGGGGTGATAGCCGTCGGAGGCGACCAGCCACGGACGCGCCGGCACCTCCGCCCGGCTCGGCTCGTAGAGATCGACGACCTCCGCGCCGTGGCGGTCGGCGATGCGCCGGAGGGCCTCGTTGAACCGCACGGTGAGGCGGCCGACGGCGGGACCTTCCGGGCGCCCCCGGAAGCGCGGGGTGACGGCGAGGTCGGGGAGCAGGTTGACCACGACGATCACGCGCCGCGAGGCGAGGCGCCCGAGGATCTGGTCGACGTTGCCCTCGAAGACGCCGACGTCGCCGCCCTCCGTGATGTCATTGGGGCCGACGGAGAGCGTCGCGAGCTGGGGGCCGAGGAGGCCGGCGCGGTCCAGCTGGTGGGCGAGGACATCGGCCGACGTCGCGCCCGCCGCGCCGAGGTTCACGGCGCGCGCGTTCGGGTAGTGCTCGCGCAGGCGGCGGTGGATCCGCTCGACGTAGCCGGCGTCGGGGCTGCTCGCGCCGATGCCCTCGACGGTGCTGTCGCCGAGCGCCACGTAGACCAGCGGGACGCTGCGGTCGGCGGGCAGCATGCCCTTCGCGCCCCCGCACGCGGCGAGGGCCGCCGCGCCGAGCGCCGCGAGCGCGGCACGCCGGCCTCTCACCAGCCGGCCGCCTCCTCGAGGCTCGCCCGGTACCACGGCGCGTCGGGGAACGTGATGGGGCGGATCGCCGGCAGCGTCACGCCGGCGTCGCGGTACGCCTCGACGTACGCCCGCGCCTCGGCGGCGTCGCCGACCGCGCCGAGAGCCCGGGCGAGGCCGACGCCGACCTCGCGGTCGCGGTCGTAGGCGGCCAGCTCGGCGCCGAGCCCGCTCGCCTCGAGCATCGCGCGGTAGAAGGGCAGCGCGGCGTAGCGCGCCAGCTCGGCCCGGAACGCCGTCATCGCCGCGCCGGGATCGGCGGTGACCGCGAGCGGCACGGCCGCGACGATCTCGAAGCCGTAGAGCGCCTTGCCGGCGCGCCGGCGCCCGCGCTCGAGCGCGGGGACGGCGACGTCGCGCACGTACGCCGGCGGGCACAGCCAGAGGACCACGCCGTCGGCGATCTCTCCCGCCAGCTCCAGCATGCGGCGGGAGAGCGCGGCCAGGTAGATCGGCGGCGCCGGCGGGCGGGACGGGAGGCCCGCGCTCCAGCGGACCCTGAAGTGCCGGCCCTCGAACTCGACGCCCGCGCCGAGCGCGCCGCGCAGCACCGCGACGTACTCGCGCATGGTGCCGAGCGGATCGTCGAGGCTCAGGCCGAGCATCGACTCCATCATCGGCCGGTGGCTCACGCCGAGGCCCAGCGTGAACCGGCCGCCCGTCATCTCGGACAGCGTCATCGCCGCCTGCGCCATCGCGACCGGGTGCCGGGGGTAGATCGGCACCACGCCGTTGCCGAGGCGAAGCCGCCTCGTGGCGGCGCCGTAGGCGGCGAGCACGACGAACGAGTCGCGGCCGAGGCCGTGGGTGACCCAGGCGCTGTCGTAGCCGAGCGCCTCGGCGCGGCGGGCCAGCTCGACGGCGGCGCCGAGGTCGGAGCCGGGAACGATGTACGCGGCTCGTCTCACGGTCAGTCGCGGATCCAGGACTCCGCCGGGGGGATCTCGACCGGCCGTCTCCGCGGGCCGTCGCCCGGACGCGCCGGCGCCAGCCTCAGCAGCGCCTCGACCTCGGCGCGCCGGTACAGCCGCTGGCGCTTCATGCCCTGGCGATAGCTCCGCAGGAGCCCGCGGCTCACGTACGCGTAGAGCGTCGCGCGCTTCACGCCGAGGAGGGCCGCGGCCTCGTCGACGCTGAGGAACTCCTCGCCGTCCAGCACGACCATGCGGCCCACGGTAGCAGGCCGGCCAGGGTCGGTCTAGCCTGAATCAAGACTAATCAACTATAATCAAGTCTAGTAAACCTGCTCGCTGGAGGCGGCCATGGACGAGGGCTGGAAGGCGGGGCTCGAGGACGTGATCGCGGCGCGGTCGGCGATCTGCGCCGTGGACGGGGCGGCCGGGCGGCTGTACTACCGGGGCTACGAGATCGGCGAGCTGGCGGGCGCCGTGCCCTTCGAGGACGTGACGTGGCTGCTGTGGTCCGGCGAGCTGCCGGCGCCGGCCGAGTCGGCCGCGTTCCGCCGGCGCCTGGCGGCGGCACGCGGGCTGCCCGGGCCGGTGCTCTCGCTGCTGGGATCGCTGCCGCGCGACTGCCACCCGCTCGACGCGCTCCGCACCGCCGTGTCGCTCGCGGCGAGCGTTGACCCCGACACGCGGGCCGGCGACCGCGAGGCGAACGTCCGGAAGTCGGTGCGCCTGATGACGCTCGTGCCCGAGACCGTCGGGGCGTGGCGGCGGATCCGCGCCGGCGAGGAGCCGGTGCCGCCGCGCGCCGACGGCTCCCACGCCGCCCACGTCCTGCGCGCGCTCACCGGGCGGGAGCCGTCGCCCGATCTCGAGCGCGTGATGGACGTGATCCTCACGCTGCACGCCGACCACGAGTTCAACGCGTCGACGTTCGCGCTGCGCGTGGCCATCGCCACGCTCGCCGACCTGCACGCCGCGGTCACGGCGGCGGTCGCCACGCTGAAGGGGCCGCGCCACGGCGGGGCGAACGAGGACGTCCTCGCCATGCTGCGCGAGATCGAGGACCCCGCGCGCGCCGGGGCCTTCGTCGAGGCGCGGCTGGGCGCGCGGGCGGGGATGAGCCGGGCCGAGCGCGGCGACCCCAGGGCCCGCGTGCCGGGCTTCGGCCACCGCGTCTACCGGGTGGACGACGCGCGCGCCCGCGTGCTCCGGGGGATGGCCAAGTCGATGGCCGAGGCGACGGGGCGCGCGCGGCTCTTCGACGTCGCCGCGAACGTGTACGACGCGATGAGGGCGCGCACGTCCCTGCCGGTCAACGTCGACTTCTTCTCGGCCGTGGTCTACGACGCCCTGGGGATCCCGCCGGACCTCTGCACGTCGATCTTCGCCACCGGCCGCGTCGCCGGGTGGTGCGCGCACGCCCTCGAGCAGCAGGCCGACAACCGGCTGATCCGGCCGCGCGCGGAGTACGTCGGCTCGCCTCCGCGACCAATGCCGCGGCGCGCCTGACCGTCGCGCGCGGGGCCCGGCGTCGCCTTGTACGCTATCCACACAGCCAGGGGGAGGTCCCCCGGCTGGGAAGAGACGGGATCCGGGAGAGGGTCGCCGTGGCATGGCTGAGGCATGGTCCTCGGGCCTGAGATTGGCGCCCTCGCCTG
>Ga0073934_10006404_pt1 | contig 17223 bp, 15 predicted proteins | sample LarsenN4metaG_FD_76834 | JGI IMG/M metagenome (GOLD analysis project Ga0073934, IMG submission 76834) | Hot spring sediment bacterial and archeal communities from British Columbia, Canada, to study Microbial Dark Matter (Phase II) - Larsen... ... | reverse complement strand
TGAACGACATCCTGCAACTGCTGCTGAGCGATACCGCCAACATGCAGACCAATCTCAGCGAATCGCACGGCGAACTGCTGGCGGCCCGCAACGAGGTGCACAGCGCACAGCAGCGCATCAGCGAGCTGGAACACGCGCTGGAAGCGGCCAGCGCCAAGATCAAGGAAGACCAGCTCACCGGCGCCTACAACCGCCGTGGCCTGGAAGAACACTTCGAGCGCGAGATCAGTCGCGCCAAGCGCAGCGGCCAACCGCTGTCGGTGGCGCTGATCGACGTCGACAACTTCAAGCAGCTGAACGACCGTTACGGCCACCTGACCGGTGACGACGTGCTGAAGTATCTGGTGGAGCTGATGCACCGCTCGATGCGCAGCTCCGACATCGTCGCCCGCTTCGGCGGCGAGGAGTTCGTGGTGCTGCTGCCGGATACCGGCATCAACGAGGCGGTCGAGCTGGTTCAGCGCCTGCAGCGCGAGCTGACCAAGAACTTCTACCTCGCCAACCAGGACCGGCTGGTGGTGACCTTCAGCGCCGGTGTCGCGCTGTGGCACCTCGGCGAGTGCGATACCGACGTGATCGAACGTGCCGACAGCGCCATGTACCGCGCCAAGCTGGCCGGCAAGAACCGCACCCTGTCGGCGGAAACCCCCTAGCCCTGCCCGGCGGGCGGCCGCGCCAGCGCGTGTTGCCCGCCTGCCCACCCCCCGTCGCGCACTCTGGCGCCGCCACTAGATAGTCTCCCAATCGCGGACCAGCCACCCCAAGGTTGGCCGCAAGCCGGCGCCGCTAGTCCCAGTAGCCGGGGCTGCTGTAGCAAGCCTTCAGGTGGTCGATGAACAGCCGTACCCGCCCGGGCAGGAAACGCCGCTGCGGCACCACCGCGTACACCGGATAATCCGGCGACGAAAAGCGCTCCAGCACCGTCACCAGCCGGCCATCGGACAGGTCGTCCTTCACCTCCCACAGCGAACGCCACGCCAGCCCCAACCCGGCCAGCGCCCAGTCGTGCAGCACCGCGCCGTCATTGCACTCCAGTACCCCGCGCACGCGCAGATTGAGCAGCTCGCCGTCGACCTTGAAGGTCCAGCCGCGACTCTGGCTCTCACCCAGCGACAGGCAGTTGTGGCCGGCCAGGTCCTCCAGCGTACGCGGGATGCCGTGCCGCGCCAGATAGGCCGGCGATGCCACCACCACGCGCCGGTTTTCCGCCAGCCGCACCGCCACCAGCGAGGAGTCGGCGAGATCGGAAATGCGGATGGCGCAGTCGATGCGGTCGCGCGCCAGATCCACCAGCCGGTCGGACAGGTCCAGCGTGACGCGCAAATCGGGATGCGCCTGCTGGAAGGAGGCGATGTGCGGGGCGACGTGGCGGCGACCGAAACCGGCCGGCGCCGACAGCCGCAGGTGGCCGCGAGCCCGGCCGCTGCCGGAGGCCACCGCCGCCTCGGCCTCGGCCAGCTCGGCCAGGATGCGCTGGCAATCCTCGAAAAAGGCAGTGCCCTCCTGCGTCAGCGTCACGCTGCGCGTGGTGCGCACCAGCAGCTTGACCCCCAGCCGCTCTTCCAGCGCATCCAGCCGCCGCCCGATCATCGCCGCCACCACCCCTTCCTGCCGCGCCGCCGCCGACAGGCTGCCCAGATTGACCACCGCGACAAAGGTTTCCATCTGCTTCAGCACCGGGCATTACCTCACAAAAAGTAAAATATGTTTCGCGATATTACCGGATTTTCCCACACTGCCACATGCTAAACTGCACCGCAAAGCAAGCAGTTGCTAAGCAAGATCGCAAATAAAAACAGAAACTTGCCGTCACCACCCGACAAGCACAGGAGAGAACAGCCATGACGCAGGCACTGCCGCAAGGCGTGGACATCAACGCCCCGGTCACCAGCGCGTTTGCCAGCATCCTCACCCCCGAGGCGCTGGCTTTTGTCGCCGCATTGCACCGCCGCTTCGAGCCGCAACGCCGCGAGCTGATGCAGCGCCGCCAGCAGCGCCAGGCCAGCCTCGATGCCGGCGCGCTGCCCGACTTCCTGCCGGAAACCGCCGCCATCCGCCTAGGCGAGTGGCAGATCGCGCCGCTGCCGGCCGATCTGCACGACCGCCGCGTCGAAATTACCGGCCCCGCCGAGCGCAAGGTGATGATCAATGCGCTGAACTCCGGCGCCAGCGTGTTCATGGTCGATTTCGAGGATGCGCAATGCCCGAGCTGGGACAACCAGCTGCAGGGGCAGATCAACCTGCGCGACGCCTGGCGCAGGACGCTGGCTTACCACGGCCACGACGGCCGCCACTACCGCCTCAATGACGACATCGCCACGCTGATGGTGCGCCCGCGCGGCTGGCACCTGCCGGAAAAACACCTGCTGGTCGACGGCCAGATGGTCAACGGCGGCCTGTTCGATTTTGCGCTGTCGTATTTTCATAATGCCGCCGACCTGCACAAGGTTGGCCGCGCGCCGTACTACTACCTGCCGAAGCTGGAATCGCACCTCGAGGCGCGGCTGTGGAACGACATCTTTGTCGCGGCACAGCAGCTGCTGCAGCTGCCGCGCGGCAGCATCAAGGCCACCGCGATGATCGAGAACATCCTCGCCGCCTTCGAGATGGACGAAATCCTGTACGAACTGCGCGAGCACAGCGCCGGGCTCAATGCCGGACGCTGGGACTACATCTTCAGCTGCATCAAGCACTTCCGCCACAATCGCGAGTTCTGCCTTGCCGACCGCGAACGCATCACCATGCGCGTGCCATTCATGCGTTCCTACACCCTGCAGCTGATCAAGACCTGCCACCAGCGCGGCGCACCGGCCATCGGCGGCATGTCGGCACTGATCCCGATCAAGCACGACCCCAGCAGCAACGAGCTGGCGCTGGCCGAAATCCGTGCCGAAAAGGAACGCGACGCGCGCGACGGCTACGACGGCGGCTGGGTCGCCCACCCCGCGCTGGTGCCGCTGGCGCACGAGGCCTTCCGCAGCGTGCTGGGCGGTGCCGTCCACCAGTGGCAGCGCCAGCGCGACGACGTGCTGATCACCGCCGCCGACCTGCTCAACTTCCAGCCGGAAACACCGATCACCGAGCACGGCCTGCGCAACAACATCAACGTCGGCATCCAGTATCTCGGCGCCTGGTTCAGCGGCAACGGCTGCGTACCGATCCATAACCTGCTGGAAGAGGCCGCCACCGCCGAGATCGCCCGCTCGCAGATCTGGCAGTGGATACGCAGCCCGAAAGGGGTGCTGGACGACAGCCGCAAGGTGACGCTGGGCCTGTTCCGCGACCTGGCCGCCGACGAGATCAACAAGCTGCGCGCCGAGTACGGCAGCCGCTGGCGCCGCCAGTTCGAGGACGCGGCACAGCTGTTCGACCTGCTGATCAGCAGCGACGAGTTCATCGACTTCCTGACCCTGCCCGGCAACGAATATCTGGACTGAGCCACCGCCCTGCCCATTTTGATAGCAAACAGCGCCCAGGCCCCGTTATGGGGCCTTTTCATTTCGCAATGCACCAAGTGATGGCAGATTGCTTCTCATGGATACAATATTTGAAATATTATTGCTTTGCACAAACTGAAATAAGCGGGGTTTTGCAATATCATTGCGCGAAAGCTGCATTACCAAGTCAACAATACCATCCGGAACAAAGGTATCGCCATGATGAACTTCCCTCGCCGCACCGTCTTGGCCGCGCTGCTGGCCGCCAGCCTCAGCCCGTTCGCCACTGCCGCCGACATGAAATCGGTCGCCGTCACCGCCATTGTGGATCACCCGGCGCTGGATGCCGCGCGCAAGGGCGTGGAAGACGAACTGAAGGCGGCCGGCTTCGAGGCCGGTAAGCAGATCAAGTACCAGTACCAGAGCGCGCAGGGCAACCCGGCCACCGCCGCACAGATCGCCCGCAAGTTCATCGGTGACGCGCCGGACGTGATCGTGGCCATCGCCACACCGAGCGCGCAGGCCGCCGTCGCCGGCACCCGCAGCATTCCGGTGGTGTTCACCGCGGTCACCGATCCGGTCGCCGCCAAGCTGGTGAAAAGCTGGAAAGCCGGCAACGGCAACGTCACCGGCGTGTCCGACATGCTGAAGCTGTCGTCACAGGTTGACCTGATCAGCAAGGTGAAGCCGGGCGCCAAGCGCGTCGGCATGGTGTACAGCCCGGGTGAGGTCAACTCGGTGATCGTGGCCAAGGAGCTGAAGGCCGAGCTGGCCAAGCGCGGCATGACGCTGGTGGAAGCACCGGCGGCACGCACCGTGGACGTGGCCCCGGCCGCCAAGAGCCTGATCGGCAAGGTCGACGTGATCTACACCAGCACCGACAACAACGTGGTGTCGACCTACGAGTCGCTGGTCGGCGTGGCCCAGCAGGCCAAGATCCCGCTGGTGGCCGCCGATACCGATTCGGTGAAGCGTGGCGCCACCGCAGCACTGGGCCAGAACTACTACGACATCGGCCGCCAGACCGGCAAGCTGGTGGTGCGCATCCTGAAAGGCGAGAAAGCCGCCGCCATCGCGCCGCAAGTCGGCGAGAAGATGTCGCTGACGCTGAACCAGGGCGCGGCGCAGAAACAGGGCGTCACCCTGTCGCCGGCGCTGCTGAAGGAAGCCAAGGAAATCATCAAGTAATGCCAACGTTGGCCGCAGCCACCGTTGCGGCCAACCTTGTTCACCCCGCGCTCCGCGATGTCCGAAGTTAGATCAGGGCACAGGAGCGCTTGTTATTGCAGGTAAGCCATGACCCCTATCGCGTTGATGGGTGCCCTGGAAATCGGTCTGATCTTTGCGCTGGTGGCGCTGGGCGTGCTGATTTCCTTCCGCATCCTTGATTTTCCCGACCTCACCGCCGACGGCAGCTTCCCGCTGGGCGGCGCCGTCGCCGCCACCCTGATCGCCGGCGGCCACGACCCGTGGCTGGCCTGCGGCTTCGGCGCGCTGGCCGGTGCCGTGTCCGGCCTGGTCACCGCCTGGCTGCACGTGCGCCTCAACATCCTGCAGCTGCTGGCCAGCATCCTGGTGATGATCGCGCTGTACTCGATCAACCTGCGCATCATGGGCGCGCCCAACATGCCGCTGATCGGCTCGTCGACGGTGTTCGCCCCGTTCATCGGCGAGGCGCTGGAAAACAGCTGGCTGGTGCAGCCGGCGGTACTGGCGGTGATCATCGTCGCCGCCAAGATCGCGCTGGACCTGTTCTTTGCCTCGCAGACCGGTCTCGCGATGCGCGCCACCGGCGCCAACCCGCGTATGGCCCGCGCCCAGGGCGTGGCCACCGAGCGCATGGTGCTGTCCGGCATGGCGCTGTCCAATGCGCTGATCGCGCTGGCCGGCGCACTGTACGTGCAGACCCAGGGCGGCGCCGACGTGTCGATGGGCGTCGGTACCATCGTGGTCGGCCTCGCTGCGGTGATCATCGGCGAAACCCTGCTGCCGTCGCGCAAGCTGTGGGTGATCACGCTGGCCACCATCATCGGCGCGCTGCTGTACCGCCTGCTGATCGCGGTGGCGCTGAACGCCGACTTCATCGGCCTGCAGGCCCAGGACCTGAACCTGATCACCGCGCTGCTGGTGGGCGGCGCGCTGGTGCTGCCGCAACTGAAAGCCAAACTGCGCCGCAAAGGAGGTAAAGCATCATGATGCGCGCCGAACAGCTGTTCAAGACCTTCAACCCCGGCACCCCGATCGAGAATCCGGTGCTGCGCGGCCTGTCGCTGACCATCGAATCCGGTCAGTTCGTGACCGTGATCGGCAGCAATGGCGCCGGCAAATCCACGCTGCTGAATGCCATCTCCGGCGACCTGTTCGTCGACAGCGGCAGCCTGCACATCGACGAGCAGGACGTCACCCGCGTGCCAGCCTGGCAACGCGCCGGCATGGTGGCGCGCGTGTTCCAGGACCCGATGGCCGGCACCTGCGAAGGCCTCAGCATCGAGGAGAACATGGCGCTGGCGTGGCACCGCGGCCGTAGCCGCGGCTTTGGTCGCGCCATCCGCACCGAGCAGCGCGAGCTGTTCCGCGACAAGCTGGCGATGCTGAAGCTGGGGCTGGAAAACCGCCTCGCCGACCGCATCGACCTGCTCTCCGGCGGCCAGCGCCAGGCCGTCAGCCTGCTGATGGCCTCGCTGCAGCCGTCGCGCATCCTGCTGCTGGACGAGCACACCGCGGCGCTGGACCCGAAAACCGCCGCCTTCGTGCTGGAGCTGACCGACCGCATCGTGCAGGAAAACAAGCTCACCGCGATGATGGTCACCCACTCCATGCGCCAGGCACTGGATCATGGCCATCGCACCGTGATGCTGCACCAGGGCCGCGTGGTGCTGGATGTCAGCGGCGATGAGCGCAAGCAGATGCAGGTCAGCGACCTGCTGGCGATGTTCGAGAAGACCCGCGGCGAACAGATCGACGACGACGCGCTGCTGCTGGGCTGAAACCGGCAAGCGCACCCGACAGCACGGCCTACGGGCCGTGCTTTTTCATGCCCGCTCGCCCGCCGCGCGACAGCGTTACATTCAACGGCCATAATTAGCCGGTACGATTGCAACCATCACGCATCGCCACAGTCACAGCGCTGTTTTCACCGCGAAAGGTCCCATCATGTCCCTGTTCCTGCGTTCTTCCCGTCCCTTGCTGCTCGGCGTCACCCTGCTGCTGAGCCAGCTGGCACCGGCCCAGGCGGCCGAGCCCGCCACCGTCCTCAACCTCAGCGCCAGCGCCCAGCGCGAGTTGCCGAATGACCAGCTGAACGCGACGCTGTACATCCAGGAACGGCAGCCACAGGCGGCGCAGCTGGCCGACAAGCTGAACCGCGCCCTCAACCGTGCCAAGGCCGATGCCGCCGGCTACCCGAAGGTGACCATCAGCAGCGGCAACTACAATAGCTGGCCCAGCTACGACAAGAACGGCAAGATCAACGGCTGGCAGGGCCGCGCCGACATCCGCCTGCACAGCCGTGACTTTACCGCCGCCGCCGAGCTGATCGCCCAGCTGCAGAAATACATGCTGCTGGAAGGGGTGCAGTTCAGCGTCGCCGACAGCACGCGCAAGGCCACCGAGCAGACACTGATCCCGGAAGCGATTGCCCTGCTGCAGCACCAGGCCACCGCCGCCGGCAAGGCGCTGGGCAAGCCGCAACAGCAGGTGCGAGAGCTGACCATCGGCGAAAGCCAGCCGAACATGCCACCGCTGCTGATGCGCGCCAAGGCGATGACGGCCGACGCGGTCGCCGAGGTGACCACACCGGAATGGCAACCGGGTAAAAGCACCATCCAGCTCAATGTCAGCGGCCGTATCGAGCTGCAATAAGGCCGTGCCCGGCAACGGCGCGATTGACGCTCATCCCGCCGTTGCTGATACTGCGCTTACAATATCGCACTCCCGCGAAACAAGCCGCCAAGCACACACACCATCATGAAACTGATTGCCTCACTGACCAGCCCGTTTGCCCGCAAGGTGCGCGTGGTGCTGGCCGAGAAAAAGATCGACTGCCCGCTGGAACTGGACCTGCCCTGGGAGGCCGGCAGCCGGGTCGCCGAGTTCAACCCGCTGGGCAAGGTGCCGGTATTGCTGCTGGACGACGGCAGCGCGCTGTTTGATTCCCGCGTCATCGTCGAGTATCTGGACAGCATTTCCCCGGTGGCACGGCTGTTCCCGCAGGAACGCCGCCAGCTGATCGAAGCCCGCCGCTGGGAGGCGCTGGCCGATGGCATCTGCGATGCCGCCGCCAATATCGTGATCGAGCAGCGCCGCCCGCCGGCACTGCAAAGCGCCGACTGGATCAACCGCCAGCACGACAAGGTCATCCGCGGCCTGGCAGCCCTGGCGCACGACCTCGGCGAGCGCAACTGGTGCTGCGCCGACAGCTACGGCATTGCCGACATCAGCGTCGGTTGCTGCCTGGGTTACCTCGACTTCCGCTTTGCCGATCTCGACTGGCGCACGCTGCATCCGAACCTGGCCAGCCTGGCGCTGCGCCTGCAGCAGCGCGCCAGCTTCAGCGAGACGCTGCCACCGGCATAGAGCCTGTTCACGATCTCGCGAGCTAGAGCGAGACAAGGCGAAAACGGCTGAGGAAGCGGAGTTGACATGGGGTCAATGAGCATTCCGAAGCCGTTTTCAACGCGGTATCGCCGAAGCGCAGCAGATCGTGAATAGGCTCTAAGCAGCTTGTGCCATGCAGCATGGCAATTCGGCTGATACGGTCTAAGCTTATATCAGGCATGCGCTGTCGCCTGTTATCCAGCAAGGAGAATCATCATGCGGTTGGAACAAATGAAACGCATCGCGGACATGATCGGCCTGAAGAAAAAGTCCCGTGAAGCAGTCTGCCTGATGGAGATCGACGGCATGACCGGTTATGCCGCCTCGCGCCAACTCGATATCAGTCTCTCTACAGTTTCACGCGCGCATGCGCGCTTTCGCAGTGCAATGAAGCAGCTATCCAGCTAAAGCCAGTCCGTCAAAAGCGGCCGGATGCCAGCGCGGCATCCGCCTGCTTTTAGCTGGCCTGCGATCGCTGACTGGGGCTTGTCGTCCTGTGGCACGAAAAAACTGACAAATCATGGATTTAGCGGTATAGTACTGTCTGTTTCCGTCTTGCTGGCACAGTTTTCGTACTGCTGCCGTCTGTTTTTGCCTGCCCTGCCCTACCTCGCAGGCGACACTCCCCAACACGGTTTCACATTTCTTTCCCGTTCATGCTGCTTATGAACGGGCCTTGGTGCATGGTCTGATGACCGGGCACGGAACCAGCTACCCGAAAGAATACAATGTCTAAAGAAGATATGATCGAACTGCAAGGTGTCGTTACCGAAATGCTGCCTGAATCGCGCTTTCGTGTACTGCTGGACAACGGAGTGGAAATCCTCGCCTACGGCTCCGGCAAAATGCGCATGCACCGCATCCGCGTGCTGATGGGCGACCGCGTCACCGTAGAAATGTCACCGTATGATTTGAGCAAGGGACGGATCAACTTCCGCCACCCGACAGCGCGTCCGGAAGGTGCTCCACAGCACTACCGCCGCTGATATTGAGAATTGAACAAGGAATTTAATGAAAATCCAGGAATTGCAGCCAGGTGATCGCATCACCGAACAACGTCTTGACCACACTGTTGCCTACGAAGTCATTGCCATCCGCCAGGTTGGCCGCCGCTTCATGGTGACTTTCAACTCGGCACTGGGATTGTCCAGTGCACACTATCAGGGCGATGCCTACATCGCCGCGGCCCGCTAAGCGCGCCGACTGTCACACGCTGCCAACGCAGCACCCACTACCGGATGGCCCCCCAATAAAAAACCGCCCTGCCACTGGGCAGGACGGTTTGTAACGGGCAAGCCACTGCGGCCAACGTTGGCCGCAATGCTCCGGGTCAGACAGACAACTCCAGCATCAGCTTGTTGATCCGCTTCACGAAGGTGGCCGGGTCTTCCAGTTTGCCGCCTTCCGCCAGCAATGCCTGATCGTACAACACGTGCGCCAGGTCTTCGCGGCGGCTGTCGTCGCTTTCCGCAGCCAGACGCTTGACCAGCACGTGTTCCGGATTGATCTCCAGTGTCGGCTTGCTGCCTTCCGGCACCGGCTGACCGGCGGCCTTCAGCATGCGTTCCAGATGCGCGCTCATCTCGTGCTCGCCCACCACCAGGCAGGCTGGGCTGTCGGTCAGCCGCGCGGTGGCACGCACGTCTTTCACGCGCTCACCCAGCGCCTTCTGCACCAGCTCTACTACCGGCTTGGCGGCTTCTTCCACCTGCTTCTGCGCTTCCTTGTCGGCGTCGTCTTCCAGCGCGCCCAGATCCAGTGCCCCCTTGGCCACCGACTGCAGCTGCTTGCCGTCGAACTCGGTCAGCGAGCCGGTCACCCACTCGTCGACACGGTCGGTCAGCAGCAGTACTTCCACGCCCTTCTTCTTGAACACTTCCAGGTGCGGGCTGTTGCGCGCCGCGGACAGGCTGTCGGCGGTGATGAAGTAGATCTTGTCCTGGCCTTCCTTCATGCGGCCAACGTAGTCGGCCAGCGACACGTCAGGCACATCGCCTTCCGATGCGGTGGACACGAAGCGCAGCAGCTTGGCGATGCGCTCCTTGTTGGCGAAGTCCTCGCCCACACCCTCTTTCAGCACCTGGCCGAATTCCTTCCAGAACGCGGCGTACTTGTCCTGCTCGTTGGCAGCGAGGTCGTCCAGCAGGCCCAGCACCTTCTTCACGCAGCCGGCGCGGATGGCGTCAATGTCCTTGGATTCCTGCAGGATTTCGCGCGACACGTTCAGCGGCAGGTCGTTGCTGTCGATCACGCCGCGTACGAAGCGCAGGTATTGCGGCATCAGCTTGTTGCTGTCTTCCATGATGAACACGCGGCGCACGTACAGTTTCACGCCCTGCTTGCGCTCGCGGTCCCACATGTCGAACGGGGCGCGCGACGGGATGTACAGCAGTTCGGTGTACTCCTGGCGGCCTTCGACACGGGCGTGGCTCCAGGCCAGCGGCTCGGTGAAGTCGTGCGCCACGTGCTTGTAGAATTCCTGGTACTGCTCTTCAGTAATGTCGTTCTTGCTGCGCGTCCACAGCGCGGAGGCTTCGTTGACCACTTCGAAATCGTCGCTGACGATCACTTCACCGTTCTCGCCGTAGCTGTTGCCCTTCTTCATCTCGATCGGGATCGAGATGTGGTCGGAGTAGGTGCGCACGATGCGCTTCAGCGACCAGTCGTTGAGGAAGTCGTCGTTGCCGTCCTTCAGGTGCAGCACGATCTCGGTACCGCGGCCAAGCTTGTCCACCGGCTCGAGGGTGAAGTCGCCCTCGCCGGCCGACTCCCAGCGCACGCCTTCGCTGGCGGTGCTGCCGGCGCGACGGGTGGTCAGCGTCACCTTGTCGGCGACGATGAAGGCGGAGTAGAAGCCGACACCGAACTGGCCGATCAGGTTGGCGTCCTTCTTGGCATCGCCCGACAACTGCTCGAAGAAGGCCTTGGTGCCGGACTTGGCGATGGTACCGATGTTGGCAATCACCTCGTCGCGGCTCATGCCGATGCCGTTGTCGGCGATGGTGATGGTCTTAGCATCCTTGTCGACGCTGATGCGGATTTTCAGCTCGGGATCATTCTCGAACAGGGCGGCATTGTTCAGCCCCTCGAAACGCAGCTTGTCGGCCGCATCGCTGGCGTTGGACACCAGCTCACGCAGGAAGATTTCCTTGTTGGAGTACAAGGAATGGATCATCAGTTTCAGCAGCTGTTTGACTTCGGTCTGAAAACCCAGGGTTTCTTTCTGTGCGCTCATGGCTATGTCTGAATGAAGAGTTGATAACAGAGGACAAGATGGCGGCAGGCGCAGATTCTTCAAGAGCCGGCCGGCGTGGCCGGTCGCAGCCATGAAAAAACCCGGCTCCTGTCGGTGGCCGGGTTGCGGGTGGGCGGGCACGCGCGTCAGGCGCTGGCGCCGTCCTTTTTCTCGCGCAGGCCGGGCGGCAGCGCGAACACGATGCTCTCCTCCACCCCGTTCAGCTCGCTGACGCTGGTGGCGCCAAACAGGCGGATCTGCTCGATCACCGCCTGCACCAGCACCTCCGGCGCGCTGGCACCGGCGGTGACGCCGACACGCTGCTTGCCGTCGAACCATGCCTGCTGCAGCAGGGTGGCGTTGTCGACCATGTAGGCGGTCACGCCGCGCAAAGCCGCCACTTCGCGCAGGCGGTTGGAGTTGGAGCTGTTCGGCGAGCCGACCACGATCACGATGTCGCACTCGTCGGACAACAGCTTCACCGCATCCTGGCGATTCTGCGTGGCGTAGCAGATGTCGTCCTTCTTCGGGCTGGTGATCTGCGGGAAGCGCGCCTTCAGCGCGTTGATGATGTCGCGGGTCTCGTCCACCGACAGCGTGGTCTGGCTGACATAGGACAGCCGCGACTCGTCCGGCAGCTGCAGTGTGGCGACATCGTCGACCGTTTCCACCAGGTACATGCCGTGCTCGACCTGGCCCATGGTGCCCTCCACCTCGGGGTGGCCCTTGTGGCCGATCATGATGATGCTCATGCCAGCCTGGTGCATGCGCTTGACCTCGACGTGCACCTTGGTCACCAGCGGACAGGTGGCGTCATACACCGTCAAGCCGCGGGCTTCCGCCTCCAGGCGCACCGATTGCGGCACGCCGTGCGCCGAGTAGATCAGGGTGGCGCCGGGTGGCACGTCCTGCAGCTCCTCGATGAAGATGGCGCCCTTGTCGCGCAGGTTGTCGACCACGAAGCGGTTGTGCACCACCTCGTGGCGGACATAGATCGGGGCGCCGTAGATTTCCAGCGCGCGCTCGACGATGGCGATGGCACGGTCGACGCCGGCGCAGAAACCGCGCGGGTTGGCCAGCATGATGGTCTTCGTCATCGGGATATCCTTCAGTAGCTAAAAGGTTGGCCGCAAGGCTGCGGCCAACGTTGTCGTCATGGTTGCGGGTGGCGGAAGCTGTCGATCACCATCAGCACGGCACCGACACAGATGAAGCTGTCGGCGAGGTTGAAGGCCGGGTAGTACCAGCTGTTGTAGTAGTGCACCTGGATGAAATCGATGACGTGGCCGTGCAGCAGGCGGTCGATCACATTGCCCAGTGCGCCACCGATAATGAACGACGCCGCCAGGCTCATCACCGTGCTGAAGCGCCCTTTCACCATCTGCCAGCCCAGCCAGCCGGAGACGGCGAAGGCCAGCGCGGTGAAGAAGAACTTCTGCCAGCCGCTGGCATCGGCGAGGAAGCTGAACGCCGCCCCCGGGTTGTACAGCAGGGTGAAGCCGAAATAACCCGGGATCACCGCACGGTACTCGCCGAACTGGTAGGTGGTATTGAAATGGATCTTGCTGAGCTGGTCGATCACGATGATCAGCAGCGCCAGCAGGAACCACTTCAGGCTGTCACGCAGGGCCGTGGCCGGTCCTGCCGTTTGCAGTTCGACATCAGGCGTGGACACGGGCCTCACCTTTACCATCAATGTTGTCGACGCAGCGGCCGCAGACATTGCCGTGGCCGGCATGGCTGCCGACGTCGCTGCGGTAGTGCCAGCAACGGTCACACTTGGCATGCGCCGACGGCGTGACGGTGATGCTCAGCGCAGTGCCTTCGCTGACGCTGATGCGCGATACCATCAGCACGAACTTGAGATCGTCGCCGAGGCTGGCCAAGAGCGGGAACAGCACTTCGTCGGCCACGACATCAACCTCGGCCTGCAGTGCGGAACCGAGCTGCTCGGCACTGCGCAGTGCCTCGATATCCTTGTTCAGCTGTGCGCGGAAGGCGCGAATGGCCTGCCACTTGCCGACCAGGTCCACTTCCTGCTGTTCGCCGGTGAGCGGGAATTCGTGCCACACGTGGAACAGCGGCGATTCCTCGTCGCTGCCGACCAGCACTTCCCACGCCTCGTCGGCGGTGAAGCACAGGATAGGCGACACCAGCAGCAGCAGGCTGCGGGTGATGTGGTACAGCGCGGTCTGCGCACTGCGGCGCGCGTGGCTGCCCGCCTGGGTGGTGTACAGGCGGTCCTTGAGGATGTCGAGGTAGAAGGCGCCCAGATCCTCGGAGCAGTAGTTGACGATTTCCTGCACCGCGTGGTGGAAGGCGTAGCGCGGATACAGCTCGCCGGTCACCTTCTCCTGCATTTCCTTGGCCATCAGCAGCGCGTAGCGGTCGATCTCCAGCATGTTGCCGAACGGTACCGCGTGCTCCATCGGATCGAAGTCCGACAGGTTGGCCAGCAGGAAACGGAAGGTATTGCGCAGGCGGCGGTAGCTCTCGGTGACGCGCTTGAGGATCTCGTCGGAGATCGCCAGCTCGCCGGAGTAGTCGGTGGACGCCACCCACAGGCGCAGGATGTCGGCGCCGAGGCTGTCGTTGACCTTCTGCGGCGCCACCACGTTGCCCTTGGACTTGGACATCTTCAGGCCCTTGCCGTCGACCACGAAGCCGTGGGTCAGCAGTTGCTGGTACGGCGCGCGACCGATGGTGGCGCAGCCGGTGAGCAAGGACGACTGGAACCAGCCGCGATGCTGGTCGGAGCCTTCCAGGTACAGGTCGGCCGGCCACGCCAGCTCCGGACGCTGTTTCAGCACCGCGAAGTGGGTGGAACCGGAGTCGAACCACACGTCGAGGGTGTCGCTCAGCTTGCGGTAGTTGGCCGCATCGTCACCCAGCAGTTCGGCAGCGTCGAGGCTGAACCAGCCTTCGATACCCTGCTGCTCGATGCGCAATGCCACCTGTTCCAGCAGCGCGGCGGAATCCGGATGCAGCTCGCCGCTTTCCTTGTGCACGAAGAAGGTCATCGGCACGCCCCAGTTACGCTGGCGCGATACGCACCAGTCCGGGCGGTTGCTGATCATCGCTTCCAGACGGGCACGGCCCCAGGCCGGGAAGAACTCGGTGCTGTCCACCGCGTGCTTGGCGCGCTCGCGCAGCACTTCGCTGTCCTTGCCGGACTTGTCCATGCCAATGAACCACTGCGCGGTGGCGCGGAAGATGATCGGCGTCTTGTGACGCCAGCAGTGCGGGTAGCTGTGCAGCAGCTTTTCCTGATGGATCAGCGCGCCCTGCTCGACCAGTGTCTCGATCACTTTCGGATTGGCTTCCCACACCGACAGGCCGGCGTACAGCTCGGTGGTGGACTTGTAGCGGCCGTTGTCGGCCACCGGGTTGTCCACCGGGATGCCGTACTGCTGGCCGACCTGGAAGTCTTCCAGACCGTGCGCCGGCGCGGTGTGCACCAGGCCGGTACCGGCGTCGGTGGTGACGTGCTCGCCGCAGATGATCGGCACCTGACGGTCGTAGAACGGGTGCTGCAAACGGATCAGTTCCAGCTTGTCGCCGCTGGTTTCCGCCAGCACGGTGCCGTCCACGCCGTAGCGCTTGAGGGTCACTTCAGCCAGGTCCTTGGCCAGGATCAGCTTGCCCTTGGCGGTGTCCAGCAGCTGGTACACCAGCTTGGCATTGACCGATACCGCCTGGTTGGCCGGCAGCGTCCACGGCGTGGTGGTCCAGATGACGGCCTGCGCATCATCGACACTGCCCGCCAGGCCGAAGGCTGCGGCCAACTTGTCGCCTTCCAGCACCTTGAAGCCGACATCGATCGCCGGCGAGGTCTTGTCTTCGTATTCGACTTCCGCCTCGGCCAGCGCCGAGCCGCACTCGATGCACCAGTGCACCGGCTTCTCGCCCTTGAACAGGTAGCCGTTCTCGTAAATCTTGCCGAGGGTGCGCACGATGTCGGCCTCGGTCTTGAAATCCATGGTCAGGTACGGGTTGTCCCAGTCACCCAGCACCCCCAGACGAATGAAGTCCTTCTTCTGGCGCGCGATCTGCTCGTGCGCGTATTCGCGGCACAGTTCGCGGAACTTGGCGGCCGGAATGTCCTTGCCGTGCAGTTTTTCCACCATCAGCTCGATCGGCAGGCCGTGGCAATCCCAGCCCGGCACGTACGGCGCGTCGAAGCCGGACAGCGTCTTGGAGCGGACGATGATGTCCTTCAGCACCTTGTTGACGGCATGGCCGATATGGATATCGCCGTTGGCGTACGGAGGGCCGTCGTGCAGGATGAACTTGGGACGGCCGGCAGCGACTTTACGCAGTTTCTGGTAGCGCTGCTGTTCGGTCCAGCGCTTGAGCCAAGCGGGTTCACGTTTGGCCAGATCACCCCGCATCGGGAACGGGGTATCCAGCAGGTTTACGGTCTTGCGATAGTCGATGCTCATGCCTGATCTCGTTGCAAACTGGTCAAATAGGTCTTGGCGCTGGCGGCGTCGCGTTCAATCTGCGCCACCAGCTCGTTCAAATCATCATAACGCGCTTCATCGCGCAATTTTTTCAGAAAGTGCACAGAAACACGCTGGCCATACAGATCACCGTGAAAATCGAACAAATGCACTTCCAGCTTGTAATGCTGGCTGTCGGTGACCGTCGGGTTCTTGCCGAGGCTGGCCACACCGCCGAGACGCCCCTGCGGCGTATCGACTTCCACCACGAACACCCCCTGCAGCGCCGGTCGCAGATGCGGCAGGTGCACGTTGGCGGTCGGGAAGCCGATGGTGCGCCCCAGTTTCTGGCCGTGCATCACCTTGCCACTGATCTGGTACGGCCGCCCCAGCAAGGCAGCCGCGCGTTGCAGGTCGCCGGCGGCCAGGGTATCGCGCACCAGGGTGCTGGAGGCGCGCTCACCGGCCACCAGCACCGACGGCATCGCTTCGGTGACAAAATCGGGACAGGCACTGAGCAACTCGAAATTGCCCTTGCGGTCGGCACCAAACTGGAAATCATCGCCGATCAGCAGATAACGGGTCTGCAATTGCTGCAGCAACACCTCGCGCATGAACAACTCGGCCGGCATGCGCGAAAAGGCGTGGTTGAAACGGTAGACAAACACATAGTCGACCCGTTCTTCTTCCGCCAAGAATTGCAGCTTGTCGCGCAGCACCGACAGCCGTGCCGGTGGCTGGCTGCGGGCAAAGAACTCGCGCGGGTGAGGCTCGAACGTCAGCAGCGCGGTGGGCAGGCCACGGGCGGCAGCCTCGTGCCGCAAGCGGGCCAGCATCTTCTGATGGCCGAGGTGGACACCGTCGAAATTACCGATGGTCAGCGCACAGGGCAACAAATCATGGCGACGCGGGTCGCCCAGAAACGCTCGCATGGGCAGTCGTGCTCGAAAAGAAACAAACAGTGATTTTAACCAGCCACCCTGAGCCGCGCCAGCCCAAAGCCAAAAAACAAAAGCCCCGGCAGGAGCCGGGGCTTTCTGGCAAGAAGCGAGACTTACATCTTCACTTCTTTGGCAGTTTCTACAGTCACTTCGAAGCGACGATCCGGCTCCAGGCAGGCGATACGCTGAGTGCGAGCCTTGATCTTCGAGCACTGCTCGGTCAGCTTGGCTTGCGATTCGCCAGCGCCGGAAGCGGAGATCTTCTCGGCAGGGATGCCGCCAGCAACCAGGTAGTCCTTCACGGCGTTGGCACGACGCTCGGACAGTTTCTGGTTGTAGGCTTCGGCGCCCATGTAGTCAGTGTGACCAACGATGGCAACCGACTTCAGGTACTTGTCGCCCTTCAGTTCCGCAACCACGCCGTCCAGCGCTGCGTTGCCGGAAGTGATCACGGTCTTGTCGAAGGCGAACAGGCCGGCAGCCGACAGGGTGAAGGACTTGATCTGGGAAACCACGGCAGGAGCCGGAGCAACTGGCGCTACAGCAACCGGCTTCGGAGCTTCCTTGTCGCC
>Ga0073934_10006403_pt1 | contig 17224 bp, 18 predicted proteins | sample LarsenN4metaG_FD_76834 | JGI IMG/M metagenome (GOLD analysis project Ga0073934, IMG submission 76834) | Hot spring sediment bacterial and archeal communities from British Columbia, Canada, to study Microbial Dark Matter (Phase II) - Larsen... ... | reverse complement strand
CTTCGCCGTGGGCGCCGCCGGCATGTCACGCACGCTCTCCTTGCGGGCGGGACGTTTCGCCGCCTTGCCGGGCCGCTTCTCGTCGCGATCCATGAGACCTCGCTCCCGCGATTCTACCCGCGGCCGCCGCTACGCGTCCTCGGGCGCCCCGGGCAGGAGCGGCTCGAGCTCCAGCGCCTGCGGCCCCTGCTCGGTGCACACCGCGTAGCGCGTCTCGCCCGCCCGGTACATCGACACGCCCGCGAACTCGCCGCGCTTGTTGAGGGCGAAGAAACGGATGTTGAAGTTGGGCAGGCCGCGCCTGTTGAGCAGCCGCTTCTCGACGGTGTTGGCCTGGATGCGCTTGAGCGCCTCCAGTCCGGCGTCTTTCGGCGACATCCCCCGGCGCATCGACTCCACGATGAGGAACGACGAGAGGTTGTAGAGGTTGGCCTCGCCACGGCCGGTCGAGCCGGCGGCGCCCACCTCGTTGTCCACGTAGAGCCCGGCGCCGAGAATGGGCGAGTCGCCGGTGCGGCCCGGGATCTTCCAGGCGAGCCCGCTCGTGGTCGTCACGCCGCAGATGTCGCCGGTCGGGCCGATGCCGTCGCAGTTGATGGTGCCCCAGAAGCTGCCTTCGGGAATGAGGCCGTCGCGCACCATCGACCTGCCGGCCGCCAGCGCCCGGTCGGCGCGGGCCATCAGGTCGGGGCCCGGGTCCTTTTCGTGCTTCGGCGCCGGCTTCCGCCCCTCGCCCGTCGGGTCGAGATAGTGCTCCGGGTCGGACCGCCGCTTCCACTCCAGGAACAGCCGCCGCGAGTTCTCGGTGTGCAGCGAGTCTTCGATGGGGAAGCCCATGTGCCGGGCGAAGCGCTGCGCGCCCTCGCCGACGATGAGATGGTGGTCGGTGTAGTCCATCACCGCCTTTGCCACGAGCGACGGCGTGCGGACGCCCTGCAGGCTGGCCACCGCGCCGGCGCGCTTGAGCGGGCCGTGCATGCACGAGGCGTCGAGCTCGATGACGCCGTCGGCGTTGGGCAGGGCGCCGTAGCCGATGCCGGTCTCGAGCGGGTCGAGCTCGGGGATGTTGACGCCCGCAATCAGCGCGTCGAGCACGTCCTTCCCCTCGGTGATGAGGCGGAACGCGCGGGCGACCGCGTTCTCCTTGCCGCCGTTGGTGAACTCGTAGCCCGAGTAGTCGGCGATGACCACCGGCTTCACGGTGCGCTGGATGAGGAGCTCGGCGGAGCGGGCCGTCCCGGGCGCCGGGCGTGCGCCGGCGGACGCGGCGGTGGCGGTGGACGCGGCGGTGGCGGCGGCCAGCGAGGCGGTGGTGGATCGGACGAAATCGCGGCGCGTGATCATGGGCGGCTCCCTGGCGGATCGCCGGGAGCATACCCCACGCGCGGGACTAGCGGTCGGCCTCGGGCGGACGCGGCCGCCAGAGCACCATCACCTTGCCCACCGTCTGCACGACGGCGGCGTCGGTCCGGGCGCTGATGTCGGCGAGCAGGGCCTCGCGTTCGTCGCGTTCGGCGGCCCCGGCCCGCACCTTGATGAGCTCGTGAGCGGTGAGTGCGCGATCGATTTCGGTGACGACGGCGTCGGTGAGTCCGGCGTGGCCCACGTGCACCACCGGCTCGAGGGCGTGCGCGCGGGCCTTGAGGGACGCGCGTTCGCGGGGCGTGAGCGTGACCGGCATGAGCATCGATTGTAGCGGAGGGGCGGGACGGGCGCCGGCGCGGACGGCGCAGGTACACCGGCCCGGCGATCGCCGAAAAAGGCACGGGCCGCACGCTGCCTTGCGGCAGCCATGCGGCCCGGCGCAGGGTCGTTGCCCGGAACGACTAGGCGACGGCGTCCTTGGCGGCCTTCACAGGACGCGCCCGGACGATCTTGCGCGCCGGCTTCGCCTTGAACACCGTGGGCTCGCCCGTGAACGGGTTGATGCCCTTGCGAGCCTTCGTCGCGGCCTTCTTCACGACGACGAACTTCGCGAAGCCCGGGATCTGGAACATCCCGTTCTTCTTGAGCTCCTTGTAGCCCACGTTGCACAGCGACTCGAGCACGCCCTTCACCTGCTTGTTCGAGAGCGCACCACCGTGCTCGGCGGCGATCTTCGCGACGAGCTCCGACTTCGACATAGCCTTGGCCATTGAATGCCCCCACCCCGGCGCGAGCGCCGGCGCGTGTGCCGGTGACCTGTTCCGCTTCAGGGACGTTGCGGCGGCCACCGGACTGCCGTCCTGCCGCACGACCCGCTCCGCCGTGATCACCACGACCAAGGCGCCGGGAGGAACCTCGACGCGGAGCCGTCAGCTAGATTACACGTAAATTCCAGCCGTTGCGCATCTATTTACACGCCGACGCCTTGTTTTTTCGGGATTTGGCGGACGCCCGAACCGCAAAGGCCTGTTTTCACCGGGCTGGTGGGATGTCGGTGAGCGAGGATTCCCGGCTCACGTCGCGCAGCGTGTCGCGGGCCGAGACCGTGGCGAACGCGACGCCGTCGCCGAAGTGCAGCGCCGCCTTGTGGTGGCCACGGCCGACGCGCTGAGAGGCGGCGGCCGCCGCGCGCCATTCGTCGGCGCCCCGAGCCGCAGCACGCCATCCGGCATCTCGCCTGGCCCTCCGCATCCCGGGCCAGAGCCTGGCTCGACGCTGGAGCCCCCAGCAGCTCCAGCCCCTAACCCCAGGCTCGGCCCCTGGCCCGCCTAGAGCAGCTGCACGACGACCAGCGCGGCGACGGCGCCCGCGGTGGCCAGCGCCAGTTCAGCGCGGTCGCGCACGAAGGCGATGCCGGCCAGCAGGAAGATCGCGGCCAGGGCCAGGGCGGCCCAGTAGACGTCGTCGGCGCCCTCTTCCACGCCGCCGCGCGCCGTCTTCCGCACGCCGTCGATCACGGCCACGGCAATGTCCACGTCGCGTTCGCGATCGAGCTCCATGTAGCGGCCGCCGCCGACGGCGGCGATGCGCGCGAGCGACTCGCGATCGAGGCGTGAATAGACCGGCGGCGGCTGCTTGGCCGGGTCCTCGGCCCTGGGCTCCGGGATGAAGCCGCCGCTGCTCGTGCCGACGCCCACCACGTACACCGGAATGCCGTCCTGGCGGGCGGTGACGAGGGCCCGTTCCACGTCGCCGCTCCACGCCTGGCCGTCCGAGAGCAGCAGGAACGCCTTCGCATTCACGCTCTTGCGGCCCGTCACCCGTTCGTCCTGCGCCAGCAGCTTCATGCCCCAGCTGATGCCCATCTCGATGTTGGTGTCCCACGAGGCGTCGTCTTCCACGCGGAACGGGGGCTCCTCGAGATGCTCGATGAAGAAAAAGAACGTATTCGGGTCTTTCGTGAGGCGAATCTGCGGCGTGGCGATGCGCGCGAAGGCCGACATGGCGATGCGGTCCCCGTCCCAGCGCATGGTTTCGGCCAGCACCTTCAGGAACCGCATCGACCGCTTCCACCGGTCGCCGGGCGTGTCGGTGACGCGCATCGAGGTCGAGCCGTCCTGCAGCACCACCAGGTCGATGCTGGCCCGCCGCACGCGGGTGGTCACGAGCTGCGGCCGGGCCAGCGCCAGGATGACCGACGTCGTGGCCAGGAGCAGCGCCAGCCAGAAGAGCAGCCCGCCGAAGTACGAGAAGCGCTCGCGCACGGGCACGGCGCGATGCCGCGCGTAGCGCCGGATGTCGGCGCGACGGCGGATGAGCTGCCACGCCCACACCACGAGCAGCACCAGCGGCCCGGCCAGCAGCCAGAGGTAGTCGGGCTGCCCGAACCTGAGGGCCTGCCAGTCGACCGACGGAAGGGGAATACCGAACATCGTCGAACGAACCCCGACGGAACCGTCGCGCCCGCGCGTCCCTAGCCGCGGCGCTTGCGCTGCTCGCCTTCGCTCGCGCCCTGCGGCAGCTGCTTGCGCTCGTCGGGCCGCATCGGCACCACCACCTTGAACTGCTTCATGTCGGTGCCCTCGGGCGGGGCGCCCGGCGCCCCGTGCATCGTCGGGCCGATGGGCAGGTCGCCGGCCAGGCCCGTGGCTTCCGGCTCGGGCATCACCGGCTGCCGGCTCTGCTGCAGCGTGGCCCGCACGCGCGCGGCGAACTCGAAGTTCCAGGCGGCGTTCTCGTCGCCCGGCCGGGCGCGCAGGACGTCGGCGTAGCCCTTCACGATGTCGTCGATCCGCTTGACGGCCGCCGCCTGGTCGGGCGACAGCTGGGCGGCGCGGTAGGCGGCGTGGGCGCCCAGTTCGAGCACCACCGGGTCGGTTTCCGAGAGCGCGCCCGCGGCATCACGCTCGGGCGTGAGACGCCCGTAGGTGCCGAGCCAGTACCTCGACGTCGCCTGCTGCTCGCGCAGCGACGAGACGAGCGACTGCGACAGCCGCGGCAGCACGGCGCCGTCGGCCGCCTCGGCCTTGAGCGCCTCGTACGCCTGGTCGAGATCGCCGTAGCGCAGCGTCAGCAGGGCCTGCTCCGCGTCCGCGGTCCGGTTCTCGAGGCTCGACGCCCCGAACAGCACCCGGCCGCCCACCACGAGCGCCAGGGCCACGACGGCATATCCGATGACCGACTTCATCTGCCTTCTCCTTACGGAAACGTCCGGAACTGCGGCGCCAGCAGCCGCAGCAGCGCGGCCAGCGTCCAGAGCACCACGGCGGCCAGCGCGTAGGGCGCGAACCGGGGCAGCCGGGCGCTGTACTCCTTCACCTCGACCGTGCCGGCCGAGGCCTTGTCGATGTCGCGAATCGCGCGCAGCACCGCGTTCTCGTCCACGGCCGTGTAGAAGCGGCCGCCGGTCTTGGCGATGGCCCGCTGCCACATCGTGTCGGGCAGCTTGGTGTTGCCCTTGCTGATGCGCACGAAGTACACCGGCACCTTGGCCTTCACGGCGTCGGTGAGCACGTCGTCGATGTTGCGTCCCGACTCGGTGACCTCGGCGTCCTCGCCGTCGCTGAAGATCACCATCAGGTTGCCGGAGGCGTCGAGGAAATCGAAGGCCCGGAAGAGCGACACGGCCTGTTCCACCGCCTGCGCGATGACGGTGCCGCGATCGGGGAAGTTCTCCCACTCGCCCATGTTGCCGATGAGCGAGAGGCTGAGCAGGATGTTGTCGTAGTCGGTCGTGAACGGCGTGATGACGTAGGCCGTGTCGGCGAACTCGATGAGCGAGACCAGGTCCTTGTAGCCGCCGTCCATCCGCAGCCGCACGAAGCGCTCGGCGGCGGCCACCGAGGTGAAGAACGTGGCCTCCATCGGCGCGTCCTTCGTCGTGAGGTTCCTGGCGGCGAACGGCGCCAGCATGCTCGACGAGCCGTCGATCATCAGGCTGATGCGGCGGCCGGGCCGGGTGACCTCGCGCCGCGACAGCGGCGTGGCCGGGTCGGACAGGGCGACGGCGAAGAGCGGCACGCCGGCCAGCATCAGCAGCAGCGGCAGGTGCCTGAGCGTGGGCGTCCACGATGGCGTCCACTGGCCGAGCACCGCCGGCAGCACGATGCTGCCGCGCCCCGGGGCCCTGGTGGCCACGCTCCGCAGGACGAGCGCCACGATGCCGACTCCCGCCAGGGCCAGCATGAGCAGCAGCGCCAGGTCCTTCTCGCCGAACACGAGCTCGCTCAGGCGCACCTCGTTCCAGTCGGCGCGCGCGCGCTCCACGAACCGCGAGATCGCGGCCAGGACGTTCACGCTAGCGTCCCCTCCAGCCGCTCACGAAGTCGGTCAGCTTCTTCACCTGCTGCATCGGCCACGAGTACCGGAAGGCGAGCGAGCGGGCGAGCGGCCCGGCGGCGGCGAGCGCCACGTCGATGGCGCCTTCGTCGGCCTTGCCGCGGCCGTAGCGCACGGTGGTCAGGGCGGCGATGCCGTCGCGCAGCTGCTGGATCGTGCCGTCGGTGGCGGCCGCGGCGGCGAGGTCCTGCGGCGTGACGGCCGACGAGACCAGCGCGTGCCGGCGCCGCAGTAGCCCCTGGCTGAGCGCGATCTGGCCGGGCACGGCCGCAGAGGCGACGCCCTTGAGCTGCGACACCGGACGGCCGATGGCGTAGCTGGCCACGATGCGCAGCGCCCCGGCGGCGCGGCCGGCGAGTTCGTCGGTCCAGCCGCCGCCCTTCTGGCGCGCCACGTCGGCCAGCTCGCGGCCAGCCGCCGCGAGCACGGCCGGGCCGGAGACGCCGGCCTCCACGGTGGCCCGGGCCGGGGCGCGCATGGCGCGATACAGCCGGGCCAGCCCGAGCAGGGCCACGGCGCCGGCCAGCGCGTAGAAGAACCAGCCCGCCATGCCGAGCGTGCGGGCGCGGAACCGGCGCGCCTCGAGATCGCCGAACGTCAGCGTCGTGGCGTCGCGGATGTCGCGGGCGCCGCCGGCGACGAGCGACAGCACGCGCACGGTGAGCGGCGGCAGGGCGTAGGTCTGGTCGCGGCCCTGCGAGGCCGTGCCGTCGCTCGTCGAAGTGTCGATGCGGTAGCTGATCGCGAGGCCGGCGAGCGAGACGTCCTGCCCGAACGACGTGTCGTTCAGCAGCCGCAGCCGGTACGTGTACTGGAAGAAGCGGCGCGGCCCGTTCACGACGTCCTCGGCGGCGCTGCCATCCAGCACGTCGAAGGGCGGCAGGGCCATCACCGTGTGATCCAGCCGCGAGCGGTCGACGACGGCCCGGGTCGACGCCGTCTCGAGCACGGCGCACGTGAGCACGGCGTCGAACGGCTCGCCCATGCGCACGGCCGCCCGGTCGGTGCGCCACCAGCAGCGGATCGCGTCGGTTTCCACGTTCGAGGTGCCGGGCGGCTGCGCCAGGGCCGCCGCCGGCAGCAGGGCCGCGACGGCGAGCGCAAGGGCGGCCAGGGGCCGGAGTCCGGAGCACAGGTGGCGTCGGTCGTTCATCGCTTCCTCAGTCGGCGCTCCACCGCGAACTCGGCGAGCGCAATGTCGCTCTTGGTGTCGTCGAGGCCCAGGCGGATGGCGTCGAGCCCGGCGTCGTGCGCCTTCTTCGCCACTTCGTCCTGCCAGCCCCGCACCTTCTCGGCCATGCCGGCCAGCTGCCCGCGCGAGACGACGCGCGAGCGGCCGGTTTCCACGTCCACGGCCTCCACCCAGCCGGCCGACACCGACGGCAGGCGATAGGCGAAGGTGGCGTCGACGATCACCAGGAAGACGTCGTGGTGCACGTCGAGCCGGGCCAGCTCGTCGATCACGGGGTCGACGTCCTCGAAGAGGAAGTCCGACACGACCGGGACGAGCGACGTCTTCCGCAGGTAGCCGGCGAGCGTGCCGCTCAGGCTCTCGGTCTGCCTGAGTTCCTCGAGGTTCTGCTCGTACTGGTAGGCGTCCACGCAGTGGATGACCTGCCCCTTGCCGATGCGCGGCCGGATGGCGTGCAGGCGTTCGAAGCTGCCGTGGAAGGTGATGAGCCCGAAGCTGTCCTGGAAGAACACCGCCGACATGCCGATGGTGGCGATGGCGCGCGCCACGGCATGGGCGATGAGGACGTTGCCGCGCGCGGCCGCGGGTCCGACCATGCCCTCGGGCAGCGCGTCGACGCCGCAGCGCGTCGAGCGCGAGTGGTCGGCCACCACCACGACGCCGGCCGTGGACGGCTGCTCGAAGTCGCGCACGACCATCGGCGAGAAGTTGGTGAGCGTCGACTGCGGCCAGTCGATCGTCTCGAAGCGGTCGCCGGCCTCCCAGGTGCGCAGGCCCACGAAGTCGAACCCCGACCCGTGGAACAGGCTCCGGTGCTCGCCCAGCGTGAACTCCTTCATCCGCTTCAGGATGACGAGCTCGATCTCGCTGATTTCCGACAGGTTGACGAGCGGCGCGACCTCTTGCTCGCGCGTTCTCATGGGATCGGGACTTTCGCCACGACGTCCTTCACGACCAGATCCTGCGTGAGGCCGTGGCTGGCGGCGTGCGGGCCGAGCCAGATGCGGTGGCTGAGCACGTAGGGCGCCAGGTCCTGGATGTCCTCGGGGTAGACCTCGTCGCGGCCGTGCATGAGCAGCGCCCACACCTTGGCCAGGCGGCCCCACACGATGATGGCGCGCGGGGAGGCGCCCAGGTCCACGCCGCGCTCGACGAGTTCCGAGGGCGAGTGGCGATGCCAGTCGGTTTCCGGATTGAAGGGGCGCGTGGCCGCCACCAGCTGCTGGATGTAGGTGCCGAGGCGCTCGTGCAGGAACACCTCCTCGTTGATGCGCGACCGGAGCTGGATGATGCGCTCCTTGGACATCAGCGAGTTGAGCCGCACGTGCTTGAAGTCGAAGTTCACCAGCTTGGCTTCCTCCTGCGGCGAGAGGTAGCCGATGTTGATCATCACGGCGAACCGGTCGGTGGCGGCTTCCGAGAGCGGGAAGGTGCCCTGGCCCAGTTCCACCGGGTTCATCGTGGCGATGGCGAAGCTGAAGGCCGGCAGGTCGTAGGTGGTCTTGCCCACCGTGACGGTGCGGTCCTGGAGGCCCTCGAGGAAGGCGCTCTGCGACTTCAGCGGGATGCGGTTGATTTCGTCGAGCAGGATGACCTCGGCCATCGCCAGGGGGCCGAACTCGGTGATGAGCTCGCCGGTGGCGGGGTTGATCATCTGGAAGCCCACCACCTCGGTGGGCTGCAGGTCGGCCCGGCCCTGGAGCCGGGCGAACTTGGCGTCGGAGATGGCCGCGAGGATCACGCCGAAGAACGTCTTGCCGACACCCGGGACGCCCCGGAGCAGGAGGTTGCCGGCGTTGACCTGCCGGTTCTCCTTCTTGTCGTACGTCGTCGGAATCTCCGACAGCAGCACGATGTTGGCCAGGGCCTTCGCCGTTTCGTAGCCGACGAGCGCTTTGCCGCCCTCGGCCAGGATGGCGTGGTGGAAGTCGATGGCTTCTTTGAGGTCTGGATGCACGAGGAATCCCGGAGGCGCACAATCCTATACCGGCCGGCCTACCGGGACCATAGACTGTCCGCGGTCGTGCCGATACGTGTGGTGACGACCGCGGGTGCAGGCGCCGGAGAGGCGCCCCACCTGGCCGAAGCGGGAAGGACCGTGCAGATGTCGAACGAGCGCCGCAGCAGCACACGCCTCACCGGCCCCTTCGAGGGCGGCTGGGACGGCGCGTCGGGCATGCGCGACTGCCGCATCACGGACCTCAGCCGCGGGGGCTGCTTCATCGATGCCTACGCCAGCAACCCCGTCGGCGCCCGTATCCTGACCCACGTCCGGCTGAACGGCCGCGAATACCAGCTGCGGTCCGAGGTGGTCTACGTGGACCGCGTCCAGGGCTTCGCCGTGCGGTTCCGCGACAACGATCCCCAGCTGATGAAGGACTTCGCCGAGGCGCTCGCCGCCCTCGGCGCCTGAGCCCGAGCCCCGGTCCGCCGCGCGCGCCCGCTCCTCCCCGGCCGGCGCTTCGCCGATATAGTTGACTCTGACAATCAAATGGTTGATCCTTGGCGGCAGCGAGGGACCGCCCGCATGCCTGCCGCCGCCCCGGACGTCACCGGCGCCATCCGGCGCTTCAACCGCTTCTACACCGCGCGCATCGGCGCGCTCGGGGGCGGCCACCTCGGCACCCCGTTCTCGCTGACCGAGGCGCGCGTGCTCTACGAACTGGGCGACCACGGTCCGGCCACGGCGGCGGTGCTGGCGCAGGCCCTCGAAGCCGACCCGGCCCAGGTGAGCCGCACCGTCGCCCGCCTGACACGGGCGAAGCTCGTCTCCCGGGCCCGCCACGCGCGCGACGGCCGCGCGCTGCTGCTGTCGCTCACGGCCGCCGGCCGGCGCGAGTTCCAGCGGCTCGACCGGCTGTCGCGCGAGCGGAACGCGAGGCTGGTCGCGCGGCTCGACCCCGAGGAGCAGGCCCGGCTGCTCGCCGCGATGCGGACGATCGAGACGGCGCTGACGGACAGGCCGGCCGCGCCGCCGGCCGTCGTGATCCGTGCGCACCGGCCCGGCGATCTTGGCTGGATCGTGTCCCTGCACGGGTCCGTCTATGCGGAGGAGTACGGCTGGGACGCCTCGTTCGAGGCGCTCGTGGCCGGCGTGGCCAAGGAGTTCCTCGAGAAGTTCGACCCGCGCCACGAGGGCTGCTGGATTGCCGAGGTCGACGGCCGCCGCGTGGGCTCGGTGTGCCTCGTGCGGAAGTCGGCCAGCGTCGCCAAGCTCCGGCTGCTCATCGTCGACCCGGCGGCCCGCGGGTTGAAGATCGGATCGCGCCTGGTCGACGAGTGCCTGCGGTTTGCGCGGCGGGCCGGTTACCGCAAGGTCACGCTCTGGACCAACAGCATCCTCGACGCGGCCCGGCACATCTACGAGCGCGCCGGCTTCGTGAAGGTGGAAACCGGACCGGTGGAGCACGTCTTCGGCAAGGACCTCGTATTCGAGACCTGGGAGCTCACGCTCGGAGGCCCGAAGTGACCGCGCCCCGGTCCGTGCAGTACGTGCTCGGCCACTCGGCCGACGAGCTGGCGCGCCTCGAACGGCAGTCGGCCATCTTCGAGGCGCCCACCAACGCGCTCCTCCGTCGCACCGGCCTCGCGCCCGGCATGCGGGTGCTCGACATCGGCTGCGGCGCCGGCGACGTGTCCCTCGTCGTGTCGGATTTCGTCGGTCCCGCCGGCCACGTCGTGGGCGTCGACCGTGCGCCAGAGGCGGTGGTCACCGCCAGGCGGCGGGCCGCCGCAGCCGGCCGGACGAACGTGACTTTCGTCGAGTCGCCGCTCGAGGCGCTCGACATCGCCGCGGTCGACGCCGTCGTGGGCCGCTTCGTGCTCATGCACCAGCCCGACCCGGCGGCCACGCTGGCGCGGGTGGCCCGGCACCTGCGCCCGGGCGGCGCCATCGCGATGATGGAGTCTCACCTCGACGCCCTGGTGATGGAATGGCACTCGTGGCCGCCGTCGGCGGCCTACGGCACGCTGCTCGACCTGATGCTGCGCACCATCAAGGCGGCCGGCGGCCGCACCGACATGGGCCTGCGGCTGCGCGGCACCTTCCTCGACGCCGGGCTGCCAGACCCGTCCATCGACGTGCACGGCACGCTGGCCGGCCGCGACGCCGACCGGCTCTGCCGCTACATGGCCGACAGCCTGCGCTCGATGGCCGAGGTCGCCGAGCGCTTCGGCGTGGCCACGCTGTCGGCGGGCGACATCGAGCGCCTCGAGCGCAGCCTGCTCGACGATGCGCTGCGTCCGGGCGCGGTCATCAACGGCCCGGTGGTGGTGTCGGCGTGGACGCGCCTGCCATGACGCCGTTCGACGGCGCGGTCGAACTCGTCGAGGCCCGGTCGGAGGCCGACATCGCGGCCGTACGGGACCTCATCCAGGAGTACCAGCGATCGCTCGGTCTCGATCTCGAGTTCCAGGGATTCAGCGCCGAACTGGCCCGGCTGGACGCGATGTACGGCCCGCCGGACGGCGCGCTGTTCCTCGCGCGCCTGCACGGGGCGCCGGTGGGGTGCGTCGGCATGCGGCGGTTCGACGACCGGACCTGCGAGATGAAGCGCCTGTACGTGCGCCCGGTCGGCCGCGGCCACGGTCTCGGCCGCCGGCTGGCCCTGCGCGCCATGGACGCCGCCCGGGCCGCCGGGTATGCGGCCATGCGCCTCGACACCCTGCCGGGCATGCGCGAGGCGCAGGCCCTCTACGACCAGCTGGGCTTTCGCGACGTGGCGCCGTATCGCGACAATCCGGTGGCGGGCTCGCGGTTCCTCGAGGCCGCGCTGTGAGCGCGGCCCGCCTAGCGGAACGACCAGCCGACGCCGAACTTCAGTTCGGGGCTGTCGAGGGCGCCGATCTTGAACTCGAAGAACAGCCCCGCGTCCTGTTCCACGCCGAGCATGAAGTTCAGGCCCGCCTCGCTCTCGGTGTCGCGGACGCGGTCCGGGCCCCGGTCGAACGAGTAGAAGTTGATGGCCGGGCCGCCGCCGGCGTACAGCCGCCAGCCGCTGCGCCGCGGGAACTTGTAGGCGAACTCGAAGTTGAGCCCCACGAGCGTGAGGTCGTTGCCGAAACCCGCCTCGACATTGGGGCGGAAGTGCAGCCGATCGACCAGGGCGTCGGTTTCGTAGTGCCCGCCCACGTAGAACTGATCCGGGTCGATCGAGACCCCGCCCCGGATACCCGGCCCCTGCGCGGCGGCCAGGGTGGGCACGCCCAGCATCACCACGGCGGCGAGTAGAAACTGCATCACTGTCGTGATCGGCGACGTTCTGACGGACATACCACCTCCGATCCGGGAAGGTGCATGCCGTGTGCCAGCCCCGGCCGGGAGTCGTCCCCCTCCCCCGGCCCGTGCGCTCACGGGGCGTCGGAACGGGTGAGCACGAGGATGTGCTGCCAGGGCAGGTCGTTGAGGACGCGCGAGAGCCGGAACCCCTCGGGCTCGAGCTCGGCCCTGACCTCGGCGATGCTCATCTTGTGCTCCGGCCGGATGGGCACCCGCGGATCCTCCTTGCGGAATTCGAGCAGCACCAGCCGTCCCGTCTTCTTCAGCGCCGGACGCAGCTTCCGCAGGAACGCCTGCGGGGCCGCCAGCTCGTGGTACACGTCGACCATCAGCGCCAGGTCGAGCGAGTCGGGCGGCAGTTTCGGATCGTCCGGCTCGCCGAGGACGGGTTCGACGTTGCGGAGGCCCTCACGGCTCACGCGGCGCCTGAGGATGTCGAGCATGCCGGGCTGGATGTCCGTGGCGTAGACCTTCCCCGTGGGGCCCACGGCCGCCGCCATCCGCACCGTGTAGTAGCCCGAACCGGCGCCGATGTCCGCCACCACCTGTCCAGGCCTCAGGTCGAGCGCCCGGATGGCCGTGGACGGCGCCTCCTCCGACTCGCGTTCGGGCCGTTCGAGCCAGCCCGCCCCGCCGACGCCCATCACCGGCGCGATCACGCGGCCGCTGACCGGGTGCCGGCCCTGGGCGACGGCCATGACGGCACTGCACGCCACGGCGCAGGCCAGCAGCATCAGCCGCCGGCGCGTGCGTCCGTGCGGTTCCCGCGGCGTCGTGGGGGGCATGGCAGGCATTGTGGTGACGCAGGGTAGGACGTGCAAGCACGGCTGCCGGTCCCCGGCCGGACGGACCCGATAAGATAGGGCCACCCATGGCCGCGATCTTTCCCTTCTCCGCCCTGCGCCCGACGCCGGCCACCGTGGCCCGGGTGGCGGCGGTGCCCTACGACGTCGTGAACTCCGACGAGGCCGCCGCGCTCGCCGGCGACGATCCGCTCAGCTTCCTGCGCGTGTCCCGCCCCGAGATCGAGTGCCCCGCCGGTACCCACATCTACGCGGACGCGGTGTACCAGAAGGCGGCCGACAACTTCGATCGCCTGCGGCGTGCGGCGCCGCTCGTCATCGAAGACGCCCCGAGCCTCTACGTGTACCGGCTCCACATGGGAACGCACGTGCAGACGGGCGTGGCCGGCTGCTATTCGGTGGACGAGTACGCGCGCGATCTGATCAAGAAGCACGAGAAGACGCGGCCCGACAAGGAAGACGACCGCACGCGCCACATCCTCACGCTGCGCGCGCAGACCGGCCCGGTGTTCCTGACCTACCGGGCCTCGCCGGCCATCGACGCCGCGGTCGACGCGGCCGTCGCCACCGCTCCGCTGTTCGACTTCACGGCCGTGGACGGCGTCAGGCACGTCGTGTGGCGCATGCCGCCGTCGGCGCGTGACGCCGTCGTGGCGGCGTTTGCCGCCGTGCCGGCCCTGTACATCGCCGACGGGCACCACCGCGCCGCCAGCGCGTGGCGCACCCACCAGGCGCTCGCCGCCGAAGGGCCGGGGGAGCACGAGCGATTCCTCGCCGTGGCGTTCCCCGACCAGCAGATGCAGGTGCTGCCCTACAACCGCGTCGTACGCGACCTGCACGGTCTCGCGCCCGACGCGTTCCTGTCGGCCCTCGCGGCCAGGGTCCGCGTGTCGGCGGGCGGGCCGCCGACGCCGGCGGAGAAGGGCCTCGTGTCGATGTATCTCGGCGGGGCGTGGCACACGCTCGATTTCGGCCCCGCGGCCCCCGGCACGCCGGCCGACGCGGCGCTCGACGTGAGCCGCCTCCAGGACGTCGTGCTCTCGCCGGTGCTCGGCATCCACGACGTCCGCACCGACAAGCGCATCGACTTCGTGGGCGGCATCCGCGGCACGGCGGAACTCGAGCGGCTCGTCGACGGCGGCCGGTTCGCGGTGGCGTTCTCGCTCTTCCCGGTGTCGGTCGACGACCTGATGCGGATCTCGGACGCCGGCGGCATCATGCCGCCCAAGTCCACCTGGTTCGAGCCGAAGCTGCGCGACGGCGTGCTGACCCATCTCGTGTAACCAGCGCCGCCGGGCGCGCGGAGAGTCGGACATGAAAGTGCTGGTGGCGGACAAGTTCGAAGCGAGCGGGCTGGACGGCCTTCGGGCCATCGGCTGCGACGTCTCGTATCAGCCCGACGTGAAGGACGCGGCGCTCGTGGAGGCCGTCAGGACCACCGGCGCGGCCGTGCTGGTCGTGCGCTCCACGCAGGTGACCGAGGCGGCGCTCGATGCCGGGGCGCTCTCGCTCATCGTGCGCGCCGGCGCCGGCGTGAACACGATCGACGTCGCGGGCGCCTCGCGGCGCGGCATCTACGTGTCGAACTGCCCGGGCAAGAACGCGGTGGCGGTGGCGGAACTGGCGCTCGGCCTGATGCTGGCGCTCGATCGGCGCATTCCCGACAACGTCGCGGACCTGCGCGCCGGCGCGTGGAACAAGAAGGAGTACTCGAAGGCGCGCGGCCTGGCCGGACGCACGCTGGGCCTCATCGGCTTCGGCAGCATCGGCCAGGAGGTGGCCGTGCGCGCCAGGGCCTTCGGCATGACGGTGAAGGCCTGGACGCGGCGCCTGGCCGCCGACGCGGCCGAGGCGGCCCGGGTGGCGGAGGCATACGGCGTCACGGTGGTGGCGACGCCCGAAGAGGCCGTGGCGGATGCCGACGTGGTCAGCGTGCACCTGGCCCTCACGAAGGACACGCGCGGGTTCGTCGGCGCGGGCCTGCTGGCGCACCTCAAGCCCGGGGCCGCGTTCATCAACACGGCCCGCGCCGAGGTGGTGGATCAGGCCGCGCTCGCCGCCGTCGTCACCGCCCGGGGCGTGCGCGCCGGCCTGGACGTGTTCGCGGCCGAGCCCGCGGGCGCCACGGGCGCGTTCGCCGACGACATCGTGCGGCTGCCCGGGGTGTACGGCACGCACCACATCGGCGCCTCGACCGATCAGGCGCAGGATGCCATTGCGGCCGAAACCGTCCGCATCATCCGCACGTTCAAGGACACGGGCCGTGTGCCCAACGTGGTCAACCTGGCGCGGACGACGCCCGCCACCCACATGCTGGTCGTGCGGCATCGCGATCGCCCCGGCGTCCTCGCGCACGTCTTCGCCGAGCTGCGTGCGGCCCACCTGAACGTGCAGGAGACCGAGAACGTGGTCTTCGACGGCGCCGAAGCCGCCGTCGCCCGCATCAACATCGACGGCGTGCCGCCGTCCGCCACCCTCGACGGCGTCCGCACCCACGCGGACGTGCTCGACGTCCAGCTCGTGTCGCTCGCGGGCTAGACTGTTCCCCGCTCCCTGTTCCCAGCCATGCCCATCTTCAACTTCTCCGCCGGTCCCGCCGTCCTGCCCCAGCCCGTCCTGCTCGAGGCCCAGCGCGACCTCGTCGCCCTGCCGGGCGTGGGCATGTCGGTGCTCGAGATCAGCCACCGATCGAAGGCGTTCGAGGCGATCCTCGCCCGCACCGAGGCCGACCTCCGCACCCTCGGCAAGGTGCCATCGAACTACAAGGTGCTGTTCCTGCAGGGCGGCGCCTCGCTGCAGTTCTCCATGGTGCCCCTGAACCTCCTCACCCCCGGCGCGACCGCCGACTACGTCGTCACGGGCGGCTGGTCGCAGAAGGCGGTGAAAGAGGCGAAGCGCGTGGGCAACGTCCACATCGCCGGCTCCACGGAAGCCGAGCACTTCGCGCGCATTCCGCGGCAGGACGAGCTGCAGCTCACGCCCGGCGCCGCCTACGTGCACATCACGACGAACAACACGCTCTACGGCACCGAGTGGGCGGCCGAGCCCGCCGTGGGCGACGCGCCGCTCGTGGCCGACACGTCGTCGGACATGTTCAGCCGGCCGATCGACGTCACGAAGTACGGCCTCATCTACGCCGGTGCGCAGAAGAACCTCGGGCCGTCGGGCGTCACGCTCGTCATCGTCCGGGACGACCTCCTGGCGCGGTCGAGCAAGCACCTGCACACCATGCTGAACTACGCGGTGCACGCCGAGAACGGCTCGATGTACAACACCCCGCCGTGCTTCGGCATCTACCTGATGGGCCTCGTGATGCAGTGGGCCCTCGCCCAGGGCGGCCTCGACGCCATCGCCGCGGCGAACGAGCGCAAGGCCGCGGCGCTGTACGCCGAGATCGACCGCACCGGCTTCTATCGCGGCACGGCCGAGAAGGGCAGCCGCTCGCGCATGAACGTCACCTTCCGGCTGCCGTCCGAGGAGCTCGAGGCGGCGTTCGTGAAGGAGTCGACGGCTGCCGGTCTCGACGGGCTCAAGGGCCACCGCTCGGTGGGTGGCATGCGCGCCTCGATCTACAACGCGTTCCCCGAGGCGGGCGTCACCGCGCTCGTGGAGTTCATGCGCGAGTTCGAGCGGAAGAACGGCTAGGCGCGCGTCGCGCGCCGCCGGCTACTCGCCGCCCGGCCCGCCGAAGCGGCGGCCGCCGCGACGACGGCGTCCGCCGCGGCGTCTGCGGCGGCGCTGGCCGTCGTCGACGGCATCGTGCGAGCGCAGGCCGCCATCGGGTGCGAGCGAGCTCGCCTCGATGAACCCGCGCCAGTGCTCGACGATCTCGGGCGCGCGGCCGTGCACCTCGAGCCACGTCAGCGCGTCCTCGAACGGGCCGCGGTGCAGCAGGGCGCGCTTGGCGCGCGGCGACGCCTCCATGTCCTGCAGGCGCCGCTGCACGGCCAGCAGCTGCCGCAGCCGGTCGGTATCGCGGCGGGCGATCGGCAGCAGGCCGATCCTGAAGAGCGGCTCGGGCGGGCCCTTGCGGCGGCGCCGGCGGCGGCCGGGCGGCAGGGCCGCCACGGGCAGCTCTTCCGGCTGGATGTCGAGCGCGTCGGCGTCCTCGCTGGTCTCGTCGGCGCCCGGGCGCTCGCGGCTCGGCATGAGACCGAGCGGCACCACCATGGTGCCGAGCAGAATCGGATTCGAGAGCGAGGGCGGCGCCGCATCGAAGCGCTGACGGTAGGAGTCGAGCGCGTCGAG
>Ga0073934_10006402_pt1 | contig 17226 bp, 17 predicted proteins | sample LarsenN4metaG_FD_76834 | JGI IMG/M metagenome (GOLD analysis project Ga0073934, IMG submission 76834) | Hot spring sediment bacterial and archeal communities from British Columbia, Canada, to study Microbial Dark Matter (Phase II) - Larsen... ... | reverse complement strand
TGCCCAGAACTTCCTGGCGCTCTCCCCGTGGTACGCGGTCTTTCCGGGGTCCGCCATTGCCCTGGCCGTCCTCGGGTTCAACCTCCTCGGGGACGGGCTCCGGGATCTCCTGGACCCGCGGGCCTGACCCGGATGTCATAGAATAGGTGGCACCGTCCACCCCGGGAGGATCCCGTATGCCAGAGGATTGGGCTCAGACGACAGGGAAGAAGATCGAGGGTCGGATCGCCGAGGAGATCGAGCGGGCGGCGACGCTCCAGAAGCGCTACGAGGAGGGCATCCAGCGCTTCCGCAAGCAACTCCTCGACCTGGTCGCCTCCGTCAACGCCCACATCGGGACCGAGGCCAACCGGGTCCACGTCATCGTCCTCCACAACAGCCTGATCCTCTCGGCGGCGTACAAGCGGATCGTCACCGTGGAGGAGGCCGGGCAGTGGCCCGAGGAGAAGGTGCCCGCCTGCGTCGGGCGTATCCTGATCGAACGGGAAAACCGCAGGGCGCCGGCACCCGTGGAGGCCGATCGGATCTTCGTCACCGCCGCCGGCACCCAGACCGCCTTCTACCTGCGGACCGCCCAGGGGGCCCTCAAGCAGCTCGCGGACGCCGACTTCAAGGGCCTCGTCGAGTACTTCGCCACCTGACGGCCCGGCCGGGCGCCGCGGTCGCCCTCCGCCGACCGCTCAGGGCGACCGCCGCGACCTTCCATTACACCAGCCTGGCCTCCTCCCCTCGCGGTGGTGGTGTTCCGCTCCGAGCCGCGGCTTCGCCGCGGCATCTTTCCCGGGGGAGGTCCGGGAGGGGGCCGTCCAGGCCCCCTCCCGCTCTTCATCAGAATCAGAGCGCCTTGCGCATCTTGAGGAACAGCTGCCGGGTCTTCGCGTCGTCGAGGCCCGAGACCATGAGATAGGCGAGCTCACCCTGCTTCCAGTAGACGACGCGAAAGTCGTCGACCTGTCGCATGTGGGGGCGGTACTGCTCGATGTCCACGCGGCCCTTGGCGAGCATCGGCAGGTCCTTTCCGGGGAGGACGAAGTAGGTGACGATCGGCGAGGCCGGATAGCGGAGCGCCGCCGCCGCGCCCTTGCGGTCGGCGAGGAGGGTGGGTCGCGCGGTGAGCAGCCGGAGCTCGCCGGCTCCCGCAAACACGGCCGGCAGGGCGACGTCCGTGAGCGTTCGGACCCGCTCGAAGAGGAGGCCGGGGTCGCTGACTTCTCCGGGCCCCAGCTCGACCTGGAGGAGGATCCGCCGATGCTCGGCCACCCCGGACTGGATGAGCCGCTCGACGAGGTCCGTCGGCGCGTCACTCCGGAAGCGGACCCACGGCGCCAGGAGGGCGGCCACGACCACCGCGGCGAGGGCCGCGGCCACCCAGGGCCGGGCGAGCCAGCCCCGCCGCCCCGCGCCGCCCCGGAGCCTCTCGAGCCGCCGCCTCAGGGCCGGCGGGGCGGCGGGGCGCGGCAGCGTCCGGACGAGGGCCACCAGCGCGGTGTCGGCCTCGGAGAGGCGACGGCATCGATCGCAGGCCACGAGGTGAGCCGAGACCTCCGCCGCGGCCTCGGGCGCGAGCTCGCCGCGGCGGTGCTCCTCCAGGAGGTCGCGAACGTCGGCGCAGGTCGGCGGGCGCATCGGGCGACTCATCCGGCGCGGTAGTCGGCCAGCCGACGGCGCAGCAGCCGCCGGGCCCGGAACAGCCGGGATTTCACCGTGCCGACGGGGACGTCCATGATCTCGGCGACCTCGGCCAAGGCGAGGCCCTCGAGGTCGGCCAGGAGGACCACCGACCGGAACTCCTCGGGGAGGTCGGCAAGGGCGCGCTCGAGGTCCAGGACGGTCGCGACGGGGCTCCCGGGCGCCTCCGCGTTCCAGTCCTCGTCGGCCCCGTCGGCCCCCTCCTTGTCCAGCACAGCCAGCTCCCGGGCGCTGCGGCGGTAGAAGGTCAGAAACGTGTTCCTCAGGATTTGAAACAACCAGGCCCGCAGGTGCGTTCCCGGCTGGAACCGGTGGGCGAAGCGGAAGGCGCGGAGGTAGGTCTCCTGAACGAGGTCCTCAGCGTCGGGTGGGTTGCGCGTCAGGGACAGCGCGAAGGCGTAGAGAGCGTCCAGATGATCGAGGGCGCCCGTGCGGACGTCACCGAACGACCGGGTCACGGGTGTCGGCTCGCCCCGGGGCGGGAGGGCCTGGCGCCCCGCGGCGTCCCGGGTCCCCGCCCCGGCTCCCCCCCAACGCCGCCGGCGCTGCCTCGTCTCCCCCCCCATGGTCTCGGAGCCCCGTGGTCCGCCTGCAGAGGGCGCGCCGGGCCCTCTAGGGCGAATGCGGCACGACGGCGCGTGTGTCGGCGACAGACTCGAGGACCTCGCGGATCGTCTGAAAGAGGGTCGGGTGCTCGACGTCCGGCGCGATGTCCGCCAGCGGTCGAAGCACGAAGCGACGCTCGTGGAGCAGCGGATGCGGGATCTGGAGGTCCTGGTCGCTGACGACGCGGTCGTCGTAGAGGAGGATGTCGATGTCCAGCGTCCGGTCGGGATAGGCGCCGGGTGGCGACGCGACGCCACGGACCCGGCCCGCGGCCGCCTCGATTCGCTGGAGGAGCCCGAGGAGCCGTCGCGGGGACAGGCCCGTCTCGATCTCGACCGCGCTGTTGAAGTACCAGCGGTCCCGGCCCATCCGCTCCTCCGGCCACGGCTCCGTCTCGTAGACGGGCGAGCACGCGACCAGCCGGATCGCGGGCTCGGCCCGGAGCCGCTCGAGCGCCAGATCCAGATGGCGCTGACGGTCGCCGAGGTTGGAGCCGAGCGAGAGGAACACGCGCGCCATCTACCGCGTCCGCTTCATCTGCACGCCCGGCACCGCCGCGATCCCGTCGATGGGCGCGGTCAGCTTGCGCACCCGCACCGTGACCTCCCGAACCGGGAACTCCCGCAGGAGCGCCTCGGCCAAGCGCCCCGCCAGGCGCTCGACGAGCCGGACCCGCTCTTCGGTGCCCACCGCGACCACCCGTCGGGCCACGAGGCCATAGTCGATCGTGGCCTCGAGGTCGTCCGACAGCGCGGCCGGGGTCAGGTCGAGCGCCAGCTCGACGTCCACGGAGAACCAGGCCCCGACCTCCTGCTGGGCCGGGGTCACGCCGTGGTGGCCGTAGAAGCGGATGTCCTCGACGAGAAGCGTGTCGGACGGGCCGCGGGCCGGACGGATCGGCGACATCGGGCGAGTTAGAGGGCGAGGCGGCCCAGGCGCTCCATCGCCTCGGCGATCCGGGCCTGGTCCACGGTCAGGGCGATCCGGTAGTACCCCTCACCCGAAGGCCCGAACCCGACCCCGGGAGTGACCACGACGCCGACCTCCTGGAGCAGCCGCGACGCCCACGCCCGGGAGTCCCCGCCGTCCGGCACCGGGGCCCAGACGAAGAACGTCGCGCGGGGCGGCGTGACGGGCAGGTGGAGCTTCCGGAGGCCGTCGACGACCAGGTCCCGGCGCTCCTGGTAGGTGGCGCGGGCCCGCTCGACGTAGTCCTGCGGTCCCGTCAACGCCGCGATGCCCGCCTCCTGGACGGCCTGGAAGACGCCGGAGTCGACGTTGGTCTTCACGCGGCCGAGCCCGGCCAGGACGTGTCGGTGGCCCACGACGAACCCGATCCGCCAGCCGGTCATGGAGTAGGTCTTCGAGCAGGAGTGGAACTCGACGCCGACCTCCTTGGCGCCCTCGACCTGGAGGAACGAGGGCGGCTCGTAGCCGTCGAAGCGGAGCTCCGAGTACATGGCGTCGTGGCACACGATGATGTCGTGTCGCTGGGCGAAAGCCACGACCTGCTCGAAGAATTCCCGCGTCGCGCCGGCGGCGGTGGGGTTGTTCGGGTAGTTGAGGAAGAGCATCCGGGCCCGCCGGACGACGTCGGCCGGGATGGCGGCGAGGTCGGGGAGGAAGCCGCGGTCGGCGCGGAGCGGCAGGAACCAGGGCTCGCCACCGGCGAACCAGGTCCCGGCGGCGTAGACCGGGTAGCCGGGGTCCGGCACCAGCACGACGTCCCCCGGGTTCACGAAGGCCAGCGGCACATGGGCCGTCCCTTCCTTGGAGCCGATGAGCGTGAGCACCTCGGTCGCCGGGTCCAGGGTCACGCCGAAGCGGCGCCGGTACCAGGCCGCGGCGGCTTCGCGGAAGGCGAGGAGCCCCTCGTAGTCCGGGTACCGGTGGTTCTTCGGGTCGCGGGCGGCCCGGGCCAGCGCCTCGATGACGTGCGGCGGCGTGGGGAGGTCGGGATCGCCGATGCCCAGGTCGATGAGGTCCGCGCCTCGCGCCCGCGCCTCCTTCTTCTGGCGGTCGATCTCGGCGAAGAGGTAGGGGGGAAGCCGCTTGAGCCGATCGGCCGCGTCCACGCGAATGCCCACGGGTCTGGCTCCTCTCGGGTCCTGGGGTTTCGGGCTTCGCGGAGCGGGGATCCCGCTCAGAGGCCCAGCACGTCGGGCATCGAGTAGAGCCCCGGCCCGGCGCCCGCGACGAAGCGGATGGCGCGGAGCGCGCCCCGGGCGAAGGTGTCGCGGCTGTGGGCCCGGTGGGTCAGCTCGAGCCGCTCGCCGCCCGTGGCGAACACGACCGTGTGCTCGCCGATCACGTCCCCGCCCCGGAGGGCGTGGACCCCGATCTCCTTCGGGCCCCGCTCCCCGACCATGCCGTGGCGACCGTACACCCCCACCTCGTCGAGCCGGCGCCCGAGGGCCTCGGCGACGACCTCGGCCATCTTCTGCGCCGTGCCGCTCGGCGCATCCTTCTTCGTGCGGTGATGGATCTCGGTGATCTCGACGTCGTAGTCGTCGCCGAGGGCCCGGGCCATCAGGGCGAGCATCCGGAACGCGAGGTTGACGCCGACGCTCATGTTTGGCGACAGCAGGACGGCGGTGCGGCGGGCGAGGGCCGTCACCTCGTCGAGTTGCGCGGCGCTGAGGCCGGTGGTCCCGATCACCGCTCGCGCCCCCTGGCCCGCGGCCACCCGGAGGTGCTCCAGCGTGGCATCGGGCGCGGTGAACTCCACGAGCACGCGGCCGGTCTGGAGGACGGGAGCCGGGTCAGCGGTGATCGGCACACCGAGGCGTCCGATCCCGGCCACTTCACCGGCGTCCCGGCCGAGGGCTGGGTGACCGGGCCGCTCGAGCGCCGCCACCACCTCGAGGTCCGCGCTCTCCCGCGTCAGCGCGACGATGCGGCCTCCCATCCGGCCCGCGGCGCCGGCCACGACGACGTCGATCACACCCGCAACCCCGGCGTGCCCCCCGACGGCAGGACCGCCGCGGACGCTACGCCTTCAGGACGCCGGCCTGCACGAGCACCTTCCGCAGCCGCTCGCGGTTCGGGTCGCTCATCGGGCACATGGGCAGGCGCCACTCGGCCCGGATCATGCCGAGCATGGCCATGGCCTCTTTCACCGGGATGGGGTTGGTCTCGATGAACATCGCCCGGCAGATCGGGAAGAGCCTCCAGTGGACCTCGCGCGCCCGCTTCCAGTCGCCGTCCAGCGCGGCGTGCGTGAGCTCGGCGACTTCCCGCGGCATGAGGTTCGCGAGCACGGAGATCACCCCGCGACCCCCCACGGCCATGAGCGGGAGGGTCAGGCTATCGTCTCCCGACAGCATGGTGAACTCGGGACCGCACGCGAGCACCACCGAGGTCATCTGGTCGAGGCTCCCCGACGCCTCCTTCACCCCGACGATGTTGGGGATCTGCGCGAGGCGGGCCAGCGTGTCGGTCTCGATGTTGACCGCGGTCCGACCCTGAATGTTGTAGAGGATCAGCGGGAGCTCGGGCGCGGCCTGGGCGATCGCCCGGAAGTGCTCGTAGAGACCCTGCTGGGTCGGCTTGTTGTAGTACGGCGACACCAGGAGCGCACCGGTCGCGCCGACCTTCGCCGCGTGCACGGTCATGTCGACGGCCTCGGCGGTCGAGTTGGAGCCGGTCCCGGCGACCACCGGGATCCGCCCGGCGGCGGCCTTGACCACGATCTCGACGACCCGCTTGTGCTCCTCGTGCGAGAGCGTGGGCGATTCGCCAGTGGTCCCGCACGGGACCAGCCCGTCGGTGCCGTTCTTGACGTGGAACTCGACCAGCTCGACCAGCTTGGCCTCGTCCACCTGCCCGTCCCGGAAGGGTGTCACCATGGCAACCAGGGAGCCCTGGAAGGTGCGTCGCATCGTCAACCTCCTTCGCTGTCCGGCAGGCGTCTCACGGCAGGGGCTCGGTCCACACGCTCTCCCCGGCGATCAGGTCCTCGTAGCTCTCGCGCCGCCGGACGACTTGGAACCGATCGCCGTGCACGAGCACCTCGGCGGCGCGGGGGCGCGCGTTGTAGTTCGAGGCCATGGCGAACCCGTAGGCCCCCGCGGACAGCACCGCGAGGAGCTCGTCCTCGGCGACCGACGGGAGCTCCCGCTCCTTCGCCAGGAAATCACCCGACTCGCACACCGGTCCCACGACGTCGACGACCTCGCGGGCCGCCGCCGGCTCCGGCTCCCGGACCGGGCGGATCTCGTGGTAGGCGTTGTAGAGGGCGGGCCGGATCAGGTCGTTCATGGCCGCGTCGACGACGACGAAGCGGCGGCCATCCGAGGCCTTCCGGTAGAGCACGCGGGTCAGGAGGGCCCCGGCGTGGCCGACCATCGACCGCCCGGGCTCGAGCAGCACGGTGAGCCCGAGCCGCTCGAGCAGCGGCTGGAGCACCCGCACGTACTCGGCGGGGCCCGGGGGGCTCTCGTCGTGGTACCGGATCCCGAGGCCGCCCCCCACGTCGACGTAGCGGAGGGTGATCCCGTCTTCCTGGAGGCGCTCGACGAGCTCGACCACCCGGGCCAGCGAGTCGGCGATGGGCGTCACCTTGGTCAGCTGGGAGCCGATGTGCATGTGGACGCCGACCACCTCGATCCCGGCCAGCCTGGCCGCCTGCCGGTAGACGTCGCGCGCCTCGCGGTACGGCACCCCGAACTTCGAGGTGCGGAGGCCGGTGGCGATGTAGGGATGCGTCTGGGGATCGATGTCGGGGTTCACGCGGAACGCGATGCGCGCCCGTGTCCCCTCGGCGCGCGCCGTCTCGTCGACCGCGACCAGCTCGGCCGCCGACTCCACGTTGAAGCAGAGGACGTCGGCCTTCAGCCCCTCGCGGATCTCCTCCCGCGTCTTGCCCACGCCGGCGAACACGATGCGCTCGGGGGCGAAGCCCGCTCGCAGCGCGCGGTAGAGCTCGCCCCCGGAGACCACGTCGGCGCCTGCGCCCGCGCGGGCGAGGAGCGACAGCACCGCGAGGTTCATGTTGGCCTTCACGGCGTAGCACGCCAGGTGCGGGAGCCCGGCCAGGGCGCGCTCGTAGGCGTCGAACGCGCTCAGGATCGCGCCCGCCGAGTAGACGTAGGTCGGCGTCCCGACCTCGGTTGCGATCGCCTCGCAGGGAGTCGCCTCACAACAGAGCTGACGATCCTGGTACGTGAAGGCGTCCATGCAGGTCTCCGATCTCAGCTTCGTCTCCCCGCCTGCGCGACCCTAGCACGCGTCCGGAGCCGCGTCAAGGCGAAGGCACCGACCGCACCGGCCGCACCGGCCGCACCGGCCGCGGGCGAGTCCGTTGCGCCCCCGCGCGGGCCCGGTGTAGACTCCGCTCGACCGCGACCGCGCGGTTCGAGGCTGGACGGCGAGGGCCCGCGACAGGGAGGCGACGATGGCACGGAAGGTCCTGGCACCGACCGGGGACGGAAGGGCGATCGGCATGTACTCCGCCGGGTTCGAGGTCGACCCGGGCCGCCTCGTGTTCGTCGCGGGGCAGGTCGCGATCGACGGGAGCGGCCAGGTCGTCGGCGCCGGCGACTTCGCGGCCCAGGCGAGCCAGGTGTACCGCAACCTGGAGGCCGTCCTGGCCGAGGCGGGGTGCACGTTCCGCGACGTCGTGAAGTTCACCTCGTACCTCACCCGGCACGAGGACTTCGCCGCGTTCACCGCGTGGCGGAAGACCGCCTACCCGACCCTGTTCCCGAACGGCGCGTACCCGCCGAACACGGGGATCGTCGTGTCGTCCCTGGTCCGCCCGGAGCTCCTGCTCGAGGTCGACGCCATCGCGATTCGACCGGTCCGGGCCCCGGCGTCCCCGGCGCGCCGGGTGGGGTCCGCGCGCCGCCGGTAGCGTCCGCCCGGCACGGCATGGTGGTGACGGTCCGATACGTCTTCGGGCTTGCCCGGCGAGGCGCGGCGCGCGAGGCGATCCGGCTCGAGCTGCCGTCGGGGGCCACGCTGTTCGAGGCGCTCCAGCACCTCGGGGTCTCGAGCCTCGAGCTCCACGCCGCGGTCAACGGCGAGTCGGCGCGGGACGGGAGGGTGCTGCAGGACGGCGACGAGCTGACGCTCATCCCCGCCGTCCAGGGCGGGACGAGACGGAGGTAGGCCGTGCTGCTCCCGCGGTTCGAGTACCGCCACGCGACGTCCCTCCTCCAGGGGATGACGCTCCTCGCCGAGAGCCCGGAGGCCCGCGCGCTCGCCGGCGGGACGGATCTCCTGGTGGACCTCCGGGAGCGGCGCCAGCAGGCGCGACTCTTGGTGGACATCTCGCAGCTCGCCGAGCTCCGCGGGATCGACGCGGCCGACGGGGAGGTCCGCCTGGGCGGCGGCGTGACGGTGGGTGAGCTGCTCGCGTCACCCCTCGTGGCGGCGGCGCTCCCGGCCCTTCACCGGGCTGCCCGCGCCTTCGCGGACTTCCTCACGCGGAACAAGGCGACCCTCGGCGGCAACCTCGCCAACGCGAGCCCGGGCGCCGACCTCGTGGTGCCGCTCCTCGCCCTCGACGCGCGGGTCGTCCTGGCGGCGCCTGCGGGCGAGCGGACGCTTGCGCTGGACGCGTTTGTCCTCGGCCCGCGGCGGACCGCCCTCGGCGCCGGCGAGCTCGTGCGTGCCGTCCTGGTCCCGCGGGCCGAGGGGCGGCAGTCCTTCCACAAGCTCGGCCTCAAGCGCGGCGGGCCGATCGCGGTCGTGAGCGTGGCGACCCGTGTCCGGCTCGACGCCGGCGGCCGGGTGACGGGGGCCGCCGTCGCCCTGGGGGCGGTGGCGCCGCGGCCGGTGCGGGCGGTCGAGGCGGAGGCCAGCCTTCTCGGCGCGCCGCTCACGCCGGATCGGATCGCGCGCGCGGCGGACCTCGCGGCGGCGGCCGCGCGGCCCATCGACGACGTCCGGGGCTCGCGCGCCTACCGGCAGGCCATGGTGCGTGCCCTGGTCGCCCGCGACCTGGCGGCGGCGCAGACGGAGGGGGGCTGAGGCGTGCGGACCATCGAGCTGACCCTCAATGGCCAGCGGACGCGCGTCGCCGTGGAGCCGCACGAGACGCTGCTCTGGGTCCTGCGCCACCGGCTCGCCGCCACCGAGGTCAAGTCGGGGTGCGAGCGCGGCGACTGCGGCGCGTGCGCGGTGATCCTCGACGGCAAGGCCGTCAACTCCTGCCTCGCCCTTGCCGTCCAGGCCGAGGCGAAGTCGGTCGTGACCGTGCGGGGCCTCGGGAGCCCGGAGGCGCCGCACCCGCTCCAGGCGGCGTTCATCGAGCTGGGCGCGGCCCAGTGCGGCATCTGCATTCCGGGGATGCTGGTGACGCTCTACGCCTTCCTCCGGGACACGCCGCGGGCCGGCCGGGCCGAGATCCGGGAGGCCATCGGCGGGAACCTCTGCCGCTGCACGGGCTACCAGAAGATCGTCGACGCGGCCGAGTCGGCCGCGCGCCGGCTCCTCGCCCAGGGGACCGACGGGGCCCGGCGGACGTAGCCGCGATGGACCTCCCCTCGCCCCGCGGGTTCCGCGTCGTCGGCGCCCGGGCGCCGCGCGCCGACGCTCGTGACAAGGTCTTCGGGCTCCTCCGGTACGCCGACGATCTCGCGCTCGGCGGCATGCTCCACGCTAAGGTGGTCCGCGCCACCCGCCCCTCGGCGCGCATCCGGAAGATCGACGCAGCCCGCGCGGGGGCGCTCCCCGGCGTCCGGTGCGTCCTGACCGCACGGGACGTCCCGCACAACGTGCTGTTCAGCGACGTCCCCGGCCAGACGACCCAGGTGGGCCCTCTCCGGGCGCGGACCCAGGTCCTGGCCGACGACGTGGTCCGCTACCTCGGCGAGGCCGTCGCGCTGGTCGCGGCCGAGACGGAGGAGGCCGCGGAAGAGGCGACGCGCCTCGTGGCGGTCGAGTACGAGGACCTCCCCGGCGTCTTCGAGCCCGAGGCGGCCATGCGCCCGGAGGCGCCCCAGCTCGAGCCCACCGGCAACGTGATCTCGCGCTGGAAGGTCCGACAGGGCGACGTCGAGGCGGGCTTCCGCGAGGCCGACGTGGTGGTCGCGCACACCTACCGGACCGGCCTCATCGACCACGCCTTCATCGAGCCGGAGGCGGGCGTCGGCTGGCTCGACGAGAACGGGGTCGTCACGCTGCGGGTCGCGACCCAGGTCATCGAGCACTTCCGGGACGTCGCGAACGTCCTCGGGCTCCCCCACTCCCGGGTCCGGATCATCGCGCCCTACATCGGCGGTGGCTTCGGCGGCAAGGAGGACGTCACCGTCGAGGTGTTCCTCGGCCTCCTCGTCTGGAAGACCCGGCGGCCGGTCCGGCTCTGCTACTCGCGGGAGGAATCCATCCTCTCCCCGACCAAGCGGCACCCGTTCATCATGAAGTACCGGCACGGGGCGCGGCGCGACGGGACGCTGGTGGCGCTCGAGGTCGAGCTCATCTCCGACGCGGGCGCCTACGCGTACCTCTCGCCCCTTACGCTCCTCTACGCGATGGTCCACGCGGCCGGCCCGTACCGGATCCCGCACGTCCGGATCGACGGCGTGTCCGTCCTGACCAACAACCCGCCCACCTCCGCGTTCCGCGGCTTCGGCTCGGCCCAGCCCGCCTTCGCGTACGAGAGCCAGATGGACGAGCTGGCGCGGGCCCTCGGCCTCGACCCCCTGGAGCTGCGCGAGCGGAACTACCTCCGGAAGGGCGAGCGCCTGGCCTCGGGCCAGGCGCTGGAGACGGCCGTGCTCCTGCCCGAGACGGCGCGCCGCGCCTGGGCGGCGCTCGGGCCGCCCGGCCCGCCGTCCGGGCTCGGGAAGCGGGTCGGGCGCGGGCTCGCGTCCGCGCTCACCTCGTACGGGCGCATCGTGTGGCTCCACGACTGGTCGAGCGCGTGGGTCGAGCTCCAGATGGACGGCACCGTGCTGATCCGTACCGGCGTCCCGGACATCGGCGGCGGCCAGGCGGCGGCGCTGGTCCAGATCGCCGCCGAGCTCCTGGGGGTCGCCCAGGAGGACATCGCGATCCACATCGGCGACTCGGCGCTCACGCCGCTCGCCGGCACGACGACCGCCACGCGTCAGCTCTACATGTCCGGCTCGGCCGTCCACAAGGCGGCCGCCGAGCTACGGGCGACGCTCGTCCTCCAGGCCGCCGAGCTGTTCCAGGTCTCGCCGGAAGCGATCGAGCTCGCCGACGGGACGGCCCGGGTGCGCGACAACCCGGGGCGCGCGAGCTCCTTCAAGGAGCTGGCCGCGGCCTGTGCGCGCTCCCACCGGCCACGCTCCGCCTTCGCCGTCTACCAGGCGCCGGCGGGGCAGGTCATGGACTTCGAGACCGGGCAGGGGAAGGTCTTCCCCGACTTCACCTTCGGCACCCAGGCCGCGGAGGTCGAGGTCGACGAGGACACCGGGGAGGTCCAAGTCCGCCGGGTCGCGGCCTGCTACGACGTCGGCCGCGCGATCAACCGGAACTCGGTCGAAGGGCAGATCGAGGGTGGCGTGGCCATGGGGCTGGGCTACGCGCTCCTCGAGGAGGACCAGGTCGCGGGCGGTGTCACGCTGACGCCGAACCTCATGACCTACCTCATTCCCACCGCGCTCGACGTCCCGGACGTCACGGCGATCGTTCTCGAGTCGGGCGAGGGCATGGGTCCGTGGGGCGCACGCGGGATCGGCGAGCCGGCCATCGTGCCGACGGCGCCGGCCATCGCCAACGCCGTCCGCGACGCGGTCGGCGTCCGCGTGACGCGGCTGCCGATCACGCCCGAGCGGCTCTGGCGCGCCCGGCAGGAGTCCGGGGCGCGCTGACCGGGCCGGCGCGCGACTCGCGCGGCGCGGCCGGCGTGGTCTTCGTGCCGCTGCTCCCGCTCTTCGTCCTCGACATGCTCATGGCGGGAACGGTGGGGATGGTCCCGCCGCTGCTCCCGGTCCTGGCCGCGGACTGGGCGCTGTCGCACGTCCAGGTCGGGCTCGTCAACACGGCCTACGCCGTGGGGCGGCTGGCCGGGAGCTACCCGACGACTCGGCTCCGGGCCCGCCGCGGGACGCGGTTTGCGGTCCTGGTCGGCTTCGGCGTGCTCGCCCTCGGCGCCGCCGGGTGCGGCCTGGCGCCGACGTTCGCCGTCTTCCTCGCGGGCCGCCTCGTCATGGGGATCGGCGCGTCGGCGGCCTTCCTGGCCATCCTCGCCGAGCTCCTCGAGGCCGCGCCGCCGGCCTGGCGCGGACGCGCGGCGAACGCCTTCGAGGGCACGGCCATCCTGAGCCTGGCCGTCGGCGGGGTGCTGGCGGCGAGCCTCGCCGGGCTGGCCGGCTGGCGCGCCGTCTTCTCCGGCGTGGCGGCGCTTCTCGTGGCGAGCCTCCCGGTCGTGGGACGGATCGGTCGCGCCGCGGGTCGGCAGGTCGGCGCGGCGGGGGGGTCGGGGGCCCTCCAGGCGACCGCGCTCCGGCCCCTCATCCCCGTCCACGTGGCGGGCCTGACCCTCGCGCTGACCTGGTCGGGGCTCTTCGCCACCCTCGTGCCGCTCCTCGGCCACGCGAGCTACGGTCTCAGCGGCCCGGCCCTCGGCTGGGCGCTCGCCGCGGGGTACGTGGCGGAGCTGATCGGCTTGCTCGCGCTCGGCCTCGTCATCGACCGCGTGCGGCGCGAGCCGGCCTTCTTCGCAGGCGCCGTCTCGGTGCTCGCGGGCGGTGGGCTCCTGGCGGTGGCGGCGCAGCCGGCGGCGTTCGTGATCGCCCTTGCCCTGGTCGGCGGTGGCTACGCGATCTGGATGATCCCGGCGACCGTCCTCGCCGATCGGACCGGGACCCCGATCCCCCCCGGCCACCTCGCGGTCTTCCGCATCACGATGGATGCCGGAATGATCCTGGGGCCGCTCCTCCTGGGTGGCTTCGCCGAGCTGGCCGGGGAGCGCGTCGCGGTGGGCGCGGCCGGCCTCGCGCTGATCGGCGGCGCGCTGGCGCTCGGCCGCCGCTGACGGCGGCATCTGGCGCACCGGAAGGGCCCGGAAAATCGAGCGAAGTTTGACAGCGTCCCCCCCTTCCGTTAGCATTCCTAGGTGTAGGGTCGACGCTCATGAAGCCCCGCTCACGACAGCAAGCCCAGTTCTCCGCCCTCTACGTGGCGCTCGGCGTCCTGGTGCTCATCGCCCTCCAGAGCTGGCTCCTGGCGCCCCGCATCCGCGAGATTCCCATGAGCCGTCTCTTCGAGCTGGTGCGCGAGGACAAGGTCCTGAGCGTGTCGTTCGGCGAGAAGGAGATCCGCGGGGTCTTGAAGAAGGGCGCCGAGCCGCCGGGCGCGCGGCCGGACTGGCTCGAGCAGCTCACGGGCGCCGACGCCCGGCTTCACTTCTTCACGATCCGGATCCCGGGGGTGGACGAGGCCGCGCTCCTCCGGGAGCTCGAGACCCACCGGGTGGAGTTCGCGGGCCGCATCGAGTCGACGCTGCTCCGAGACCTCTTCTTCGGCTGGCTCCTCCCGATCGGGGTCATGATCGCCATCTGGGCGGTCGTGATGCGCCGGATGGGCGGCGGGCCGACCCAGGCCCTGACGTTCGGACGGGCCAAAGCCAAGATCTACGACCGCAAGGAGCTCAAGGTCAGCTTCGCCGACGTGGCGGGGGTGGACGAGGCGACGGCCGAGCTGGTCGAGGTGGTGGACTTCCTCCGCAACCCCAAGAAATACCAGCGGCTCGGCGGCCGCATCCCCAAGGGCGTGCTGCTGGTCGGCCCGCCCGGGGCCGGGAAGACGCTCCTGGCCCGCGCGGTGGCCGGTGAGGCCGACGTGCCGTTCTTCTTCCTGTCGGCCTCCGAGTTCGTCGAGATGTTCGTGGGGGTCGGGGCGGCCCGGGTCCGCGACCTCTTCGAGCAGGCGAAGGACAAGGCGCCCTGCATCGTCTTCATCGACGAGCTGGACGCCATCGGGAAGACGCGGGGGGGCGTGGCCGGGATGGTCGGCGGTCACGACGAGCGGGAGCAGACGCTCAACCAGCTCCTGGTGGAGATGGACGGCTTCGACTCCTCGAAGGGCGTCATCATCATGGCCGCGACCAACCGGCCCGAGGTGCTCGATCCGGCGCTCCTCCGGGCGGGCCGCTTCGACCGCCAGGTGGTCGTGGACAAGCCGGACGTGCGCGGGCGCGAGGCGATCCTCCGGGTCCACGTACGGAACGTGCGGCTCGCGCCGAGCGTGGACCTCCACGTGATCGCGGCCCGAACGCCCGGGTTCGCCGGCGCCGACCTGGCCAACATCGTCAACGAGGCCGCGCTCCTGGCGGCGCGGAAAGGCAAGGACGCGGTGGAGATGGCCGACCTGGAGGAGGCGATCGACCGCGTCGTGGCAGGCCTCGAGCGGAAGAGTCGCGTCCTCTCCGAGACAGAGCGCGACATCGTGGCGCACCACGAGATGGGCCACGCCCTGGTGGCGTTCTCGGTCGAGCACGCGGATCCGGTGCACAAGGTGACGATCATCCCGCGCGGGGTGGCGGCGCTCGGCATGACCTACCAGCTCCCGACGGAGGACCGGTACCTGCTCCGGCGCTCCGAGCTGGAAGACCGGATCGCGGTCCTCCTCGGCGGTCACGTGGCCGAGGAGATGGTGTACGGCGAGCTGTCGACCGGCGCCCACAACGACCTCGAGCGAGCGACCGAGCTGGCGCGCCTCATGGTCACGAAGTACGGCATGTCGGAGCGGCTCGGCCCGATGACGTTCGGCGACGGGGGTGGCCCGGCCTTTCTCCGGAAGAACGGCCTGCCCTGGGGCGGCGGGGAGCGGGAGTACAGCGAGGAGACCGCCCGGATCATCGACGAGGAGGTGCGCCAGATCGTGGAGCGGACGTACGAGCGCGTGCGGACCCTCCTCGGGGCGAAGCGGGAGACCCTCCTCCACGCGGCGGCGGTGCTCAAGCAGCAGGAAACGCTGGAGGGCGAGCAGCTTCGGGCCCTCTTGGCGGGTCGGCCCACCCCGGTGGGCGCGGCGACGTAGGAGGCACACGGCTATGATCGAGCTGAGGCAGCGCACGCTCGGCTTGTGGTTGGTCATCGCGATCCTGGTCGGCGGAGGGCTCGGCGCCTACGGGGCCGGCCGCTACGCCCAGCCCACCGCGGACCGCCCGCCCCTCGCGGTGCCGATCGTCCCGGTCGCGGCGCCGGAGCGCTCCAGCACCTTCCGCCAGGTCGCGGCGGCCGTCGGTCCCGCGGTCATCAACATCAACACCCTGACGGTCGTGCGGAGCCCGTTCGCGGGGCCGCGGAGCCCGATCGAGGAGTTCTTCGGGGAGGAGTTCCTCCGCCGGTTCTTCGGTGGGCCGCGGGAGCGGACGCAGCGGAGCCTCGGTTCCGGCGTCATCGTCGACGCCTCCGGCATCGCGCTGACGAACGCCCACGTCGTCGAGGGGGCCTCGGAGATCGAGATCGTCACCGCCGACGGGAAGAAGCACAAGGCGAAAGTCCTCGGGGCCGACGCGAAGTCGGACCTCGCCGTGCTCCGCATCCTGGGCGGCTCGAACTACCCGGCGGCCCGACTGGGCGACTCCGACGCCGTCCAGGTCGGGGACTGGGTGCTGGCGATCGGCAGCCCCTTCGGCTTCAGCCAGACGGTGACGGCCGGGATCATCAGCGCCAAGGGCCGGGTCCTCGGCCAGGGGCCGTTCGACGACTTCCTCCAGACCGACGCGGCGATCAACCCGGGGAACTCGGGCGGCCCCCTCCTCAACATGACGGGTGAGGTCATCGGCATCAACACGGCCATCGTCAGCCGAGCCGGCGGGTCGCTCGGCATCGGCTTCGCGATCCCCATCAACCTCGCGAAGAAGATCTACGGCGAGCTCACGACGCGGGGACGGGTCGCGCGCGGCTGGCTCGGGGTGAGCGTGCAGCCCCTGACCGGGGAGCTCGCGAAGAGCTTCGGCGCACGGGACGAGAACGGCGTCCTGGTGGCGGACGTGATGGACGGGAGCCCCGCCGAACGAGGCGGCCTCAAGTCCGGCGACATCATCCTCGAGTTCAACGGCAAGCGGGTCGCCCAGCCGCCGGACCTCCAGCGCGCGGTGGGCCTCACCGAGCCCGGGAGCGCGGTCAAGGTCAGGGTGCTCCGGGACCGCGCCGAGCGCACCATCGAGCTCAAGCTCGGCGAGGCGCCTGACGAGCCGGAGGCGGCGGCCCGGCCGAGCGGCAAGGCGAAGAACGTCCTCGGCCTCGACGTCAAGCCGCTCACGCCGGAGATGGCGCGGGAGCTGGGCCTGCGCGGCGGGGAGGGCGTCGTGGTGGCGGCGGTGGAGACGGGGAGCCCCGGGGACGCGAGCGGGATCCAGCCGGGCGACGTGATCCGCGAGGTGAACCGCCAGCGCGTCCGCAGCCTCGCCGACTTCGAGCGCCTGACGCGCGCGCTCAAGGCGGGCGATCGCGTGACGCTCCTCCTCCAGCGGGGGACGACGGCGCTGTTCGTCGCCTTCACCGTGGGCCAAGGCTAACACGTCGGAGGGGGGCGGAGCCCCCCTCGGAAGACTTGAAGCGTGGCGGTCGCGTACAAGGACTACTACAAGACCCTGGGCGTCGATCGGACGGCCGACGCCAAGGCGATCAAGCAGGCCTACCGCCGGCTCGCGCGGAAGCACCACCCCGACCAGAACCCCGGGAACAAGGCCGCCGCCGAGCGCTTCAGGGAGATCAACGAGGCGTACGAGGTCCTCTCGGATCCCGAGAAGCGGCGGCGCTACGACACGCTCGGCCCGGACTGGCGGCAGGGCTTCCCCGGCGGGGCGGGCTCCGCCGGCCCGGACGTCGGTGGCTTCCGCGTCCACTTCGAGCGGGGCGCCGACGTCGGGGACTTCTCCGAGTTCTTCTGGACCCTCTTCGGCGACCTCGGGGCGCGCGGCGGCCCGTTCGCCGATCTCGAGGCCGAGGCGAGGGGGGCCGGTCGGCGCGCCCGGATGGGCGGCCGGTGGGCGCAGCGCGGCGA
>Ga0073934_10006401_pt1 | contig 17227 bp, 17 predicted proteins | sample LarsenN4metaG_FD_76834 | JGI IMG/M metagenome (GOLD analysis project Ga0073934, IMG submission 76834) | Hot spring sediment bacterial and archeal communities from British Columbia, Canada, to study Microbial Dark Matter (Phase II) - Larsen... ... | reverse complement strand
GCAGCTTTGGGCCGAGAGTCTCGGCAAACAAGGCCAGGGGACCACGCCTGTCGCCGCGCTCGCTCCAGTCGACCAGCACAGCCAGCTTCAGCTTTACCTCGACGGCGCGCCGCAGCATTTCATCACCGTGATTCGCGAGCAATGCGCCGGACGCGGACCCCGCGTTCCTCCGGACCTCGCCGAGATCGCCAACGCCTCCTATCTCGCCGGACGTGCCGCCGGTGACCTCGTCGCGGCGCAGCAACGCGCCATCCCCGACACGCTCATCGCTCATGGACGCCCCGTTCGCACCATCGATCTCGACACCCTGGATGAGCGCGCGCTCGGCGCCCTCATGATGCATTTCATGCTGGAAACCATTCTTGCGGCGCATCTTTTAGGCGTTGACCCATTCGACCAGCCCGCTGTCGAATCGGGTAAAATCCTCACCCGCCGGTATCTCGCCGGCCAAGAAGCCGAGGCGTCACATGGCCATCAGGCAGCTGCCGCCGAATCTCGTCAATCGCATCGCCGCGGGTGAAGTCGTCGAGCGGCCTGCAAGCGTCGTCAAGGAGCTGATCGAGAACGCGATCGATGCCGGCGCGTGCCGCATAGATGTTGCGGTCTCGGGCGGCGGCATGCGGTTCATTCGCGTCGCCGATGACGGCATCGGCATGGATGCCGGCGATCTCTCCCTTGCCGTCGAGCGCCACGCGACGTCCAAGCTCGCCGGCGACGATCTCTCTGCGATTTTGACGCTTGGCTTCCGCGGTGAGGCGCTGCCCTCCATCGGAGCAGTCGCGAGGCTCGTCATTCAGAGCCGCGCACAAGGCGCGAGCGAAGCCTACGAGATCGCCGTCGATGCCGGCCGCAAATCGAAGCTCAAGCCCGCGGCGCTTTCCTCAGGCACGCGGGTCGAGGTGCGCGATCTTTTCTACGCGACGCCGGCGCGCCTCAAATTCATGAAATCTGAACGGGTTGAAGCGGGGGCCATTGCCGACATGGTAAAGCGGCTTGCGCTGGCGCGGCCAGACATTGCCTTCAGCCTGACGGCCGACGACCGGACCGTATTTCGCCTCGAAGCGTGCCAGCCGGGGCTCATCGATCATGGTCTTGCCCGGCTCGGGCGCATCCTGGGTTCCGACTTCATGCAGGATGCGCTGCCGGTGCGCGCAAGTCGCGGCAAAATGGTTCTGGAGGGCTTCGCCGGTCTACCCACCTTGCACCGGCCGAACAGCCTCAATTTCTACCTCGTCGTGAACGGCCGGCCGGTCCGCGACAAGCTGCTCGCCGGAACGGTGCGCGCTGCTTATGGCGATCTCGTGCCGCAAGGCCGTTATCCCATGCTTGCGCTGTTTCTGACCGTTCCGCCTGAGGACGTTGACGTGAACGTTCACCCTGCCAAGACCGAACTCCGGTTTCGCGACCCGAACGGCGTGCGCTCGCTGATCGTCGGCGCGCTGCGAGAGGCGCTCGGCGCCGCGGGGCACCGCGCCACGTCTTCGCTCGCGCAAGCAGCGCTCGAGCGTATGGCGCCTCAATCCCTGAGTCCTCAGCCGCCCCATCGGGGGTCTTTCGGTTTCGCCGAAGAGGCTCAAGCCCCGTTAGCGCCCATCTCGCAGCCGAGCGCAGACATGCGCGGCAGCAACCCCGAAGCTCAAAACGAGACGCGCTATCCGCTCGGTGCGGCGCGGGCGCAAATCAACGACACTTTCATCATAGCCGAGACCGAGGATTCGCTTGTCATTGTCGACCAGCATGCCGCGCATGAGCGCCTCGTCTATGAGCGGCTCAAGCGGTCGTTCGCTAATGGCGGTATCGCCCGGCAAATTCTCCTGATCCCCGAAGTTGTCGAGCTTGACGATACAGCCGCTGCCAATCTTTGCTCGGCCGCCAGCGAACTTGAGCGCTTGGGCTTGGTGATTGAGCCCTTCGGCGCGTCCGCCGTGCTCGTGCGCGAAGTGCCCTCGCTGCTCGGCACCTGCGATATGAGGGGCTTGCTCAAGGACCTCGCCGATGAAATTGCTGAAGCAGAAGACGACGCGCAACCAGGACTTCTCGCCGGACGGCTCGATCATGTGCTGTCGACCATGGCCTGTCATGGCAGCGTGCGCGCAGGGCGGAGGCTCAATCCGCAAGAAATGAACGCGCTTCTGCGCGACATGGAGCAGACGCCCTTCACCGGCCAATGCAATCACGGCCGCCCCACCTATGTCGAGTTGAAGCTCGCCGATATCGAAAAGCTGTTCTCCCGCCGGTGATCCCGGAAGCTAAACCTTCTCGCTGCCGGCATGCTCCGTGACGCAAGCCGCCAGCTCGGCGATGGCCGCTTTCGTGCCGGTCAGCTTGAAGCTGAACTTCGCTTCCTTGCCGACGATGGTCAGCACGTTGCCCTCGCGCAACGCCTCGATCACCGGGTTGGAATCTTCGAGCGGGATGAGAATGCCGTGCACGTCGACGACCTTGGCGATCGCCGGAATCGGCTCCCGCTGATCGACCACGAGCGCCACAGGCTCGGAAGTCCCGACCTTGAAGGCACGCGTCTCGTCGGCGATGACGAGTCCCCAGTCGTAGTCCTTGCTGATGATGAAGCCGATCAGGACGCCGCTAGCGACTTGCGCCGTCATAGTGCAGTCGGAGAATTTGCCGTCGGCATTGTAATTGGCGTCGCCTTGCCACACGCCGGAAATGAAGGCGGCGTGGGGCACACCGGGGATCAGAAACGCCGCCACCAGCGTTCCGGCAAAGAGCGAAGCTCGCAAAGTCATGGCAGGTCCTGCGCGGCGCGTTCGGCCAGTAAAGCATATTCCCAGGGGGCAGGGGGTTAAGGGCAAATTTTCCCTCAAGTTCCAGCCCTTGCGATGAGAATCACAGTGTCGCCGTAACGCCGCCGGTCGATCTCCGCAAAGGGCGCTGGCCAGCCGATATCCATATCGGCGCGCTCTTCGAGCACGGCAATCGCCCCATCCTTTACCCATCCGCCTGCGGCGGCCGCGGCAAACGCGCGCTCGCCAAGACCTTTGCCGTAAGGTGGATCGCAAAAGATCAGATCGAAGGGCTGGAGGGTTCCCGCAGGCCCGAGCTTCGTCGCGTCGCGCCGCCAGATCTTGGTCGCGCCGGTAAGGCCTAGCGCCTCGACATTGCGGCGAATGGCCGCCCGCGCTTCCGCGCTCTCCTCGACGAACAGGCAAAAGCGCGCGCCGCCGAAGTCAAAGCCGGGAGCCCCATGCTCAAGCACGTTGAACAGGGCTTGGCGCACCTTATCGGAGGTCGGCCGCGTCGCGAGCCCTTTGGGTGCCTCGATGCGAGCGCCTTTGAATTTGCCGGCTACGATGCGCATCGGTTCATTTGCGGCGTGCACGGCGCGCGCGTGCCGCGTCGAGCAAGCCGAACCGCTCGGCGAGCTTCGGCCCAAGCTGGTCGGCGAGCACGCGGCCCTTCACCTCCTCGACCGCGCCTTCGGCGAGGTCCCCAAGCACGAACGGCCCAAAGGAGATTCGGATCAGCCGGTTGACGGCAAGTCCGAGATGTTCGGCGATCCTCTTCACCTCACGATTCTTGCCTTCGCGCAAGGAAATGGTGAGCCAGAGATTGGAGCCCTGTTCGCGGTCGATGCGCGCCTCAACCGGACCATAGCGGACGCCGTCGATGGTAATGCCGCCGCGCAAAGCGTCGAGCGCCTCCTGGGCGACACGGCCGTGCGCCCGCACGCGATAGCGCCGAAGCCAGCCGGTGCTTGGCAATTCGAGATGCCGCGCAAGCTCTCCATCGTTGGTGAGCAGAAGCAGCCCTTCAGTGTTGATGTCGAGCCGCCCCACCGACACGACGCGTGGCAGACCTGGCGGTAGCGCCTCGAACACCGTCTTGCGGCCTTGCGGGTCTTTATGGCTGGTGACGAGCCCGCGCGGTTTGTAATAGCGCCACAGCCTTGCGCGTTGCGTCTCCGGGAGCGGCTTGCCGTCAACGGTGTTCTTGTCGCCGGGCTTCACCACATAGGCGGGCGTTTCGAGCACCTTGCCGTTCACCGCGACGCGGCCTTCCGCGATCCACGCCTCGGCGTCGCGGCGCGAGCAAAGGCCGGCATGAGCGATCGCCTTGGCGATGCGCATGGATGAGGGCTTGGCAGGAGGGGCCTTCACCTTGGCCCCGCGCGGGGCTTGACCCTGGCTTCGTCTCAACCCCACTTTGCCGCTCATGACGGTGAAGCTTGCAGATGAGGGCCTAAGGGGCAAGGGCGCTCCGCCCATGGACCTTGCCTTCGCTGAGGCGGAACGCGCGCGCGACCAAGGCGAGGTGCCGATCGGTGCCGTCATCGTTGCAGCCGATGGCAAGGTACTCGCCCGCACGGGCAATCGCACGCTTCAGCTGCGCGACCCGACCGCACATGCAGAGCTTCTTGCCATACGCGAAGCTTGCGCCAAACTCGGCAGCGAGCGGCTCATGGATTGCGACCTCTACGTGACGCTTGAGCCTTGCGCCATGTGCGCCGCAGCCATCTCTTTTGCCCGGATCAGGCGGCTCTATTTCGGCGCGCCCGATCCCAAGGGCGGCGCGGTCGAGCACGGCCCGCGCTTCTTCTCGCAGCCGACCTGCCATCATGCGCCCGAAGTGATCGGCGGCCTGGGCGAGACGAGAGCCGCCAGCCTCCTCAAGCAATTCTTCGCAGAAAAGCGCTGAGCTGCGCAGAAGCTCAATCCGAGCGCTTCGGCCCCCAGCCCGGACGCGGACCGTATGCGCGCATGCTCGGGGGCCACTCGATATCCTGTGGATAGAAATTTCTCTGTAGCGCCTGGTTTTCGATGTTTCCCTTCGCGTAGGGCACGAAACCGAAATAGAAGCTGTAACCACCGGGTCGTCCGGGATTGTAGTAATGGGGATAAATCGGCGTGCGGCCGCCGCGGTAGATCTTCGCCTGCACGACCTGCGAGGGCTGACTGGCGAGCCCTTGGGCCAAAGGCAGCGCGCGCGCCTCTGCGGAAAGCACGAGGGTGGCACAAGCGGCTGCTCCGGCCAGTACCGGTACTACCCTTTGATGAAAAGCGAATCGCCGCCGCATCTTTGTCTCCTGCCTGTTGTGGAAAGAGCTTAGAGACGCAAACCTCTTCCTGCAATGTGTCGGAATGGAAAACTGGCTGTTCGCACTGCAACTCGGGGTCATTGTGGTGGTGGCCGTTCTGGTCATCGGATGGGCCGTCTTCGCCCTCCGTTCGCCCCGCGCCGGCGCAGAACCGGTCATTAGAGCTTCCTTCAGAGAGCTGCAAAAGGGCTGGTATCAGATCCATATCGCCGTCACCAACCGCGCGCCCTACAGCATCGTTGTCGAAGAGCTGAAACGGGTGCGCCCGCGATCCGCACGGCTCATGGCACCCGTCAAGCAAATGAGCACACGGGAGGGCGAGTTTCAGGTCTGGACCCATCCCACCACCGACAAAGCCACTGCGAGCATCCCGCTTGATCTCGCACTCGGCCCGCACCGTGCAGCAGAGGGCACTGCGTCCCGCGCCTCTGGGGCCCATTTGACGGCCTGGCTGTTTCTTCCCGGAGATGGCGACCTTCCGGAGGTGACGCTCGAACTTGCCACGCTCGATGGGGCGGGACATCTCCGCCGCCACCGCTTTGCCGCCCGCCGCGAAGCCAAGTGTTGACGCGCTACGCCTGGAGCAAGGAGAGGCGGGTTAGTCGAGCCACAAATCCAATTTCGCCCGTGAGTACCACAGGCACGCGCCCAGCGTTCGCGACCACAGGCATTTTTGCCCGGGCCGGGGGCTTGGCAGCGTGCCTTGCCGCTTCGCCTTGAGCAGGGCCTGCTCCCACCGCTCGCCGGCACTTTGGCCCGCGAACGACACCTGGGCCGGGATGAGGAGTAGAGCAAGCGCAAGTAACAGCAGTCTCATGGCAGTCTCCGTTGGCGCAGGGCGTCAATCGCCGCCAACCCTCGCCGAGGCGGACTACCAAGAGGTTGAGAAGCCGGAGAAATGCCGTGCGGATTTGCCGGAGATGCTTGCGCGCCGGTGAGAGCGCCAGGGTAAGTTTTAGGCAAATGGTGCCGACTGTCCGCCCCCGCAGGCGTCAGAACTGGAAGTAGATGAAGCTGACAGGGGCGCCTTCGCCGACCTCAAGGACGCAGATCACCGCCAGCACCACAAAGCCGATCGCCGCCGGCCAGCTCGGCTGGAGGCGCATGGCAAGCTCGTAGGTTGGGATTTTGAACAAGGCGATCGTCCCGGCGATTGCGATCGGCAGGAGCGTCGCGACAGGCCAAAGCTGCCCAAGGCCGCCTTGGCCGATCAGCCCTGCAAACATGTTGGAGGCAGTCGCAAGATCGGGGGAACGGAACAGGACGAAGAGCAAGACCACGAAGCTCAAGGTGACCGCCCAGGCCGCTATCGAGGGCAGCGGAGGCCCGTAGCTTTGCCAGAACCTGCAAACGAGCAGTCCCACACCATGGCCCAGTCCCCATAGAACGAAGGTCCAGCCCGCGCCGTGCCAGAGGCCGCATAGGCTCATGGTCACGAGCGTCGCCCAGATATAGACGCCTACGCCCTCGCGGCTGCCGCCAAGCGGAATGTAGACATAGTCGCGCAGCCAGCGCGACAGGGTGATGTGCCAGCGGCGCCAGAAGTCGCGCAAATTCACCGCGCGATACGGCACGTTGAAATTCACCGGAAGCATGAGCCCGCACATCAACCCGATGCCCATCGCCATGTTCGAATAGGCGGCGAAGTCGAAGAAAATCTGCAGCGCAAATGCCAGCGCCCCGGCGCCGGCCAGCGAGGCCGCCGGCACGGCGCGCGCCGCCTCTGCGAAGACCGGATCGGCGATGAGGGCCAATTGATCGGCGATGAAGAATTTCTCGACGAAGCCGATCAGAAACAGAATCAAGCCGCGGCCGATGCGCTCGTAAAGACCGGTGCGGAACGGATCATAGGAAAATTGCGGGATGATCTCGTTGTGCCGCATGATCGGGCCCGCGATCAAATGCGGGAACAGCACGATGAACAGCCCGAACACCCGGATATTGTAACGCGGTGCGGTGCCCCGCAAGCGATCGGCCAGGTAGGAGATCAGCTCGAACGTATAGAAACTGATGCCGATCGGCAGAATGAGCGAAGCCTTGGCAAATTCACGGCCGGTCACCTGCTCGAGAATGCTCGCTCCGAAATCGAGATATTTGAACAGGCCGAGCACCGAAAGGTTGGCGACAATGGCGAAGTAGAGCGGCCAGCGCCAACCCTTCCTGATCGCCAATTCGACGATCAGCCAAGTCACTACGGTTTGTCCGACGAGCAGCGGGATGAAGCGTACGTCCCACCAGCCATAGAACACGAGCGAAGCCGCGATCAGCCACCACTCGCGCCAAGCCTGATGTCGCGCCAGCGCATAGAAGATGCCGACGGCTACCGGCAGGAAGAGGAGAATGAATTCCTGGCTGTGAAACAGCATTGCTTACGCAAAGTCCACTCTTGCAGCAGCGGACGCTACTGGGCGACGGACAGAACCTCCCCCACGCGCGGTCCTTCCAAATAGCGCCATTCCCCTTGCGGATCGTCCTTTCCGGTCTGGAGCGCCCGCTCGATATTGGCGACCACGCGATCGGCGATCGGCAGGCGGTAATGCAGGCGGTCCCACCAATTGGCGTCGTTCGCGGTAATTTCGGACCGGATATTGAAATCGATGAAGGGCACGTTGTGGCGGCGCGCAATCGCGCCGATGCGCGCCTTGCACTCCTCCGCTTTCGCCGCTGCTGCGGAGCCTGGCCTCGGTTGGCCAGCGATATGGGCCGGCGCGTAGACGAACACCACGCGCCCGCCGAATCTCGTCGTAATCTCCTCGAGCCAGGCGAGCGCCGGATATTGCCAGCGCGCCCGCTCCTCAGGACTCGCCTGATAGGCTGGCACCACAGGATCGATCGAGCTGGGATTCTCTTTGCCCCAGAGCTTCTTCCTCACTTTGACCGGGTCGTAGGCCGTTTCGGGAGGAGTGAACACCTCATAGCCGTCGACGAAGCGAGGCGCCTTTAGACCGATCGCCTGGCCGAATCTGCGTCCAGCAATCTCCACCGCCTTGGCGTTCAGCATATAGCGAAGGTCGTTGCGCCAGTTCCCGTCATACATCCATTCCGGAAAGCCGCGGAAGGTGACGCGGTTCTTGTCCGCCTGTTCGTCGCACCACACATGATCGAGTCCCACTAGGAGCGTGCGTCTGTGCTCGACCTCCTCAATGAAAAGCATGGCTAGCCGATATTGCTCATAGGCGTACCCGGCATTCAGCGCGAGATTGGCAAACCGGCCGCCGAACACACGCTCCAACGATCTCGGATGCAGCAGGCGCGAATCGGAAGTGCCGATGACGATGGAATCGTATCGCTGCGACCGGATCAGCGCCGGATATTGGAAACGCTGGTTGACGTCGCTGATGACGTGTTCGCTGAGGAGGATTCCCGGCAGGTTGCCGTAGGGATTCATCAGAAAGATGAAGCCCGCGAGCAGCGCGATAGCGCTTGCGAAACCGCAAATGGCAGCCCAAACGAAACTCCGCCAGCTGCGCATGATTTCCCCCCTGTGCAACCCAGCCTAGAACTTGCACGGGACACCGGCAAGATTGCGGCGACGTCCGCGGAAGCTGCCCTATTTTGGAGCGGCCTCGCGCGAAATGGCGCGCCAGCCGATATCGTGGCGGCAAAATCCGTCCGCCCAGTCGATCTTGTCGATGGCCGCGTAGGCGCGGGACTTCGCCTCGGCGATGCTCTTTCCGCGCGCCGTGACGCCGAGCACGCGGCCGCCGTCGGCGAGAATGCGGCGACCGTCACGCTTCGTGCCGGCGTGGAAGATCACGACGTTTGGATCGGCGCCGGCCGCAGCGAGGCCTTTGATCTCGGAGCCCTTCGCATAGGCGCCGGGATAGCCCTTCGCCGCCAGCACGACGCAAAGCGCTGCCTCGTCATGCCAGTCGAGTATGATGCCGCTTAAGTGCCCTTCGGCAACGGCAAGCAGGGCGGGGAGGAGGTCGGACTTGAGGCGCAGCATCAGGACCTGCGCCTCCGGATCGCCGAAGCGCACATTATATTCGATCAGCTTCGCCGTTCCGTCCTTGATCATCAGCCCGGCATAGAGCACGCCCTTGAACGGCGTGCCCCGCGCCTTCATCGCGCGGACCGTGGGCAGAATGATCTTCTGCATGACTTGATCGCAAAGGGCAGGGGTCATGACCGGCGCAGGCGAATAGGCGCCCATGCCGCCTGTGTTCGGGCCGAGATCTCCGTCATAGGCGCGCTTGTGGTCTTGCGCAGTGGCAAGCGGCAGCGCCGTCTCGCCGTCGACGAGCGCGAAGAAGCTCGCTTCTTCTCCATCGAGAAATTCCTCGATGACGAGTCCGGCGCCGGCGCCAAACGCACCGGAGAAGGCGGCATCGACGGCGGCAACCGCCTCCTCGCGCGTCTGCGCAATGACCACGCCCTTTCCAGCGGCAAGTCCGTCAGCTTTGATCACGATCGGCAGGCCCTGCGCCGCGACATAGTTTTTGGCGGCACGAGCTTCGGTGAAGCGGCGATAGGTGGCGGTCGGGATGCCATATTCGGCGCAAAGGTCCTTGGTGAAGCCTTTGGAGCCTTCGAGCCGCGCCGCTTCACGCGATGGCCCGAACACTTTGATGCCTGCGGCTTGAAGATCGTCGGCGAGTCCCGCCACAAGCGGCGCTTCAGGCCCGATCACCGCGAGCCCGATATCTTGCTCCGTACAGAAGCGTGCGACTGCGGCATGGTCAGCCACGTCAAGCTTGATGCATTCGGCTATCGCCTCGATTCCCGCGTTTCCCGGTGCGCAATAGAGCCGGTCGAGCATGGGGCTTTGCTTGAGCTTCCAGGCGAGCGCATGTTCGCGCCCGCCGCCGCCGATCAGAAGCACATTCATCGGGATTTAGGCTCCGCTTGTAGCCAGCATGGCGAGCTTGTATTGCATGAGGCAGGTTTTCGCCAATGGCCGACCGGACCGCGACGCAAGCGACGAATCTCGTCGAATATACCGTCTCTGAGCTTGCCTTTGCGCTCAAGCGGACGGTGGAGAGCGCCTATGGCTTGGTGAAGCTGCGCGGCGAGATTTCCGGCTTTAGAGGCCAGCATTCCTCCGGCCATTGCTATTTCATGCTGAAGGACGAGCGCGCCTGCATCGAGGCCGTAATTTGGCGCAGCGCCTATCAGCGCCTCAAATTCAAGCCCGACGAGGGGCTGGAAGTCATCGCCCGCGGCCGGGTCACCACCTATCCCGACCGCTCCAAATATCAGATCGTCATCGAGGAGCTAGAGCCGGCGGGTATCGGCGCGCTGCTCGCCCAGCTCGAGGAGCGCAAGAAGCGGCTTGCCGCCGAAGGCCTGTTCGATTCCGCGCGCAAGAAGCCGCTGCCCTTCCTGCCGCGCATTATCGGCGTCGTCACCTCGCCGAACGGCGCCGTGATCCGCGACATTCTGCACCGGCTGGAGGACCGCTTCCCCTGTCATGTGCTGGTTTGGCCGGTGAGGGTGCAGGGCGAGACCTGCGCCGTCGAAGTCTCCGCGGCGATCATTGGCTTCAACCGGCTTGACGGCGGGGGGCCGATCCCACGCCCCGATCTGCTCATCGTTGCGCGTGGCGGCGGCAGTCTCGAAGACTTGTGGGGCTTCAACGACGAGGGCGTGGCGCGCGCCGCGGCGGCAAGCGCGATCCCGCTCATCTCGGCGGTGGGTCACGAGACCGACTGGACCATCATCGACTATGTCGCCGATTACCGCGCTCCGACGCCGACCGCCGCCGCCGAACGCGCCGTCCCGGTACGCGCGGAGTTGCACATCACGATTTCGCAGCACGGCGTTCGCGTGGCTGCTTCGCTCCGGCGAAGACTTGAGGGCCACCGGCATCGACTCACAGGTCTCGTGCGTGCGCTGCCCAGGAAGGCGAATATTCTCGACCTGCCGCGCCAGCGTTTCGACCATGCGAACTTGAGACTGAAGCGGGCGCTTCTCGCCAATGCGCGTGCGCATCGCAGCGCCTTCGAGCGCTCCGCCGCACGGCTCAGACCGAATGTGGTTGCACAGGCCGCACTCACTGGCCGCGACCGGCTCATCCGACTCGATCGCACACGGACACGCGGGATCGAGACGCTCTTGGCGCGCTCGCGGGCGAAACTCGATGCGCAAGCCAAACTGCTCTCCACGCTCGGTTATCAAAACGTGCTGGCGCGCGGCTTCGCTCTGGTTCGCTCCACCGAGGGAACGATGCTTCGCCGCGCGGCTGAAGTAAAACCCGGCCTGGCTCTGGACATTGAGTTCGCCGATGGCCATGTTGCCGCTCATGCCGATCCGCGCGCGCGCACGACCGAGCCCGAAGCGAAGCCCCGCACCCGCGACGGCGATGGCAAGCAGGGAAGACTGCTTTAAACATGACCGCGACACGGGTGAACGAGTTTCTGCCAAGATCGTGCGTAAAAGAGAGAGCGCGCTGGCAACGCGCCGGTGCTGACGTTATGGTGACTGACAACAACGAAAAGACACGGGCCACTCGAACTTGATGAACCGTTTCGAACGCAACATTGGCTTCAAAGGCGAGGCCAAGCTGAAATATCTCGATGGCGAGGTCCAGGTATTGACGCCGGGCGATTTTGTGCGCTGCGCCGTCACGGGTCGCACGATCCCGCTCGATGAGCTCCGCTATTGGAGCGTCGAGTTGCAGGAGGCCTATGTCGACGCCGCCTCCTCGCTCAAACGTTACCGCGAAACCCATCCTGCCCCGGTCGCCGCCGCCGAGTAGTAGCCGGATCAGCGCGGCAGCGCGTTCGACAGCAACTCTTTCACCTTCGCGGCGTCTTCGAACTCCACGGCGATAGTGAAGGGGCGCGAGCGATGCTTCAGCTCGGCAAGCGCGCTGTCCTCTTCGGCGTCGTCGGGCAAACGCACATAATCCTTCTCGGTGGTAACGAGCATCGCCTTATAGTCCTTCGCCTCCTTGAGCAGGCTGCGCGCCTGCCGTTCGCTGTAGCGGTAATGGTCCGGATAGGAGCGCGTATCGATCAGGCGCGCGCCGTTATTGCGCAAGGTGGCGAAGAATTTCTCCGGCCGGGCGATGCCGGCAAAGCCGATCACCGGCAGGACGGAAAGCCAGCGCTTATCCTGCCGCGGCACCATGCGCGCTTTCAGCACCGGCTTGCCTTGCGCCGTACACATGTCGACCAGACGCGCGGCCTTCCTCCCATCGCCAATCACGACGAGCGCATCGGTGCGGGCGATTTGCGCGTCGAGCGGCGCCCGCAAAGGTCCGGCAGGCATGACGAGCCCGTTGCCGATCCCGGATTCGGAGTCCACCACGACAATCGATAAATCCTTGGCAAGGCCGGGATTCTGAAATCCGTCATCCATCACGATGACGCTTGCATTGGTTGCCTCGAGGGCTCTCGCGCCGGCTGCTCGGTCTGCGGAGACCATTGTCGGCGCAGCTTCGGCGAGCAAGAGCGGCTCGTCGCCGACCTCTTCCGCGCTCTGCCCCTGTGTCACGAATACCGGTCCCTCGCTCCTCCCGCCATAGCCACGCGTAAGGAAAGCCGGGCGCGCGCCGAGTTCCTTGAGCAGCGAAGCGACCGCGATCGCCGTCGGAGTCTTGCCGCCGCCGCCCGCGGTGAAATTGCCGATGCAGATGACGGGAAGCCGCGACCGGTAGGGTGTGCCTTGCGCGAAGCGCTTCTCCGCGATCCGGCCATGGAGTCGGCCAATTGGCGCGAGCGCCGACGCGATTGCCCCTCTTCTGCGATACCACCAGAACGGCGCCCTAAGAGGCATGTTTCAACGTCGTCTTTGGCGGGAGATAAGGCTCAAGCGCGGAGAGCGTGCGCTCAAGGGCGCCACCCATCGCGGCGACGGTGCGGGAAGCACGCTCCGTCATGGCACGCCTGGCATTTTCGTCTTCGAGCAGACTGGCCACGGTTGCGGCGAGGCTTTCCGCGTCTTTCACTTCTTTGCAGCCGCCCGCGCGCAGAAGCTCGGCATAGGAATCGGTGAAATTGTGCCAACTCGGACCGGTGAGCACCGCTGCGCCGAGCTTGATTGGCTCGACAGGGTTCTGCCCTCCACGTGCCACAAGCGAGCCTCCAACGAACGCGATCGGCGCAAGCGCATAGAACAAACCAAGCTCGCCTATCGTGTCGGCGACGTAGATGTCGGCGTCAGGTTCCGGCAGCTTGCCTTCGGAGCGGAGCGTCACCTTGAGGCCGAGCGCTCTGAGCTGCCCGGCGATCTGCGGTCCGCGCTCGGGATGGCGTGGCACGATGACGGTGAGCAGGTCCGGACGTTTCGACCTTATCTTGATATGCGCCGCCACCACGGCCTCGTCCTCGCCTGGATGCGTGCTTGCCGCAAGCCACATCGCACGGCCGGCACGCGCCGCCTCGAGCTTCCGCCGTCCGCCCAGGTCGACGGGCGGGGGAGGAGCATCGACCTTGAGATTGCCAGCATCGACGGCACGCGCCGCGCCAAGTTGGGCGAAGCGCTCGGCGAGACTGTCGTTCTGTGCGAGCACGAGATCGAATGCCGAAAAGAGGGGCCGGCTCAGACCCGGACGCCGCCGCCAGCGCTTGAACGAGGAGAACGACAGGCGTCCATTGATCAGAACGAGGGGAATGGCGAGAGCCTTGGTCTCCAAGATGAGATTCGGCCAAATCTCCGATTCGACCAGCACGGCGAGATCGGGGCGCCAATGTTGCAAGAAGCGCCGCATGAAATCCTGGTTGTCGAGCGGCACATATTGGTGCAGCACACCGCGCGGCAGCCGCGAGCGCGCCAGCTTTGCCGACGTGACGGTGGCGGTGGTGAGCAGAATCCGCACTTCCGGGCGCATGGCGGCGATGGCCGCGATCACTGGCAGCGCGGCATTGGCTTCCCCCACGCTGGCCGCATGAAACCAGGCGAGGAATCCTACCGGGCGCGGCGCGCTTGCCAAGCCATAGCGCTCGGGGCGCCGCCCAGGCTCTTCCTTGCCGCGCCGCGTTCGCCAAGCGAGGACGAGGGGCGCAAGCGGCGCGGCAAGCCGCGTGAACGCGCGATAGAGCTTGAGCGACAACCCCGGCTTAGAGGTCTCCTGCTTGTGCAATGGATCCTTCGCTCCTGCCAGAGCATAAGCGCGGGCAGTTACTCCTGCGAGCGCGCTTTCGACGGCGAGCCGCCCTTTCTCGAGCGTCTCAGGATCATTGGTCTGCGGTATCCAGACCGGATCGCCGATTACAATGGCGAGGGTCGAGAAGGGAAGGTTGATGGTGAAGGCGCTCCAGGTGGGAAGCGCCAAGAATCGTGTCGTGGCGATAGCGAATGGCACCACCGGACGGCCCGACAGTGCGGCGATCATGGCGATGCCTTCACCGGCGCGGCGAGCAGGGCCTGGTGGGACGTCCGCCGTCATGGCCACGGTGGCGCCGGCGCCAAGAGCGCGCAAGGACTCGCGCAATGCGGTCGCCCCGCCGCGATTGCGGCGTCTCTTGCCGGCGCCCGCGCCCCTGATCAGGCGCATGCCGAAGCGTTCGAGCACCGCGCCAATGATCGCCGCGTCGCCATGACGCGAGACCATGGCGTAGACATCGGCCGGACGCATTGGCTTCAACTTCGGCAAGAGTAGAAATTGCCCGTGCCACATTGCCAGTATCTGCGGATGGTCGGCAAAAAGCTTGGCGTCTGTGTCCGCCGGCTCGCGCTTGATCCTGCTTGTGGCGTAGACCAGCCGGATATACCAAGCCGCAAGCGCGCCGCCTAAAGCTATGGCGGGCTTCGATGCTAGCAGCCGTTTCAACATCACGCGTCTACGCTGCTACTTTCCCGCCAAGACAACTTCTTCCGCGGAATCGTCAGTCGGTGCGGCGAACCCTCCGGCAATGCCGAATTGCGTGCGGTGTAGCCGCGTATAGAGGCCGCCTTTGGCCACCAATTCGTCGTGGCGCCCGGTCTCGACGATGCGGCCCTCGTCGATCACGCAGATGAGATCGGCTTTCTTCACGGTCGAGAGACGGTGGGCGATCATCAGCACCGTGCGGCCGCGCATCAGCTCTTCCAGCGCCGCCTGCACCTTGGCTTCGGCCTCCGAGTCGAGCGAGCTGGTCGGCTCGTCGAGGAGAAGGATGGGGGCGTCCTTGTAGAGCGCGCGCGCAAACGCAATACGCTGCCGTTCGCCGCCCGAGAGCAATCCGCCGGCTTCGCCCACGCGCGTGTCATAGCCCTTGGGCAGGGCCATGATGAAATCGTGCGCGGCCGCCGCTTTGGCCGCCTCAACCACCTTCGCCTCGTCGAGGGGCTTCGATCCATAGGCGATATTGGCGCGGATCGTGTCGTCGAACAGCACGGGATCCTGCGTGACGAGAGCAATGGCCTCGCGCAGGCTGTCGATGGTGATATGGGCGATATCCTGCCCGTCGATCAAAACCTTGCCGCGATCGGGATCGAAGAAGCGCAAGCAGAGATTAACGAGCGTGCTCTTACCGGAGCCGGAGGGTCCGACCAGCGCCACAGTTCGGCCCGGCGGCACAGCGAGGCTTATATTGCGCAACACCGGGCTCCCCGGCGCGTAAGCGAAGGAGATGTTCTTGAACTCAATTTCGCCGCGTTTAAGCTCAAGCGGCTTGGCGTCGGGCGCTTCCTTAAGATGCACCTCGCGATCGACGATGCCGAACACGCGGCTCGCGGCGGCGATACCTTCCTGAAGTTGGGTTTGCAAGGTGGCGGCGCTCTTGAGCGGCGCGTAGATGAGCAGCGCCGCCGTCATGAAACCCATGAAATGACCGAGCGTCAGGTCGCCGCGCACGCCTTGCGTGCCGGCAAAATAGATCGCCAATGCGAAACCAAATCCCGTCAGAAGCTCCATCGAAGGACTCGACAATGCGCGCGCCCGCGTGCCGCGCATGGTGAATTCGAGGGCGCGGTTGATGGTCGTAGCGGCGCGCACCTTCTCCTTTTCTTCCTGCCGATAGGCGCGCACGACGCGCATGCCGCGCAAAGTCTGAATGATGAGCGCGGACAGGTCACCCGTCTCCTGCAGCGACTTGGTGGTCGATTTCCGCATCTTGCGGCGTTGCCGCGACAGCACGACCCAGGCGACCGGCATGAAGAGCAGGATCAGCATCGAGAAGCGGGGATCCATGTAGAACATGGTGCCGACGAGGATGAGGATCTTCAGGCAATTCTCGCCGAGCGTGACCATGGAACGGCTCGCTGTCTGCCGGATCAAGGTCGCGTCGTTGAGGAAACCGGAGACCAGGCGTCCCGAGTGCACGCGCTGAATCCAGTTCAGATCGGCGTGCGAAAGTTTGGCGAACATTTGCAGGCGGAGATCGGCGATGAAGCGATTGCCGAGATAGGCGACGGTCACATCGGCCACATATTCCGACACGGCCTTGAGTACGGTGACGATGACGATGGCCGCCGTAATCCAGTAGACCATGTCTGCGTGCTTAGCGACGAACACGTCATCGGCGGTTCGCTGGATCAGGAAGGGGATGGCGCCGGTGGTCGCCGCCGTGAGCAGCATGGCGAATGCGGCGAGCAGGAGAAGCGGGAATCGCGGCCGTAGGTGCTCCCGCCAGATGCGCCCCAGAACCTGCCAGGTCGTATAGTCGGCCTGGAGCTCATCGGCGCTCCGCGTGATCGCGCTTGCGTCCCTGAACAGCGGCTCTTTCAAGCATTTCCCCGATTTTCCGCGGCCGGGAAGGCACCTCCAGCCGTCGCGTCTGCCCTTCTAGCACGTGGCGGCGCGCACCATTAAGGCGAAAAAGCCGCTAGCCGGCTTTTCCGTCCCCCTCGTGCTCGGGGTCGAGCAGCCGGTGCAGGTGCACGATAAAGTAGCGCATATGTGCATCGTCGACCGTGCGGTGCGCAGCGTCCTTCCAGGCATCATAGGCCTGCGCATAGTTCGGATAAATGCCGACAATGTCGAGCGCCTTGAGGTCGCTGAACTCGATTTTGTCGAGCGAGGTCAGTTCGCCGCCGAAGACGAGGTGCAATAGCTGCCGCCTTCCGCTGGTTTTGCTCTTCTCCTTTGCGGCCATGGCCGGTCCTTCCCCCAATTTGTCCGACCCACGCTAGAGCTCGACGCGTGCGGTGCGCTCGATTAAGAGCGGGTGCAGCGCCTTGCCGCTCGCCACCAGGCTCGGAAAGCGCGGCGATGAGCGGTTATAGAGATGCGTGGCACCACGATGGTCGGTGATCACGCCGCCGGCTTCTTCGACGATCAGCGCCCCGGCGGCAAGGTCCCAT
>Ga0073934_10006400_pt1 | contig 17230 bp, 11 predicted proteins | sample LarsenN4metaG_FD_76834 | JGI IMG/M metagenome (GOLD analysis project Ga0073934, IMG submission 76834) | Hot spring sediment bacterial and archeal communities from British Columbia, Canada, to study Microbial Dark Matter (Phase II) - Larsen... ... | reverse complement strand
CCGCGCACGAAGGCGAGGCGTGATTATCGAATCCGATCGCCTTTTTAGAGCCGCGCACGAAGGCGAGGCTTTGCGAGCCGAAGTAAGCGGCCAACTTTTTAGAGCCGCGCACGAAGGCGAGGCTTTGCGAGCCGAAGTAAGCGGCCGATGTGCGCCCGCCAGCCGCTTACTTCGCTCGAAGACTCGCTTCGTGCGCGGCTCCAAAGGAATGGCGCGCCGTCAAGGACGATGTTGCCCTTCCGCCGACGCGACGATTGTCGTACAAGTATTGGCTCTTGAATTGGCCAAGTCTCCCCGGCCAGGAGGGCCGAGATGCCGCCTCGCATTCATCCCACCGCGATCATCGATCCGGTCGCCGAATTAGCCGCCGACGTTTGCGTTGGCCCGTATGCGATTATCGACGGACCGGTGCGGCTCGGACCCGGCTGCGTGGTCCGCCCCCGGGCTCACCTGGTCGGGCCGATGACCGCCGGAGCGAACAACGACTTCGGCATCGGTTGCATCATCGGCGAGCGGCCGCAACATTTGAAATTCCCCGATGGCGGCTGCCTGATCATCGGCGACGGCAATACGTTCCGCGAAGGCGTTACCGTTCACCGCAGCACGCCGCACAGCGACGGCACGCGCATCGGCGATCGCAACTATTTCATGGTCCATTCGCACATCGCGCACGATTGTGTGATCGGCAACGATTGCACCGTGGTCAACAACGCCGCCCTTGCCGGTCATGTCGTGCTGGAAGATCGCGTGTTTGTTTCTGGAAACGTCGGCATCCATCAGTTTTGCCGGATCGGCAAGCTGGCGATGATCAGCGCCGGTGCGACCGTGTCCATGGGCGTGCCGCCCTACGCCGTCGTTTTTGACCGCAATGAGCTATGCGGCGCCAACATCATCGGCATGCGCCGCGCCAGCGTGCCGGCCGAGCAGATCCAGGCCGTCCGCCAGGCATATCGCATCCTGCTCCGCAGCGGCCTGTTGCTTCGCGATGCCGTGGAACGAATCGAAAAGGAGCTGGGGCACTTCGAAGCCGTCGCCGAGGTCGTCAAGTTCCTGCGGCTGACCGACCGCGTCGTTTGCGTCAATCGCAGTAAACGACCCCGCGACGCCGACGCGGCTTGACGGCTCACGACAACTTGCAAACTTGCGCGCCAAGGGCGCAACTTGCGCGCTCAAACCGCAACTTGCGCGCTCAAACCGCTAACTTGCGCGCTCAAACGGCTAACTTGCGCGCTCAAATCGCAACTTGCGCGCTCAAACCGAAGAGGAGGGTGGGTGCGCAAGTTAGTTGCGAACGCTGCCTTCCTACGCAAACCGACATTGCATTCGGTTCGGCGACTGTTCGTTCGCTGTCGGTTGCGGAGCCATCAACTTTTTGCTCCCTCGGCGTTATTCGATCCGGTACAATCGGGCTCCTCCCAGTTGACCGCCCGCCGACCGGAGTCCATCGATGTTCACTCGCTTGCTTTCTTTGCTTACCCTTCTCGCTTCATCCGTTGCCTTCGCCCAGCCTGTCGAGCCCAAGCCGGCCCGCGAAGAGGGCGGCATCGCGTGGTACGACATCCGCGAACTCGGTGTCGAGGGACAAGGCTGGACAGACACCGCGGCGCCGTTCGATCGCTTGCCCGCCAAGGCAGAGAAGCTGGTTCGCCCGCCGGTGTGGAGTTTGAGCCGGAATTCAACCGGTCTGTGCGTACGCTTTGTGACCGATTCGCCGGAAATTCGCGCGAAGTGGACGCTGACGTCGAAGAATCTGGCCATGCCGCACATGCCCGCGACCGGTGTTAGCGGGCTCGATTTGTATTACCGCGGCGATGACGGCCAATGGCGCTGGTTGGCAAACGGCCGGCCTGCCGATGTGACCAACACGCAAACGCTCGCCACCGGCATCCCGGGCGGCAAACGCGAGTATTTGCTCTACTTGCCGCTATACAACGGCGTTTCGTCGATCGAGATCGGGCTGCAGAAAGGCAAGCCGCTGGCAAAAGCACCGAATTACGCCGACCGCCGTTATTATCCCCGCGTTGAGGGCGACGAGCCGGCGCCGCCAAAGCCAATCGTTTTTTACGGCACGTCGATCACGCAAGGCGGCTGTGCATCGCGGCCCGGCATGGTGCACACGGCGATCCTGCAGCGACGATTGGATGTGCCGGTCCTCAATCTGGGTTTTTCGGGCAACGGTACCATGGATTTGCCGATCGCCGAGTTGATGGCGGAGATCGACGCCTCGGTCTACGTGATCGATTGCCTGCCGAACATGAACACGAAACAGGTCGAAGAACGAGCCCACGAATTCGTGCGGATACTGCTGCGCAAACGGCCGAAGACGCCGATCGTGCTGGTGGAGGATCGCTCGTACTCCAATGCGACATTGCTGCCGGCGCCGCGCGAGCGCAATCGAGCGAGCCGTGAAGCGCTGAAAAAGGTTTACGATCGCTTGATCGCCGACAAAGCCGGCGGCATTCACTACGTGAGGGGCGACACGCTTCTCGGCAATGACGACGAAGGCACGGTCGATAGTTCGCACCCCACCGACCTGGGCTTTCTGCGCCAGGCCGATGCGCTACAGAAAGTCATCGAGCCATTGTTGCCGCCGCGTACGCCGCCGGCGCGGCCAGTGCTCGAAGGTTACACGAACAAACTCAGTTATTTACCGGGCGAAGTCGTCGAACTACATATCTCGTGCACGGCCAAATCGTTTCAGGTGAATATCGACCGGCTTGGGCCGACCCGGGAACGCGTGCTGCGAGCCACGAAGCCGGTCACCGGAAAGTCGCACCCCATTCCCGACGATGCTTCATCGAACGGTTGTCGCTGGCCGGTCGCGCATCGCTTCACGATTCCCAGCAACTGGAAGTCCGGGTATTACGTTGCTCACGTGGCCGAAATTCGACCGGACAGCAAAGTTGCATTTGCCGACATTCCATTCGTCGTCCGCTCCGCCAATCCCGGCAAGGACACGAAGATTCTGCTGCAGCTTTCGACGAACACGTACAACGCGTACACGAATTGGGGCGGGTACAGCCTCTACGCTTACCATGGCCGCAACGGAGTGCAGGGCCGGCGCGTGTCGTTCGACCGGCCGATCGCTAGCCAGTTCAACACCTGGGAGTTGCCATTCGTGCAATGGGCAGAAAGGAACGGCTACACGATCGACTACGCGGTAAACTCTGACCTGGAATTTCATCCGGAGATTCTCAAGCACTACAAACTGGTGCTCAGCGTCGGGCACGACGAATACTGGTCCGCCCCGATGCGTGACCACCTCGAGAAGTTCGTCAGCGACGGCGGTAATGTCGCATTCTTCAGCGGCAACACTTGCTGTTGGCAGGTGCGCTCGGAAGACAACGGCCGGGCGCTCGTTTCTTGGAAGCAGTCATATCGCGATGATCCGCTTTTTGCGAAGGGCAACCACAAGCTGCTGAGTTCGCTGTGGAGCCATCACCTGGTGAAACGGCCCGAAAACGAACTGACCGGCGTCGGCTTCCTCTATGGCGGGTATCACAAGAGCCACGGGCAGTACATGGACGGCTCCGGCGCTTTCACGGTGCACCGAGCCGATCACTGGCTCTTCGAAGGTACGAATTTGAAAAAGGGCGACGCATTTGGCGGCAAGGACACCATCGTCGGCTACGAATGCGACGGCTGCGAACTGACCTGGAAAGACGGCATGCCGACACCGACCTATCGCGACGGCACGCCAAAGACGTTTCAGATACTGGCGACGGCCCCGGCTAAATGGCACCCCGACGATTGCGAGTGGTACGAACGCTGGGAAAAAGGCCGCACCGGCAATGCGGTGCTCGGCATCTACACTCGTGGCGGCACTGTTATGACCGTTGGCAGTACAGATTGGTCGCATGGCCTGCGCGGCAACGACCCAGCCGTGATGAGAATCACGAAAAATGTGTTGGATCGCATGGGGCGTTAGCTCGGATCGGCTACGCAGCGCCGCCGGTCGTTTGGATCGCGCCCACCGAGGCTGAAGTAGCACGATGCGTCAAGCTGTTTCCTGCCTGGACAAGGCCGGCTCGTCCAATGATTCTGATTTCGGGGTGTCGTCCATCTCGTTTTGCCGGGCGGCTCGGGCCGAGTCGGAGTATTGTCCACCGTGGCCGTCGAACGGAGTTGCCGGCGCCAGTCGGACTCGCGGCCAGTGAAACAGCGATTTTCCGTAAGTTCGCACCATGGCTTATTGCTCGCATAGGCCGATAAAAGTAATTCGCCGCGATCCAACCGGAATTTCGCATCGGAAATAGGCCGCTCGGTTCCGGCTTTTTTCAATACCCCGATGGTAAACGACTGTGACACAACCGCTGGCACTTCGGATTGAAATGACGTGGCCGACTTACCAGTCGGGATAATTCCGGACTTCCTTCGCAGCGGCGCCCTTTTGCAGCGACCTGCGCTCTCGGGCAATGCGTTCGCTTGCCTGCCGCAGTAACTCACGTGCTTCGGCGGGCGACAGCGGCTGCGATTGTTCCGACTCGGGAATGTGAACCGGCTGCTGTGCTGCTCCCGGCGAGGTGGGGCCGTTCGCGCCAGCCGGTCTGGCATCGGCGCTGCCTGGCGCCGGAACAAGCCGGGAGCCGGTGTTTCCGCCCGGCGATCCCGGCGACGATCCACTCTCGGAACCGTCGCGTTTTTCCGGCGCGTCGGAACCAGTGGAACTATCGCCGCCTTTTGGTTCCGTTTCGGGTGGCGGAGGGTCATTCTGATTCACTTGCTTCCAGAACAGTTTTGCCAGTTCCAAGTTGTGCCTGGCGTCGTGGAGGAGTTGCTCGTTGGACGATTCCGATTTCGCACTGCGGTCCAAGCTGCGAATGGCGTCGGCCAGCCGTACCGGGTCTTTGCCGTCGGAAAGAAACAGCAATGCCGTTCCCAGGTTGAATTGAATCTCGGCGCGGCGTTCGGCATCTTGCTCGGTTTCGAGTGCCGATCGAAAATGCCGTTCGGCATCGCGATAGCGGCCCAAGTGGAAGCAGGCCGCTGCCTGTTTCAGTGCGAGCCGGCCCGGCTCCGTCGTCGTCGCTGCCGCCGTTTCAAAGCATCGAAGTGCGTCGGCGTAATTCGATGCGGCAAATGCGATGTCGCCGCGACGTTCCCACTCCTCCGCCGGCGAAGGCGGATTGGCCGAGACGAGCAGAATGGCGATTCCGAACAAAATCGGACCTGCCACAATTACCGGCCGGACCGGCATCGCGTTTCCGAGTAAATCGTTCATTTGCTTCATCGCATCATTCAGCATAACCGACGATCCAGATTGTCGCCAGCAACACGAGGGCCGCCAGATAGAACCACATGTGCTGCGAGCGTGGCTGGGGCGGTGTGACGCTTACCGCTGTCGTCCCGCTCTTCGGTTCAATCCGTTGCTTAAAAAAATCCACGACTGGCGGAGCATCGCGGTAGGCGGTCAAGTAGTGTCCGCCGGTCTGCCGGGCAATTTCGCGCAACGGGTGTTCTCGCAGCCTCGTTTCCGCTCCTGGCCGGCCGGGCACCGGGCTGAAATCATGCGGATCTCCGATGCCAATCGTGTGGACTGGAATTCCTAACGCAGCAATTTCTCGTAGACCAGCCTGCCACTCCGCGTCGCCTAGAGGGTCGTCGCCGTCTGACAAAACAATAACGTCCTGAAATCCGGCCATCGTGGTGTCGTGAGCCTGCGTCGCGAGTTTCAACGCGGCGCCGAGACGAGTACCCGACGTCGCATCCATTTTCGGACGAAGCCTCGCCGGCGGCACTTCCACATCCAGCGCAGCAATCTTGCCGATCACGTGGGCATAATCGTGTGTCAGTGGAACCACAATCTGGGCATCGGAACCCAACACAACCAGTGCCAACCGGTGCCCTCCCCGGCGGCGAAGCGCTTGCACCAGGTCGGTCAGCGCGTTTCGAGCGCGGTCAAATCGCGTCGGCGGCGCATCTGTCGCCAGCATGCTTCGGCTCATGTCCAACACCAGCACGATGTCGCGGCCGGGAACGACTTCCGGCGTCGCATCGTGCCCCCAGCGCGGCCCCGCAATCGCGATCAGAAGCAGTGTCGTTCCCGTGGAAACTGCAAATGTTTTCAACCAGCGCCACCGGGGCTTGGGCGGAATCAGCGTAGCCAACGGAAGCGGTTGAGCAAACTTCGCCAGTTGTTTGCGCCGCCGCCACGAAATCAATAACTGCGCCGCCACGACGAGCGGCAAGCCGAGCAGCAGCCACGGGAGCCAGGGGACCGCAAAGTGGGAGGCCACCGAATTCATGGCAAGCGGCCTCCAACCGTCGCATTCCACGCACGCGCCAGAATAAACAGCAGAAGGGCCGCGATGCCGAACGGGGCATGCAGTTCGCGGTAACGCTTCATCAGCGGGCTGTCGACGGCATGCCGTTCGAGTTGATCGATCTGGCGACATGCTTCCAGCAATGCGGCGGAATCCCGCGCTGAAAAATAGGCGCCGCCCGTTGTACTGGCGGCGGCCTGCAGGCTCTCTTTGCCCATCAGTCGAACTTCCGGCGCGCTCGCGCCAGCGTCGCTTCCAGCATCAATCGCGTAAATCGGGATTCCGAGATCTGCCGCTCGGCGTGCCGCAAGCTTCGGTGTCCAACTCGGCGCCCCGGACGGACCGGCGAAATTATGTTCGCCGTCCGTGAGGAGAATCACCACCTTACGCCGTGCCCCGGCCTCTTCCAGCCGGACTAATGCTTCGGCGACGGCGTCGCCGACATTGGTCTGCGCTTCTTCCAGTGGCAAAGGCCTTTCGGCCTCCAGTAGTTGCAAAAGCACGCTGTGGCTGAGTGTCAATGGAGCCGTGGAATCGGGATACGTGGCGAAGGTAACCAGCCCGATCAAGTCTTGCGGCCTCCCATTGAATCGCGTGCCGTCAGGGCCTGTGCCGGCCTGGACGAATAACCGAAATACGCGCTGGACCGCCTCGAATCGGCTGATCGGCGCATTATCCCACAGAAAATCCGTCTCGCGCATGCTGCCCGACACATCGACGACCAGTTCAATCGCAATGCCTTCGGTGGTGAGAGGTGTCGGCAACGGCAAGCGCGGCCCTGATAGCGCCACTACAAGAGCCGTCACCGCAAAGCTATGCAACAGCGCGTCAGTCCATCGAGCCACTCGAACACGTCCCGCCGGCAATCGCTCCAGCAGGCGAAAGTCCGAAAACCGAAGCGCCCGCCGGCGCTGCGTCAGCCGCCGCCGGCCCACAACCACCGCCAGCGGTAGAAGCAACAAAAACCAGGGATAGGCGAAGTACGAGTACACCGATTGGTAATGCCATCATTTCTTGGTTGCGTTTACTTTCGCCAATTCAGCAGCCGCTTGACGAATCGATTCCGTCTCTCCTTTTTGCTGCAGCAGGCCGTAGACGTCGAGCCATCTCGTTTCATGAAGCCGTTTCAGGACGCGCTCGGCCGTTTGCCGTTCTTCGACAATGATGCTGGTCAAAAAACGCGCCGCTTCGCCGGCCGCAAGCTCAATGCTTTGCTTGCCAAGATAGCGGTCGAGCCGTTCCAATGTCTGTAGCCGCCTCTTGGCATTGTTTCCCCGCAAGATGGGCCGCAGTTTCGGAATGATCTGAGCACCTTCGTACTGACGGGTATGGTCCGTCAATGTGCAGAGTGCATGGTCGAATCGTTCGTCGTCTTCGCTATTCAAGTCGCGAACCAGGACATCGCGTGCCTTCGAGTCAGCGTAATAGCACCACAGGACGAAAGTCACCACTTCATAGACTCGCGCCGGCATCGGTTTGTCGAGCAGGGCGTGCAGATGGGAGACGAACTTCGGGTGCCCTTGGGCCGTGTAAATCGCCTGAATGCAGACAGTCGGCCGTGCGGGGTCGAGCAGTTTCAAGGCCGCTGCCCGATAGTCGTGACGGGGCAGCTTTTTCCAATGCTCAGCCACTCGTACCGTTCGCGTGCTGATTCCATCGCGCATCACGGACAGCAGCACTTCCGCGGCGCCGTCTTTCGCCTTCGGCAACACCTGTGCAAGAAGGTCGCGATCTTGGACATTCGCGCTCATGCGCAGACTGGCGAACAGCGGACCCAGCGGCCGTTCGCCCCAGTTGCCATTCACCTGCTCGACTTGCGCCATGCGACGCACATTGCGCCTCGCGACGTTCTGTATCTGATCCAGAGGAAAGCGCGTTTCCAGAAGCGAAGTGGCGATCGACTCAAGTCGCAGAAAAAGCCCCTCCTCCGGGGGCACTCGGCTCAGCGTCGTGAGCAGACCTGCGACGCGCCGCCGGACCTCTGCATCCGGATGATTTGCGTGCCGTTTCAGCAACGGCAGAACGACGGCGCCGAACGAGACGAGTTCCCGGTGTGCTTTCTCGCGATCGCGGAACTTGACGGCGCCGAGTTGTTCGACGATCGCAGCGACTTTTTCCGCATCCGGGGGTTCGCCCAGGTCTTCGCCACAGAGAAGATCGATCAGTGCCTCCAATGCAGTTTCGCCGCCGTTCAAGATCCGGGCGCGAAAAATCGGGTCGTCCGGGTAGCGGGCCAGGTTCCACCAGATTGGATGAAATCCCTTTACGGCATGGCGCGCCTCATTCGGGGGCTGGGCCGGATAGGCGGAGAGAACCGCGACTAGAATGGCCGTGCACATGAACGAGGACTCTCACTTCGCTGCCGGCTCGTTTTTCTTCACCGGCATCTTCCGAATCCACTCTTCGAGCATTTTCACCGCTTCGCGATCGACTTCAAAAGTCGCCAGCGGCGGCATGTGTCCTTCTTTTCGATGCGAGATTCGATGCAACAAGACCGATCGCTCTGGCTGCCCCGGCGCGATCAACTTCGCATCGGCCAGCCCGAACGTGTGATGAACCGGCTTAACGTCAAACAGCCGCATCTTGTCGTCCTTGGTGGTGAATTCGAGCTCGATCTGTGCATTGCCGCCCCCCGCTTCGACGTGGCATTGCGAACAATTGGCATGCAAATAAGAGCGTGCTCGCAAACGATGATCCTGCTTGGAGTCAAACGGGTCAACGAGCTTTTTGTAACTAGCCGGATTCAGCGACAACAGTGCGGACGGCGCCGGCTCCCTCTGGTTTCGTGTGGCCGATTGGCGTTGCACATACTCATTGATCTCCTTGTCGGTTTTGCCGTTCGATCGAAGCGATTCGCGGATTTCGTTCTTGTTGTCTTCCGCCCAGTTCATTTTGTTGAACATGCCCAGATGCTCGAACACACGCAGTTGATTGTCTTTGCATCCGCCGTAATCGTGCTCGCGATTCATTTGCAATTCGGTCAACCCCAGCACGTAGTTCGCGGCCCGGCTGTGACAGACCATGCACTCCGCTCGACTGGGATAATGCCATTTTTGGACCTTTTGTCCATCGGGATGCTCGCGCGATCGTGGCACTCGTAATGTGTACTCGCGGTCGATTCCCTTCGCATCGACCAGTACGGCGTCGGTCTGTTCATCGTTCCAAAGATAGGAATAGCCGTACCATTCGCCGTGCTGCTTGGTCAGGAACCGCGTTTCAATCCAACGTTTCGATGACGGATCGCCCGGCTGCAATTCGAGTGCGAACGACTTCACGATCACCGTCAGTTCGGGAAAATTCCAACCCCGGGAGCGTGTGAAGTCGATTTTCTCGTTACCCGGCACGAACAGATATCGCTCCTTGTACGCGCCATCCGACCAGAGCGGAGCGTTCACCGAATAGGGGAGTACACCCGGCTTCATCACGTGCCCCGCGACGTTTTCAAACAGACCGCTTTCGCTAAGGCGTCTGGGAAACTTCGAGGGCGGTTGATCTTTCGGCGTCGCGACGAAGGTGTAAAAAGCGCCTTTTCCTTGACCACGATGATCCGCAATCAGGATTTCGCCGTCCGAGTCGACGGCGAAGCCGCTGATCTGTAAATGCGAATCGGCCAGTTCTTTGTGCCAGATCGGCCTGGTTCCGTCATGCTTCATGCCCCAGATCTTGCCCGTCGAGTAATCGCCGTAGACGTAGGCGCCCTGCAACTCGGGGAACTTTTTTCCATAGTAGACGATCCCGCCGGTTAATGATCGAAACTCGGAATGATGATGCTCGATCGTCGGCTTTACAATCGGTACGGGCGCCGGCGCGCGGTTGGGATAAAAGGGATGACTTCCCTCCGTCACGCTCCAACCGTAGTTGTCGCCTCTTCGAACCAGAAAGGCCTGCTCCCATAAGTCCTGACCGTTTTGACCAACCCAAATGTGTCCGGTTTTTTGATCGACCGTCATTCGCCAGGGATTGCGAAGACCGATCGCCCAAGTTTCGGGCCTCGCGTCCTTCATTCCGATAAACGGATTGTCCTTCGGAACCGAGTATTTTTTTCCTGGATCGGGATGATCGACATCGATGCGAAGCACCTTGGCGAGCAGCGTGTCCATGCGTTGCCCGACGACGTTCCTATCGGAGTCGGACGTGCCGTCGCCCGACGTCACGTACATCATGCCGTCATGGCCGAAACAGATGGCGGCGCCGTTATGGCCATCGGACTCCCATTCAATGATGACCGTGCCCGACGACGGATCGAGCCTGTACGGCGGCTTGCGGTCAATGACATAGCGCGTCACGCGCGTCATCTTCTTTTCGCCCGGTCGGCTGCCGTTGCTGCCAATGTAAACGTAGCCGTTGTCCGCGAACTTCGGGTGAAAGCAAATGTCATAAGCCGTGTCGGTCAGCTTAAGCAGCGTTTCGGCCTCGCGCACATCGGCATGGTCGCGAAAGCGGCCAATCCGCGTCGGTCCGTACGACGCCTGCTGATCGACGATTAGGATCAGGTCGCTTCCAGGTTGCCGGCACGCGGCGATCGGGAATTCCAGCTTCAGATTGGCGTACTTCCGTTCGACTCGAAACGGCGGCGGCGGATCAGGCGCTCCGACGACCGTACAGCCGGTTACCGGAATACGCCTGGCGATGCCGTACGGCCGGGACGTTTTCTCATCCGGTCCAACGAACTGAAGAGTTGCGTAATCCTCGTGTAGATGAAAATCCGGGAACGGCTTGGACTTTAGCGGCGCACACGTGGATAGCTCGGGACCATCGAAATCAACGGAATAGTCGTAGCGGCAAAGGGCGAACTTCCAATCGTCGCCTGGATTGGGCCGGCCGCCGGCTCGCAGGAAATCCCGCCAGGGAATCCGCCCTTCGACTGTCCAACCCTTGTCCCTGTCGGTCCACTGATTCAGCGTTCCATCGAGCGCGACCTTGATATCGATGTGAAAGTCGCCGTCTTTCTTGAACCGATTCGTCCCACCGGCATTTCTTTGCGGAAAGAACACGTCGAAAACCGTGCCGGCCGCATTGACTTGGAACTCGTAGTAGCCGGGCTTGTCGGCGGCCGGTTTGAAGAACAACTCGAAAACATCATTGTCCCAGGTTTGTCCGTCATGCTCCTTCACATCGGCGTAGATGTCCGAATCCACCATTTCCGCGGCGAAATAGAGAAACTCACGATCCCATAAAAGCCGTGCCTTCGTCGCGGTTCGCGACGTACGCGCCTTATCCTTGAGCCAGGGTAAGTAGAACGAGTCGATTACTTCCGCAAGTTTCCAGGCCGGGTCATCCACCTTGCCGTCAATTACGATGGGCGTATCGGCCCAGCGGCATTCGAAGCGCAGCTTCGGCTGTTGCTTCAATGCCGAAGGAACATCGGCGATGACGGGTGAAAAAGAAACCAGGATCGCCACACCGATTGCTGACAGCACAGTCGAAACGCGATAATGTGGCATAAGAAGAAGCGACTCCGTGCAGGATTCAGACTGGTAGTCCAGTTGCCTTATCGGTAATTTCAACAGCATAACACCCGTTGGTTGGCGTGGACAGATGCATTTGAAACGTACCGACTTTGTTATTCTCGGATTGTTGATTGCCGGTCCTGTGTTCGCGCAACAGGGCCATTGGGCTTTCGTGCCGCCGCAGCGACCAGCCGTGCCGGCGGTGCGCGATCTGAATTGGTGCCGCACTCCCATCGATCGTTTCATTCTTGCCCGACTCGAACGCGAAGGTCTGAAGCCATCGCAACCGGCAGACCGAATTACCCAATTGCGGCGTGTCAGCCTCGATTTAACCGGTTTGCCGCCGACGCCCGCAGAAGTCGATGCATTTCTGGCAGATCAACGACCGGACGCTTACGAAGAGGCTGTCGATCGGCTGTTGGCGTCGCCGCGCTTCGGCGAGCGCATGGCGCTGCGCTGGTTGGACGCCGCACGTTACGCCGACACGAACGGCTACCAGAGCGACGGCGAGCGCATCATGTGGCGCTGGCGCGACTGGGTCATTCATGCGTACAACTCGAATATGCCTTTCGATCGTTTCACGATCGAACAGTTTGCCGGCGACCTTTTGCCAAACGCGACGCTGGATCAACGAATCGCGACCGGATTCAACCGCAATCATCGGGGCAACGGCGAAGGAGGCGTCATCCCGGAGGAGTACGCGGTCGAGTACGTGGTCGATCGCGTCGATACGACAGCGACAGTGTGGCTCGGACTAACCGTCGGTTGCGCGCGGTGTCACGAACACAAGTACGATCCGTTGACGCAAAAGGATTACTATCGCTTCTTCGCTTTTTTCAACAACGTGCCGGAACATGGACGGGCGATCAAATATGGAAACTCGCCTCCTTTCATCCTGACGCCAACGAACGACCAGCAAGAGCAGTTGCAGAAGCTCGATCAAGAAATCGCACAAGCCGAACGTGAGTTTCAGGCACGCTTGCCGGAAATTGAAAAACTGCAATCGCAATGGGAGAAATCGCTGCACAAATCGGCGCCGCGTCAATGGGCGCCAACGCGGCAGCAGCAAGTGCATCTGCCCCTGTATGCCAAGGGCAAGTTCGTTGGGGGCACTCCCTCATTTGGGCCGGGCGTCGTCGGACTGGCAGCCTCCTTCGACGGCAATCGCTTCATCGAAGCGGGCAACTATGCCGACTTCGGCTTCTACGACAAATTCTCGTTCTCGGTGTGGATTTACCCGACTGCCGAAACCGGCGCGATCCTGTCTCGTACTGCGGAAACTCCACGCTCGGAGGGGATTGATCTACGAATCCACGAAAGCAAATTGCAATTGAATCTCGTCAAGCGCTGGCTCGACGATGCGTTGCGCGTCGAAACCAAGACGAAGTTGGCGTTGAATACCTGGCATCACGTCGTTGCGACCTACGACGGCTCGCGGGTAGCAGAAGGCGTTCGCTTCTACATTGACGGAGCACCGGCCGAAAAAACGGTCCTCCTCGACGAATTGAACCAATCGTTTGCCACGAAAGAAGTCCTTCGCATCGGTTCGGGCGGCGGACCAGCCACTCGCTTTAAGGGCCGCATCGACGATGTGCGCGTGTACGCCTCCGTATTGTCGCCTGACGAAACTGCATGGCTGGCGAACTCGGAATGGATCACCTCCGTGGCTGCGCTCGCCCCCGGCGAACGAACCAAACTGCAATCATCGAAACTGCGCGCATGTTTTCTCGACATCGGAGCACCGCCCGAGATCCGCAAGCTTCATGAACGAATCCTGAACTTACGCGAGCAGCGGCAAAAACTAGTCGAGTCATTTCCGACAACGATGGTGATGCAGGAAATGCTCCAACCGCGAGACACGTTCGTACTTATCCGCGGCGAATACGACAAGCGCGGCGCTAAAGTAACGCCCGGCGTCCCATCAGTATTTGGCAACGCAGTCCGGACGCGGCATTTGAACCGGCTCGATTTGGCGCAGTGGCTCGTTTCAAAAGACAATCCGTTGACCGCACGCGTCGCCGTCAATCGCATGTGGCAGATGCTGTTTGGCACCGGCATCGTCAAGACCGTGGACGACTTCGGGGTCCGCGGCGAAAAGCCGAGCCATCCCGAATTGCTCGATTGGCTGGCCACCGAGTTCATTCGCTCGGGCTGGGATGTCAAAGCGATGTTGCGTTTGATGGTCACCAGTGCGACCTATCGGCAGTCATCCGCAACTTCGGACTTCGGATTTCCGACTGCGGATTCGAAGAACCATCCGCAAACGCTCGATCCGGACAACCGCTTGCTTTCTCGCGCTCCCCGGCTGCGGCTCAGCGCCGAAGCTATCCGCGACCAGGCGCTTTTGGCCAGCGGATTGCTGGTCGAACGAATCGGCGGGCCCTCGGTAAGACCGTATCAGCCGGCCGGAATCGGCAAAGACCTCGGCGCCGATCCTTATGTGCAAGATCATGGCGACAAGTTATATCGCCGCAGCGTGTACACTTTCTGGAAGCGAACCGTTGCTCCGCCGAACATGATGACGTTCGATGCTGCCGCCCGCGAAACCTGCGTCGTTCGCGAATCGCGCACCAACACGCCGCTGCAGGCGCTGACGCTTCTCAATGACGTAACCTATGTCGAAGCCGCCCGCGTCCTGGCGCAACGAGTAATGCAGCAAGCAAATTCTCCAAAGGAACGCCTGACACTTGCGTTTCGTGCGATCATCGTCAGACCGCCCAGCGAGTCCGAGCTGCGGCTGTTGGTAAATGGCTTGAATGCCCACCTGGAAGAATTTCAACGCAATCCGGCTACAGCGAAAAAACTACTTTCCCAGGGCGAAGCGCCGTTGCCGTCTCAATTCGACGCGGTCGAACTCGCAGCTTACGCGGCGACGGCGAGCATCTTATTGAATCTCGACGAGGCCATTACCAAGGAGTGAGTCGTCAGCCGAGGTCGATCAGTTCTCGGATCCCTTTCGCCGAAGATACTCTCTTAGAACCGCCAGGCCGTCGGGGCAAAATGGTTCGGTCGCCGTAAGCTGGGACATTGCCGCCAACGGCACGAACTGGCCACGTACAACTTCTTCAGGCTGCAGGATGAAGGGCCCGTCGTGGGTCACTCGATAGACCATGCCCTGCACGATCGTCCGTTCGTCCGAATAACGAAACAGGAAAAGCGGTTCGGGGATGACAGTAATCCCGATCTCTTCGCGGACCTCACGGCGAGCACTTTCGTTGAACGATTCGCCCGACGCCAGCACGCCGCCGACACATACATCCCAGTACGACGGGAACACATCTTTCATCGGCGTTCGTTGGTGAACGAATAGCTCGCCTTTTGAATTAAAAACGAGGACATAAGTGCAGCGATGGGGCAGTCGTTGTTCGCGGATTTCGCGGCGAGAAACCACGCCGACGACGTTGCCCGATTCGTCGATGACATCCACCATTTCGTCCGCAGGATTGCCCGCCACAATTCCATCCGGAAAATCATTGATCGCAAACCGCGATCTGCCAAAATAATCGGTACTCGAAGCACAGTATATTAGCCACTGCCCCAGGCCAAAGATGTTCGCCACTCGTTTACGTTTCGCGCCTGCGTTGCTGGTCGTTGTTTCGGTCTACTCAATTTCAAGTGCCGCCGATCCGGCGCCGCCGCCGCGAGTGAAAAGCTCTGGAAAATATCCCGAAGCGCTCTTGTGGAAACCGGGCGTCATCCCGGACCGAGTGCTCTTGTGTATGAGCGACGATCCGGCGCATCGAATGGCGGTGACATGGCGAACCGCAAAGGAGGTCGCATCGCCGATCGCGCAGATCGCGATCGCGGAAGCAGGCCCAAAATTCACGTCGAAGTCGCGAACGGTTGCTGCGCGCAGCGCGTTGTTGAAAACTGACCTTGGCGAAGCTCTCTATCACGAAGCGTTGCTGGATGGGCTCGAGCCGGGCACGACATATGTCTATCGCGTCGGCGACGGCACGAACTTCAGCGAATGGTTTCAGTTCCGCACTGCGTCGGCCGGGCGGGAACCGTTCACCTTCGTGTATTTCGGCGATGCACAGAACGACCTCAAACAGCACTGGTCGCGCGTCATTCGACAGGCGCAATCGGAAGCGCCGAAAGCTCGGTTCTTTCTGCATGCAGGCGATCTGGTCAATCGGGGCACGAGCGATGCCGAGTGGGGCGAATGGTGTTACGCCGGCGGTTTCTTGCACGCGCAGATCGCGTGCGTCGCGACGCCCGGCAACCACGAGTACAGCAGGCCGCCAACGCCTCGACTGAAAGAGATCGTTCGCCAGCCGTTCGACGCCGTCGCTTCGGTCACGAAGAAGCCGACCATCACCAGTCACTGGCGGCCGATGTTTGCCTTACCCGAAAACGGTCCGAGCGGTCTCGAAGAAACTGCGTACTGGTTCGATTATCAGGGCGCTCGCTTTGTCAGTTTGAATTCCAACGTCGATCAGGAAGCGCAGGTCGCTTGGCTTGATGCAATTCTCAAAGATAACCCGAATCGCTGGACGATCCTGACATTTCATCATCCGCTCTTTTCCACCGCCAAGGGCCGCGATAACAAGAAGTTGCGGGAAATCTGGCAGCCGGTATTCGACCGGCATCAAATCGATCTCGTCTTACAGGGACATGACCACAGCTATGGCCGCAGCGGTTTGCTCGAGGCGAACCTTCCTGCAGGTCTGCAGGTGCACAACGGCGACAGCGGGACCGTCTACGTCGTTTCGGTCAGCGGTCCGAAAGCATACACCGTCGAGGATCAGCCTTGGATGGTCGAGCACGGCACCGGCCGGCAACTCTACCAGGTCATCACGATCGACGGGGATTCGTTGCACTACGAGTCGCGAACTGCGACCGGCGAACTGTATGACCTTTTCGAGTTGCGAAAGCAAGCCGACGGCCGCAATCGGCTCCTGGAAAGAACCGATCTCGAAGCGGAGTCCAAACGCTGGGGCGGACTATCGCGATCGCAATCCTACTGGCTCATGGGCAGCATCGGAGCGTGCGTGATTGGCCTCGTGATTCTCAAATCGCGTCGGCGAGCAATCGTCGTTTGACCGGAATCACAGAAAAAACTGAACGGCATTCCGAAACAACTTCAATCCGTCCCCTTCGGCGGCCAGGCCTTTTCGCGTCCATTGCGGATGCTGCGTCGGCAATACATGCCGTTCGGGGTGCGGCATCAGACCCAGCACACGCCCGGTCGGATCACACAAACCGGCCACGTCGCCTTGGGAACCGTTGGGATTGATCGGGAAAGGAAGTGCGGAGTGCGGAGTGCGGAGTGCGGAATCGTCAAACGCGATTTCTTTCTTCATTCCGCATTCTGCATTCCGCATTCCGCATTCACTGTACTTCAGCACCACCTGACCCGACTGTTCCAAACCTCGCAAAATCCACTCGTGCCGGCAGACAAAGCGTCCTTCGCCGTGAGCGACCGGCACCAGCATCGTGTCGATGTCTTTCAAAAATGGACACTTGTCGGACGTTGTCGTCAGTTGAATCCAGCGGTCGCCGAACCGGCCGGAT
>Ga0073934_10006399_pt1 | contig 17231 bp, 13 predicted proteins | sample LarsenN4metaG_FD_76834 | JGI IMG/M metagenome (GOLD analysis project Ga0073934, IMG submission 76834) | Hot spring sediment bacterial and archeal communities from British Columbia, Canada, to study Microbial Dark Matter (Phase II) - Larsen... ... | reverse complement strand
ATCCGCCCTCACCCCCGTCCCCTCTCCATCCCCCCTACCCCCCTTGGAAAGGGGGGGAGAGAGAAAAGGAGATGGGGGTGAGGGCAATCTCGATTGTTTCATTTCTATTTGAAATGACTATATCTTTTAACCATGATACTACAGAAATAGGCGAGCATTCTCTGGCGGATTGTAATGTGTGGTTATTTCCTGCTAAAATATCCAGTTCTGCGTAAATCAAAAAATTTTTAATCATCCGATGCAACCGCTCACCAGAAATCTTGATATTCTCCGCCATTGAGCGAATCTCTGCTGGCTGGAGGCGCTCGGCTTCCATCATCATAATTTCCGCAAATCCTAGAATCCCATTGAGGGGGGTTTTCAGCTCGTGGGGTAGGGAATTAGAGATACTTTGCCGTAAGGAATCAAGCTCTTGTTGGGTATGCTGTTGCCAGAGAGAGTGTTTTTGCAGTCGGGAGGCGATCGAGCCCAGAAGTTCCTGGCTTTGCCAAGGCTTCGTAATATAATCGTCTGCTCCCAAATTCATCGCTTGGCGAATATTTTCTCTTTCTGCCTGAGAAGTCAGAAAAATCAGCGGAATCATTTCCGTATCAGCATTTTTGCGCAAATAGCTGAGAACTTCATAGCCATCTAATTCCGGCAGCATAATGTCACAAATGACCAAATCCGGTTTTTCCAACTGCGCTAGGATAATCCCCTCTTTCCCATTGGGAGCGCCAATGGCTTGAAAGTTCTCCGCTGCCAGTAATTCTAAGAGATTTTCCCGGATAGGTTCTTCATCTTCAATGACTAAAATTTTGGCCATCAATTTTCACCTTTTTTGTGCAGAGCAAAGTCGTGGGGGGATGTAAGGGAGAGGGACCGGTAAACTATATTAGCTACTTAGCCCACATACTGAGACTGAGACCCGATGGTGAGTATTGTTTGGGTTGTCGCACCTACGATATGCAATTTTACCTTAATCCACCACAGGGTCGCCCGCCTCAATGGGGATCGAGACGGGCTCTCAAGTGTGTAGTTATGGGAGTTCCCATTACAATAAGGGATAAAACCAGCCCTGGAATGGCGATCGAGCTATCCCACCCCCAGTGAGAGCGTTCCTGGAACCTCCCAGGCGTCTCACCACCGTCCTTCCGTCCTAGCCTTGCATTAAGACGATTTTATGAGCGCACCACAGCCTCCCAAACCCCCAAAAACCATCTTAAGCGTCTTCACCCAAGCAGTGCAGACGGTTCAAGCTCGGATTAACATGTCCCTGAAGTTGAAACCCAATGCCCGAGTGCCAGAATTACGGGTTAAGGATGGCGAAAGCGCAACGCCACAAGTTTACAAGCTGTTGGGGAACCGTTACATTTTAGGCCGATCGGCCAAAACTTGCGATATCGTCGTCAGTCATCCCCTAGTCAGTCAAGTTCACCTCACCGTCTATCGGGACGGTCAAGAGAGAGACGCCCCTTTTTACATTAAAGACGAAAAATCTACTAATGGCATCTATCGCGGTAAACGCCGCATCTCTCAAATATTACTGCGTCACGGGGATGCTTTCACCCTCGGTCCGCCGGAACTGGCGGATGTGGTGGAAATGCGGTATTTAGACCCCCCCCCTTGGTACGTGCTAGCATTGCGCTGGAGTTTAATCGCGGCTGGGGGTACAACCGCTTTAGTCGCCTTATTTGTGGGGTTGGAGTGGCAGAAATTCCCCGTTAACCCCCTCCCCCGTGGTATCACTGGGCCAGTGGTGGTGTACGCTCGGGATGGCCAAACCCCCCTCCAGCCCAGTTACAACAGCGCTCACCGAGAATTTGAGAAGCTATCGAATTATTCCAAGTATCTCCCCAATGCGGTCATCGCTTCGGAAGACAGCCGTTTTTACTGGCATTTGGGTGTTGACCCCATTGGTATCGCCCGAGCGGTGGTGGCGAACCTGCGGGGGGGTGGTATTCGAGAAGGGGCTAGTACCCTCACTCAGCAACTGGCTCGGAGCTTGTTTCGGGAATATGTGGGGACGGCGGACTCGGCGGGGCGAAAAATTCGGGAAGCCTTGGTGGCTCTGAAGTTGGAGACTTTTTACTCTAAGGATGACTTGCTGCTGACTTATCTCAACCGGGTTTATTTGGGGTTTGACTTATACGGTTTTGATGATGCAGCGCGGTTCTATTTTGAAAAATCGGCGGCTGATTTAACTTTGTCGGAGGCGGCGACTTTGGTGGGCATTTTGCCCGCTCCCAATAGTTTTAATCCGGTGCAAAATTATCAATTGGCGGTACGCTATCGCAATGGGGTGCTGTATCGCATGGAGCGTTTGGGGATGATTGATGCGGATGAGGCGGACAGAGCCCGCCGCTCTCTGATTCAGGTGAGCCCCAGAGCCAAGGAAATTCTCAGCAATACGATCGCTCCTTATTTATGGACCTACGTATTTCGGGAGTTGGACGATTTGCTGGGGGAAGATGTGGCCAGAGAGGGTAATTTTATCGTCGAAACCGGTTTAGACCCCGAACTACAAACCCAGATGGAAGCGGCTTTAGTTCGCGGGGTCAGCGATGGCGTCAATGGCTTTTCCCAAGGAGCAATGGTCACAGTGGATGCTCGCACTGGGGAAATTCTCGCCCTCGCTGGTGGCGTTGACTTTATGCAAAGTCAGTTTAACCGCGCTACCCAAGCCGAACGCCAACCGGGCTCAACCTTTAAAATTTTTGCCTATACCGCTGCTTTGGAAATGGGCATCAGTCCCGATACTACCTATTCTTGTGAACCGTTGCGCTGGCAAGGTACGTCCTATTCTGGTTGTGAGCGTTCTGGTGGTGTGGTGGATATGTGGCGGGGTTTGGCGCAGTCGGAAAATGCGATCGCCCTGCGTGTGGCCCAACAAACTGGTTTAGACAAAGTAGTGCAGACAGCCCGCCGAATGGGCATACAAAGCAAACTCAACTCTGTACCAGGTTTAGTTTTAGGGCAAAGTGAAGTCACCCTCCTAGAAATGACTGGAGCCTATAGCGTCTTAGCCAATGGCGGTAAGCGCAACCGTCCCCACGCCATTAATCGCATTTTAGATAGCAGCGACTGTCAAGACCCCACCAACCCCCAAACCTGCCGCCTCATTTACGATTATCAGCAGCAGCCCGGTGCTAATCGCCAAGTCATCCCCGCCGATGTGGCCAGAACCATGACCCGAATGCTCCAAGGTGTGGTAGCTAATGGCACAGGTGGTAATGCCTCCATCGGTTTGGGGGAAGAAGCTGGTAAAACCGGCACTACTAACGACGGTGTGGACTTGTGGTTTGTCGGTTATGTCCCCAGTCGTGATTTAGTCACTGGCGTTTGGTTGGGTAATGACGATAATTCCCCCACTAACAGCGGTAGTGCTTTAGCCGCCTCGGTTTGGGCAGACTTCACCCGCAGGGCAATAGGAAACTAAGGCTGTCCTTTGTCCTTTGATAATTGATAATTGACAATTGATAATTGATAATTGTCAATTGTCAATTGTTTTTTGGTGACAAAGGACAAAGGACAAAGGACAAGTGACAAAGGACAAATGACTAAAAACCTATTTCAAAAACTTTCCCGCCAAGGCGATCGCATCGGCGATATCCACATCCCCATCCCCATCTGCATCTAAAAATGACTTCAACACCGGATTAGATAACTGGGGATTCAACTTATCCGCCCCCGCCTGGAGAAAATTTAGCACCAATGGCACCGCCAAAGGCAATATTTGCTGAATTGTTTCCTGATTCAAACCCGTGCGTGCCACCAAATCTCCCACCATCTGACCCAATTTGCTTTGGCTAAACAAAGCCATCACCGCTTGCCCATTGGGAGCCGTACCGCTGAATTGATTTACTAACGCTTGCGCCTGCTCTGGCCCCTCAGTTTGCTGTTTCTCCTGCAGGGAAGAACGCACATAACCGCCCACTGTGGAAAACAGCACCTGGGTCGTTTCTGAGTTCAAACCGTAGGTATTGCCTAGTTGCTGCACTGCCCCGATAATCCCAGTCAGATTCTGGACGCTGGCCATTTGATTCGGACTGCCCACCGCACTGATGATTTGATCAAAAAGTCCCATAATTTTGCCGTTATTTCCCTAAATCATATTTTGACCTGAAAAGGTTTTTGCTTGATTGGTGCGAAAGCGGGCGATGAGGCTCGAACTCACGACGTTCAGCTTGGGAAGCTGACATTCTACCACTGAATTACGCCCGCGTTAGGTTTAACTTCAATCTGCTAAATCATTATATAGCCCTTGGCGGGTGGTTGTCAAGGGGTTTTGGTTTTTGGTGTTGATGGCGGGGTGATGGTGGAAACCGTCGGTTGGGTTGAGTCACGAAACCCAACACTCTATTTGATAATAATTTTTTATGTTTTTTGATTCAAAAATTGTTTATTTAAATAAATATTAATTTTTGTTGCGTGTAAAGTTTTGTAACAAAATTGAGAATGGAATCAATAAGCGATGAATTTGCGTTGTTTCAGGGGGATTGACCGAAATTATAAAGACTGTTATAATGTGCGAAGCTGGTTGTTTTTTGCCAAAATTCAGTTAAGGGGATTTGCCCGATCGTCCCGGCGGCTCAAACCCTTATGCTGTCTGTACCTAAGTTTATCTCTTGGTGATGGGGGCGAGTAAGGGCGCTGAGGCCGATTTTCTATGGCTTCTTTAAATTGTCAAGGTGGGGTTGACAAATTTGCCAGATTGTGCATTTCCTGAAAACCGCAATCATTCTTGATTAAGAATTACCATGCTGTAATGGTAAATTTACCGTCGCTGTTGCCACCTTGCCAAATTTTAATCGTGTTTTGGGTGCCACTGGTGATGAGGAGTTGGCCATCGGGACTAAAAACTAAAGCATTGACTCCTGCGGCACCTTCATTCAGACTGTGTAGAAGCTCCCCAGTGCTGAGGTTCCAGATTTTGATGCCGTCGGATCCGGCACTAGCAAGGGTTTGACCGTCAGGAGTAATCGCCACAGACTTGATGCGGCTGTTGTGACCGGGCAGAGTATCTACTTTGTCGGTGTTTAAATGCCAGATTTTGATATTTTGGTCATAGCTGCCGCTGATGAGGCGGGTGCCATCGGGGGTAAAGGCGAGGGCACTGGCGGGAGCTGTATGTCCTTTAAGAGTTCCGGCTGGGGGGCTGGCGGGTGTTAAACAACCGATTCCTCGGCATTGGGGTGTGATTGTCCACAGTTGAATTGCACCATCTTTGTTGCCAGTGGCGGCGAGAGTGCCATCGGGACTGATGACGACGGAGTATAAGGGCTGAAAGGGGAGCTGGCTATCCATCAGTTGCTGCTGGGGGATATTCCAGATTTTCATACCGTCCAAAGCCGCACTAAGTAGGGTTTGGCCGTCGGGGGCGATTTTTAAGGACATGACGAAACTGGAGTGGGCGGCAAAGGTGCGGACTAATTGCCGCGATCGCATATCCCAAAAATTGACCAGAGCATCATCGCCACCGCTGATGAGGGTTTGACCGTCGGGAGTGATGGCCAGAGATAGGACGCGGCTTTTATGTCCGATGAGGGTGGCAATGTGTTTGCGTTGTGCCAGGTTCCACAGTTGAATTGTGGGGTCATTACTGCCACCGCCGCTGATGAGGGTTTGGCCATCGGGGGTGATGGCGAGGGATGCTACGGGGGCAGTATGACCGGGAATGGTGGCTACCAGTTGCGGCTGACGCCAACTGCTGGGGGTTTGTGTGAGGGTGGAACGGTGAGGAGGAATGGGGGGGAGCGGGGAGACTGGGAGACTGGGAGACGTTGCCAAGATTGCCATCCACCCTAAAGTAGTTATGAAGAATTTCATACTTTATCCGCTTGGAGATTCGGGCAGATGGTATGGGCGAGTTTATCTGTGCTGGGTTGCTCCTCCCATTCCGATAGGAGTTCGAGCAGCTCGCCTTTGAGCATTTCCAGAGCTTGAATTTGGCGGTTGATGACTTCTACCTTACCTAAAAGCCGGTGTTTCACTTCGCCGCAGGGCAATTCGCCCCGATCGCGTATCTCCAGAATTTCCTTAATTGCACTCAGACTCAGCCCCAGAGACTGAGCCCTTTTAATAAAATCAAGTCGATTTAATACCCCGGCTTCAAACATCCGATAGCCCGTATCGGACCTTGCCACCGTCGGTTCCAGTAGTCCGATTTCTTCATAATAGCGGATTGTCTTCACTGGCAAACCGCTGGCTGCCGCTACTTGCCCGATTTTCAGTCGGGAGGGTTGCCTACTGGAATTTTCAGCAGTCAATAGAGCCGGGGATGGGGAAAAGGCCATTGGAGGGAGATAGTTTCTACATCGGGGGACGCTTTTTCGCAGATGTCAGCAGGGGTAGCTGGGGACGGGAGGAACTGGGGGGGAGGTAATGTTGTGCCACTGTTTCCGTCTCGGTGGCGTCGTCGCTGCGATGAATTTGCCACCAGCGCATCATCGCTGCTATCCCTACCAACAACAGTCCGAAGCTGAACAAAGAGGCACTATTGCCAATGCCGCCGATCGCTGCATCCACCGCCCCCACTGTCACCACAAAGCTGGTGATGGGTTCCGATCGGTATGCAGACTTGACAAATCTCAACCAGGCTGCGTTCATCACAGTTATTTTACTTCCGTTTGGGAGTTATTATCTTAAAACTTATACAGTACCTGACAGTCCGGAGCTTCTAATTTTTACATCTGCCGCCATCATTATCTGTGTATCTACTTCTATTTTATGACACGCAACCGAAAGCGTGGGGGGATGGGGGACGGGGAGGGGTGGGAAGATGGGGAGGAGGGGGGAGATGGGGAAGATTACTCCCCACACTTCCCACACTTCCCACACTTCCCACACTTCCCACACTCCCCACCCTCCCCTAGTCACCGATATCTTAATTCAGACCGAGCCAGGAGAGCAGCCCTTGACCAGTGAAGTATTCAATGGCCAAGGCAACGACGAAGCCCAGCATAGCAGCTCGACCGTTTAAACGCTCGGCGTAATCGTTAAAGCCAAATTTGGGTTCGGGCAGGTTGGGCGTGGGAGTGGTGGTGGGTTGCGGTTGTGTCATTGGTATCTGACTTAGTTACAATTCTTAAAGATTCCTGCTTCCTATTCTAAGTCCTCTGTGTCCTTTGTGCTTTTGTGGTGAATAAAACCACGCCGACACAGACAGCAGGGAGATTCTGCAAACATTCGCGAGAGGTGACAGATGCTGATTGGCGTCCCCAAGGAAACTAAGGACCAGGAATTTCGGGTGGGGTTGAGTCCCAGCAGCGTTAGGGTACTGACGGAAAACGGACATCAGGTGTTTGTGGAAACCGGGGCCGGAGCTGGGGCGGGTTTTCCCGATGAGGATTATATCCTGGCGGGTGGCCAGATTGTCCCCACGGCGGCTAAAGCCTGGAATCAGGAATTGGTGGTGAAAGTCAAAGAACCTCTGCCCCCAGAGTACCAGTTTTTGCAAAAAGGACAATTACTGTTTACTTACCTTCACTTGGCGGCGGATAGGAAACAGACAGAGGCTCTGATGGCTAGTGGCGTCAGTGCGATCGCCTATGAAACCGTGGAACTGGCAGATAAACGCCTCCCCCTCCTGGTTCCCATGAGTATTATCGCCGGTAGGTTAGCAGTGCAAATTGGGGCTCGGTTCTTGGAACGCCAGCAGGGAGGTAGAGGGGTTCTTCTCGGAGGTGTTCCGGGGGTGAAACCGGGAACGGTGGTGATTTTAGGTGGTGGCGTGGTGGGTACAGAAGCCGCCCGCATGGCTGTGGGGATGGGGGCTCGCGTCCAAATTCTGGATATTAATGTGGACCGGTTAGCTTATCTGGAAACTCTATTTGGTTCTCGCGTGGAACTGCTGTATAGCGAATCGTTGCAAATTGAAACTGTCATTCCCCAAGCTGATTTACTGGTGGGGGCGGTTTTGGTTCCCGGTCGTCGGGCTCCCACCCTCGTCCCTCGCTCTTTTGTGCAAAAAATGCACCCCGGTTCGGTGATTATTGATGTGGCGGTGGACCAAGGCGGCTGTGTGGAAACTCTCCACCCCACCTCCCACACTAATCCTACATATGTGGATGAGGGAGTTGTCCATTATGGTGTCCCCAATATGCCGGGAGCTGTGCCTTGGACGGCTACTCAAGCTCTCAATAATAGTACATTACCTTATGTGGTGAAATTGGCGGCCAATGGCATTAAAGCTCTGGAAACTGACCGAGCTTTAGCGAAGGGGATTAATGTGCATGAAAACCAGTTAGTACATCCCGCCGTCCGGGAAGTATTCCCCGATTTGTGTTAAAATTTTCGGTAATCGTAGGGACACGGCATGGCCGTGTCCTCAATTTATATAAGGCATTGCCCACCCTACTGGTTTTGACAATTACCAATCATCTTGAGATTGGCGATAACTGGGTTTTTCCCAATCGTCATATATATCATCTAATTGTTGCGGGATAATTTCCATTTCTTGTGGTGCTTCTGTTGGCGATATTGGTATATCTAACTTTAAAGGTTCGACAACCCGGTTGATGGCATCTTTGACAAAGCCTTTAAAAAACTCTTCTTTGCGATTAAGTTGAAATTGCCGCTGCACGACTTCGGCGATACCACCATCACCCCAGTCTTGGTCATGGCGGAAATATTCTATAAAACTTTTCCCGGCAATGCGGGTGATGTAGGCGGCGGAAATACCTTGAACGGCTTTGCCAACAGCTAATGTGCCGGGATTGGTTTGTAAGGCGGTGGCTATTAGATTGACGGCTCCTTTAACTATGCCTAAACCGGCGAGGGTTTTGGCGAGGGATAAGGCGAGTTCTCGCCCGCGTTCTTTGTTGATTTCGCAACCGTAAATATTGCCGATTTCTATGACCATTTGGGCGTTGACGGCACAGGTGGCGAGGAGGTCTAATCCGGGGAGGGGGGTAAGGGCGATCGCTCCGGCTCCAATCCATTGAAATCGCTCTACTACTTTCTCCGCTTGGCGTCGCCGCTGTCCATCTAACAGCCGCCGCGCTTCTTCCCCTAAGCGCATGGATTGCAGTAAGATATTGTCAGCAACTAAATCCTCGCCTTCGGCTCGCAAAACTGCGGCCATGCGGCGAATTAAAGGCATAATATCTGGTTCCATTTGGAAGACGCCGCCGCCGTCGAGCTTTACTGGTTGGGGGTTCGCCACTACTGCGACTACATCCATCATGGAGACGAAACCTCGCACTCGCTCCCGCAGGCGAGCTAAAATTAATTCTCGTTCTGCTTCGGGATAACGATCGGTTTTGTTGAAGACGATTAAAGAGCGTTTGCCAATTTCCACTAAGCCACGCAGGGGCTCATATTCCGATCGGCTCAAGTCATTATCCACCACAAACACCAGTAAATCTGCCTCGGTTGCCAACTGGCGAGCCCGTTTTTCCCGCTCTTTTCCCCCCTCCCCAGCTTCCAAAATTCCTGGCGTATCGGTGATTAATATCTCCCGGTCTAATCCCCTCAATTTCAAAATATAAGTTTCCCCCACCTCTGTAGTGCCCATCGGGGCTCCCACTTGCCCCGCCATCCGCCCCAGCAGAGCATTTACTACTGATGTTTTTCCCGCCGAACCCGTACCAAACACCACCACTTGTAAGTCCCCCCGAGCTAGAGAGGATTCAATTTCTCTGGATTTACTGATTAAGGCTTGTTTGGCTACCTCATCTTGGATTAAATCCACTTGCTGTTTGAGAGCCTGTAGGGTTTCTGATGCGGCTTCGATTTTTCTTTGGGGAATTTTGGGGGCAGCTCGGCGGCGCTTCTTAGTTTGCATTACACTAGGGAATAGCCCGACATAATAGGCAAATGCCGCAATTAGGACTCCTAAGAGTAGAATAATCAGTAGTACCAGTAGCTGCCCTAACAGGGGCGAAGTCCAGGCCACCTGCAGGTACAGCCGGTATAGGGAACTGACCAGCCATAGCACTAAGGATAGAATGACGGTGATACCGACAAAGATGGTGAGCAGGCGGGACAAAGGCATGATGGTAGTGTCAGTAGGGAATCAGAAGACTGGGTAATTTATGGCGTTTCTCACAAGGTAGGAGTGTGGGCGTCCCCAACTGCGGCGGTAAATGTCGCTTGGTGGGGCGGCTCTCCGGGAGCAATTTGCACCTTATCCGATGGAAAAACGCTGTATCTATCATTGTGACGTAGGGGGAACGATGGTTTACCCCTACATTTGGGCGAACGATCGTTCGCTCTGACAATTTCGCGAGATTGATTTTCTCCCTACAGCTTATGCAGCCAAGCGATCGCACACCCCCCGAACCTCAACCACATATGCGTACTCCCCACCAGACCCCCCCTGGTTCCCCATTACCCACCCCTCAAGGCTGGATCTGGCGGACTCTAGGACGGCTCAGTATTCGCCACAAAATCACTTTAGGTTACGGTCTCAGTCTGGCGATCGCCATCATCGGCACCTCCTCGGGCATTCTGTTCGGCGAGCAATACCAGCGACAAGCCACCGCCAACCTCGTCCAAGCCAATGACCACGAAGAATTACTCACCCAACTGCGCATCGCCACCCTAGAACTGCCCTTATACTGGCACAACCTGGAATACACCGAAGCCACCACAGACCAGAAACCCATACCCATCCACACCCAAGTCATCCGCCAGCAGTCAGACTTACGCCAGCAAGTCGCCCAAATCAAACAGCAACTGGTCGCCCTCCAATCCATAGAAGGTAGCCAATCCCTCCTCGGCGAATATCCCAACCTCCTCGACACCTATGCCCGAGAACTAGACCAACTCCTTACCAACCTCGCCGCTCTGGACTCCTCACCCGCAGCCACCGCGATCGCCGAGCAGCTCATCACAGACTTTACCGCCCAACTCTCTTTTCCCCAATTGATTCGCTTTTCTCAGCAACTACAACCCCTGATTATCCAAGCCAGAAAACACCAAGCCGAAGCCGAAGTATCTTTGGATAAAGAAGCCGAATATCAGGAACTCAGCATATTAATCAGCCTATTATTATCTGTCGGCATTGCCGCTTTTTTAGCCATCATCACCACCCGCGTCATTGCCCGCCCCATTGAAGCCGTCACCGACGTTGCCCAACGCATCACCAAAGAATCTAATTTTCATCTAGAAGTCCCCATTTTGACTGAAGATGAAATCGGCGTTTTAAGCACCTCCATCAACCAGCTCATCGCCCGCGTCTGCCAGCTCCTAGAAGAACTAGAAGCCGAGCAAGAATCCCAACTCATGCAAAGCGAAAAAATGGCCGCCCTCGGGCGCATGATTGCCGGAGTTCCCACGAGCTGAACAACCCGATTAACTTTATCTACGGCAACATCACCCCCGCCGAAGAATATCTCCAAGACATCTTTTCTCTCATCGACGCCTACACTACAGAAATCCCCAACCCCCCCGCCGCTGTTCAACAAGTAGCCGATAGCATAGAAATTGACTTTTTGCAAGAGGATTTACAGAAAATATTGCAATCTATGAAACTGGGAGCCGATCGGGCCCGCGCCATTGTAATGAGCCTGAAAAACTTCTCCCGCCTCGATGAAGGCAACCCCCAACCCGTGGACCTGCGCGAGTGCATCGATAGTACCCTGCTCATCCTCCATAATCGCATCAAAAAGAACATCACCATCACCTGTGAATATGGCGACATACCCCCAGTAGAAGGTTATATGGGATTGCTCTATCAAGTGTTTATGAACATCCTCAGTAACGCCGTTGACGCCTTAGAAGAAAGCAGTACCAGCAAAGACCAACCCCAAATCCTTCTCATCACCGAAAAAATCGATGAAAACTGGGCAGCAGTCCGCATCTCCGACAACGGACCCGGTATCCCCCCGGAAAATTATCAAAAAATCTTTGACACCTTTTTTACCACCAAACCCAGAGGCGTGGGTACAGGCTTAGGACTAGCCATCAGCCGTCAAATCGTCGAACAAAAACACGGTGGCAAACTCCTATGTAAATCCCAATTAGGACAAGGCACCGAATTTATTGTATTACTACCATTCAAACACAAAACCAATCCCCCCATCCCCACCGTCATTAACAGATTTATCACCAAATCTTGAATCAGTCAACCCTGTATGGGCACGGCATTATTAAGATTTGGTTGGTGATGAGAAATTTTGATGCCGCCGTGCCCAAACCTCAATGATAATATAATGACAAATGACCAAGGACAAATCACCAACCACCCATGCTCCGCAAAATCTGGCAATGGCTGAAAAACCTATATCAACGGTGGTTCCGCAAACCGGACCCCACACCACCCCCAACCCCAAAACCCCCCCGTCCCGACACCGAATATGAAAACCTCTTCTTCCGACTCCTGGAAGAAGTCAGCCAAGGAGCCAGTAGAGGCAATATTAAAGGATTCCTCATCAGCTCCAACGTCAAAGAAGCGGAACTGGTAGCCTGGTTACAGCGGTTTAGGGCCCAACTAGAAACCAACCCCCCCGCCAACCCCACCGAACTGAGCGATCGCCTCCAGCAACTGAGCCAACTGGGACTAGGGGAACTCTCCTCCCTAGGGGGAAAAATCGCCGAGCAGCTATCTCCCACACCCCTCAACCCCCAACCCCCTTCTCCCAGAGAGAGAGAAGGGGGATTAAGTCCCTCTCCCTCTTTGGGAGAGGGATTTAGGGTGAGGGATAACACACCTCAGCAGCGTAAACCCCATCCCGATGCCGTAGCTTTATTCAACCAAGGAGTTGATTTAGTTAATGCAGGCAACATCCAAGGTGCTTTAGAATGCTGGAACCGCGCCCTGGAGATAGACCCCAACTTCCACTATGCTTGGCATAACAAAGGCAACGCCCACAGTGACTTAAAACAGTACCAAGAGGCGATATCATGCTATGAACGCGCCCTGGAGATAGACCCCAAATACCACTATGCTTGGACTGGAAAAGGCAACGTCCACCTTGAATTAAAACAGTACCAAGAGGCGATATCATGCTTTAACCGCGCCCTGGAGATAGACCCCAACTTCCAAATTGCTTGGCATAACAAAGGCAACGCCCACAATTACTTAAAACAGTACCAAGAGGCGATATCATGCTATGAACGCGCCCTGGAGATTGAACCCACCGACCACAATGCTTGGAATGGACAAGGCAACGTCCACCTTAAATTAAAACAGTACCAAGAGGCGATATCATGCTTTAACCGCGCCCTGGAGATTGAACCCAAATACCACTATGCTTGGTATGGCAAAGGCAACGCCCACAGTGAATTAAAACAGTACCAAGAGGCGATATCATGCTTTAACCGCGCCCTGGAGATTGAACCCAAATCCCACAATGCTTGGTATGGCAAAGGCAACGCCCACAGTGAATTAAAACAGTACCAAGAGGCGATATCATGCTTTAACCGCGCCCTGGAGATTGAACCCAAATCCCACAATGCTTGGACTGGAAAAGGCAACGCCCACAGGAACTTAAAACAGTACCAAGAGGCGATATCATGCTTTAACCGCGCCCTGGAGATTGAACCCAAATCCCACAATGCTTGGAATGGCAAAGGCTTAGCCCACCATGACTTAAAACAGTACCAAGAGGCGATATCATGCTATGACCGCGCCCTGGAGATAGACCCCAACGACCACTATGCTTGGTATAACAAAGGCAACGCCCACTATTACTTAAAACAGTACCAAGAGGCGATATTATGCTATGAACGCGCCCTGGAGATTGAACCAAACTTCCACTATGCTTGGAATAACAAAAGCCCCGCCCACTATTACTTAAAACAGTACCTAGAGGCGATATCATGCTTTAACCGCGCCCTGGAGATTGAACCCAAATCCCTCAATGCTTGGAATGGCAAAGGCAACACCCACAGTGACTTAAAACAGTACCAAGAGGCGATATCGTGCTATGACCGCGCCCTGGAGATTGAACCCAACTACCTCGATGCTTGGAATGGCAAAGGCAACACCCACAGGGAATTAAAACAGTACCAAGAGGCGATATCATGCTATGAGCGCGCCCTGGAGATTGACCCCAAATCCCACAATGCTTGGAATAACAAAGGCAACGCCCACAGGGACTTAAAACAGTACCAAGAGGCGATATCATGCTATCAAAAGGCTTTAACATTGACCGATAATAAATTATGGCAGGCTTGGGGAAACTGGGGTTTGACACTTGAGGAATGGCAGGGTGAGGATGCGGCTTTGGCGAAATGGGATGAAGCCCTGCAATTTATCCTCCCCCAAGAAGATGGGGAAGGCTGCGGTATCCTGCATCAATTCAAAGGCAATGTTTACTATCGCAAAGGTAACAAAGAATACGACAGCACCAAACCATTTATCAACCCCGATACCCACTGGCAAACTGCCCGGAATTGCTATTTAGAAGCGAAACGGCTTTTGGCTCAACCCCACTTGCGAGTTGAATATCTAAAACTGCTGGTGGACTTGGCCCAGGTTTGCCATGCTTTAGCACAACGATATCCAGAAATGCGACAAGAAGCCGCCGAAGTGGTCGCCGAAGGTATCGCGAACCTGGAACAATTCCTCACCCTCCTATCCTCGGACCAAGATAGACGCTTCTGGGCGGAACAATTCAGCAGTTTTGCCCGGTTGCGGGTGGATACGCTCCTGCATCAGGGGGACACCACCGCCGCCCTCCTCGCCGCCGAACACCAGAAAAACCTTAGCCTGCGGTGGATGCAGCAAAACCGCTATCTCACCCAACCTCCCACCGCCACCATTGAGCAGATGCAGCAGTTGCTCGCCCCTAACCGCGCCATGATACATTGGCACGTGAGCGACCAAAGCATCACCGCCTTTATCCTCATCTCGGGACAACCACCCCATCCCCACACCATCCCTCATGTGCGGAAACTGGAGCAATGGGTGAAACAGTGGAAAGAGAATTATCACGACTATCGAAAGAAAGTAAAGGAGCAGAGGAGCAGGGGAGCAGGGGAGCAGGGGAGCGGAGAAGCAATATTTCCCCTGAACCAACACCCCTGGCGAGTGACAATGGCAGACGAACTAGGAAAACTCGGAGATATCCTGGAAATTGATAAACTATTGCCCCATCTCCAGCACATCAACCAACTGATATTAACTCCCCATCGGGACTTACACCTGCTGCCATTAGAATACTTCTTTCCCCAACTAGAAATTATCCGCCTGCCCAGTGCCTATTTAGGTTGGGAGCGGCTACAGTTTCCCGCCACTGGGGGAGAGTTTCTCCTGAGCATAGGACATCCCCCCAACCAGACAGAACCGGGAACGTCAGACCAGTTATTATATGCAGAACTGGAAGCGGGATTTATCACCCACCTGTATCCCCAAAACTACCCCATCCGCGATGAAGCCGCCACCAAAGAGCGAGTCATGGAAGCACTCCGAGCCGTTACCGCCGATATCTTCCATTTTACCGGTCATGGCGTACATGATTTAAACAACCCCGATAACTCCGGTTTGCAAATGGCGGACGGCGAGCTGCTCACCATGCGAGATTTATTTGATAAACTGCAATTGCCCAAATATCAATTAGTGGGGTTATCCGCCTGCGAAACCGGTATCCCCGGTAAACAGGAACTCATCAACGAATTTGTGGGATTAACCAGTCCTTTCCTCACCGCCAATGCCACCTATGTCCTGAGTACCCTTTGGTCAGTAGAGGAAATTTCCACCGCCTTAATAATGATGGAATTTGGCCGCCGCTACCGTGCAGAGGAACCCGCCACCGTCGCATTAGGCAACGCCAAACAGTGGTTAAGGACGGCGACAAATGCCGATTTAGCGAAATGGTGGCAAGACCGAGCCAACGATATCACCGACAGGCATGAAAGTTATTATACTTGTAAGTCTAATTCAACCCTTGCCGCTCAAGAAAATCCCGATGAATGTCCCTATAAACATCCCTATTTTTGGGCAGGTTTCACAATCACGGGTAAGGTGAATTGAGGGCGATTCCCAATATTGGGATTTACCTAAAAATCATCCTTTTTAGGGGCACAGCTACGATAACATTTAGGGGAACCGAGAAATCTCGATAACGCCGTGCCCACCCCGCCAAATGTGGTATCATAAATGTGGGTAATTGGCCACAAAGGGCACGGCGTTATTGAGCTGTGGTTGATTTGGCGAAGGTTGTCGATGCCGTGCCCCTACAAATGTTAATTGTCTAACAAAAATCCGCCATTTTAATCCCAAAAATCATCCTTGGTAGTAGCACAGCTACGATAATATTTAGGGAAACCGAAAAATCATCATTCTGCCGTGCCCACCCACCCCAAATGTGGTATCATAAATGTGGGTAATTGGCCACAAAGGGCACGGCGTTATTGAGATGTGGGTGATTTGGCGAAGGTTATCGATGCCGTGCCCCTACCAATGTTAATTGTGGTACAATATTGTTGAATCATCATCCCCAGAGAGGAATAATATGGCAGAAGTCACCACGAGTAAAAATATAGCCTTATCTCGCATCGAGTCAATTGTTGACCAATTGATGCAAACCAATAGTTTGTACCAAGAGGAGTTATCCAAAGAGGAAGTTATGGCAATTTATGCTAATCTTCTAGATAAAGTGTCTCCCGAAATGCTGATGGCTTTGGATGATGAGCGACTGACGAAAAGAGTGCGCCGGGTGATGGCAACACAGATGATGACGAAACTGTTAGATGGACTAACTCCAGAGGAAGTCGAAATATTTAATGCCGCAGTGGAAGGAAGATAGGATGGGGGGCACCCTTTTCCCCCGTCAACCCAAATTCTCCCCAAACCTGCTATAATCATGGATGACCACCCTATGGGACAAGAAGATGAATAGTACAAACCGGGTTAAATTACAATCGGTGTTAGTGGCGTTGGTGAATTTGCCTGCCAATGAGGAGGCTCCGCCATTGGAGAAAGATTTGCTGACCAATCCTCATAATACTATCATTTCCCTGAAAGACTCTGGGGGACATGAAAAGTTTTTGCAGCTTTATCAGGATGCCCATACCGAATTTACCAAAAGATACAACAGTCAGGAGAGAAATTTGATAGTCACGCCGAAGGGTACGGCGGCGGATGCGTCTGCGGAGAGGAATAATGAGGATGGTAATACGGCTGTGAGTGTAAATCCTGAAAAATTGCTAAAGACATGGGATGTGAAGGCCATTTTAGGGGATGATAATCCGGCGGCAACTGCCCAGGATGCGTCTGCGGGGGCGAATAATGAGCCGGATAATACGGCTGTGAGTGTCAATACGGAAGAATTGGTAAAGAAATCGGATGTGAAGGCGATTGT
>Ga0073934_10006398_pt1 | contig 17232 bp, 15 predicted proteins | sample LarsenN4metaG_FD_76834 | JGI IMG/M metagenome (GOLD analysis project Ga0073934, IMG submission 76834) | Hot spring sediment bacterial and archeal communities from British Columbia, Canada, to study Microbial Dark Matter (Phase II) - Larsen... ... | reverse complement strand
TGGTGATGGCGGCCGTCAACGTCGTCTTGCCGTGGTCGATATGTCCGATCGTTCCCACGTTCACGTGCGGCTTGCTGCGGTCAAATTTTTCCTTTGCCATGTATCCGAACCTCGGCGAAAAATTGCTGTTCTGGAAGTCCCCCCGCGGGGCGGATGCCGCACGGAGCCGCGCCAGGCACTCGCACGTCTGGAACCCTGAAGCCGATGACCAGGATTGAACTGGTGACCTCGTCCTTACCAAGGACGCGCTCTACCAACTGAGCTACATCGGCCCGAACCCAACCATGATACCAGTCAGTCCGGCCCGGATACAACTGCTCTGCTCCCGCCGCCCTGCCTGCCGAGTTGCGCCGCCTGGCGCCCGCGGGGGAGCCTCCGCGCTGTGATGTAATCACAAAGATGATTCGATTCGTCCTCCTCGCTCTCTCCACCGCGGTGGGCTTCTGTCCGCTTCTGACCGCCCAGGGTTCCGCCGCCGCCCCGGACGAGGTGGTCCGGCAGACTTACGCAAAACTGTGCGCCGGCTGCCACGGCGATGACGCCCGTGGCTCACAGCAGGGGCCGGGCCTGGCCGGCAACCTCCGCCTCCGGCGGCGGTCGACTCTCAGCCTGCGGAACGTGATCACGCGAGGCATCCCCTCCGCCGGCATGCCCGGTTTCGAACTGCCCGAGGCGACCCTGGACGGGCTTGTGGCGATGATCGTCTCATTGAACGCCACCGCGTCGGAGACAAACGTGCCCGGCGACCGCGCCGCCGGCCGGGAGTTCTTTTTCGGCAAGGGCCGGTGCTCCACATGCCACATGGTCAACGGCAGCGGTTCAGCCGTTGGACCCGATCTTTCCGGCGTGGCTCGCGACCTGACGGTCAGCCAGCTTCAGGAGGCGCTCGCCGCACCGTCGGCCCGCATCGCTCCAGGCTACGAAATGGTCAGCGTCGAGACCCGCGACGGCCGCTCCGTGCGCGGGTTCGCGCGCAGCCGGTCCCGGTTTCACATCGTCGTTCAGGACCTGGCCGGCAACTTCCACCCGTTCTCGCTCGACAAGGTGGCGAAGTTGACCGGCGAGAAGCCGTCGCTGATGCCCGCGGTGACGGCGTCGGCCGACGAAGTCCGGAACGTGGTCGCATTTCTGAGCAGGCTGACAGGCGTCGCGCCGGGCGCCGCCGCGACCGCGGGAAAGCCCACGGCCGGCGCGATCGATTTCGCCCGGATTCAGAACCCGAAGCCGGAAGACTGGCTCACCTACAACGGCCACATCGGGGGCAACCGCCGCAGCCCGCTCAACCAGATCAACACGGCCAACGTGGGCAAACTCGCCTTGCAGTGGACGTTCACCATTCCGCTCTGGACGCAGTTTCTCCCTGACACGCCCTACTACCGGGAAAACATGCGCTACTTCGGGCTGGAGACGGTCCCGCTGGTGGCCGACGGGATCATGTACGTGACCGGTCCGAACCAGGTCTTCGCGCTGGACGCGCGGACGGGCCAGCAGATCTGGCACTACTCCCGGCCCCGTACGCAGGGCCTGGTCTCGGACCCGTCGCTCGGGACCAACCGCGGCGTCGCGCTGCTTGGCGACAACGTCTTCATGGTCACCGATAACGCCCACCTGATCGCGATCAACCGCATCACGGGCAAGCTGGTGTGGGAAGCGGTGATGTGGGACGAACCGCAGAAGTACGGCGGCACGGTCGCGCCGCTGGTCGTAAAGGACATGGTTCTGGCGGGTGTGGCCGGCGGAGACTGGGGAATCCGCGGCTTTGTGTCCGCCTATCAGGCGGCGACCGGCGAGCGCGTGTGGCGGCATTGGACGGTCCCGTCCGAGGGTGAGCCGGGGATCGAGACATGGCAGGGTGGCGGCCACAAACTCGGTGGCGGGTCCACCTGGCTCACAGGGTCCTACGACGCGTCGACGGACACCGTCTTCTGGGCCACCGGCAACCCGTGGCCGAACTCCGATGATCGCGCGCGGGGCGGCGACAACCTGTTCACCGACAGCGTGCTGGCGCTTGACCCGGCCACCGGCAAGCGGAAATGGTACTATCAGTTCACGCCGCACGACACGCGCGACTGGGACGCCACCGAGCCGAACGTCGTGGTGGACGCGAACTTCCAGGGCCAGCCGCGCAAGCTGCTGCTTCACGCCGACCGCAACGGGTTCTTCTACGTCTTCGACCGCACCGACGGGAAACTGCTTCTGGCCAAGTCCTTCCTGCACCGGGTCACCTGGGCCAGCGGCATCGGCGCCGACGGACGGCCCGTGCGTCTTCCCCCGGGCGAACTGAGCTGCCCCGACCACGCCACCAACTGGAACGGCACCACGTTCAGTCCTGTGACGCGGCTCTACTACGTGATCGCCATCGAGAAGTGCACCGTCAACCTGCTGCCCGGAAGCTGGAAGAATCCGCGCCCGCCGGAGGATCCGGGAGCGAAGTACCTGCGCGCGCTCGATATCGAGACCGGCAGGATCGTCTGGGAGGTGAAAGAGGTCGGTCCGATCGACGGCAAGCGCGTGGCGGGCCTGCTTGGGACCGCCGGCGGCCTGCTGTTTTACGGCGACCCGAGCGGCTACTTCCTCGCCGCCGACGAACGCGACGGCCGCACGCTGTGGCGGATGCCCCTGAACACTACGATCAAGACGTCGCCGATCACCTACGCAGTGGACGGAAAGCAGTACGTGACGCTCGCCGCCGGGTCGAACATTCTGACCTTCGCGCTCCCTTAGGCGCGGCGGTTACGGAGCGGCGAGGATTCCCTTGCCGGGCAAAACGGTTTCGACGAGCCGGCCGCCGTCGACCACCGGAACGCCTCCGACCAGCACGTAGGGAATGCCCTCCGAATACAGGTTGGGTTTTTCGAACGTCGCCTTGTCGATCACGGTATCCGGATCGAACAGCACGATGTCGGCGTCGGCGCCGACGCGGAGGCGGCCTTTCCGGCGCATCGCCGGCGCCATCGCCTCCAGCCGCCGGGCGGGCATCAGCGTCATCTTGCGGAGGGCGTCCATGAGGGTAAGGACCTTCTCCTCGCGGACATATTTGCCGAGCACGCGGGCGTAGGTGCCGGCGGCGCGCGGGTGGCCCATGCCGTTCTCCATGATGCCGTCGCTGGCGATCATCACGAGCGGGTGCGCCATGTTCTTGCGGATCATCTCTTCGGTGTTGGTGAACGTCGCCACGAGTCCGCCCTGCTTGCGGTACCGCGCGAAGGACTCCGCGGTGAGCCGCTCGCCGGTGGCCACCCAGAGCATGTTCTCGTAGGGCAGCCCGAGCCGCTCCTGAAAACCCGGGTCGAAGATGGCGGTTTCGATCCGCGTCATGCCGGCGACGTAAGGATAGGACTCCACTGTGATATCGAGCCCGCGGCGGCGCGCGGCCTCGATCATGGGAATGGCCACGTCGAACTTGGTCGTTGTCGAAGCGCCCAGGTGGACAATGTGGCACGAGGCGCCGGTGGTGACCGCGTAGGCCAGCACCTCCTGAATCGACGCGACCGCGCCCGGCTCGCCGAGCGATCCCCAACGCATATGAATGAAGGCGGGCCGCCCGTAGCGGGCCACGATGTGGAAGATTTCCTGCAACTCTTCCGGTCCGGCCTTCGGCGTGTAGTTGAAACCGAACCCGACGCCGAGGCCGCCGTCGCGGAGGGCCTGCTCTACGCTGGTCCGGATCGCTTCGCGTTCGGCGGGCGTGGCGATCCTGGTGATCGCGGCGTCTCTCGGCAGCCACACGCCGGTGTCCTTCATGACGGCCATGCGGGCCGGGATGTAGCCGGCGCTGGCGCCGAAATTGACGAGGGTGCGGCCCTCCCGCTCCGCGTACCAGGGCCGGACCGGATTCACGCCGATCTCCAGTTCGAGCGCGGTGGTGACGCCGTCACGCGCCTTGAGGCGGTAGTTCTCCGGCGTCTGCCCGTGCGAGTGAAGGTCGATGAAGCCGGGCGCTACGACGAGCCCGCGGGCGTCGATCCGCCGCTTTCCCTGGAGTTTCCGTGAGGTGACGGCGGCGATGGTCCCTCCCCGGATGCCGAGGTTGCGTGGGGCGTCGAGTCCGCTTTCCGGATCCATGACGCGCCCGTTGGCGATCACGATGTCATAGGTCTGAGCCAGGGCCGCCGCGGCGAGGAGCCAGGTGCCGAGCAGCCGCGTCATGCGAAGAACTCCCGGGCGGCGGCGACGGTATGGGCGATGTCCTCCCCGGTGTGCGCGGCCGAAACGAAGCCGGCCTCAAACTGCGACGGAGCCAGATAGACGCCCCGCTCGAGCATGTGATGGAAGAAGCGGGCGAACTTCGCGGTGTCGGACCTCCTGGCGGATTCGTAATCGGTGACCGGGTGGGACGTGAAGAAGAAGGTGAACATGGACCCCACGCGGTTGACCGTGACGCCCGGCGGCGGATCGGCGCAGAGGGCGGCGGCGCGGGCTTCGAGAACGTCGTAGACGGAGGGATTCGCGGCGAGTTCGTCGAGCATGGCCATGCCGGCGGCCACCGCCAGCGGATTGCCGCTGAGGGTCCCCGCCTGGTAGACGGGGCCGGAAGGGGCGACCTTCTCCATGATGTCGGCGCGTCCTCCGTAGGCGGCGATCGGCAGTCCGCCGCCGATGACCTTGCCGAGCGTCGTCAGATCGGGCCGGATCCCGTAGCGCTGCTGAGCGCCGCCGGGGGCGACGCGGAATCCCGTCATCACCTCGTCGAAAATCAGGACCGCACCGTGCCGGGTGCACAACTCGCGCAGGGACTCGAGGAAGCCCGGAGCGGGCGGGACGCAGCCCATGTTGCCGGCGACGGGTTCCACGATGATGGCGGCGATGCGGGCGCCGTGAAGCCGGAACGCCTCCTCGACCGCCGGGATGGAGTTGTAGGGCAGCGCGATCGTGGTGGCGGCGAACGATTCCGGGACTCCGGCGGTGTCGGCGATGCCGAGCGTGGCCAGACCCGAGCCGGCCTTGACGAGCAGCGAGTCCACGTGGCCGTGATAGCAACCCTCGAACTTGACGCAGAGATCGCGCCCGGTGAAGCCGCGGGCCACGCGCAGCGCGCTCATGGTCGCCTCGGTGCCGGAATTGACCAGCCGCACCATCTCCATCGAGGGGACGGCGGCCCGGATCTTCTCGGCGAAGACGACCTCGCGTTCGGTCGGCGCGCCGAAACTGGTTCCGGTCTCCAGCGCGTCGCCGATCGCCGACAGAATGGCGGGATGGCGGTGTCCGAGCAGGAGCGGCCCCCAGGAACACACGTAGTCGATGTAGGAGTTGCCGTCGGCGTCCTCGATGTGGGCGCCCTGGCCGCGGGTGATGAATGGGGGGACGCCGCCGACGCCGCGGAAGGCGCGGACGGGAGAGTTGACGCCGCCGGGGATGACCCGGCGGGCGCGGTCCAGCAGGGACTGCGAACGGGTGAGTTGCATCCCTACTATTGAAACACCGGCTCTGAAACAGCGGGTGGGCTAACGTGTCGCGATCGTCACGCCCGCCTGGCTCTGGACTCCGTTGATGAACAGCAAGACGGGAACGGCCTTGCCGGCGGGCGGCGTTTGCGGCACCCGGACATTCACCTGGATGATGCCGGTGACCAGTCCCGGCACGGCTCCCGCATAGAGCACCTCGGAATCGGCTCCGCCAATGTGGACCGTGGCGGTGGGGATCGGGGCCGGGGAGGCCTGCGTGGCGATCTGGCCGTCGGCGCTGGCCGGCGAGGTGACGCCTTCTCCGGTGGCGTACAACACGACGATGCCACCTTTGGGCGCGGCGTTGCTCTCACTGTTCAGCGAGAAAGCTCCCGTCGCTTCGTCATAGTTGAAGGCGACGGCCTGGCCGGTCCCGTTGCCGGAAGCGGTGAAGACCGCCGGCGAAGATTGCGCCAGGTTTACGGTGACCGCGGGAGACTGCACTCCGTTGTACTCGGCCTTCACAGCGACGCTGGTCTGGCCGGCGACACCGTAGGGGACCATGGCCGCGGTCTGGGAGGCGGAGGCGTAGATGACGGGCGCCGGGGTCGAACCGAACAGCACGCGGGCGCCGGCGAGGGTTGTCGCGATGGTTCCGCCGCCGGACGGCGGCGAGAACGTCGCCAGCGCATCGGGACCGAGAGCCGTGCCGAACAGCGTGACCATCGTTCCGGGCGCAACGGGTCCGGCCAGGTAGCTGGCCGCGTTGACGACGGCTCCGATCGACGGCGACGAGGAGAGGACAGAGAAGGTCCGGGCCTGGGAGGTCCCGCCGCCGGCGCCGGGGTTTTCGGCCGTGATCGACAGGTCGCCGGGGGCGGCCAGAAGATTGGCGGGGAGGACGGCGGTCATCGCGTTGGGTCCGAGATAAGACGCCGTTAACGCGGTGGTTCCGGCTTTGACGACGGTGCCCGTGAAGTAGTTTCCGCCGCTCAGAGAGATCGTGACAGGCCCGGCGCCCTGCGTGATGCGCGACGGCCAGAGGGAGGCCAGCGTGGGGATGCCCGGATTGACGGTCAGGTTCACCGTGACGGTGACGGATTTGTTGGCCGCCTGCGGCGCGCTGACGGTCACAGTTCCCTTGTAGGCGCCCGGCGCCAAGCCGGCGGGGTTTACCGTGAGGGTGACGGTGGATGGGAACGCCGGAAAGATGGCGCCGCTTTTGGGTGCGGCCGCCAGCCAGGCCGCTCCGGCGACGGCGACCGAGTAGGCCAGCAGACCGCCGGACGACGTCAGTGAGAGGGTAACGGGAGACGGATTGGCGTCGCCCCGCACGTAGGTCACCGCCACCGGATTGGGCGAGGCCGCCAGCGTGGACGGGGGCGATTTGATGACCAGGGAGACGGCGACGACAACGGGATCGAGACCGGCCACGGCCACGGTCACCGTACCCGAGTGAACGCCCGCGACCAATGTGGTCGGATTCACGGACACCTTGGCTGAGACCGGCAGCGCGCCGGACGCCGGCGTTACGGTCAGCCAGAGCCCGCCGGAAGCGGTCACGGTGGCCGTGCCGCCCGCCGGGCCGGAAACCGACAACGTCTGGGCGGCCGGCAGCTTGGCGTCTCCAAGGGTGTAGGCGAAACTCAGCGAGGACGGCGTCACCTTAAGTGGGGTCGAAGACTGAGCCCGGATCAGGCCGGCCATCCACAGCGCGAGGATAATCCTTCGCGTCATTCCCACGGAACGTATCGGCTGCGCCGCCGGCGGCGCTCGCGCGGATTCGGCTTAGGAAGCCACGGGGTTGGCGTCTAGGTCTTCCGGGAAGACCGCGTAGCCCTTCGGGGGAGGAAACACGCCATGGAGCATCTTAAGGCGCTTGCGGAGGTAGCGGCTGGGCAACTGGCGCGGACCGGTCTCGACGTCGATGTCGCAGCAGATGCCGTGCAGGTACAACGTCAGGGTGTCGACGAAAGACGCCCGGGCGTACTCGCGGAAGGCCTTCGAGTCGCGGACCTTGGACTGGCGCCGCAGCAGCGCCTGCTTGTACTGCCAGCTTTCCTCGTCCACCTCGCCATGCATGCGGTTGGCCAGTTCCTCATGCACGAGGGCGGAGAAGGCGGACAGCAGATCCGGCGACGCGAGCCGGCCCGTCAGCCAGGCGATCTGGTGATAGAACTCGTAGTGGGCGTCGGCAACCTCGAGATCGTCGACCGGCAAGGCGATCACGGCTTCGCCGGAGCGGCCGGCGATCTGCGCGGAGCGCAGCGCCTTGCCCTCGGGCGGGCGCTCGAACACAATCCAGTCGCCGTCGCCGGCATGGTCCTTGGCTCCGTTGCCGCGCTCCTTGCCGTTGGCGCGCTCGAGGTAGGGCACCAGGAGCACGATGACGGGCGGGATGAGATCCTTGACGCCGCGCGGCAGGGCGGCGATCGGGTCCTCGAGGTAGTCGCGCAAATCCTCGTCGTTCAACGGGGAGGCGGAGAAGTAGACGAAGCGGTCCGTCAGAGGAACCAACTCGCCACGGATCTTTGCCAGGAAGTCGCCCAGGCTGATGCGGGCGGCGGCATCGTTACGAACAGCCATCTGCCCTTCAATCTTACCGTGATTCGGGCGGTGCGCCCGCCAGCGGTCGGGTCAGGCCGGTTCCTGCCGGCATCCGGCGGGGAGCGCTCCGAAGCGCCGCTCGCGCGCGCGGAAGGCGGACACGGCTTCGGCGAGGTCGGCGCCAGTGAAATCGGGCCAGAGCGTGGGAGTGAAGTGGAACTCGGCGTAGGCGCACTCCCACAACAGATAGTCGCTCAGCCGCTGTTCGCCCGCGGTCCGGATGAGGAGGTCGACATCGGGCGCCGGCAGGCGGCGGGCGAAATCCTCACGGGACCGCGCGCCGCGCCGCGCCGCCTCGACAATGGCGTCGCGCGAGGAGTAGTCGATCGCCAGCCGGAGCCGGAGGCGGGAACAGGCAGCCGTCGCCCATTCGGCGCGCTCGATGGCGGACAACGCGGGGAGGGGCAAGCGGTCCCGGCGGCCGATGGCGGAGATCCGGACGCCGCTGTCCGCGCATTCGGCGGTGTGGCTGCCGAGCCAGGACGCCAGCAGTTCCATCAGCCGCGAGGTCTCCTCGGCCGGGCGCTTCCAGTTGTCGGAGGAGAAGGCGTAGAGCGTGAGATCGGTGACGCCCAAACCCGGCGCGGCGCCGACGACCTTCTTCACCGCCTCGGCTCCGCGGGCGTGTCCGGCTACGCGGGGCATCCTGCGCGCGGAAGCCCAGCGGCCGTTGCCGTCCATGATGATCGCGACGTGAAACATGGACCGAGTGTAGCAGATCTCCGTAAGAATGTAAAGTACTTTACACTATAAAGATTGTACGGATTCAGGAATCGGCCGTGAGGGCCGCCAACAGGAGCGCGAGCAGGATCGCGGCGACGAGGAGGGCGATCTTGGCCGCGCTGTAGGGACGTTCGCCCTGGACCTCGCCGGTCCTGGCGTTGATGATGACCTGGAAGACTTCGCCGCGGAACCGGTAGGCGCCGATCCAGACGGGCAGCAGGACGTGCTTGAAGGCGACCCCGTCATAGCGCGTTCGGATGTCATGAACGCGCTGCTCATCGCCGCCGATATCCTGGCAGGCCGCATAGTGAATCTCGGGCGACATCAGCTGCCGCGCTTCGTCAAAGCCAGCCTGGAGGTCCAACTGATAGCGCTGGGCCTTGAACCCGGCGAGGTAGGCGGGCTCGTAGGGGACGACGGTTTCGAGGTCCCACGGGTCGAGGTCGTTGAGCCGCTTCCGGTTGATGGACCGCGTGGCGGCCACGAGGACGTCGTCGAAGACGTTGTGGACGCGGCCTCGCACAGCGGTCCAGGCTGTGCGGCGGACCTGCTCCTGCTGATGAACCTGCCGGCCGTTGACCATGCGGGTCACGGTCCGGGTTTCGTAGTAGTAGTCGCCGCGTTCCCCTTCGTATTCGGACTCGCAGCGCGCGTCAAAGGTCCAGAACGGGAGGTACACGCCGTGGACTCCTTCCGGCCGGGCGACCTTTTTGAGCGCGTCAGGGGCGAACCACCGGGAGGAGAGCCAGGAGCGCACGCTGACGACCGCCTGATCTTTGGAGACCTTGAACGGCAGCAGGGCGTTGGGTGCGATGAGCGGATCAGGTACTTTGGGCTGAGTGACGATGCCGGCCGCGCAGAAAGGACACGTGGCCGTCAGTTCGTCCGGGTTGCATTCGAGCCTGCTGCCGCAACTCGAGCAGGCGACCTCGACGGCCGTTTGCGACATCGCGCCGAGCCGGGACGGATCTTCGTTCCGGGCGAACTCTTCGAACGGGAGTTCCCGAACGGCGGAGTTCACCGGGTGCGAAACCTTCTGCACCGTGCCGCAATAGGAGCACTTGAGCGCGCCTGAGGCGGGGTCAAACTGGACGTCGGCGGCGCACCCGGGACACTTGAACCGTTCCATCAGACATATTCTCGTATAGAGGTTACCGATGACGTCCATACACGAACCGCCGGGCGGCGCCCGCGCCGCGGTGATCCTGACGCACGGCGCGGGGGCGAACGCCGACACGCCCCTGCTGCGGGCCGTCGCCAACGAACTGGCCCGGCTTGGCTGCATCGCGGTCCGCTACACGCTGCCGTTCCGCCTCGCGCGTCCGGCTGGGCCGCCGCGGGCGGGCGAGGCGGCGCGGGACCGGGAGGGATTGCGGGCGCAGGCGGAAGAGGCCCGGAGGCGGTGGAACGTGCCGGTGTGTCTGGGCGGTCACTCTTACGGCGGGCGCCAGTCGTCGCTGCTGGCCGCGGCGGAGCCGGATCTGGCCGCCGGGCTGCTGTTGCTCTCCTATCCGCTGCACCCGCCCGGGAAGCCGGACCAGCCGCGGACGGCCCACTTCCCGGATCTGAAGTGTCCATGCACGTTCGCGCACGGCACGCGGGACGCTTTTGGTTCGATCGCCGAGATGGAGGCCGCGTTGCGGCTGATTCCGGGGCGTGTCCGGCTGGCTGTGGTCGAGGGCGCCGGGCACGATCTCAAGGGCGGCCGGGACGTCACCTTCTGCGAGGGATTCGTGGCGAGCCTGGGGTGAACTCATTGCTTCAGCGCCCGGCGGGACGTGCTCTAATCGTGGAATGATCCCAGCCGGAAAAGTCGCTCACATACAGATCTCGCCGGGGGGCCTGCCGAAAACAGCGATCGCGCGCGCGGTAGTGGGTCCGCTGGGCATCGAGGGAGACGGACACAGGCACAGCCACATTCACGGCGGCCCGCGGAAGGCGCTTTTGCTGCTGGCCAGGGAAGCGCTCGACGAGCTGGCCGCCAGGGGCTACCCTCTGTTTCCAGGGGCGCTGGGCGAAAACCTGACGACGGAAGGCCTCGACCATCGCACTCTGCGCGCCGGGCAGCGGTACCGGATCGGGAGCGATGTGTTTATCGAACTGACAGAGCCGCGCGGCCCCTGTTCGGCTCTCGACCGTTACGGCAGCGGCCTGAAGGACGCCGTCTACGACAGCCGGGTGAAGGCGGGCGATTCCGGCTCTCCGAAATGGGGGATGAGCGGGTTCTACGCCGCGGTCCTCCGCGAAGGCGTCATCGAGGCAGGCGCGCCGGTGTTCCTGGTGGCCGCGGCGGCATGAACGCGATGCTGACGATTCGCGAGGCGGTGGAAGCCGACACGGCGTTGATTCTCGAGTTCATCCGCAAGCTGGCCGACTACGAGCGGCTTTCCGACGCGGTGGCCGCCACGGAGGAGAGCCTCCGGCGGTCGATGTTCGGCGAGCGCCGGCATGCCGAGGCGCTGCTGGCCGAGTGGGATGGCCGGGCGGCGGGGATGGCGCTCTTCTTCCACACGTACTCGACGTTTCGGGGGCGACCGGATCTGTGGCTGGAGGACCTGTTCGTCGAGCCGGTCCACCGTGGCCGCGGCATAGGGACGGCGTTGCTGGCGCGGCTGGCGAGGGTGGCGCGGGAGCGGGGATGCGGCGCTGTGGAGTGGAACGTGCTGAACTGGAACGAACCGGCCATCGGGTTCTACCGGCGGATCGGGGCGACGCCGGTCGAAGGGTGGACGACATACAGGCTGACAGGAACGGCGCTCGAGGAGCTGGCGCGATGAGGCTGCTGTGGCTGGCCATGGCCGCCCCGCTGGCCGGGCAGCCCGCCCTCGACGCGGTCCGCCAGACGAGCCAGGCGCTGGAGGATCTGGCCGAAAGGCTGAGCGTGTCAGTGGTGCAGATCCAGTCGGAGGGGGTGACGCCGGACCGGCGATTCTCCGGTTCGGGCGTGGTGGTCAGCGATTCGGGGCACATCGTCACCAACGCGCACGTGGTTTCGGGAGGGTCGCGGTGGAAGGTGCGGCTGCCGGCGGCGCGGCCGGCGGGCCGGCGGAGCATCGTTCCTGTGGCGGGACGCGTTCTCCCGGCGCGGCTGCTCGGGGCGGACATCGAGACCGACATCGCGGTGCTCAAGGTGGACGCGGAGGGACTGACGCCGCTGCCGTTCGGGGATTCGGACCAGGTGCGGCAGGGGCAGCTCGTGGTGGCGCTGGGGAGCCCGGCCGGACTCGAGAACTCGATGTCGATGGGGGTGATCAGCGCGGTGGCGCGGCAACTAGAGCCGGACGCTCCGGTCATCTACCTGCAAACCGACGCGCCGATCAATCCGGGCAACAGCGGCGGGCCGCTCGTCAATGTCCGCGGCGAGATCGTCGGCATCAACACGCTGATCGTTTCGCAGGGCGGCGGGTCGGAAGGCATCGGGTTCGCGGTTCCGTCGAACATCGTCCGGACGGTGGCGGACCAGCTTCGTGAGACAGGCCGGATGCGGCGGGGCGAGATCGGCGCGCGGGCGCAGACCATTACGCCGCGGATGGCTTCCGCGCTCGGGCTGGACCGCGAAAGCGGCGTGCTGCTCAGCGACGTCGAGCCGGACAGCCCGGCGGCGCGCGCCGAACTGCAAGTGGGCGACATCGTGCTGGCGCTCAACGGCAAGCCGATGGAGAACGCGCGGCAGTTTCACGTGAACCTCTACGGGTTGCCGCTGCACTCGGTGGCGCGCATTGACGTGCTGCGCGGAGGACAGACTTTGACCAAACAGGCGGTGGTGGCCGACCGCGAGGACGATCCGGACCGGTTTTCCGACGCTGTGGACCGGAAGACCAACTGGGTGGCCGACCTGGGCGTCGTGGCGATCGCGCTCGACCAGAGGACATTGCGGCTGCTTCCGGGGCTGCGGCGGACCTACGGTATCCTGATCGCGTCAGCGGCCCCGTCAGGAGACCTGTTGCCCGGGGACGTGATTTACGCGATCAACCGGCAGGCGGTGTCGACGATGACGGAGTTCCGGCAGATTCTCGCCGAGCGGAAGAGCGATGGCGGGGCGGTGTTCCAGGTGGAACGGAGGGGAAAGCTGCGGTTCATCGAGGTCGGGTTCGAGTAATAGTACTCAAGGCTCATGGCGGCCGCATCGGCGCGTGACATACTTAGGACTGGAGTCGTATCCGATGAGTTCCATTCGCAACGCCGCCCTGTTGGCGCTAGGGGCGTGGACAGGCTTGCAAGCCCAGACGCTGCTTTCGTACGCACCGGTCCCGCTGGACGTCATGTCGGAGGGGGTAATTACGGTGGTCAACTCTTGCCATAGCACGGGGAACTACCGGATCTCAGCCGTCGACACGGCGACGGGAGAGACTGTGTTGTCCCGCCAGGGCCAGGTTTCGCCGCGCCGCTCAGTGACGTTCGTGATTGAGCCGGCGGTGCACAGGGACGCGATCGTGGCCACGGTGTGGTTCAGCTGCCCGGGGGCGGAACGGCGTCCGCTGTCGAGCTTCACGATCCGCGAGCGGCACACGCGGGTTCCCCGATATCCGGTTCCGGCGCACGACGGCCCGGCGCTGTAGGGTCCGCCGCCACGCCTGGAATCCGCGGGATTCAAAGCACTTCCTGGAAATCGGGTTTGTTTCGCAGCGGGAGCGGCGCGCGCGAAGGGGGTTCAGCTGTCAAACAGCGGAGCGGGGGGCGCCTCGTCAGGAAAGGTAGCAGAGGTCAGGCGGGCGGCGTCCGCCCGCGGCGCGCATGTCGCGGGGGGAATGGAAGATATAAGTTCCGCCGGCCTGTCACCGCGCCGAACGCGGGCGCGCAGATCAGAACAGGTCACGGCCGAGGATGAGTTTCAGGACTCTCCGGCCCTCCTCCGGATCGTTCCTCATCTTTGACACGGCCGCCGCAAGGCGTTGCCGGATCAGGGCCCGGTCTTCTTCGGTCAGATCCGGCACTCCAGTCCGATGATAGCTGAGGTCTTTCTGGCGATCGCCCAGCAGCGTCGCGAGCAGGGGGCCGGACATCTCCTCTTCGAACGATTCGATCGGAGTCGGGTAGGGGAATTCTCCCGTAATCGTCCGCATGAAGTCCGCAGACTGAGCGTCGGGCACGCCGGCCTGCCGGAAGAGTCCGCGCGCTCCGTCGAGCAGGCCCCGCCGATACCGCGCCGACCGGAAGGCGGCCGCCATGTCGTCCTTGCCGCGGCCTTTGGGAACAATCGCGTGCATGGCGACGAGCCGCCCGAATCTCCCCGGCGCGCGGCGTTCCAGAAACACCCAGAAATGACGGCTTGTGATCCAATCCTCCCATTTGGTCTTCAGCGCGAATTTTGAGTCCGGCCACGGCTGGACCTTCGGCGGCGGGGTCCGCTTCCGCTTCATCGGGTCAACGATAGCGCAAGTGGCGCCCAGTCGTCAGTCCTGTGCGGACCAGCAAGGGCACGCCGGGCGATCCGGGCCGCCCTGCGCCGTCAGCGAGGTGGAGAGGAAGCGTCCGCGCGATCCGGCGGGCAGAGCCCCGGCCCCGACGATCGACACGCCGCCATGAGCAGGGCGATCACCTCGGCCGGCTGCCCTGACTCCCTGGCCAGATCCAGCGCCGTGCGGCCTCCTGTGGTTCTGGCGTGGATATCCGCGCCGAGATCCAGCGCCGCCCTCACTGTTTCGAGCGTCGAGGCGTCGCGGTTCCCCGACGGGGGCGTCCACGCCGCTCCGCCGCCGGCTCCCAGGGCGGCCATCAGGGTCGTGAGCGACTCGGATTTCTCCGAGTAGTCTTTTTCAGCCACATAGCGGGAATGGTGTACGAAGCGTCCGTCAGCGCCGCGCGCGGCGAGGAGCCGCATGACTTCGGGCTGCTGGAACCGGGCGGCGAGCCACAAGGGGGTAGCGCCGACGAGCTTCGGGTCGAAGTTCCAGTCGCGCGACGAGCGGCGCGTGGGAGTCCAGGTTTTCAGGGGCGCGCCCGGGTCGGCGCCGCGGGCCAGAAGAGCGCGGACGAGCGGTTCGTCGCGCCGCATGATGGCGCAGTGGAGCGCGGTGAACCCGGCGCGGCCGGCGTTCGGGTCGGCGCCTTTGTCCAGCAGAAACACGGCGAGATCTGTGAAGCCCGCGTGGGCGGCCAGGACCGTCGCGCTCACCCCCCAGGCGTCCTCGTCGTTCACGTCCGCCCCCGCCGCCACCAGCAGTTTCGCCGATTCGAGATCGCCGGCGCGGACCGCAAACAGGAGCGCCGTGTAGGATCCGTGCGGGATCTCCCGGTTATAGGCGGGATAGCCGTGCGGCGGCACCGCCATCATCTGCCGCCAGGAGTGCGTCCGCGCACGCAGGTCCGCGCGGGCGCCGAGCAGGAGCCGCACGACTTCCGGATGCCTGTTCGCAGCGGCCCACATCAGCGCGGTCTGGCCCCGCGTGGCTCTCCTGTCCGGATCCGCGCCGCTGGCGAGCAGTTGCCCGACCACGGCGGCGAATCCGCCGCGGCTGGCGACCATCAGCGGAGTCTCGCCCGCCAGCAGAGCCTTGTTGGGGTCCGCTCCGGCCCGCAGCAGTTCGGCGGTCATGGCCGCGCTGCCGTTCTGCGCCGCGGCCCACAGCGGCGTGGCGCCGAGATCGTTGGCCGCGTTCACGTCCGCGCCTTGACGAATCTGTTTCCGGGCGCGGTCGAGATCGTCGTGGTAGGCGGCCCACAACAGGTCCGTCGAGCCGTCGCCGGCGGCCAGGGAAGCGGCCAGCAGCAGACCCGGAGCGCCGATGGAGTATCGCATCTAGACTCCAGCGACGGGATCCAGGGGCAGGCGGCCGGTGCTGCCTCCCACCCGGTCCACGGGGACGTCAAACTTGTGCATCAGAGTGACCAGCAGGTTAGCGATAGTCGGCTTGTCCCGGTAGACGAGGTGCCGCCCTCCGCGAAGCCCGCCGGCGCCGCCACCGGCCAGCAGCAGAGGCAGGTTGTCGCCGGAATGCCTGCTGCTGTTTGAGATCCCCGAGCCGTACAGAATCGTCACGTTGTCGAGCAGCGACCCGCCGGCGTCCGGCGTGGCGCGCAGTTTCGCCAGGTAACGCCCGAACCACTCGGCGTGATAGCGGTTGATCTTCGACATACGCGCGACCAGTTCGGGAATGTCGTTGTGATGGGAGAGCGGATGATGGGCCTCAGGGACGCCGATTTGCGGGTACGGCCGGGCGCTCTGCTCCTTGCCGAGCATGAAGGCGATGACCCGGGTCAGGTCGGATTGAAAGGCGAGAACCTGAAGGTCCAGCATCAGGGCCAGGTGATCCTCGAACACCGGCGGGGCGCCGTGGGGCTGTTCCATCTCCGGCAGCGGGATGTCCCTCTGCTCCTCGGCCTTCTGGATCCGCCGCTCGACGTCGCGGACCGCGTCAGCGTACTCGACGAGCCGGGTCCGGTCGGCCGGCCCGAGTTCACGGGTGAGATCGGCCAGGCTGGCTCGCACGGAATCGAGGATGCTTTTGCGCTGCCGCAGGCGCGCCTCCCGAGCGGCGCGGTCCGTGCGGCCGCTGTCGCCGAACAGCTTCTCGAACACCGCCCGCGGATTCCATTCCATCGGCAGGGGCTGTGTCGGGCTTCGCCAGCACAGCGTGTGGGTGTAGGCGCAACTGAGGTTGCCGGTGCAGGCGCCGGCGTTGGCCGGCATATCCATGGACAGTTCGAGCGAAGCTACCTGGGTGGTTCTCGCGAAATGGCGGGCCAGCAACTGGTCCATCGACACATCGGCGACGATTTCGATTTCGTTGCGTCCTCCGCGCGCCGCGCCGGTGAGGAACGACCCCGACGCCCCGGCATGGATGTAGTTCCAGTTCGCCCGGATGCCGGACAACACCAGGAGCTGGTCGCGGAACGGCGCCAACGGCTCGAGAATCGGGGTCAATTCAAACCGGGCGCCCTCGGTTTTGGGCGACCAAAACTCCATGGCCATTCCGTTCGGAACATAGAAGGCCTGGAACCGGTGGACAGGCCGGCCCGCCCCGCGAGCGCGGGCCGGGAGCATTGCAGAGAGGAACGGCAGGGCCACAGCGGCGCCGGCGCCGCGCAGCATGGTCCGCCGGCGGAGCGCCCGGTTGTGAAACGTCATTTCGGATTCCTCCACAAGAAAGGCGGACTCTCGACGATCCCGCCGATGATGCCGGACCAGCGGTAGCCGTCCGCGGCGGCCCTGCGCACGATCTCACGGACCGCCGGCTGATCGTAGTATTCGAGCCTGCGCCCGAGCGCACAGGCGAGCAGCTTGGCGGTCACGGTCCGGGGAAACCGCTCGGGGTCGGCCAGCAGATAGGCGCGCAGCCCGGCGAGACCCTGAACGGGCGTCCCGTCCGCAGTCGAGCCCGCCGCGTCGACCGGGAGGCCCGATTCCTCCGCCGTGCGGTATCCGCCGATGACGTCGAAATGTTCGAGTGCGAATCCGAGCGGGTCAATGGTCGCGTGGCAACTGTTGCAGGAGGGGTTCCGTCGGTGCTCCGCCAGGCGTTCGCGGATCGACGCGGGCCGGGCGCCGGGTCTGGCGTCGAGCGTCGTGTCGAGTCCC
>Ga0073934_10006397_pt1 | contig 17233 bp, 16 predicted proteins | sample LarsenN4metaG_FD_76834 | JGI IMG/M metagenome (GOLD analysis project Ga0073934, IMG submission 76834) | Hot spring sediment bacterial and archeal communities from British Columbia, Canada, to study Microbial Dark Matter (Phase II) - Larsen... ... | reverse complement strand
TGTGGTTTCCAAGCGGCGGTGGGCGGCGCTCTTTGCCGTCCACGGCCGCGTCAGCGTCCACGCCGTGGTGAACTTGCGGAAACTGCTCGACTAATTTCCACCACTTGACGGGGCACTACCCAGGGACGAACGATTGGTGTGCTGGGCCTCTCGTTCAAGCCGCACACCGACGATCTGCGCGACTCCGCCGCCGTCGACGTGGCCCACAGGCTGGTCGATCTCGGCGTTCACGTGCGTGCCCACGATCCGTGCGCGCTGCCGCGCGCCCGGCGCGAGCTCGCGGGCACGGATATCGAGCTCTGCGAGTCGCCCCTGGATCTGGCCGATGAGGCCGATGCGCTCTTTCTGGCCACCGAGTGGCCGCAATATCGCGACCTGCCCTGGGATGAGCTGGGCTCGCACATGCGCCAGCGCGTGCTCGTCGACGGACGCAACTTCCTCGACCGGCCGACGATTCAAGGCTGTGGCTTCCGGTACGTCGGGTTCGGGAGATGAACGGCCGGCGTCACTCGTGAAGACCGTTCTCGTGACCGGCGGTGCGGGCTACATCGGCAGTCACACCTGCAAAGAACTGGTCCGGGCGGGGTACGCGCCCGTCGTGTACGACAATCTGTGCCAAGGCCATCGCTGGGCCGTCAGGTATGGGCCGCTCGTGGAAGGCGATGTCGCCGATACGGCGATGTTGACCGACACCCTTCGGGCAACGGGTGCCGAAGCGGTGATTCACTTCGCGGCACACGCGGACGTCGCCGAGTCGATGCGGAATCCGCAGAAGTACTTCCGCAGCAACGTGGGTGGCATGATCAGCCTGCTCGACGCGGTGCACGCGGCCGGAGTCCCGCGTGTCGTGTTTTCATCGACGTGCGCGACCTACGGCAATCCGGAGCGGATCCCGATCACGGAACATCAGCGGCAGGAGCCCCTGAACGCGTACGGCACCTCGAAGCTCTGCGCCGAGCAGATGCTTCGGTGGAACACGGCTGCATCCGGGTTGCAGTACGTCGCACTGCGGTACTTCAATGCCGCAGGCGCCGATCCTGACGGTGAGCTGGGTGAGGCCCACGACCCGGAGAGTCACCTGATTCCGGTGGCGATCAATGCAGCACTTGGCCGGGGACCACGTCTGGAGATCTTCGGGACCGACTACCGGACGCCGGACGGGACGGCGATTCGGGACTTCGTGCACGTGACGGACCTGGCGAGGGCCCACGTGGCCGCGCTCCGCTATCTCGAGCGCGGCGGCCTGAGCGACGCGTTCAACGTGGGGACCGGGGAAGGCGTCTCGGTTCGGGATGTCATCGCCTACGTCCAGGCGGTATCGAGGCGACCCGTGCCGCACGTGGACGGTCCCCGTCGGCCCGGCGATCCCGAGGCGCTGGTCGCCGATCCACGCAAGGCCCGGTCGGTCCTCGGCTGGCAGGCCAAGTGTTCGGATCTGTTTACGATCGTCGAGACCGCATTCCGCTGGCATGCTCACGGCATGCCGGCGATGCCCCGCTGCGACGAGACGGCCGGTACCCTCGCGCGGCACAGTAGTCGCGGCGAATAGTCGCAGCGTGTCTCCCGCCGTGGTGCGTCACACCGGGGAGGGCTCGCCGACCAGCTTGGGCAGCAAGCTGCTGCTTGCGGCGGCACGGGCCCTGGCGGCGTAAGACGGCGCGGACACGAGGGGATGCTGGGCTCTCCAGTATGTAATCGTTCGGCTGATGATCTCTTCGAGGTGCACCTTTGGCTCGTACCCAACGAGGCGACGAAGCTTGCCGATGTCGGGTATCCGGCGAGGCATGTCTTCGAAGTCGGCTCCGTACGCCTCTGCGTACGGGACGAAGCGGATTTCCGAGTCGCTGCCCGCCAGGGTTCGCACCGTACGAGCGAGCTCGTGAATGGTGACCTCGCGGTCGTTGCCGACGTTGAAGACCTCCCCCACGGCGCGCGGCTCGTCGATGAGGGCGCGCACGGCCGCAATCACGTCTCCCACCCACGTGAAGCTGCGCGTCTGTGTGCCGTTGCCGTGCACGACCAGCGGCTGCCCCTCGAGGGCGCCTCGTACGAAATTCGGCAGCACCATGCCGTAGCGACTGCTCTGGCGCGGCCCGACCGCGTTGAAGAAGCGCGCGACGACGGTCGGCACGCGGTGCTCCCGCCAGTAGGCGAGTGCCAGGAATTCGTCGATCAGCTTGCTCGCGGCATAGCCCCACCGGCACTTCGTGGGCGGCCCCAGCACCAGGTCCGCATCCTCACGCAGCGGGAACGTGGTCGTCTTGCCGTACACCTCTGACGTCGACGCGACGAACACACGCGGACGATGCGGCCGCGCGTGCCTGAGGATGATGTCGGTGCCGCTGACATTCGTCTCGATCGTGTGAATCGGGGCATCGATGACGAGTTTCACTCCCACGGCAGCGGCGAGGTGGACGACGACGTCGGCGCGGCGCACGAGAGGACCGGTGATTCGCTCGTCACAGACCGAGCCGACCACGGTCGTGAACCGCTGGTGGCGCTGCAGGTGCGCGATGTTCGCCACGCTGCCGGTTGACAGGTCATCGAGCGCTGTGACGTGGTGTCCGGCGCCGAGCAGCGCCTCCGAGAGATGGGACCCGATGAATCCTGCCCCGCCGGTGATGAGCACTCGCATGCTGAATCGCCTCCAATCATCAGAAACGCCGGGTCAACACGATCGATCCCGCATAGCCCTGGAACGCGCCGCTTTCCTGGCGAAGGTTGTGCGTACTGCTGCCGGTGACTCGCAGCAGCCACGCCTGATAAATCCCGAGCGTTGCTTCTGCCGTGACGCTCCCGCCGAAGCGGAACGGACGGCGGTACTCCCGCTGCGGTCCGGCCGTGAGCGTGACCCCGAGGCCGACGTTCTCGCCACCCTTGAAATAGGGGTACGCCACTGCCTGATAGGCCTCGTACCGGACCGGGTCGTAGTATCCGTGGCTCAGGTCGTGTCGTGCCTCGAGGCGATAGCCTGAGACGCCGAGGTCGAGATTCATCGAGCTGCTGCGTACGATCGCGTGCCGCGGCGCGATGCGGATCTCGCGGCGCACGTTGCCGTCGGAGAACGCCTGATACGCCGCCTCGGCAGCGACCGCCGTCTGGAGCGTGGGACTCCACACGAGATCGACGCGATGGCGCCGTTCGGTCAGGCCGAGCTCGATCGTGCGTGGTGAAATCGCGACAAACCCGTCGCTTCGTTCGACACCGATGGTGAAGGCATCCGATGCGCGCCACTGTACGCCGAGCAGGCGGGTGGTGCGGCGCCACTCGTCGGCGGCCGTCGCGCCTATGCGCGCCGAGAACGTCACCCCCCCGAAGGCGTGCGCCAGTCCGCCCCAGCCCAGCTCGTAAACGGCGGTTCCGCCGCCGCGTCGATCAAGGCCGCTGTCGGGTGCCGCCCGCAGAAGGTGCCGCGCATACCCGGCCGAGACCTGCGTGCCGGTTCTCAGATTCAGCGCCGCGGCAGGCGCGATGCGGATGACCTGCAAGTGGTCGGAGTCGCCGTAGAAGCCGAAGCCCGGCTCGACCGTCGACCCGAGCACCGCACGCACGACGCGCTCGGCCGTCCGCGTCTCGTGTCGCGTGGGATCGATGCGTCGAATCGAGTCGAGGGCGTCGTGTGCATCGTGCGCACGCCGCTGCAACGCGAAGGCGATCGTGCGCGCCTGATTCACATCGTAATTGCCCGGATCCTGACGCCAGAGGGGCTCCAGCACGCTTGCGGCCTGGGAGGGCCGTCCCGCGCCGGCCAGCACCCGGGCGAGAACCAGCGTGTAGGGGGCTGACTCGCCGAAGCGCTCCCGATAGGCACGCAGCGCGGCCAGGGCCGCGGCGGCGCGGCCGCGCCACGATTCCGCGGTCGCCAACTCCAGCCACGCGTCTGGCGCGTCGGGATGGCTCGTCAGGTAACGGCGATAGCCGTCGACGGCGCCATTGGTATCACCCGACCACGCGTTCAGCCGCGCCAGGCTCAGATCGATGCTGGTGTCATGCGGCTGCTGTTCGTGGAGCTCACGATAGCGGCGAATCGCGGCTGCGTAATCGCCGGTCCACGTGGCGAGAACGGCTGCCGCCCGCCGGTACTCCGGATCCTCCGGCCGCAGCGCGAGCGCCCGCTCGACGGCCTGGCGGGCGGCACCGGGGGCGTTGGCCACTGCATGGGCCTGAGACAGCCGGAAGTGCAACCCCGCATCGTCTGGCTTGGCGTCAACGGCCCGCGACAAAGCTGCGGCGGCATCCTCCGCGCGGCCCATTCGCGCCGCGACGTCCGCGACGCGGACCCAGACGTCCGCGCGCCGGGGGTCACGTTCCAGAACGATGCGGTAGTCGCGAAGGGCATCCTCCCACCGGCCCTCGGATTCGGCAGCCATCCCCGATTCGAGCGGTTCGGTCTGTGGAAACGCGCTGCCGGAGAGGCACAGCCAGACGGCGAGCGATGTGAAGAAGGTGCTACGGATCATTTGCGCCACCGTCGGTCGTTGCGGACCCAGACATCGAGCGCGAAGCGCCCCATCGTGACCGTGTCCGAGAGCATCATCGCGTAGCGGATGGGAGCGGCAAGGATTCCCTTTACGAGGTATTGGAGCCGCTTGCCCTTCATCACGGCCACGAGCGCGGCCACTCCGACCGCTGTTTCGGCGGTCACCGTCAACATCAGGCCGTCCCAGTTCCGAAGAAGAATCAGGACGATCAGCGTGGTGGGGAAGAACACCTTCTCCATCGCGGACATCAGCAGGATCCAACCGGCCGGGCGGCCGTACGCCAGCGTTCGCTCGCGTCCGAAGGCCTGGCGATACGGCTCGGCGACACGGCGGCGGTCGCGGGTGGGCGTACCAGCCGACGTATCCCGGGGCGCGGCGTCTTCATCGATCGACTCGCGATAGACGACTGGTCGCGGTGCCCACGATCCCGGAAATGCCGTCCCCAACGTTCCGCCATGGCCGGCTGCCGCGGCCGCCGGCGCTTGGAAAGCCGCGCGAAACGGACGGGAATGCAGCCATCCATAGAGCGCGCGCCGGATTCCCCTCAGCGGACTCTTCACGAGCGGATCGAAGTAGTAGCAGGACTGGAGGAACGACGACGACCAGAGGTACACCTGCCGCGGCAGTCTGTGGAGCGGCGGTTCGACCGTCCGCGCGTAGACGTCCGTGAGCTGCACGTTGCGGTAGCCCTTGTCGAGCATCGCGAAGCCGATGAAGATGTCCTCCGAATTCGTCAGGTTGTCGCCGAACCGTGGAGTGAAATGGTCGAACAGGTCCTCGACGTACTGCCGCCGGTAGGCAACGGCGCAACCGACCGGATTCGCAATCGTTCCGAAGAACGCACACTGGCCGCGGTAGATGAAACGCTGGAGGTACAGGTAAAGGACCTCGCGATATAGGTTCGTCACGCCTCTGGACCAGTCGTCCCACCAGCGGCGTGCCGCCGGCGCCAGCGACTCGTTCTTGCGCGCGAGCGCACGAATCTCGTCGCTCTGCATCCACACCCGGCGGTCACGCGCCCGCAGCGGCAGCACGGTGCCGCAGACCGACGCAACGCCGGCGGACTTGTAGAGCTCTTCCACCGTTCGCGCAATGTAGTTCTCGGATTCGAGGACGGTGTCCGCATCGAGAATGAACTGCACGTCGGAGTCGAGCTCGCGGGCCTGACGCTTGACCGTCGGCGTCTTCCCGATAGGCGTCCGGCGCTTGATGGTGACCAGATCGATGTTGTGCAGCTCGCAGAACGCCCGCGCCACCTCCACGGTCGCATCGGTGCTCCCGTCGTCCACCAGGACGACCTTGCGTGGCGGCATCGTCTGCCGTTTGAGCGCCGCAAGACACAACGCGATGTTCGACGCCTCGTTCAGCGCGGGAATGATGACGTCGACGCGGGCGTCGCGCCAGTTGTCGCGCGGCGTCGGTTCGATCCTGTCCGATCCGCGCAGCAGGCCGAACGCGCTCAGGATCGTATTCGGGCTCAGAACGAAGTAGGGGGTCGTAGCCATGTTCGGTTGTCGGCGGCCGACATGGAGCAATTTCGACGCCCCCGGGCGGGGCATCGATCGGAGAATGCGATCACCTGTTGATGCAGTCGTTTACGACGGTCAGGCGATCTTCTTGGTGCGAGCAGTTCCCGTCGGGGGCAGACTTCGGTGCGAAGGACGTCAGATTTCTATATCCAAGCCGATGTAGGTTAGCGGATTCGCTTTTCGGCCGCAGCGGCGCTGAGGAGGAGCAGAAAGCCCCCGATCGCCGCCGACGCGTACAGGGGGATATCGAGGAACCACACGACCAGCATGTGCAGCCCGCGCCAGGAGTCGGGGTCGGCAATCCACGCACGGACATCCGGCGGCAACTGGGCGCCAACGACGTCGTACACGACCGCCGTGCCGCCGTCTCCCGTTTGGAGCCAATGGATGGTGGCGTAGCAGCCCATGGCCAGGCCGACCGCGAACAGCGTGGCGCCGGCCATTCGAACGATGCGGGCCCACGGGGTTGGCGCCTCCGGCCTCGCCCTGGAAGGATCGAGGAAGCGGGTGTTGTGAGGAGCGACGTCAGCCATAGAGCACCTCGACGCCCGAGCGGGCGGTGTACGGTCGCCTCGCTCGGTTCGCGCGCGGGCTGGCCCTCTGCCGGACGAAGCACGGTCCGACGGACGTCGCGGCCGGCGGCCTCGAAGGCGATGGAGCGGCGCCACCGATGTGCACGACCGGCACTCGAGCCCATCGCCGCGGGTGGCGGTCAGGCGAAGTCATCTGCCAGCCTCGCGATGGTCGAGTGTCGCCGCGTCACATGCGGGCGCGGCAACACTCACGTCGGCTCCGCGCGCTTCGTACAGCCGACGCCTCTCGTGCGAGCAACGACGCTGCCAACGGCAGCCGCCACGAGCAACACCGCTGGGAGATCCTGCGGATCCGGCCGTCCATTCTGGTAATCCTGCGCACGACGCCGCACGCCCACGAGGCGCCCGTGGACCGACGGGCGTGTCGGTTCACCGCGTCCGCGCCGACTTTTCTCTTGCGTCGTCGTGAATCGTCGCGTGCCGGTCGCGCAGCACGTCTAATGCGGCGTTCGCTCCGGGCATGCTTGTTGCCAAATTCCACGTCGTCGCCGACAGCGACAGCCGACGGCACGCACTGACAGGCCCGCGAATGTCTCGATCGGGAGGCGCCTCAAATCCGATGGCTGACTTTTCCGGATGAATGTCGCCGTTGCGCACGACTTGGAGACGACGCACGGTGATGCGACCCAGATGAACACGCACGGACAATCCAACGTGCGCATCCTGTCGGCGGAGCAAACCCGGCGTCTCCTCGACGTTCACCACCACGTCGCGGCGCCCACGTCGCGGCATCGCCTGCGCCAGCTCGCGGTCAAAGTCAACGACATTCTTGGCGTCAAAGCGGCCTTCGTGGCCCGGATCGACGGCGCATGGACCGTGCTTGCCGAGTCCGCCGCGGAGCCTCGTCTGCCGGCCGCGGGAGACGGCGCATGGGCGGCGCTCGATCGGATCGTCGCGTCGAGCCGGCGCGACGCGCACGCCTGGCACTACGAGCAGAGGGACTGGACGCTCGTTGGACTCGCGACCCGTTCGGGCGCGCCCGCATTTCTGCTGCTCGAGGGCCACTGGACGCTGTCGTCGCAGACGCTGCTGCGGTTTGCGCAGAACCTCCAGCTGGATGAACGCGGGGTTTCCCGCGAGCCTCGGCCGCACCCCAGCGCCGCGGCTCACCGGCTCGCGCGCGCGCTGGGCCGCACCACCGGCCTCGAGGAAGTGTGCGCGGTCGTCCTGCGCCATGTCGTCCGTTCAATACCGAGCCGCCTGGCGTCGTTCGCCGTCGCCAGCGAGGAAGGGCCGCTGGCGATCGTGGCGACGCATGGGTACCCCGTGGAGCTCGTGGACGGCCTGCGGATCGCGCCGGGCAGCGGGATTATCGGCGCCGTCTACCGGGATCGCGCGCCCCTCTGGGCGGCGGATGTCGCCGCCGTGCAGCCGCACCGCCGACGCCGGCCGCGCTACCGGACGGCCTCGTTTGCCGCCGTTCCTGTCGCTGCCGGCGGCGACGTGCTCGGGGTCGTGTGCGTCAGCGACCGGCTGGACGACCAGGCGTATTCACGGGAAGACGTCTCCCGGATCCGCGCGCTGACGGCCCCGGCGGCGCTGGCGCTCGAGCGCGAGCGGGCCCGGCGGCAGGCGGACGCCTTCGCCCGTGCGGCCATCATCGATCCGTTGAGCGGGCTGTACAACCGGCGATATTTTCACGATCGCCTCGAGGAGGAGCTCCAGCGCGCGCGTCGCCAGCGGACGCCCGTCGCAGTCCTGATGATCGACATCGACGATTTCAAGAGCATCAACGACCGGTTCGGTCACATGGCCGGCGACACGGTGATCAAGGGCGTATCCGAGATCCTGCGGCGGTCGGTGCGCAAGTTCGACCTCTGCACGCGGTTCGGCGGGGAGGAATTTGCGATCGTCATGCCCGGAACCGGCGTGGACGGCGCCGCCGGCATTGCCGAGCGAATCCGGCAGCGAATCGAGGCGTTTCAGGCGGACGAACGTGAATTGTCCTCCCTGCGGGTAACGGCCAGCGTCGGCGTATCGGCTACCGTGGATCTGTCGCCGCGGGAGCTCATCGTACACGCCGACAACGCGTTGTACGCCGCCAAGCGCGCCGGGAAGAATCGCGTGGTCAGCGGGCCGACGGACGGGGCGTAGGCGCAAATCCGTCAGAATTCTCGATTTGCACAGAAATCTGCACGGACAAGGCGCCAGCCCGTCAGATGCGCCTCCCGGCCTGCGCTTAATTTTCCCTCTTGCACGGATGCCCAAAGAAATGATGAGGTATGGGCGACCGACCGAGCGCCCTCTCGGATGGGGACGGCTCGAACAGGCCAAAATGGTCGGTCTCTTGCAGAAATGGCAAAGTCAACCTACTTGGTCTGACTTTTCCAGACTTCGATCGTAATCACCCTTGTCTCGGAGGACGGCGATGCGCTCGCACGTGGATCAATTGCGGTTGCTCGGAGAGAGTCCGGCGATGCATACCCTGCGTCTGGACATTGCCAGTGCGGCACGAACGCACGCCAAGGTCCTGGTCACGGGGGAGACCGGTGTCGGCAAAGAGGTGGTCGCGAGGATGATTCACGCGCAGAGCAGTCGCAGCCGGCAGGCGTTCGTCGCCGTCAACTGCAGCGGCATCCCTGAGACGCTGCTGGCGTCGGAGCTGTTCGGCCACGCGCGGGGAAGCTTCACCGGCGCCTATCGCGACAAGATCGGTCTCGTTCGTCAGGCCGATCACGGCACGCTGTTCCTCGACGAGCTGGGCGAGATGAGCCTCGCGATGCAGACGGTGCTGCTGCGCTTTGCCGAGACCGGGGAGATTCAGCCGGTCGGCGTCGACGCCCCCGTTGGCCGCACCGACGTGCGGCTCATCACGGCGACCAACCGCGACCTCCGCGCCCGCATCGCGGCAGGCGTCTTCCGTGAAGACCTCTACTACCGGCTGAACGTGATTCAGATCAACATCCCGCCGCTGCGCGAACGCGGCCTCGACGTGCTGATCCTCTGCCGGTATTACCTCGAGCAGGCGAGTGAAACCTATCGTGTTCCGTGTCCGCAGTTGACCCCTGATGCCGAACGGGTGCTCCTGGCCCATTCATGGCCTGGCAACGTCCGCGAGCTTCGCAACCTGGCCGAACGCTTCGCGCTGCGCGACTCCAGCCGGCCGGTCGAAGCCGAGGACGTCGCGGCGCTGATTGGGGGAGGCTCCGCGTCGTCCAGCCTGACGCCGTCACCGGTTGCGCGTGCCGCCGACACGGCACACATCGTGGCGCAACAGCTGTGGGAGCGCCTTCGTGACGGAAATGACTTCTGGACCGTCGTCCAGCGGCCGTTCCGGGCACACCAGATCACCAAGGCGCAGCTTGCCGCGTTGATCGACCGTGGCCTCCAGGAAACGCGAGGCAGCTATCGCGCCCTGGTGAAGCTGTTCAATCTCCCTCCCAGCGATTACAAGCGGTTCCACGCGTTCCTGTACCAGCAGAACTGCAATCTGCCCGTCGCGCCGTATCGCAGCGGTGGGGAAGCCAAGCTGCCACGCGAGGCGTACGCCGTCGACCGCGACAAGGCGGCGACCGCCTGTTGAGCAGCGCCTTCAGACCGAAGTTCGCGCCGGCCGCCTCGTTTTGTAAGCGGCCGGCGTCGTTCCCGCCGCGCCACGTCATGAGAAGTCTCGCTCGCGGCAGACTTTGCCACGCGCGTCCTCTTGGCAAGCCTGTTGCTCTACCCACGCCGCTTTTCGCCCCAACGCACTCTTGACACGCGGGTGACACTGGATCACGTCCGTTGTGCCGTGCCCGTCATTTGCTCATGGAGAAGAGGTCGCGCGTGTGAAGATCGGTGCATAGCCCAATGTCGGTGCAAGGGGCCGATTTGGACTACTACATTCAATTCGTGACCTGGAAACGTGCTCGACCCGGAACGAGGGGAGAGCAGGAGCTTTTATGTTGAAGTCGTCATTCACGCGCGTCTTGTTCGGTGCGGTGGTCGCAGCATTGGCCCTTGTGGCGTCGTTGTCCGCCGACCACTCGTGGGGCCCGTATCAGTGGGCGCGTCAGGCCAATCCCTTCACGCTGACTGTGGTAGACAGCACAACTGTGGACTGGGATGATGAAGTGACAAACTCAGTTAGAGACTGGTCGGTCTCCAGTGTGCTGGACATGCGGAAGGTCGAAGGCTCGACGGACGGCGCACGCCAATGCAAACCCCCGTCTGGCCAGATTCGCATCTGTAACCTGACATATGGGTTCGTCGGTTGGGTGGGACTCGCCGGGATCACCATCGATCCCAACGGCCACATTACCACGGGGTACACCAAGCTGAACGATTCGTACCTGAACTCGGCCTCCTACTCCTCCTGGAGGCAAGGCGTAGTCTGTCAGGAGGTCGGTCACGATATCGGTCTCGATCATCAGGACGAAGACTTCGACAACGATCCATTGAAGTCGTGCATGGACTACCAAGATCCGCTTTGGCCTACGCCCAACGCACACGACTACGATCAGCTCGAAGCCATCTATGCGCATTTGGACTCGTACAACTCATATGTCACCCTCGGCGAGACCGATGGAGAAGGGGGCGGAGACAGCGGGGGTTGCAATGCGCCACCGGGCAAGGGGTGCAACAAACTGGGATTCGGCCCGGGCAACTCTCAGAGCGAATGGGGTATTTCGCTCGGTCGCCGTGGCCGTCATGAGAAGTTCATACGAATCGACGCGGACGGCACGCGCCACATCACGTTCGTGACCTGGGCGGACGGCCACTAGGTTTAACGCAAGGTCCGCGCGGAGGACACATGATTCCTCTGCGACGCTTCACTCTGCTTTGCTTGGCTCTGCTGACGTCGGTGGCCGCCACGTGCGCTGGCCCCTCGTCCAATGAGATTTCACGCGAGCGTGCGATTGAGATTGCGCGCTCGCAGCTTTCCTTCAGCCCCGACACTATCGACGCAACACGAACTGATTCCGGCGGTCGCAACGTGTGGCGCGTGACTTTCCGCGGACGCCTTCCTGGCCAGCCGCCCGGCCTCTTCGAGACACTCATTGTCGAGGTGGACCGAATCACGGGAGAGATCATCGGCATCGCTCGGACCTGAGACCACGTGGTCCATTTCAGGTAGATATTAGTCTTCCCTCACGGCGACAAACATCGCCGTGATCGCACGGTCGAGCGGCGACAAACATCAGAAAACAGGGCCGGATACGGGCACTAACGACGTAGCGCCCGGCCACCCTCGCGCTGGCAACGCTGTTGCTGCGCCGTTGGATCCTTCCAACGCAGCACCTCCACGTCACAACAACATCAGGGGTACGCGTTCGAGCCTTGCCCAAGGCCATGTGCGGGCAGGGTGATGAACGCCTCCCAACCACCGATAACGGGAGTGGGCTGTATGGAAGCGGACACGCCGGTCAGGAAGAGCGCAGGCAGAATCGTCATCGCCGAGGACACGGCGGAACTCCGGGCCTCGTTTTGCGACGTCCTCCGAGACGACGGCTACTTCGTCTTTTCTGCCGAGGACGGCGAGGTCGCGCTCGATCTGGTTCGGCGTGAAGCGCCCGATCTCGTACTGACCGACGTGCAGATGCCGACCCTGAACGGGATCGAGCTGTGTCGTCGCATCAAGGACAATCCGGCTACCCGCCTGATTCCGGTCATGCTGCTCACCGGATTCGACAGTCACGTGGATCGTCTGGCTGGCATCGACGCGGGAGCCGACGACTTCATGACCAAGCCCATTCGGACGCCGGAGTTGCGCGCGCGGGTGCGCGCCCTCATGCGCCTCAAGCGGTTTACCGACGAGCTCGATTCCGCCGAAGCGATCCTCCTCAGCCTGGCGCGAACCATCGAGGCCCGGGACAAGTACACGAGCGGCCACTGCGAGCGGATGGCGGCCTATGCGGTGATTCAGGGCATACACCTCGGGCTGTCCGACGAGGAGATCGGCGCGCTTCGTCGCGGCGGCTACCTGCACGATCTCGGGAAAGTAGGCCTGCCTGACGCCATTCTGTTGAAGCCGGGGGCGCTCTCCCCCGACGAATTCGACGTCGTCAAGCGGCACACGATCATCGGTGACGAGCTGTGCGGCAGCCTTCGGCTGCTGCATCTCGTGCGGCCGATTGTCCGGTTCCACCACGAGCGGCACGACGGCAGCGGGTATCCCGACGGCCTCAGTGGAGAGCAGATTCCGCTGCTCGCCCAAATCATGGGCATCGTCGACGTGTACGACGCGTTGACCTCGGTTCGTCCGTATCGGCCGGCGCTGCCAGTCGAGGCGGCGTGCGCCGTGCTCGAACGGGAGGTGGCCCTCGGGTGGCGGCGGGCCGATCTCGTGCGGGAGTTCACCGGGCTGGCGCGCGCGGGCCGGCTGGCTCCCGTGCACCTCGGCGCAACCGCGTTCGTCGGTGGGGAGGCGGTACTGTAACCACCCGCACCCGGACGTTTGTCCACCAATCAGTAGACTTCCGCGGCTGGATCGCCCGAAGTCCCACACTTCTACGGCGGCCGTCCGGTGCCCGGCTTGCACCGGCGTCCGCCAATGCACGTGCTGCTGGCCGCCATGATGCTGTCCGGGCTCCCGCCGGGCGCGCAGGATCGATCCGCCGATCCCGCGTCGCTGGCTGCAGCGGGATGGGCGGCCGTCGAAGAGCGGCGATTCGGTGACGCGCTCGACGCGTTCACGCGGGCCGCCGACCGCCGCGACGATCCGATGCTGCACCTGGGTGCCGGGTTCGCCGCCCTCATGCTCGGCCAGCATCGAGACGCGGAGGCGTGGCTGGAACGGGCGCTGGCGCTCGCTCCCGGCCTCACCGACGCGTCTGTGCTACTTGGCGAAGTGCTCTACCGCGGCGGACGTCTTCGCGACGCCATCGAGGTGTACGAAGCGGCGCTGGAGCGCGCGCCCGGCCATCGGACCCTCGAACAGTCATTGGCGAAGTGGCGGAAAGACGCCGATATCCGCGCCGGCTCGTACGAGTCCCGGGGCGCGCATTTTTCAGTCCGATTCCAGGGGCCGGCCGACGACCTGCTCGCACGCCGGGCGGTCGAGATGCTGGAGGCCGCGTACTGGCGGGTTGGGGCCGCCCTGGCCACGTATCCACGTGACGCGATCGTGGTCGTGCTGTACACGCAGGAGCAGTTCCGCGACGTCACCCGTTCGCCGGCGTGGGCGGCGGCCGCCTACGACGGCATCATTCGAGTTCCCATGCGCGGCGCGCTCGCCCGCGCCGACGATCTCGAACGGCTGCTCGCGCACGAGTTCGTGCACGCGCTCGTGGCGGGGCTGGCGGGGCGCAACGTCCCCCAGTGGTTGAATGAGGGACTCGCCTCGTACTTCGAATCGGCGGGTGCGGATGCGAGCGGCGACGCCGCGAGCGCCAGGATCCCCCTGCCGCTCTCCGGGCTCGAGGGTGACTTCGGACGCTTCTCGCCGGAGGAGGCGAGCGCGGCATATCTCCGAAGCGCGGCGGCGGTGCGCAGGATCATGCAGCTGCGCGGTCCGTCGGCGATCGTCGCGTTGCTGCAGGATCTCGGGCGCGGCGCCAGGTTCGAAAGCGCGTTCCAGCAGCGAATATCCATGCGGTATGAGGACTTTCAGGCGCTCGTCGATCGCGAGTGATCCGGGACGGGGATATACATGCACGACGGCACACCGACTGAACCCGACGCGTTTCGGAATATCGTCTCGAGGGCCGACGCCGACGATCCACTCGCCTTGTTCGAGGCGGAAACGCGGGCAGCTGCTACCGCACCCACCGAGGCGCAGGTGGTGGCGCCTCCGGCTGCGGCACAGCCCGATGACCATTCGCTTTCCCTCGACCAGGTGCTCGAGCGGCTCCGCTTCATCCCGTGGGCCGAGTCCGTCGCGATCGTGGATGCGCTCTGTGTCGAGCTGACCGCGGCCGATGCGGATCCGCGCGTACCGGAGCTGGCGCAGATTGCCCTGACGTCTGCCGGGACCGTTGTGGTCACCGGCTCCGCCCCGAAAGGCGCGGCCGGGCCGCGTTTGGCTCGGATTCTTCATGCGCTCACCGGTCACGGTGCGGTACCAGCTCCGCTGCGCCTGTTCGTCAGCAAGTGGGTGGCGTTCGAGGCGGCGCATTCGATTGCCGACTTCACGAAGGAGCTTGCCTATTTCGTGCGTCCGGAACGGGAGGCGCTGATACGGGCGGTGTATCAGCGCGCGATGAGCGCGACAGCGGCTGCGCCTCCGGCCCTCGCGGTGCCGGTCGAGACCAAGCGGCCCGCGAAGCGCCCAGCGTCCACGCGTACCCGCCGTCTGTCGCGACGCGTGCTCATGGCGGTGGCGCTCGTCGCAGTGTCGCTGGCATCGGCGCTCGCGTGGTATGCGGTTTCGCGTCAGCCCGATGCCGCGTCGGTGGCGAATGTGTCGGATGTGTTGTCCCGCGGCGGTGAGGTGGCCAGCCAGATGGTCTCCGCGGTCCGTCAGCTCGCCGGCCTCACACCGGCATCGCCGTCCGCCGCAGACTCGGCGTCCTCGGCGAGTACCCCTGCCGCGGCGGCCAATGCGTCGACGAGTGCGGCGGCGCGAAGGGGCGCCGCCGGCCGCGCGGGTGCCGGTCCCGCCGCTCTCGCTTCGACGCGCGAACCCGGCGCGGCGGGCGGAGGATCTCCTGCTTCGGCAGCGAAATCCGCGGCCGCATCGGTCCTGCCGTCCATCGTGCCGAATGTGCCCTCGGTGGCGCCGCCACCGCCGAGCGGCGTAGAGGAGACTCCCGACGTCTCCCCGGTTTATTCGAGCGCTGATGCGGACGTCACGCCGCCGCAGCTGCAGCACCCGCAGCTGCCGCTGCCGCTTCTCGCCGGTACGCGGCAGGAGATGAATACCATCGAGCTGATCGTGACCGAGGCAGGCACCGTCGAACGAGTACGACTGCTGTCGCCGCCGCGCCGCATGGCGGACATGATGCTGTTGAGCGGCGCGAAAGCATGGCGGTTCGAGCCCGCGTCCCGTGGTGGTGAGTCGGTCAGATATCGCCTGCTGCTGTCATGGGACGCTTCGCCCTGACGTTTTCTGATAAAGCCTGGACTCAAGTCCTGACACGAGCAGACTGCGTCAACAGATGCATCGGAAGCGGCCGGGGAGCGCTGTGCACGGCTCTTGCAGCGGGGGGTACCGCCCTGGATTCCTTGTGGAGGAATATCGAATGAAATCTGGTCTGGCCCTCGGCGTCGCCTTGCTCGCTGCGCTTGCCGCGGCCGGCTGCGGTGAGAATCTGACGGCAGCGCCGACGAGTCCGACGCCAGCCACCACCACGTCGCCGTTTGCCGTTCCGTTCACCGGCTTGTACAGCGGATTGACAACGCTCACCAACGTGAGCGGCGGCGAGTGCGTGGGCGACGACTATCGTGCCGGGCTCGGGATCATTTTCAGTGCATCCGATGCGGGCACCGTGACGATCACGCAGGATCGCAGCGACGTGAAGGCGGTCGTTCGATCGGCGACCACAGGATTGACCTGCCGATATGAGGGGAACGCGTCGCTCGCCACGTTCGCGCTGAGCTCCACCTCCTGCGATACGGAAACGATTCTCTTCCGCTGCTCGACCGGACAGGCACGGGTGCTCGAGCTCGTCGGGTCGACGATCACGGCAACGAAGACCGGCAACACGACGGAAGGCGTGGTGGCGGCCTTTTACAACGTGTTTTCCGACAGCACCGAGGCGGAGCAGCGCAAGCCGATCGCCGGCATGATCGTGCAGCACGCCTTCAGTGCTCGACGTTGAAAACGGAAGGGGCGACAGTGCGGTTCATCAGATCTGCGGCGTGGGTTCCGTTCATTCTGGCGATCGTGTCGACGACGGTGTTGGCGCAGCAGGCGCCCGCAGCTGCGGCTCCACCCCGGCAGCGGGCCTACGTCGCCGCCGCGACCGGCGCGTCATTCGGCCCGCAGACGGCGGCGGTGTTCGCGGGAGAGTACGGCGAGCGCGTCCATCGAGACGTCCAGGCGTATGTGACGATCTCGTATCACGAGAACCTGATGGACCGCGACATTCGCGACGACTTGTCTCTGCTCAGTACTGGATTGACCACCGTGACGGGGATCCCCTGGACGCTGCGTGGTCGCGATCGCGGCGTGACGCTGATAGCCGGCGCGAAATATCTGATCGGAGGAGCCCGCGTCCGTCCGTACCTGAACGGCGGCGCAGGCGTCATCAACGTCAGGCGGACCATCAATGACGATCGCGTCGGGAACGTCACCTTCGCGACGCTGACCGAATTCGGCATCGGCGAGATCGCGTTGACCACGAAAGCAGTCACCCGCCCGATCGCGGAAGCGGGCGTCGGCATCGCTGTCGCCGCCGGACGGGCCACGTACGTCGATGTAGGCTACCGGTTCCGACGGGCGTTCCTCCTCAGTCAGGAGCTCGACTTCGGACAGTTCGCCGCGGCTGTCGGCGTCCGGTTCTGATTTCACGGCGATTCGTTTTTTCCGCGCGGCAATCTCTCCGCAATCTCTCCGCACTTGACTGTCGTGTCGATTCGTGCAGAATGCTGAACACGTGCGTTGGAGCTCTCAGCTGATCTCCAGCCGCATCCACATCGATTAGCCCTGGTAGTGCCCCGTCAAGTGGTGGAAATTAGTCGAGCAGTTTCCGCAAGTTCACCACGGCGTGGACGCTGACGCGGCCGTGGACGGCAAAGAGCGCCGCCCACCGCCGCTTGGAAACCACAG